>Ga0209061_1000467_pt1 | contig 103100 bp, 95 predicted proteins | sample Coa_R1_10_FD_187157 | JGI IMG/M metagenome (GOLD analysis project Ga0209061, IMG submission 187157) | Surface soil microbial communities from Centralia Pennsylvania, which are recovering from an underground coalmine fire - Coalmine... | ecosystem: Environmental > Terrestrial > Soil >... | reverse complement strand
GAAGAAGGCAGCGGAGGAAGCGGCGAAGAAGGCAGCCGCCGAGGAGGCAGCGAGAAAGGCTGCTGCGGAGGCGGCGGCGAAGAAGGCAGCGGAGGAAGCGGCAAGGAAGGCAGCCGCCGAGGAGGCAGCGAGAAAGGCTGCTGCGGAGGCGGCGGCGGCGAAGAAGGCAGCGGAGGAAGCGGCGAAGAAGGCAGCCGCCGAGGAGGCAGCGAGAAAGGTAGCGGAGGCGGCGGCGGCGAAGAAGGCAGCGGAGGAAGCGGCGAAGAAGGCAGCCGCCGAGGAGGCAGCGAGAAAGGCAGCGGAGGCGGCGGCGGCGAAGAAGGCAGCGGAGGAGGCGGCAAGGAAGGCAGCCGCCGAGGAGGCAGCGAGAAAGGCAGCGGAGGCGGCGGCGGCGAAGAAGGCAGCCGAGGAAGCGGCGAAGAAGGCAGCCGCCGAGGAAGCCGCGAGAAAGGCAGCGGAGGAGGCGGCGAAGAAGGCAGCGGAGGAAGCGGCAAGGAAGGCAGCCGCTGAGGAGGCAGCGAGAAAGGCCGCAGCGGAGGAGGCGGCGAAGAAGGCAGCCGAGGAAGCGGTGAAGAAGGCTGCGGCTGAGGAGGCGGCCAGGAAGGCCGCTGTCAGGGAAGCTGCGAAGAAGGCAGCGGCGGAGGCGGCGGCCAGGCAGGCTGCAGCAGAGGCGGCAGCGAAGAAGGCGGCCGAGGAAGCGGCGACGCAAGCTGCTGCGGAAGAAGCGGCACGGAAGGCTGCTGCCGAGGAAGCGACCCTGAAGGCCGCGGCAGAGATCGCTGCCAGCACCAGAAGCGGTGGCTCATCAACTATCGAGACGGCTATGCTGCCTCCCACCACCATTGAGACGACGCCTGTGCAAAAGGTTTCTGAAAGTATTCAGGCGGCCACGGACACCGCCGAGTTCTGGGCCCAGCGAGAGCAACAGTGCGCCGAGCGCGATGCCACCGAGCTAGAGTTGGCCGAAAAGGTTGCCATGGAGAGGGCAACCGGGCAGCCGTCAGCCCGCCGGTAGACGGTCGGTCCGCAGATTGTAAAATTCAACGAGACCTTGGAAGTTGCTACCTATTCAAGAGGAGAGCGGCAATGGCAACGAACGTTCAAGTGAAAATTCAAGGTATTCGAGTCGAGGAATTTGGCAGCCCGCAGGTAATGAAGTATGCGGATTTTGAGCTTCGCGCCCCCGGGAAGGGAGAGGCGCGTGTAAGGCTGCACGCAGCCGGCGTGAATTTTATAGATATCTATCAAAGGAGAGGAACCTACCCGGTCAATCTGCCATGGACGCCGGGGTTGGAAGGAGCCGGGGTTGTGGAGGCTGTCGGCGAGGGCGTTACGACCGTGAAGCCCGGCGATCGCGTGGCTTACACATCCGTGCCGGGTTCCTATGCGCAAGCAATCATTGCTCCGGCGGACAAGCTCATTCCACTGCCGCCCGAGCTCAGCTTCGAGCAGGGGGCAGCATTTCCTTTGCAAGGAATGACAGCTCACTATCTGTTGCACGAGTTTCACAAGCTACAGCCAGGCGATACGGTGCTGATTCACGCGGCGGCGGGCGGCATGGGGCTGTTGCTCGTGCAATGGGCGAAGCATCTGGGCGCGCGCGTGTTGGGCACGGTGTCGAGCGAGCAGAAGGCGAAAACGGCACGGGAAGCTGGTGCGGACGAGGTGATCATCTACACGGAACAGGACTTCGTAAAGGAGAGCAAATGTCTGACGGACGACAAAGGTCCTGACTTCATAATTGATGGTGTCGGAAAAGATACGTTCACCAAAGACCTGCAAGCCGTGAGGACCAGGGGGCACGTGGTTATATTCGGTTCGGCGAGCGGCCCGGCTGAGCCAGTGCTGCCCAACTCGCTGCAGGCTCGGTCAATCACCGTATCTGGTGGCAGCCTTTTCAACTACATGAATACGCGCGAAGAGCTGTTAATGAGGGCAAATGGCGTCATTCAAGGCATCAAGGAGGGGTGGCTGCGCCTGAAGGTCGATCACATCCTTCCACTCAGGGAAGCCGGCACGGCGCACGAGATGCTCGAGAACCGTCGCACGACAGGTAAAGTAGTGCTGACCTGCGAAGCATAGCCTGCAGCTCGCACCCGGCTCCGAAAACCTCCCGACTTGCCTGCGCCAGAGAATCAGGCCCGACGAGTCGGCCCCGGGTTACTTGCGAATGGCAGGTTGCTCGAAGGCGATCGAGTGCTCGGCCATCCGCTCGAATGCTTCCTTCAAACGCAGTTTGTCGGTGCACAGCGAGATACGGAAGAATCCTTCGCCGCCAGGGCCGTAGGCGGTGCCGGGCGGAACTACCACGCCGGCGGTATCGAGCATCGTGTTGCTGAACTCGGCGGACGTCATTCCCTTCGGCACCGGGAGCCACATATAGAACGTCGCCCTGGTGGGCTTCACCTTCCAGCCCAGCTTGTTGAGTGCCGCCACGGCAATGTCCCTGCGCTCCTCATAGAGCTTGTTGCAGTGGTCGATATGATCGCGAGGCCCCTTGAAGGCGGCGATGGCCGCAAGCTGAATGGCGCGGAAGACGTCCGTATCGATGTTCGACTTCAACTGGGCGAGCGCCTTGACCGCCTGCTGATTGCCGATGGCGAACCCGATTCGCCAACCGGTCATGTTGTAGGTCTTGGACATGCTGTGCAATTCTATGGCGATGTCCTTCGCGCCTGGAATCTCAAATATGGAAGGTGCTTTGTAACCGTCGAACGTCATCTCCGAGTAAGCCAGATCGTGGCACAGGAGGATGTCGTGCTTCTTCGCGAAGGCCACCGCCTTCTCGAAGAAGGCGAGATCCGCCACTGCGGCCGTGGGATTGTTGGGGTAGTTGAGGAGGATAATCTTTGCCTTTTCGGCTACGGCTTGCGGGATGGCGTCCAGGTCAGGAATGAACTCGTTGTCCGGGGTCAGTGGCATGAAGTGCGGCGTGCCGCCCGCAAGGATGGTCGATGTCCTGTAGACGGGATAGGCCGGATCCGGGATCAGAGCGGCGTCGCCCGAGTCCACGAAGGCCATTATCAGGTTGTGTATGCCCTCTTTCGAGCCTATGAGCGAAGTGACTTCGTTATCCGGGTCGAGCGAGTACCCGAAGCGCGATTGGCACCATTCGGCCGCCGCCTGCTTGTACTCCTTGAGTCCGCCGAATACCGGGTACTTATGGTTGGCCGGGTTATCCAGCGCCTTGTGCATGGCGTCGACGATATGCTTCGGCGTGGGCTGGTCCGGGTCCCCGATGCCCAGGTCGATGACATCAATACCTCGAGCAATTGCTGCCTGACGCTTCTTGCCGATCTCGGCAAAAACATAGGGTGGGATTGACTTGAGGCGCTTTGAAATTTCCATGATGGCCGGGACCTCTGGGACGGTGCGAAGGCAATATAAGACCTTACCATAGCTTCACATTAAGAACGGCTTTAGAGCCAGGATTGATCAAATCCTTAACGATATGCTTAACTCTACGGGCTCGGGAGAGTCAGGGAAAATGGCTAATACGCAGTCGGCGGAAAAGGAGCAAAGCGGCCAGCCCACGGACGTGGTGCAGGCGCGCGGCGAGCGCCTTTCGCCGGTGGCGGGTGACTGGACGCAGCTGGCTGTTTTCGGCGCGGTGTTTCTGGTGGCCTGCGCGGTTTTCTTCACCGGGCTGGGCAGATTTCCGCTGTTTAATCCAGATGAGGGGCTGTTTGCGGAGCCGGCTCGCGAGATTCTCGACACCGGCGAGTGGGTAACCAGCCTTCTCAACTATGTCGTGCGCTACACGAAGCCTCCCCTGGTCATGTGGGCGATGGCGCTCTCTTACGATGTCTTCGGGGTCAACGAGTTCGCGGCCAGGTTCGTGTGCGCCGGTTCGGCGGCACTTCTCGTGGCCTGCACCTATTGCTTCCTTGCCCGATACGCGGGAACACGGGCGGCGGTGCTGGGATGCGGCACCCTGCTGGTAGCGCCGCTTTTTGTCGGAACAGCTCGCATGGCCATCACGGACATGCCGCTGTCCCTGCTCCTGTCGGCAGCTATGATGAGCTTCTACCGAGCCTTCGCCGAGCGCGCCCGGCTGTGGCGGTGGCTCGCCTATGCGCTTGTGGGGCTGGCGGTGATGACGAAAGGTCCGGTTGCCGTCGTGCTCCCGGCGATCATTTTGTTTGCTTATCACCTCCTGCGGGGGAGCCTGCGTGAAGCGTTCGGCTTTTACAAGCCGCTCTGGGGAGCGCTCGTGGTGGGCGCAATTTCAATCCCCTGGTTCGCGATTGAGATAGCCAGGACCAAGGGCGCTTACTTTCAGGAATTCATCATGCGGGAGAATTTTCAGCGCTTCACCGGGGACGTCGATTCGCACAAGCATGGCTGGTGGTACCACCTGCTCGCGATGATGGGCGGCTATTTCCCGTGGTCGGTCTTCGTCCCGCAAGCCGTCTATCGCTCGTTGCGCCCGGAGGGCAGCAAGCCGTGGCTCGCTCGCATGAGGGACGTGACGCCGGGGCAGGACTTGTGCCTGTATGCGACGTGCTGGTCGATGATCACATTGGTCTTTTTCAGCGTCAGCGTGTCCAAACTTCTTACTTATACGCTGCCAGCCTTTGCGGCACTGGCTATCCTTGTGGCGCTGGAGATCGACGATGCGCTCAAGTCTCGTTCTCACTTGAGGCTCCTGGTGCCGCTGTCCGGGCTTGCCATCGTATATGGTATCGCCGGAATCGGCGGACCGATCGCTTTGCACAGGCTGCGCAATTGCCCCCCGGACTTGAACGCCATATTGACCGGCCATGTCGCCGTCCAGTGTGTGATCGTGTTGATGGCTCTGGCGTTGTATCTGGCCCGCCGGCCGGTCGCGGCCATCTCGAGCTTCGCGTTTCTCACGCTGGTTTCCTCAGGGCTCGCCGGTTACAAAACCCTGGCATCCGTCTCGGACTGCTGGGAGGGTCCGCTGCCGGATATGGAAAGGTACGCCGCCGCATCGTCCGATCCGATCATCGTCTTCGATATGCGGAAGCCGGGAGCGCCTTTCTATACGCGCCGGCAGGTGATTAACGCGGCCGACAAGGTGGCCCTGCAAGCTAGACTCTCCGCGCTCGGCCGGGCGTACATTATCACCAGGGCGTCCAATCGCGACTATCTGTCCGGAATCGGCGGCTGCCGGGTCGTGACGCAGCGCGGCTCTTTCCTGCTGGTGAGCTGGCGCCGCCTTCCTGCTTGACATTAGTGGCTGTTTTGTTGACTAGATAGCAATCGATATGGAAAGCTAGGCAATCTTCCCCTGGCAGCGCAGGCATGACTGGCACATTGAGTCCCGGGATTTCCGAAAGCAGCGCGACTCTCGAGCTCGCCTCCTTGCTGGAGCCGGTGTCGGCTGAGATGAAGCTGGTCGAGGAGTGGTTGCGCAGCAACCTGATAGACGACAGCCAGTTTGTCGCCAGCCTGCTGTCGCAGGTATTCAAGGCGGGCGGCAAGCGCATCCGGCCCGGGCTGGTTCTTCTCTCGTCGAGGGCGACGGCGCCGGGCTTTGGCGAGCTTACGCCCAGGCACATCATCCTTGCCGTTCTCACCGAGCTGATTCACACGGCAAGCCTGGTCCACGATGATGTCATCGACAAATCGTCGCTGCGCCGCGGGCAGGAGACCGTCAATCGAAAGTGGAACGACAAGCTTGCGGTGCTGGTCGGCGACCTTTTGTTCGCGCAGGCGTCCATCTGCCTGGCTCGCTTGATGAATCCTGCGATCGTGGGAATCTACGGGCAGGTACTCGGCGATCTCTGCGCCGGCGAGATCAAGCAGATGAACCAGCAATACGTTTGCGCTGTCGACTGGGATGGATACATCTATAAATCGGTCTGCAAGACAGCGTCTCTTTTCTCCGCGGGCTGCCATAGCGGCCCGATTCTCAACGGCTGCGGCGACGAGGTCGTATCCGCGCTCAAAGATTATGGAACGAACCTGGGGATATGCTTCCAGGTCGTCGACGACCTGCTCGATGTCACCGCCACCGCCAGCGACCTGGGCAAGCCCGCCGGCGGAGATCTGGCTCAAGGACTGCTCACGGCGCCCGCGCTTTTCGTTCTGCAACGGGAAGACGAGCCGGCGCGGCGGCTTGCGGAGTTGATCAAGACCCGCGCTGTCTGCCGGGAAGACGGCATTGCCGAGGCGCTTCAACTGATCAAAGATAACGGCGGCACCGACTCCACGATTGCCCTGGCTCGAAAGTACGCGCAGCAGAGCCGGGAAGCCCTGCGCGGTCTCCCGGCTTCGACATATCGCGATTCGCTGGAATCGATAGTCGACGTCATGCTCATCAGGACGCGCTGAAATTCCTCTAGAATTTCCATCCGGGCGCAGACGTCATTGCGTCCCGCCGCCGATGTCTCGATAAGGCCGGCGCTGGGCAGCACCGCAGGCTTGGGGCGAGGGTCCTGAAATTGCCGCGAAAAATGTACTTTTTCTCAGTTCTTATTTGGAAAAACACGTAGAATTGAAAACGCAGCTTGGCAACTGGAAATCTGCGCGTGACAACAGCACCGACACTTTCGCGACCGGCCCAGACATCGCCGCCACCCGGGCGCAGCCGGCTTGCCATACTGGCTTCGGTGCGTTTGACGGTGCTTCTGCTGGCGCTGATTGCGGCGGTCGTCCTCATCGGCGCCTGGTGCCCGCAGGAGGCGCAGGTCGGCCAGCAAAAGGTGATAGACATGTTCGGTCCCGACGTCGCCCTGGAGCTGAGCCGCTGGGGGGTCACCGATATCTTTCACACCCCGTTGTTCCTGCTGCTGATAGGCTTTTTGACCGTGAACATGGTCGCCTGCAGCGTCCAGCGGGTGTTTCCCAGAGCGCGCCTGCTCAAGCAGCCGATGCCCCTGCTCAGCGAGCGTGAAATATCCCGGCTGACGGTCAACAGCGAGCTCGCCCTGCCGGGTGCTCCGCATACCGGCATAGCCAGGCTGGCGCAGGGGCTGAAGCGCTGCGGTTATCAGGTGAGGGTGGAAACCGACGCGCTTACCGCCGAGTGGGGCAAGCTCGGCCGGCTGGCGGGGACGGTCACCCACATTGGGCTGCTGACGCTGCTGGCTGGGGTTACGGTTTCCTCGTGGACGGGGTTCTCGGGTTTCCAGGCGGTTCCGCTTCATGGAAAGTTGACATTTGGCCAGTCAGAGCACAGCAAACTGTGGATCGGGAGGCTGCCCGACTGGAGTGTGCGGGTCGACGCCACGCGCCGCGAAGACTACGAAAGCGGCGATCCAAAGCAGTGGTACAGCGATCTGTCGGTCGTCGACTCGCAAGGACGCGTTTTGAAGCGCCAGGAGATCTCCGTGAACAACCCCCTGTCATACGGCGGGGTCGACATCTATCAGTCGAGCTGGGGGCTGGATCAACTTGTGGTCAGCTTTAACGAGCACGTGCGTCATCTGGATCTGCGCCAGATGGGCAAGGTCTACGCGGCATTTCTCCCGCTTGACGAGGAGACCATGTTCATCTTCTCCGTCCACGATCAGGTCAAGCCGTTGCGCCTTTTCGCCAAGAGACCGGACTGGGGGGCGCCGCGGCTGCTGGCCGAGATTCCGCCTGGCAAGAGCATCAAGCTCGGATCAGTCAATCTCACCTATCGTGAGGTCGTGCCGGTAACAGGCTTGCAATATAAAAGCGATCCCGGCTTCCCGGCGGTCATCGCAGCCTTCGTGTTCATAATTGCCGGCGCCATGCTGGCCGCCGTCCCGCACCGGCAGGTGTGGGCGCACGCGAGGATCGCAAACAAAGATGACGCATTAACCGGGACGGCGGGAACGTCAGGCGAAAATGCCTGTATTCTGGCTGTCGGTGGCCGGTCCGCGAAAGCTGGCAGAGCGTTCGAGAAAAGCCTCAGCTCGCTTCTGGCAAAGCTGTCCGGCGATGGGCAAACCCTGGCAGGAGAGACTATCTGATGTCCGAGCTCCAACTGGCGATGACCAATACGGCCGGTATCTCGTCGGTCATGTCGTTCTGGGTATTTGTCGGCTCCAACGCTTTCCGGCGCCCCCGGGAGCTAATGCTCAAGCTGGGGCTGGTCGTGATGGTGGTTGGCTTCCTGGCGCTGACGGTGGCGATCGGCGCCCGCGGCGTGGACGCCGGCAGATTTCCCCTGGCCAATCTGTACGAGTCGCTGCTCTGGTTCGCCTGGGCCGTGATGGGCGGCTTTCTAATCATGCAGCGGCTGTATCCGATTCTGCATCTCGGCTGGCTGGCCAGCCTGGCTGCCGCGACGATGTTTCTGTACGGTAGCTGGCTTCCGGCAAGCCAGCACGAAATAAGCCCGCTGGTGCCGGCGCTGGTTAGCTACTGGCGGCAGATTCACGTGCCGCCGCTCATATGCTCATACGCCATGTTCTTCCTCGCCGGGCTGTCCGGGCTCATGCAGCTCTGGGAGGCGGGACGGGTGCGCTCGCTTGCCTGGTCGCTGGGCTCGCTGATGCTAGGCTGCACCGCCATCGCCCTGGGCACGTTCACCAGCGTGGACACGTTCGTGCTGCAAGCGATGTTTGTCGGCGGCAGCATCGCCGGGCTCACCGGGGCGCTGCTCAATCTCAAGCAGGTGATGCGGACGCGGGTGAATGCCGAGCGTGCCGAGCTGTATGACGAGGTGGCCTATCGGGCGATCATGATCGGCTTCCCGCTTCTGACGATCGGAATCATCACCGGCGGGTTGTGGGCCAATCATGCCTGGGGGACATACTGGTCCTGGGATCCCAAGGAATCGATGGCGCTTGTCACCTGGCTGAGCTACGCGGCATACATTCACCTGCGGATCCATCGCGAGTGCTCGGCGGAGAAGCTGTCGCTGGTCACCGTCGCCGGCATGCTGCTGACGCTGCTTACCTACCTCGGGTTCAACTCGCTCGGATTTGGCGGGTTGCACAGCTACGGCCGGTTCAAGTAAGAGGAGCCAGCCAAAGCGGGTGGGGCATGCCCCCCTGCAGCATTCAGTCCACGGCTAGAAGGTTCCATGCATGCCTAGCTTCGATTGAACTGCTGCCGCGCGGGACTCGACCTTCTCAGCGTACTCAACCTGTCCCCATTTGCGAAGGTCGGCCGCGTATTCGCGAAGGTTATTGACCCGTTCCATGGTCATCGGCTCAGTGTCCGCGATCGCACGCGCGCGATTCACGGCCTCTTGCACGAGCGCCGGGACTTCCGCTGCGTCAATCTTCATCCGCTGGCCGTGGCTCGGCAGAATCCACTGGAATTTGTGCTGCCCGAGCTTTTCGGCCGATTCTGTCTGCCGCTCAAACGAATACCAGGTCCAGAATGGATCCCATGTATCAAGAAGGTGACCGGCCCGATCCGGCTTTAGCTCGTCGCCGGAGAAGAGAAACTTGTTTCTGTATAACAGCGCGCAGTGCCCTTCGGTGTGCCCTGGCTGCGGTATTACCAGAAAGTCCGACGAGATACCCGCCGGCGTCAGCGGCTCGGCCGTTTCAATTACGATCTCGGCTTGCGGGCTGGAGTCGAGATCGTTGCCGTGGATGATTCGCCGGGCACCAAATCTGGCGGCATATTTGTCCGAGTCGCCGACATCGTCCCTGTGTGTCAGAAATATATAGGAGAGCCCGCCAAGCTCCTCGAACTTGCTGACCAGCTGGGGCAGGAACTTCGGCGCACAGACGAGCCAGTTGCCGTCCGCGTGCTTTATGAAGTAGCTCGCGGCGCCGGCCGTTTTCGGCGAATTGAAGCCGCAGAAGTAGACCTCGTCCTCAATTAGCAGCGGAAAGTCCGCCATGACCTCCTTCAGCGCCGCCCGGTTGACGGTGCCTATCGCCCCCACCGGACAGGAAACCAGGATCTGCATGGCCAGGCGAACCTCGTCGGCGGATTCCGGTTGCCGGTAGACAACCTGATGCGCGCCTGCCTGGCGAAAGAATTGCGGCGCCATGGAGCTGCAATTCAGACAGTTAATACAGGTCGAATCAACGAAGAACTCACCTGCGACATTTTCCGGCAGTCTTTTGCCTACGTCCGCCATGTCTTGTCTCCAGTGCCGGTGGCCACGTTTCAAGGACAGGATGTCTACAAGTCCAGGAATTGTGATCCTAGCAAAACTCGTTAGTTCGCAAATAAGGATCAGGGTTAATCCCGTTCATGAAAACGGTTTGGAACATTTTAATAGGGAGGGGCGTCTGCCCAAGTGGCACAAGCAACCAGCCAGCCCTGACAGAGGTGGCGATTTCTGGTCAGACGGGATCCACTGGATGGGGCGCCAAGCCCCGGGTTCAGTGGCAGGAATTAAAAGCGGCTCTCAGAAAGGGCTCAACCATCGTGAAAGCAATGTTGAGACAGAATACAGAGGCGATTGACGATACGTCGTTGGAAGAGGAGCTGTTGCCAGGCTTCTCGGCGTTCTCCTGCGCGTCCGACGAGGACATTCTATCGGAGGACGATGATGAAGCGGGCGAGGGGGCGGCTGCCCCCGAGCGTCGCAAGCTTCCTGGCGAGGATTCCGTGCAATTCTATCTCCGGTCCATCGGCCGGATCAAGCTTTTGACGGCCAAAGAAGAGATCGAGCTGGCCCGGAGGATTGCCAGGGGAGACATGGGCGCCAAAAAAAAGCTCATTCAAGCCAACCTGCGCCTGGTGGTCAGCGTGGCCAAGAAATACCAGGGACGCGGGTTGCCCTTCCTCGATCTGATTCAGGAGGGCAACCTCGGCCTTATCCGCGCGGCCGAAAAGTATGATCCGGAGCGCGGCTACAAGTTCTCAACCTACGCCACCTGGTGGATACGGCAGGGGATCACCCGGGCGCTGGCCGACAAATCGCGGACGATCCGCGTGCCGGTGCACATGGTCGAGACAATCAACAACCTGCGCAAGACCACCCGCCGGCTCTCGCAGGAGCTCGGGCGCCGCCCGAACATGGAAGAGCTGGCCGGGGCGCTCAAGGTGACGATCGGCAAGGTGAAGGAGGTCCTGGCGGCCAACCGGCTGCCGCTGTCGCTCGACACGCCGTATGGCGAGGACGAGGACAATTCGCTGGCCGAGCTGGTCGAAGACGAGAACTCTACGCCGCCTGAGGTTTCCACCGAAACACAGCTAATGTCGCGCGATATCCGCGGCGTGCTTTCGACACTGACCCCGCGCGAAAGGGAGATCCTCGTTCTGCGCTTCGGGCTCAATGACGGGCAGCAGCGCACGCTGGAGCAGGTGGGCAGGCTGGTCGGTCTCACCAGGGAACGCACCAGGCAGATCGAGCTGAAGGCGCTGCGGGCGCTGCGACAGTCGAATGTTACTTCGCGCCTGAAGGATTACCTGGAGAATTAGCGGGCGGGGCATACCTTGCCCCTACGAGGCGTATGTTGTGCGCCCTGGCAACCGCGAGGCGCAGGTTCCGGGCGGCGCGGTTTAGACGCGGATCTCCTGGATGACCCCGTCTTTGACCAGAATTTCGCCGCCCTCGAGGCGCTGGAAGATGTTCTCGCCTATGCGTACCTCGACCGGATTTTCGACGGTGAACTGGGTGACCACCGAGCCCAGCGGCAGCTCGGCCAGCGCCTGGCTCTGTCCCTGCATCTCCTCTCGAAGCTGCAGCAGGCGGAGCTTCTCGGCCTCCACCTGATTTCTGATTGTCTCGATCTGAATTTTTGTCTCCGCGGCCACCGGCTGTCCGGCGCGCTTCTCGATGTCGGCTATCGCCCGCTTGCCCTTGAAGTCCAGTTGCTGAAGCTCTGCGTCTATCTGCTGAAGATTGCGATTGATTTCGGCGCCCACCTGGTTCTTGAAATTCTCAGTGACGATCGCCTTGACGGCAATCTGTCTGATGAGCTGAATGGTTTCGACCATGCAATCCTCCGTATCTACCCGGCCCGCAGCCAGCCAGCAATTTTTCTCCAGTAGTTTATCAGAAGGGTCGTATTGACAACCGTCAATAAAGACTGCTGACCGTCGGGTATAACTGTGGTGGGACGGGCGCGAAGGGATTGAATCATGAACATCAAACGGACAGCAAGCCTCTCAGGCTGTGCGCTTTTGCTCTCCGGTGGCGGCGCGCTTTTATCAGCCGCTGTCCCGGTGTGGTCGCAGGGCACCAGCGGCCCCTTCGTCAACACCACCATCCTGCCCACCGATACCACCTCCTGGGGAGGCCAGCTAGGGCTCGTGCGGTCCAAGAAAAAGGAGATGCAGGCGCCGCCGGATCTGTCCGCCTGGCTCTTCCACGGGCAGGCGCAGGCGGTCGAGCGCGACAACCGGTTCAGCTTCACAGGGGTCTGGAGCTACTTTGGCGTTATCGACTCGTTCCTGTCCATGATTGAGAACAAGGTGCCGGCGCTCCAGAAGGTAAGCGGGGAGCTGAAGACGCCGTGCACCACCATTCCCCAGAACATGCCAGCGGTTCCCGAGCTTCCCAGCCCCGAGAAGGTGGGCAAGGCGCCGCCGCCGGCAACCCAGGCCAGGCAGCCGTGGCGGGCAGTCGCCGCCCGGGCAGGGTCCGCCGGCGCCAACAAGGCTGCCGAGCAGGGACGACTGACCTTCTCGCACAACTGGCCGGCCTACGCGAGCGGCCCGGCGGGGCAAAACCAGACCATCATTGTCGGAATGCCCGGCACGCTGGCCCTTGCGCGCTCCTCGTGCGAGGTTCTCATGAAATCCGGGCGGGCTTATCTTTCCAACGGCTCAGCCGATCGCGATCTCCTGGTCGAGAGCGGGCGGGTGAGGATGGTCATGCCGCCCGGGTCGGCGGGCATTGTCGATACGGCGCCCAACGGCTTGACCCGGTACATGGCCCTTGTCGGATCTCCGCGGCAACCGGTGGTCGTCTCCGACGCCTGCGGGACCAACGCAGAGCTGGGCAGGCTGGAAGCCGGCCAGATGCTCACCGTCGCCCAGGAAGATGCGGTGGCCGAGGATCTGGTTCCCGCCTCCCTGCTGGCGGAGACCATTGAGAAGGGAGCCAGAGAGGAAGGGTACCTGGTGGTGAAGGGGATGTTCTCGCTCAAGGATGCGCTGGACAAGGATCCCGTCCTGTCCGCGTCGCGGTTTGGTGCTGACCCCTGGTTGCGCGAGCGGCTGGCGGAGGTCAGCCGCTCGGCCGACGCTCACCCCTGGCAGCCGGGCGACAAAAAGGTCCTGACCGCCGCCGTGAAGGCGGACGAGGCCGGCATGCGATCAAACGCCGCCTTCATGCCCACGCGCGGGGCGCGCTGCATTCCCCTGAGCGCCAACGAGCTGATGGTCTCGGATGGGGCCGTTCTCCTGCGGGGGGGCGACAAGCCGGTGGTCGTCTCCTGCGAGGTTAACCGCCAGAAGGTCATGGTGGAGGTGAAGTCCGGAGCGCTCATCATGGTGTCCGCCCTGGACGGCCGGGCGACGGTGCTGAATCTCACGGACAGCGCCCCCGGGTCCTGCACGTTGCTTCTGCCGTCGATGGAGAAGGGCAGACCGTACCAGTCCGTGGCCGTGGAGAGCGGCCAGGTGGCTGAGTTTTATGTAAATGACGGGCTCGAGCCGGCCAGTACGGTCTTGTCCTACCGCACGATCGCCAGGAAAAACCTGGCCGGCGGTGTGGCGGTGCTGATCGCCAAGTACGACTACCTGGCGGCCATGAAGCGTTTCAATTTGAGCTTCGCGCTGCCGTCCCAGGATCTCAACCGGGTGATCAAGACGATGGCCGCCAGCGCCACCCTGTCCGGCGCCCGTGCCGGCCAGTAGTGCAGGCGCGGGCGCCGTGGTCGCCCCGGGAACCGGCGCGGGCGCCGGCTGGTACCGCCGGCAGTATCGCGCCGCGGCTCGCCGCCGGCAAGTCGATAATGGACGGTCAGACCGCGGCGGGAATGGAGTATGATGTTCTTGGCGATTGTGGTGGAGGGCTGGAGCGCCCGCGCGCTCTCCGGCGTCAACGGCCCGGGCAGGATGCTTTATGAACAGCCCCAACCCGATAACCCTGATCATCGCTGAGGATCACGAGGTCACCCGGCTCGGCTTGAAGATCCTGCTCGAGCATACTCCCGGTTTCCGCGTGCTCGCCGAGGCGGCCGACGGGCAGACGGCGGTTGCGAAGGTGGTGGAGTTGCAGCCGGCCGTAGTCCTCATGGATGTCGGGCTGCCCGGGCTCGACGGCGTCCAGGCCACCAGGGAGATCAAGAAGCGGGCGCCGGGCGTGCGCGTGGTCATGTTCACCTCGCACGCCGGTGACGATGACATCTTCGCCGCCTTCTCGGCGGGGGCGGACGCCTACTGCTTGAAGGAGACCCCGACCAGCAACTTGCTCATGGCCATCTCCTCGGTGGCCAGCGGGGCGGCCTGGCTGGACCCGGGAATAGCCAACCGCGTCCTTTCCGTTTACTCGCAGGGGATGGCGCGGCCAGGCCCGGCAGCGGCGGAGGTCGCAACCGGGCAGGGGACCGCGGCCCCGGCCCTTTCCGATCGCGAGCTCGAGGTGCTGCGCCTGGTGATCGAAGGGCTCGGCAATCAGGCGATCGCCGAGCGCCTCTACCTGAGCGTGGAGACGGTAAAGTCGCATATGCGACACATCATGGAGAAGTTATCGGTCGCCGACCGCACGCAGGCGGCGGTCAAGGCTTTGCGCGAGGGAATCATCTGATCGGCCCAGCAAGATCACCCCTCAGGGTGGGTGTTGTCACCCCAGCGCGCCTAGACAATGTAAGCCGGTTGCGGTAAATCCATATGGTAGGGGGGGTGCGACCCGGGGGGGCCGTTTCCCTGTGTCCAGGGGGGAACGCGGGTGTCTGACGACATCGAGGATTCGATTTCGATCTTTATCGTCGAGGACCACGAGGTCACGCGCCTGGGGCTCAGGATCATTCTCGAGGAGATGCCCGGCGTCAAAATCGTCGGCGAGGCGGCCGATGGGAGTTCCGCCCTCGAGCAGATTCTAGCGCTTAAGCCGCGCCTGGTGCTAATGGACATCGGGCTGCCGGCCGTGGACGGCATCTCCGTGACCAGGGGGATCAAGGCTGCCTTGAACAATACCCGTGTGTTGATGCTAACCTCCCATGACGCGGATCAGGACCTTTTCGCTTCGATGGAGGCCGGCGCGGATGGATACTGCTTGAAGGACGCGCCAATCGAGCGCCTGGCGGTGGCAATCAAATCGGCGGCCGCCGGGGTCGGCTGGTTCGATCCGGCCATCGCCGGGCGGGCGCTCAGCGCGCTGTCGGCGATCGGGTCGGGCGGTAAGACTGTGCGGGCCGTTCCCGAGGACCCCCTGTCGCTGTCACGGCGTGAGCAGGAGGTGCTGGGGCTGCTGGTCGAAGGTCTCTCCAACCAGGAGATCGCCGACCGGCTCAGCCTGGGGCTGGAGACGGTAAAAACCCACATCCGGCATCTCCTGAACAAGCTGGGTGCCAGCGACCGCACCCAGGCAGCGGTGAGGGCCGTCAAACTTGGTTATGGGTAGGCGGAGCGGGGGGCATGGTGCAAGACAACGACTCCTTCGAGGCAGAGGAGAGCAGGCGCGAAACTGATCCAGCTGCCGCCAGGCCGGAGGCGCCCTTTGATGAGGGGCTGGATGCGGACTTCGGGCTTCGCGAGCTAAAGCTCGAGTTTGCCGGCAGGCTGGCCGGGGAGATAAGCGGGCTGTCGGAGGCCGTGCGGGCCTGGCAGGAAAGCGCCGGCGACCGGCAGCGGATTCGCGAGGCGATCAGGCAGGCGCACACGCTGCGGGGGGCCGCCGGCTCCTTCGGCGCGGAGCGCCTGAGCCAATCGGTAGCGTACCTGGAAGGAATCTTGCAGGGGCTAAGCTTCCAGCAGACAAACACCGCCGACGCGGCGCTCGGGCAGGTGGTGCGCAGTGCTCTCACGCAGGCGGCCAGGGCGGCCGAGGAGTTTGCCGCCAGCATCGCGGATGCCGGCCGGTGCGCCGCCGGACCCGGCACCGGGCTGGAGGATCAAGCGCTGGCGCCGGCGCCCGGAGCCGGAGGCGGGCGGCAGCGGATCCGTGCCCTCTTTATCGAGGACAGCGAAATCTACGGGCGGATGATCCGCCGCTCCTTGATCCGCGATCCGGATCTGGAATTCGAGGTCCGCCAGGTCGATTCCCTGTCGGCGGCCAGCGATTGCCTGCGCGCGGGAGCGTACGACGTCGTGCTGCTGGACATGGAGCTGCCGGACAGCAGCGGGCTGGACACGTTTGCCGCCGTCCAGCGCGCGGCGGGGGACATTCCGGTGGTCATTCTCACGGCGCACGATGACCACGAGCTGGCGCTGGAGGCCGTTCAACGCGGGGCGGGAGACTACCTGATAAAGCAGCGGGTCACCGAAGAAGCGCTTCATCGCTGCATCCGTTATGCAATGGAGCGAAAGAAGGCGGAGATAGCCAACCTGCGCCTGACCGCGGTCGGGGACTTCCTGTCGACGCTGGCTCACGATCTGCGGGGACCGATGCTCGGCGCCGGACGAATCTTCGACATCCTCCTCGCGAGCAAGGTCGGGTCGCTCACGAAAAGCCAGGAAGAGCTCGTTGTGCGGCTGCAGGAGAACAACCAGGAACTTCTCCGCCTGGTCGAGCGGCTGATTGATGTGTACCGCTTCGAGACGCATCCGGCGCAGCTAAAGGTCGAACCGGTCGCTCTGGCGCCGGTTGTCGGCGCCATCGTCGACCAGCTGCGCCAGGCCATGGAGGAAAGGGATCTGACGCTGGCTGTTTCCTTGCCCGGCGACCTGCCGGCCATCTCGGGGGACCGCCTGGCCATTGACCGCCTGCTGGTTCACCTGATCGACAACGCGATCAAGTTCAGCCGGGCCGGCACCACGATCGAGATTGGCGCCCGCGCTCACGACCAGATGGTGACGGTGCGCGTCACCAGCCGTGGCGAGTTCATCGATCCCGGGATCCGCGCGCTGATGTTCAAGCAGCTCTGGCAGGGGGTGCCGGGACAGAAGTACGTGGCCAACACAGGGCTCGGTCTTTACCTGTGCAAGCGGATTGTCGACGCCCACCGAGGGTCGATCTCCTGCGAGAGCACCACCGACGGCGTCACGACGTTCACCGTCATCCTGCCAGCCGGCACCGCTGTCTAGGGGCGCGCCGCTGCCCGGCCCTCAATACCTTTCGCTGATCGCCTTGGCCTGCGTGAACAGCAAAAGATAATCTCTGCCCCCACCTTTGGAGTCGGTGCCGCTCATGTTGAAGCCGCCGAACGGGTGAACGCCGACCAGCGCCCCCGTGCACTTGCGGTTGAGGTAGAGGTTGCCGACATGGAACTCCTGCCGCGCTTGCTCCAGGTGGCGCCGATTGCGCGAGTAGGCGGCCCCGGTCAGCCCGAATTCCGTGTTGTTGGCGAACTCCAGCGCCTGGCTCCAGCTGTCGGCTTTGATGACGGAAAGCACCGGGCCGAAGATCTCCTCCTGGGCGATGCGGGCGGTAGGGCTCACGTCGGCGATTACCGTGGGCTTGATGAAAAATCCGCCTTCCGGCGTCGGCGCCGGCTCGCCGCCGGTTGCAAGCCGCCCTTCCTTCTTGCCTACCTCTATGTACTGGAGAATGCTGCCGTAAGCGGATTTCGAGCTCACCGGACCCAGGAAGTTGTGGCGATCCTCCACCGGACCCATGGTCAGCTTTCCGGTTCTCTCGACCACCTTCGCGAGCACCTGATCGTAGATGTCCTTGTGGAGAATCGCTCGCGAGCAGGCGGAGCACTTCTGCCCCTGGAACCCGAAGGCGCTGGCCGCGATGCCTTCCGCGGCCAGATCCGGATCGACGTCCCGGTCGACGATGATCGCGTCCTTGCCGCCCATTTCCGCGATCACGCGCTTGATCCAGATCTGCCCCTTCTGAGGCCTGGCCGCCAGCTCATTGATGCGCAGCCCTACCTCCTTCGATCCGGTGAAGGCGATGAACCTGGTCTGCCTGTGGCCGACCAGGTAGTCGCCGACCTCGGACCCGGCCCCGGGCACGAAGTTGAGCACGCCGGGCGGCAGACCGGCCTCCTCCATGATGGAGAGGAACTGAAAGGCGGTGGCCGGCGTTTCGCTGGAGGGCTTCAAGACAACGGTGTTGCCGCAGACGATGCTGGCCGTGGTCATGCCGGTCAAGATGGCCAGGGGAAAGTTCCAGGGCGGGATCACGATGCCCACCCCGAGCGGAATGTAGACCAGCTCGTTCTCCTCGCCGGCGTATGGCGTCAGCGGCTGCCCCTGGCTAAGCCGGATCATCTCCCGGCCGTAGAACTCGCAAAAGTCGATGGCCTCGGCGACGTCGCCGTCGGCCTCGGCCCAGTTCTTGCCGATCTCGAGCACCATCCAGGCGGCCAGCTCCAGCTTGCGCGCGCGCATGAGAGCAGCTGCCTTGAACAGGTAGCGCGCCCGCTCGTGCCCGGGCACCCGCTTCCACTCCTGGAAAGCCTTTGCCGCCGCCTGCATGGCCATTTCGGCCTCCGCGCTGCCCGCTCTGGCGAACTTGCCGATGACCTCGCCTGGGGCAGCCGGATTGGTGGAGACAATCCAGTTGCCGGTCTCGAGGCGCTCTCCGCCCACGACCAGCGGGTGCTGCTTGCCGAGCTGCGACCTGACGCGGGCGATGGCCGCGGCCATGGCCTTTTCGTTGTCCGGTTGCGAGAAGTCGGTGAATGGCTCGTTGCGGAATTCAGTGAGCATCGATTGTTTCTCCGGTGGCTGTACTGCGCCCATTATCACCAGAGTCCGGGCGGGCGCCTTTCACCTTTATAGTTTTTCAATCACCGGACAGGCTAAACTATGTGCGGGACGTTGCGGCAACCTGGGGAGGAGGGCGCATGAAGCAATACCTTGAGGCGGTGCGGTATATACTCGAGCAAGGCGAGCGCCGGGAGGACCGGACTGGCACCGGAACGCTCTCCGTTTTCGGCATGCAGGTCAAATACGACCTCCGGCAGGGCTTCCCGCTGCTGACCACGAAGAAGGTTCTCTTCGGCAGCGTGGTCAGGGAGCTGCTCTGGTTCCTGCGCGGATCGACGAACATTAACGACGACCTCACGCAGCACACGCCTATCTGGGACGCCTGGGCCGACGAAGGCGGCGAACTCGGGCCCATCTACGGCTACCAGTGGCGGAAGTGGCCGCGCTTTGTCAATGACCAGGCGACCGGGCAGTGCCGGGTGGAGCATATCGATCAGATTGACCGGGCGATCCGGCTCATCAAAAGCGATCCCTCGTCGCGCCGCATAATAGTTTCGGCGTGGAACGTGGCCGATCTCGACAAGATGCGCTTGCCGCCGTGCCACCTGCTCTTTCAGTTCTACGTCGTGAACGGCCGGCTTGATTGCCAGCTCTACCAGCGATCGGCGGATATGGCCCTGGGCGTGCCCTTCAATATCGCCAGCTACGCGCTGCTCATGATCATCATCGCTCAGGAGTGCGGTCTGACCCCCGGCATATTCACTCACACCCTCGGCGACGCGCATGTCTACCTCAACCACATAGACGGCTTGAAGAAGCAGCTCGAGCGCACGCCCGGCCCGCTGCCGGAAGTCGAGGTGGCCAGAAAGCCGGTCTTCGAGCTGACCTTCGACGATTTTGTGCTCAAGAACTACCATCCTCAAGGGTTTATCAAGTTCCCGGTGGCGGTGTGAGCGGTGAGCGTGTCCTTCGACGTAGTGGTGGCCACGGACAGCGAGCGCGGCATCGGCAAAGACGGCCGGCTGCCGTGGCGGCTTGCGCACGACCTCCGTTACTTCAGGGAGCTGACGACCGCCGTCAGCAAGGCCGGTGCGCGGAACGCTGTCATCATGGGGCGCAAGACGTGGGAGTCTATTCCGCCGGGGCACCGCCCGCTGCCGGATCGCGTAAACGTCGTCGTCACCAGGGATCCCGTCTATGCCCTGCCGGAGCAGGTGCTGCGCGCCGCCTCCTTCGACCAGGCCCTGGAAGCCTTGCAGGGCCTGGCGGTGGAGAACTGTTTCGTCATCGGCGGCGGCGAGATCTACCGCCTGGCGCTCAAGCATCCGCGGTGCCGGCGCCTCTTCGTCACCGAGGTGGCGAGCCGGTTCGAGTGCGATACTTTCTTCCCCGAGTACCGCGGCGATTTTGTCCTCGAGAGCTCATCGGAGCCCAAGCGGGACAACGGCCTGCAGTACTCGTTCAAGACGTATAAAAGGAAGGGAGCCTTTTGAGTCGTTGCCTCAAGGGAGGACAGAAGATGATTCGCGTTGACCGGGTGCTCGCTGTTGCCATCATATGTGGTGCTACGCTCGCCGCCGGAGCGCTGGCGGCCCCCAGGACTGCCAAAGGAGATCCAAGGGCCGGCGAGGTCGCTTTCAAGAAGGCAACCTGCGTGGTCTGCCACCCCGGCGGCGAGAACAGGCTCAACTCCAGGGCCAGGTTGAAGGGGCCGGACTTCGCCAGGGAATTCGCCGACGACGCCAAGATCGTCGAGCTTGTCAGGAAGGGCAGCCCCCGGCGCGGCATGCCGGCATTCGACAGGTCCAAGCTGAGCGACCGCGAGCTGGCGGACATCATCGCCTACATAAGAACGTTGACGCCGCCGCCGGGAAGATAGATGCCATCCGACTTTACCCCGGAGCTCATCGTCCGAGCTTACTGCATGGGGATATTCCCCATGGGAGACGAAGGGGGCGGCATCCGCTGGTACTCCCCGGATCCGCGCTGCGTGATCGAGCTGGAGAAGTTTCACGCGCCGGCGCGCCTGCTGCGTACCTGCCGGAAGGGCGGCTTCAGTGTCCGGATAAACTCGGCCTGGGACCAGGTGATTAGGGAATGCGCCCGGCGCGAGACCACCTGGATAACCGAGGAGATCATCGACGCCTACACGCAGATGCACGAGATGGGCATCGCGCACTCGGTGGAGGCCTACGCCGACGGCCGGCTGGCCGGCGGGCTTTACGGGGTCTCCATCGGCGGGGCGTTCATGGGCGAGTCGATGTTCCACCTGGTCACGGATGCCTCCAAGGTCTGCCTGGTCTACCTGGTGGAGCGCCTGCGGGACAGAGGGTACGCGCTCCTGGATTGCCAGTACATGACCGAGCATCTGCAGAAGTTCGGGGCCGTTTTGATCCCGCGCGAAGAGTACATGCGGCGGCTTGCCCTGGCGCTGCAATTGAATTGCCGCTTCGATTGAAGACCTGGGCGGCGGCCTCGCAGGCGGGGGGACATCCGCGCCCCCGGGCGTCCGCTTCTCCAGTCCGAGGCCCCGTGGCGTTGAGTGGGGATTCCCGCCGGCGTTTTGTTAGGCGGAACACAGATTGCCCCCGGCAGGCGGTGTTAGAATACGCGCCGGCTTCGGGGCTTTTGGCGGTGGGACCGCCGGGGATGGGGCAGATGCGAATCGCAAATGATCTGACGAGTCTGGTAGGCAACACGCCTATGGTCAAGCTCAACCACCTGGTAGAGGGGCTGCAGGCGACGGTGGCCGTCAAGCTGGAATCTCAAAATCCGCTGGGCTCGGTAAAGGATCGCATCGGGGTGGCGATGATCGACGAGGCTGAGAAGCAGGGGCTGATCAAGCCCGGTCAGTCGACGATTGTCGAGCCCACCTCCGGCAATACCGGCATCGCCCTGGCCTTCGTGGCCGCGGTCAGACGGTACAAGCTCATCCTCACCATGCCCGAGACGATGTCGCTCGAGCGGCGGAGGCTGCTTGCCGCCCTCGGCGCCGAGCTCATCCTGACTCCGGCCGCCGGGGGCGTCTCCGGCGCAATCGCCCGGGCCAGAGAGGTCGCCGAGGCGACCTCCGGCGCTTACATGCCGCAGCAGTTCTCCAACCCGGCCAATCCGAGGATTCATCGCCAGACGACGGCCGAGGAGATCTGGCGCGATACCGCGGCCCGGGTGGATATCTTCGTCTGCGGCGTGGGGACGGGCGGGACGCTCACCGGCGTCGGGCAGGTGCTCAAGGGACGCAAGCCGTCCGTGAGGGTTGTCGCCGTCGAGCCCGCCGACAGCCCGGTTATCTCGCAGAAACTGGCCGGTCAGGAGCTCTGCCCGGGCGCGCACCAGATCCAGGGCATCGGCGCCGGTTTCATTCCGGACGTCCTCGACCTCTCGCTTATCGACGAGGCGATCGCGGTGACCAACGAGCAGGCCTTCTCGTGGGCGCGCAGGGCGCACCGCGAGGAAGGAATCTTCTGTGGTATCAGCAGCGGTGCGGCGCTATTCGCGGCCGTCGAGCTGGCCAGGCGCCCGGAGCACCGGGGCAAGCTGATCGTAGCCGTGGCGCCCAGCACCGGCGAGCGTTACCTGTCCACGGCCCTGTTCGGCGACCTGGCTGACGGGCAGTCCCCGGTCGTCCAGGGACAGGCACGGCAGGCGATGCCGGCCCCGGCCTGACCCGGGTCAATCGGCGGCCCGGGCGTCAATCAGCGCTTCGACGGCCAGCGCCTTTTGCAGCATCCGGAGCGCGGGATCCAGCCGCCGTCGCGAATCAGCAGCGAGCCCAGGTTGCCATGCCCGGCTGGATCTTACCGCTTGCCTTAATTCTCCTTGACAACCATTAACGCTGTCTTATACTGGAGCGGGCAGGGCGGCCTGCCCGGTTTTGACTTGGCCCGGCATTGCTCGCTATTATCTGGCTCGGTAAGTAGACGCGCAGCATGGCATCCCGTTCGCGAATCCCTCTTTTACTAATCGTCCTGGGCATGATCTGCCCCGGGCATCCCGCGCTCGGCGACAATCTTCCACCGAGGGCCATCGCCGCCGACGGCAGCTTCATCGCCCTCACCGGCAGGGACCTGCGGGCGGCCTACCAGATGCACGTCTACCTGCGCAATCAGATAGCCGACCGCCTGGACCAGTGCTGGAGCCAGGAGCACGAGATAAGCTCCGAAAGGGACAGGCTGGGCCGGGCCGGCGACGCCGCCTCGGTCACGCAGCTGGAGCGCGACCTGCTGGCCGTCAGGCAGCAGATTGACCGGCTGCGGCAGGACCTCACGAGCGAGAACCGGATCCTGGCCCTCATCGACCGCCAGATGAGCTGGCGGTGACCGCAATCACGCTCCGCCGCCTCGCATCCGGCCCGGCGCTGTCGTGAATGCTGACGGCCAGCAAAACGCAGATGAGCAAATCGGTCAGGGCGCCGAGGGCCCGCATTGGCGATCGAACCGGAGAGCCTCGATCACGGGCCAGGGAACTCCAAAAAGCGGCTGGCAGGATGTTGGTGGAACGAGAGGTGACGGGGGCTCTAGGCTTCACGGTTCACTGCCGGAGTCCCGGCCGGAGCGGGCTGTCCGCCGGCAGCGGCCTCGTGCACGGTCAGCTTGCCGACGGCACCGGGGCAACCCAAACGAAAGACGGCGCGCGGATCATCCAGTTGCCGGACGGCACCCGGGTCACCAGGCACAAGGGCGGCGCGGTGAGGAACGCATGGCACCGCCTGCGGTGCGGATCTTGCGCTTTCAGGATCCCTCCTGAAAAAGCAGGCATTTGACGACGACCGGGATCGCCTGATTGCCGGCCAGCGGCAGCCCGATGTCGATCAGATCGCCGTCGGTCGACCTGATTCCGTCCAGGATTACCAGCGGCATATCGCGCAGGTGCTGCCGGATCAGCTGACCGAGGGCCATGGCCAGGTCCTGTCCGGCGACAAGCACCAGCGGCGGTGCGCCACCGAGCTCAACGAACGCCCGGGCGAGCGCTGCGGCCCAGCCCGCCAGCGTCTCGAAATCGGCAGGCGGCAGCGTCTCCAGCGTGATGGCCACCGGTTGGGACGACCAGTCGATGTCGTTGACCCGCAGGCAGTTCGCCAGGCGCTCGCTGACCCAGGCCCCCCGGTCGCGGCCCGCCATGTCTCCTGAAAATGGGCGGACGATGGGCAGATTGCGGAGCGGCAACTGCTTCCTGTCCACCGAGACCGTGGAGCCGCTCAGCTGCAGGCTAAAGGTGCCGGCCCCTATCACGGTGGCGCAGATCGGGCGCTCGGGTATGCGGAAGGGCAAAGCGCGCTCGGTGACGGCCGCCATGAGCCCGGAAGCCAGGTAGGCACCGATATCCCCGTAGGCAAGCGGATCGGCCGGCGGCGATTGCATGAGCTCGGCCACCCCGCCCGAAAACCAGAACTCGTCTATCCGGCAGACGCGCTTCAGCGGATCGGTTACGAGCAGGCGCTCGGAGACCTGCGGCGGCCGCCGCCCGAGCGGATATTGAATTATCGACTCGGCCAGAAGATGGCCGATCAGCTCGAGCATCTCCTCGTCCACCGGCAAACCCAGCGGAACATCCTTGCCCAGGGCGTCCAGGAGAAGCTCGCCGGAGCCGGTAACGGCTACCAGTCGGCGGTCGCGGTCCAGGCGCAGGCAGCGGCCGCCGACGGACAGCGCGGCGGCGTCCACCGGCTGGCCATCGGCAAAAACGGCGAAATTGGCCGTGCCGCCGCCGACATCGATGTTGCATATGGTGCGCCCGCCGGCCGCCGACGCCTCGGCGGCGCCGGAGCCGCGCCCGGCCAGGATTCCTTCCAGGTTGGGACCGGCGCTGGCCGAGACGAACTGCCCGGCCGTCTGCGCGAGCCTGTCGGCGACCGCCCGGGCGTTCCGCAGCCGGGCGGTCTCGCCGGTGACGATCACCGCCCCGGTGCTGACCTCACCGGGGTCGATGCCCGCCTGCCGGTATTCCGACGAGACGATCCGCAGGACGGCCTCGGCGTCTATCCTGCCGTCCGCGGAAAGCGGCGTGAAGTGGATGGCGCTGCGGTAGACGATCTCCCGGGCCGCTACGGCCAGCCGCGGCGCCTGGTTCAGCAGTGAGCGATTGGCCAGGTGCAGCCGGCTTATGGTCAGGTGGGTGGTGGTGGTGCCGACGTCGATGCCGGCGCTCAGGAGGAGCTCGCGATCGCAGGATTGGCGGACCATACTCAGCCGAGCTGCTGGAGCCTGACGCCGGAGGCGCCCGCTTCGAGAATCCGCCTGGCAAGCTGCACTATGTAGGCGCCGGCCTCGACCGGCGGTGTGCCGCCGGCGTGGATGTTGGAGACCACGGTGCGATCGGAGCTTATCGTGTGCGGCCCGGGGTTGTAGGTCAGATAAGCGCTGAGAGCCCTGGCCGAGCTGAGACCGGGCCGCTCGCCGATAAGGTTGATGGCCAGGCGGCAGGAAAGCGCAAAGGCAAGCTGATCGGCGATCGCCACCCTGGCCAGGCGCGCCACCACCGGCAAACCGCAGCTTATGCCGGCCTGCCGGAAGCCGTGCTCGAGCATGGGCAGGAGGTTAGGCACGTTGGCTTCAACGGCGGCCGCCGACAGCCCGTCGCTTATCACGATCTGCACATCCAGCCCGGATGGGCAGCGCCGCGCCAGCGACTCGACGACCTCCGGGGCGGCGCGTTTGCCGCTGGGCGGCGAGAGGACAAACTCCCGCCTGTCCCGCGCCAGGCTTTGAATTACCGGCAACCCGCGGCCGGCTGCGAAAGCTTCCAGGAACTCGGCGCCGAACTCGCCGTGCACCGCGTCACGGGCGCCGGCATGATCCTGGCGAAACTTGAGCCAGACCGCCGTCAACGGCCGCGTGCCCGCCCGCCAGACGGCCAGCCTGGCCGGCGTGGACTCCAGGAGCCGGCCCAGGTTTTCCGCATTGCTCGGCGAGGGGATGTTGTGCTTCATCTAATAAAGGCGGCGCGGTGAGCCCGCGCTGGCCTGGCGCTGGTGGTCGACCGCCGGCCCGGATCATAGGTTACACTATGGGCCGGGCTTTCGACCAGGGTGGAAAGAGGCAGATCATGACGCTTTCGTGCACCTGCGGCGGGGAGAGGTTCGTCTTCGCGTCGGTGAGGGACGTCCTGGCCAGGGCCAACGAGGAGAAGTCCGGCGACAGGCTGGCCGGCATCGCTGCCCGCTCGGAGCTCGAGCGCGTGGCCGCCAAGCAGGTCTTGAGCGAGCTTACCCTGGCCCGGCTGCGGGAAAGCCCGGTCGCCGACTACGATGCCGACGAGGTCACCCGCTTCGTCGACGACCGCCTGGATCGCGAGGCTTTCGCCCGCATCGCCGGCTGGACCGTGGCCGAGCTCAGGGAGTTCCTCCTTTCCTCGGCCACCGACGGGGCCGCCGTCGAGGCGATACGCCATGGTCTTACCGGGGAGATGGCCGCGGCTGCCGCCAAGGTCATGTCCAATCTGGACCTGGTGCGGGCGGCCAGAAAGTTGAAGGTGGGATCGCGGGCCAACACGACCCTGGGCGGCGAGGGCGTGCTGGCCGCGCGCCTGCAACCGAACCACCCGGCGGATGCGGTCGAGGGCGTGCTGGCCTCCATTTACGAGGGGCTCTCCTACGGCGCGGGCGACGCCGTGATCGGTGTCAACCCTGCCTGTGATACGCCGGAGACGGTGGCCCGCCTGCTGGAGGCCACCCAGCGGGTGATCGAGGCGCTGGACCTGCCGACGCAGAACTGCGTGCTCAGTCACGTGACCACGCAGATGAAGGCGATCGAAGGCGGCGCCCCGGCCGGGCTCATCTTTCAGAGCATCGCCGGCTCCGAGAAGGGTAATACCGCATTTGGTATCACGATCGAAACCCTCGACAAGGCTCATGAGCTTGGCCGCCGGAGCTGCATCAACGCCGGCGGTCAGGTCATGTATTTCGAGACCGGCCAGGGCTCGGAGCTTTCCTCCGGCTCGCATCACGGTGCCGACCAGCTGACCATGGAGGCGCGCTGCTACGCGCTGGCCCGCCACTTCAACCCGTTCCTGGTCAACGATGTGGTCGGCTTTATCGGTCCGGAATATCTCGCCGACGGGCGGCAGATGATAAGGGCCGGGCTCGAGGACCACTTCATGGGCAAGCTCCTCGGTCTGCCGATGGGGGCGGACGCCTGCTACACCAACCACATGGAAGCCGATCAGAACGACCTGGAGAATCTGGCCGTGCTCCTGGTGGTCGCCGGCGTCAACTACTTCATGGGCGTGCCGATGGGCGACGACGTCATGCTGTCCTATCAGTCGACGAGCTACCACGACGTGGCCAGCCTGCGCGAGCTGATGGGATGCCGGCCGGCCCCCGAGTTCGAGCGCTGGCTGACCGACCGCCAGCTCATGCGCGACGGCAGGCTGACGGAGAAAGCCGGCGATCCCAGTTATGTAATGGAATTGCTGGGCGCCCGCATCTGAGGCCAGGTTGCCGCCGCTGCCTGTTCTGCCCGCCGCCGCTACATTTTAATTACCCGCGTCCAAGCGCCCCCGCTCGAAGCGCCCGGCGCGGATGACCAGGCTAGCGGCTTATGATCTCGCCGTGGACCTTCCGGCTGGCGCCCGGGATGAGCTCGGCGGCGGTGCCGGGCTCGCCGGTGAAGTCCTGCTGGAACTCGGCCAGGAACTCGTCGCCGGGCTTCACCACCGCCTCCTGCCCGTGCAGCACCGAATCCACGATCAGGAAGCCGCCCGGCAGGCCGCTGACCAGGCCGATGGCGAACCCCTTGAGCCGGCGATGGGGGACATTTTTGCCCACCGGGTGCAGGTAGGCGAAGGAGGGGTTGATGGCCCCCAGGGCCCCGTAGGCCACCGGCACGATGCCGAAGCTGAAGACGCCGCCGGCTGAAGCCGCGCCGCGAATCGCCAGGTGCAGAGCCTGGGCCTTGAGCTGGGTGGAAAGCGGCGGGGCCACCTCGCCCCGGTCGTTTACGCCCAGCACCCGCCCTTCCGCCTTGTTCTTGACTATGCGCGCCTGGCGCGCCGGCCTGGCCAGAAGCGGTATGTGCTCGCCGCCGTCGGTGACGATCTCGTCGAACTGCACCCCGAGGGCGCCGCTGGCCCGCATCCAGCGCCTGGGTGAAAGCTCGGAGCGCAGGATCGCCCGGGCCCGCTCCGCCCTGGTGACGTGGCCGGCGACCAGCGAGCCCCGCGGCGCGATCAGCTTGCCGCCGATTTTGAGATCCACCTTCAGGCGCGCCTGCACGGGGTCGCCCGGGCGGGCGGTCTTGCTCGACAGCCCGGTCAGGACGGCGACCGGAAAGCGGGCGCCGGCGGTGATGTGCGTTTTGCCCTCGGCATCCGGGATATCCTGCCAGCGCACCGTCTCTTCCACCTGCGGCCCGCCCGCCTCGTCGTTGTCGATGACGATGGGCGCGCTTGCCGCTGCCGGCGGGTCGATACCGGGAAGTGGCACCGTCTGTGGTGGCGCCACCGCCACATGGTCGACGGGCCCCGCTTTTATGAATCCATCGGCCGGCAGTTGAAAGTCCAGGTTGCGATTGATGCCGCTGCTGCCGCACGCCGTCTGCGCCGGCGAGGCGAAACATGCCGTCTGCGCGGCGAGGGCGAAAGCCAGCAGCGTCTCCATGCCTGATCTCATCGGCGGTACTCCTTTTGTTGGCGCAGGGACAGACCGCACCTCAGGTATATTCACGGTTTGCCGGCGGCCAAAACGCTTGACAAGTTATGGAATAGAATCATCTTTATGGTTCGTTTCGACACCGTTTATATGGCGCCGAGGGTGCGGGTCGCGCTCAACTCCGTGCTCGAGCCGGTATATGCCAGGAAGTTCTGGGAGCTCGTCGACAAGCTGCGCTCGGGCAGGTTCGACCTCAAGGGGCTGCGCGTGGAGAAGCTGCACACACGCCGGGGAAAGGTCTACTCCGCCCGGTTGAATGTGGAGATTCGCGTGATCTTCTCCATGTTCTCGCGCGCCGGGGGACGCTCGCTGGTGATCTGGGATGCGGATCACCACGACGACGCTTACGACCGTGTCGATCGCATGGTCATCCCGGCCCAGTTCGTCGACGGGGCGGCCAGTGTGGAGAGCGTCGATGCCTGGGGGGCCGGCGCCAGGCCGCTGGCTGAGCTGGAATCCGAGACCGCTGAGGTGGACAGCGAGGAGCTGGCGGACGGGCTCGTGCTCTTCGAGGTCCCGCATTACGTTCTGTCCGAGCCGGCCCGCTTCTCCTCCTTCGAGCGCAACATCGACCGCTATCTGCGTCTTACCGAGGAACAGGAGAAGCTTATTGCCAGAAGCGACAAGGCTTTCGTGGTGCGGGGCTCGGCCGGCACCGGCAAGACGACGCTGGCCCTTTTTCACGCGCTCAACCTCTACGAGGCCAATCCCGACGACGACATCTTTTTCTTTACCTATCAGGACGAGCTGGCCTGCGTCTGCCGCTGCTACAAGGTGAACCTGGTGGGGCAGACCCAGGACGAGGCCCCGGAAGCAGGCGGTCTGCGGGTCTTTTCCTACCTGGAGTTCTGCCGCGAGTATCTCAGGCGAAATGCCAGCGGGACGGTTAAGTGGAGGTGGGTGGGCAGGCAGACGAGCCTCAAGTACCTGGAGGAGATCATTCAATCGAAGTCGCGCTGGTCACGCTCGGTCAAGGCCGAGGACACGTACAGCTACATCTATTCCATCTTGAAGGGGCGCCTCGTGCCCGGCAGCGACCGCTTTCCCGAGTCGGCGGATGATTACCGGCGAATCTTCAAGGGCTACGGGACAAGCCCAAAGAATCTCGAGGAGATCATGGAGATCTTCGATCTCTATCAGGGAAGGCTGTCCCGCGCAGGCGAGCGCGACGAGGCGGACCTGATCCGCTACTGCTATCACAACATGAAGGACAGCGCCATCCTCTCCGGCGAGAAGCGGGCGACCTGGATCGTCATCGACGAGATCCAGGACTTCACGGAGCTGGAGTGGAAGTCGATCCTTCTTTTCTGGGAGAACAAGTGCCGGCTGAACAAGGATCGCCTGAGCTTCCCTTTCCTGTCCGGCGATCGCAACCAGAACATCAGCCGCTCCGGATTCCGCTGGCAGGAGGCCGAATCGTACGTCGAGGACGTGCTGAAGAAGATGCACCGGCCCCGGTCCCTGGTCAAGGTTCAGCTCCACAACAACTTTCGCAACACCCTGGAGATCTTCAACCTCGGCAAGTTCATCCGGCAGACCGCCCCGGAAGCCAGCGGCGATCTCGGGACGCCGCCGCGCTTCTCGGGCGCCAAACCGTGCCTGGTGGTGGGCGGTGAAAGGTTGTTCGTCCAGTTCCTGAAGGCCGTCTCCCGGGGCGATGACCCGCTGCCGGCGCCGCTTGTGGTGCTGTTCGAGGACGAGGACGACCTGCGCAACATCAGGCGCCAGCTCCCGGTCGACGACGGGCTTTTCCTCATGCCGCTTGCCAGGAGCAAGGGCATGGAGTTCGAGGATTGCCTCATCTACCGGCTCTTCTCCTCGTGCGGGCAGATCGATGAGACCACCGGGCAGGACATGGTCGCCCGCCTCTTCGATCTGTGGTACATGGCCGTCACCCGGGCCCGCAAGGGGCTGCTCGTCTACCTGAAGCCCGAGGACTGGGCCGCGGTGGAGAAGCTGTTCGGCGCCAGGATCGGCCGGCTCTTCGAGGTTGTCGACCTCCGGCGCGACAATCCGCCCCAGGCGCTGGCCGAGTTCCACGAGCGGTGCGAGAAGTACGTCCCCAACTACAACGTGATCTTCCTGACCAGGGAGAAAGCCGAGCAGGCCTGGCGGGAGTCGCAGGACACCAAGGGCTCGGACCTGGAGGCGGCCACCCGCGAGGCCCTCAAGGAGCAGGCGCTGCGCCTGTGGAGGAAGTGCCGGGACTGGAAGAGCCTCGGGCAGGCTTACAAGACGCTCGGGCAGTACGAGCAGGGCGCTCACTATCTGAGGCTGGCCAATCAGCCCGAGGAGGTGGCTTTCTGCCTGGAGCAGCTGGGCCGCTTCGCAGAGGCGGCCCGCTTGTGGGAGGAAGGGCAGCACCTGGAGCCGGCCGCCCGCTGCTTCGCCCTGGCCGGCGAAAACCTGAGGGCGGCCGGGCTCTTCGCCACCGCCGGCCAGTGGCTGGCCGCGGCCAGGAGCTACGCTTGCGCCGGGGACGGCGCGCAGGCGGCAGCCTGCTTCGAGAAGGCCGGCGACTGGCAGGAGGCGGCCGGCTTCTATAAATTGAAGGGACAGTGGCAGAAGGCGGCCGAGCTCTACCGGCGGGGCGAGCGTTTTGTGGAGGCAGCCGAGATGTACCTCAAGCTCAAGGACAAGCTGGACGCGGCCCGCTGCTATCAAGCCGCCGGCCAGCACCTGCCGGCGGCCAGGCTGCTCGAGTCGCTGAACCGGTGGGGCGAGGCGGCCGAGTGTTATGAGGCGGCGGCCGTCTTCGACAGGGCGCTTAAGCTCTACGCCAGATCGGGGCGCCTGAAGGAGACGGCCCGCTGCGCGGAGCTGGCCGGCGATCCGGCGCAGGCGGCTGCCGCTTACGAGCGGATGAGGTGCTGGTCGAAGGCCGCCCAAATTTACCGGGGGCTCGGCCAGCGCGGCAAGGCGGCCGAGTGCCTGGAGTGCGCCGGGGACTGGACGGGCGCCCTGCCGCTGCTTCTGGAGCTCGGCGACCCTTACCGGCTCGGGCGCTGCCTGGAGCGCCTCGGCGACCTGCCGGCTGCCTGCGACTGGTACCTGAAGGCCGGGGCGCTCACGGAGGCCGGCTACTGCCTGGAGAAAGGTGGGCAGCTTCAGCAGGCGGCCGATTGCTACCTGAAGGCGGGCAGCGCCGCCGCCGCTGCCCCCGTGCTGGCCAGGCTGGGCAGGAAGATGGAGGCCGCTCGCCTCTGCCTGCTGGAAAACCAGGCCGGCGCCGCCCTCGAGCTGGCGCGCTCGGTGCCCGAAGGCGATCCGCTTGCCGCCGGCAAACATGGCGACCTGCGCCTGGACCTGGCCGTGTGGGCGGAGAGCATCGAACGCCCTGATCTGGCCGCTGCCGTCTACGAGGCGCTCGGCCACTTCATGCTGGCCGGGCAACGCTACCGGCAGGCTGCCAGGTTTGGGGCGGCGGCCGCCTGCTTCGAGCGCGATCGCAAACTGGCCCTGGCCGCCGAGCAGTACCTGCTTGACGGGCAGCCAGGCGAGGCCGGGCGCTGTTTCAAGCAGCTCAAGCAATGGCAGAAGGCCGGACAGTGCTTCGAGTCCGGCGGGCAGTGGGCGGCGGCTGCGGAGATGTACGACGCCTGCGGCGACCAGGAGGCGGCCCGGCGCTGCCGCAGCAGCTCGCACTGGTTGTAGCAATGACGCTGCTTGCCACCATATATGGTATCACATGCCAAGAGCATGGCTAAAGATTCATCTGACCGAGCGGGTTTTCGGATTTGCCCGCCGGTTTTTGTGGTAAGCTAGTTCCTATACGTTTGGAGTGTTCCTGCTCGCTTGAAGATTCGGGCCGGCCTGAGCGACAAACGGTTTGTTCTACCCCCGGGGTACATAGGATCGATGAATACGAAATTGTTTGTTGGCAACCTGAGTTTCAAGCTGACCGAATCGGACCTGGAAGCGCTGTTCTCGCAAGCGGGCCAGGTGGTTTCCGTCTCCATTCCCACAGACAGAGAGACCGGGCGCAAGCGCGGGTTTGCTTTTGTGGAGATGTCCTCTCAGTCCGAGGCTGAGAACGCAGTTAGACTTTTCAACGGACAGACCGTCCAGGACAGGCAGATTGTGGTCAATCCCTCGAAGCCCAAAGAGAAGACGGGCGGCGGCGGCAGACGCTGGTAACCAGCCGGCTCCGGGCAGGGATCCGTCAGGACATAATTCAAAAACCGCTGTCGCCGGCAGGCGGCGGCTGGGTTGGTGCGCCGGCCGCCGGCCGGGGCTCGCCGCTGCCGGCAACCTCCGCCGACAGGATGCGGTCGCCGGCCGAGATGTTGTAGACGACGTCCATGCCCTGCACGACGCCGCCGAAAATTGAATAGCTGCCGTCCAGAGCCGGCGCCGCCTTCTTGGTGATGTAAAACTGGCAGCTGGACGAGTTCGGGCTCCGGCCGTGGGCCATGGCTACCACGCCCGGCCCGTTGTGGTGCAGGCGCGGCGACACCTCGAGAGCGAGATATCGCGGCTGGTGCGTCTGCGGGTCGATGAACACGCCGGTGCCGTTGCCGTTCGGATCGCCACCCTGGATCACCCAGTTTTCCACCCTGTGGAAGGTCAGCCCGTTATAAAAGCCACGATTGACCAGATCCAGAAAGTTGGCCGCGGTACCAGGCGCCAGGCCCAGATAAATGCGCATGACTATGGTGCCCTTGGTGGTTTGCATGATCACGAGCGGATTTTGAGCATCGGCCAGGCAGGGCCAGCAATGGGCGAGCATGACTGCCGCCAGGCTGGCCAGGGTCAGGGCAGAAATTCGGCGAAGGCTCATGTCCACCGTCCTCTTGTCAAGCAGCATCTCTTATATATAGTATCGGACGCCTGCCTGCGCAAGACTTTCCCGGCGCCAGTATTTATCGGACGCATCTGCCGAGCTCCGACCGTGCCGAAACCACAAGGCCTATTGGAGCATGCGGCTGGGTAAAAGAATTACGAGACGGCAGTAATGGATGAGGCGGCGCCATGGCTCTTTATGCAGATCTACACCGACATCTCGGCGGGGCGATCCATCCACGCATCATCTACAAGTTTCTCCAGCGGCACGACCACCCGGTGCTCAATTACTTTCCTGATTACGAAGGTTTCTACAACTGGTTCACGCGCCCCTGCAGGACTCTCGAGGAGTTCGTGAAAATCCACACTCTGGTAGAAGAGCTGCAGAGCCTGGAGCACCTGCCTTATTTCATTCTGCGTCTCTGCCGCGGTGCTTACACATTCGAGAATCTTCAGTACATGGAGTTGAGATACAACCCCTATTTTCGAACCGATCGCAAGCTGCCGGTGAACAAGCGCATCGAGCAGATGGAGAGCATCATCGAGATGATAACCGCCAATCTCCGTCCGGCCGATTACCCGATCACCGTCAAGCAGATCATCTGCCTCGATCGCCGGTTGCCCAGGAATATCAACGAGGCGATCTTGAGAGTGGCCAGAGAGAGCCTGGGACCGGTGGTTGGGATAGACATCGCCGGCCCGGAGATCGATCCGGACAACTTTCAGTTGTGGGTGAAGTTGTTCGCCAAGGCCAGGTCGTCCGGCTTGAGGACGACGGCTCACCTCGGCGAGACCGGCATCGATAACGTGCATCCCGATTTCTTCCCGGTGTTGGACCGGATAGGGCATGGCATCCACATTCCGCTCATTCGTCCCGATCTTCTCAAGGATCTGGCGAAACGCCAGATCACCCTGGAGGTGTGCCCGACCAGTTACCGCCAGACCGGAGTGCTCAAAGACTTCTCCGAGCTGCGTTCGGTCTTCGCTCGCTGCCGTGAGGCCGGGGTTACGATTGCCGTCTGTACGGACAATCCGGGGCGCAATCCGGCCCCGTGCACGCTGCCCGGCGAGTACGAGCGATTGATCGATCACGACGTGATCGACTTTCATGAGCTCAAGGAGATCCAGAACGAATCCTTTCGCTCGGCCTTCGGGTTTGCCGGATCACCGCGGCTGTAGATCGCATGCCGGTATCCATTTTCTGTAACCCGCATGGGAAGCCGATGATCGCGAGAATGGCCGCCCGCCGGCGTGCGTATATATCCGTGTAACGAATCCGCAACGGATCTCGCGAGGACGATTCGAAAATACGTAGCGGTCCCTCAGCCGTCATCTTCGTGCGGCATGTCGGACAATCTTGTGCGCGGGAGGCGAGAATGCATCGTTGCGGATCCTGAAAATGCTTGACGGGCGGGAGATTCGAGAGACGAACTCTTCGCCCGCGACGGCGCTCGATCACCGCCGATCAATGCCACCGGCCGATCGATCGACTCTGGTCGCTGGAGCCAAGCGGAAAAATTTTCTTGCAGCCTTTCGATCGTGATCGAGGACATATATTCGTTGCGCGAGCGTGCATGCATGCTTTCTGGAACCGGCATTGCAAGCCGGTTCCATTAGTATGGCGAAGTTGCCGCTGCTGCGTATGTTGGTGAATGTCAGAACAAGATCGCTTGATCGATCTATTGCAATATTTTCGATTTACAAGTATCGTATGTTGTGTGTGGTGTGTTCAACGAGAGTAACCGGAAGGTCTCTCACTAGAAACGGTGGCACAGGTCTCGTTCTAATCAGGGTGAGTCAAGCAATCTCCCGGCATCCCAGGTGGAAATTCCGGAACATTGCGCCTGTGCAGCCATATCTGATCTGGAGGAAATGAAATGGCAATGAAGAAACGCAAGAAGGCTTCGCCGAAGCGCGCGAAAATATCGCCCGCGCCGGCCGGGGCCGAGGAAGCAATGGCGGGCGCCGAGGCTGCCAAGCCGAAGAAGGCCGCCAGAAAGAGAAAGGCCAAAAAGACTACTGCCAAGAAAACCACGGCGAAAAAGTCCACGGCAAGAAAGACGACCGCGAAAAAGGCTGCCCCCAAACGCGCGGCCAAAAAGACAACAGCCAAAAAGGCCGGCGCCAAGCGGACCACCGCCAAGCGCACGACCAAAAAGGCTGCTCCCAAGCGGACGACCAAAAAGGCTGCCCCGAAACGGTCCGCCAAAAAGGCCGCCCCGAAGCGCGCAGCCAAAAAGACTACTGCCAAGCGCACTACCAAAAAGGCAGCGCCGAAACGCGCCGCCAAAAAGGTAACCGCGAAAAAAGCCCCCAAGAAGGTAACCGCGAAAAAAGCTCCCAAAAAGGCCGCTACCAAAAAGCGGACTGCCAAGCGCAAAGTCGCCAAAAAGGCCCCCGTGGCCGCCGGCGCTGGCGCGGGAGCATAAGCTGGTCCGAGCACGGCTAAAAATGGAAGACCCCGGCCTGAGCTGCCGGGGTCTTCCATTTTTAGCCTGGTGTGGGCCAGGTGATAACGATACCGCCGGAGGTATTGAACGCCACGCGAGCCGGGACCTGCCAGGACTGCAAGCATGCCCTGCTCTGCCGGGCAGAACGGAAACCACCTCAGTGAAATAGCGCCGAGGACAGCTGAACAACCGAGTTCCAGACCCCGTGCCCGCTTCGCTTCTTGCGGCCGACCTCGCCGCGTTGCTTGAGCTTGGCCTTCAACAACTGCTCCAGCGAGTGGATGCCGGCGTTGTCCGGATCAATGTTCCTCAGGCACTCCAGCTCCGAATATGACATGTTCAGCCACCCCCTGGCGCAGTACACTTGCGCCAGCAGCAGGCGATAACGGCCCTCGAATGCGCTGACCTCTATGGCATCGCGCAGGCAGCGCTCGGCGGACAGCCAGTCTCCGGCGAAGTAATAGTCGTAGGCCCGTTCGTACTGCTGCTCGGCCCATTTTTCGTCCCTGATCGTTTCCTGCGATATTCGCCCGAGTGTCATGTCGCCCCTCATTCTTGCGTGGTTGTCAGCACAAACCAGCGCGCTAACTGACATTTAGCCAGTAACGCACCGTTTGTCCTGCTACTATCTTCCTCTGCCCTTCGGCAGCCAAGTGCTAAAGCTGCCTATATATTTATTCGGGAAACCCTATGTTCTTTATATCCGTGAGCCCCGGGGCCGGGCTGTTGCGCCCTGGCGACCGTTTGCCTGCCAAGCTGCATCCTTATATATGTTCGCCTGTCAGCGACGCCGTTTTCAAGGTGCGCAGATTTTACAAACTCATTACCTGCGGAACCTTCGCTGAGGACCTTTTCTTCACTACCATGGTGCCTTGTATATTGCCGGACCGGATGACAGGAGATGTCCTCTGGATCGGTGATATGCAGAACACTCTTCAACATCAGGAGATCACCGATGAATACGCTTTCCAAGGTTCAACTTGCAGCGGCGATCGTTGCCGCTCTCGGATTTGCTGCCGGCGGCTCGGCAAACGCCGATCCGGTCAAGGGCTCGCAGTTCGGCGTCTCGGAGAAGAACTCGCCGTCCCGCATTCAGATAGCGGAAGAGAAGAAGGAAGAAACCGGCAAGGCAGCCGGCGAAGAGACCAAGGAGACCGGCAAGAAGGCGACCAAGAAGAAGGGCGCCGAAAAGTCCTGCAAGGGCAAGGAGAAATCCTGCAAGGGCAAGGAGAAGTCCTGCAAGGGCAAGGAGAAATCCTGCAAGGGCAAGGAGAAATCCTGCAAGGGTAAGGAAGGCTCCTGCAAGGGTAAGGAAGGCTCCTGCAAAGGCGCGGAAAGCTCCAACTAGAGCCTAGATGCGGTCATGTTCGCGGCCTGAGCTGGAGGTGTGATGGCGACTGATTTCCTGGATCTGAAAAAGACCCTGCCCACGCTGGGCGTTGGTCTTGGTCTGCGCCGGGATCTCGCCGAGGAGACCTTTGCCAGCTCAGGCCGCCTTGACTGGCTGGAGTTTGTGCCCGAGAACTACATGGGGATCGGGGGGAGGGCGCGCGATCTGATTGAGCGAGCCGGCGAGCGGTTCCCGCTGGTCTCGCACGGCATCAACCTTTCCGTGGGCAGCACCGACGAGCTGAATTCCCAGTACCTGAAGGATCTGAAACATCTTCTTGATGCCACCGGTGCGCCCTGGTGGAGCGATCATCTCTGCTTCAGCAGCGTCGACGGCATCTACATGCACGATCTGCTGCCGCTGCCCTTTTCCCGCGAGGCCGTCCGGCACATCGCCGAGCGCGTCAAGCGCGTGCAGGATTTTGTCGGTCGCCCTTTCCTGCTCGAGAACATCTCCTTCTATATGCACGCGCCCGGCTGCGAGCTGACGGAAGCGCAATTTTTGAGCGAGGTAGCCGAAGCGGCTGATTGCGGGCTGCTTCTCGACGTCAACAATGTCTACGTGAACTCCATCAATCATGGCTACGATGCGCGCGCGTTTATCGATGCCATCCCGCTCGAGCGGGCCGTGCAGATCCACGTGGCCGGACACAAGCTCATCGGCGACGTGATCATCGACACCCACGGGGCGCCGGTCATTCAGCCTGTCTACAAGCTTTTGCAATACGTGCTGGCCAGGACCGAGGTCAAGGCCGTGATGCTGGAAAGGGATCAGAACTTCCCGGGCTTTCAGGAGATCCTGCAGGAGGTTGAGGCGATCCGCGCTGTCGCCGCAAAGGCGCAACCGTCACTGTGCAAGCGCGGGCGCCAGGCGCCACCTGCCCGGCGCTCGCGCGGGGACGCGAGCAACGGTCGCTGCCCCGAGCCGCCCGCGGCGCTGTGCCTGGAACGCCGCTAACCCCGGAGCATTCACATGACCGCACCCTCCCTGCACGAGATTGAAAGAACCCTCTGTTCGGCCTGGATGAACCGCAAGGACCGGGAGCGCTTGCTGGCGTCTGGAACGGCGAAGCTTGACAGCGGGAGCGGCAAAAGAAACGGGCGGGCGCCGGCCTGCGTGCTCGATGAGAAGGGGATCCGCCTTTACGCCGAGCTCTTGCGGATCGGCCATCAGGATCTGATGGCCAGCGTCTTTCCCGGTTGCGCCAGCTTGATAGGTGATCAGTGGCCGCAGACCGTCGATGATTATCTCGAGCATTATCCGCCCGACCATTACAACCTGAATCGCGCCGCCCAACGGTTCCCGCAATACCTGGCCGCCTTCGGCGAGCGCTTTTTGCGCCGGTACCCCTTCCTCGTCGAGCTGGCGGATTACGAGTGGCTGGAGCTGGAGCTGATCGAGCATCCGGGCGTGGTGACGACCTGCCCTCACCAGCCGCTCGCCAGCCCCGAGCAGTTCGAGCGCTGGCGGCCGGTCGTCAACCCGGTGCTGGTCGTCCGCCGCTACCGCTATCCGATAACCGGCATCGTCGAGCAGCTCGCGGAAGGGCTCGCCTTGCCCGATGATCTCGCCCCGGCACCGGCGACGGTGATCGTCTATCGTGATCCGGACAACGATTGCCGCTTTCTGGAGGTGACGGAGATGACGTGCAGAACCGTCGAGCTGGCGCGCAGCGGCCGGCACTCCTACAAGGATCTGATAGCCTCCGCGCTGTCGGAGATCCACGGCGCCGATCCGCAGGAGTGCGTGGTCGAGTTCATGGAGATGGTGGAGAAGCTCCAGTCGCTCAAGCTTTTCGTCGGCTCCCTGCCGCTCTGACCGGCAAGCAGTCGGGCGACCGCGGTGATGGTTCCAGGCTGGCGCAGCCGCGACCCCGTTGCACTTCGATTACAATGGAACGTTGTAGCCCGCCCGTGGTTGCAATGGGGTCTGGGGATTGGGCGTCTTGCGCTCAGGGGAATCGAGGAAGATGTCCAACGTCCAACCAGACTATGTATCCGGTGTCCTGTTTCGCGTCCGCCCCGAGCACTGTCCCGCCTCCAAGCAGGAAAAGTACAAGCGCCTGCACTACTATGTCTCCAGGCTGGGCGTGGCCGTCTCCGACTACCTGATGGAGGCGCTGCTCAACCTCCGCCGCTCCGCCTACCAGTTTCAGGATCAACGCGTTCAGCAGCTGGCGCTCAAGGCTTACAACGACGACGAGTACACGTCGGCTGTGAAGGAGCTTTTGTGCATCTGGCTGCACCTGGAGGCCATGGACCAGGGCGGCGACCGCATGGCCGACTGGCTTCTGGGCTTCCTGCGCCTGGCTTTCGGGGCCACCGATATCCTCATCGCCCACCCGCGGGCCATGGATGTGCTCAACTCTTACGGGCACGTGGCAGACGAAAACAGCCTCTGCCAGGAGACAGCCACCAGAGCCTGCCGGGCCCTCGGCTTCGGCGAGGCGGCCACCGTTTTCGCCCCGCTTCTGGTGCCGATTCTCAACCAGACAGGGCAGACCAGGCAGGCTATTTTGAAGGAGTCCCTGACGCTGTCGCTCGAGACGATCATCGCCCACCCACTTGCCTAGGCCTGATACGGTACCATATCGCAAGTGGGCGCTGGGGGAAAGGAGGAGAGGGCATGCGGGAGACCAGAGGCGAGGACCTGCCGCCGGGTCTCTTCACGGTCAGACCGGAGCACTGCCCGACAAGCAAGGAGGAGCTTTACGAGCGCCTCAATTACTACGCGGCCTGGATGGGGGTGGCGGTATCAGATGCGCTTTACGAGTGCCTGGTCGATCTGCGGAACGCCGCCGACAAGCTGCCGCATGAGGCAGCGCGCCGGCTGGCGCTCAAAGCCTTCACCGACGAGGAGTATGCTGCTGCCGTAAAAGAGATCCTCTGCATCTGGTTCCACCTGGAGGCCATGGATCAGGGCGGCGACGAGGCCCCCGAATGGCTGCTCTCCTTCTTGCGCTCGGCGTTCGTGGCCAGCGACTACCTGATTACCGAGCCGAAGGCCCTGGATGTAATGCACGCCTACGAGGACTTCGGCGACAGCGTCTCGCTGTGCCGCCAGTGCGCAATCCGGGCTTGCCGGGCTCTCGGCTTCGGACACTACTCGCCGGGGTTTGGCGCCGCCGTCGAGCCGGTGCTCTTCCGCACCGGGCCCAGGCGCCAGCAGATCCTCGAGGAGGCTCTCACCCTGCCGCTGGAGACGGTCAAGTCCAGACCGCAAGCTTAGCCGGCAGCCAGACCCCCGGGCGCGGGCTGCCGGCTAAGCTTGACAGCCGCCACCGTCAGGTCGAATACAGGCATCACACGCAACCGGGTTCATAGCGGGTATCTTTAGAGCAGAGGGTTGGCAGCGGTGGGAGTGCGAATTTGGTCGGCGACAGCTTGAACGGGTCTTTTCTGGTGGGGCCGGAGCACGAGCCGGGCTCCGATGAGGAGCGCAAGATCCGCCTCGATTACTACATCGGTTCACTGGCGCTTGCCGCATCGGACGAGCTCGTCCAGGCGGTGATCGGGCTGCGCAGCGCCGCCAGCAACCTGAACCCGCCCGAGCTGGGGACCGCTGCCTCCCGTCGCATAGCCGAGGAGGAGTTCGCCCAGGCGATAAAGGAGATCATCTGCATCTGGATCCACCAGGAGGCCGTCGACCAGGACGTCGAGGGCATGGCGTCCTGGCTGCGGACCTTTTTCCGCCTGGCCTTCGGCGCCGCTGACTATTACATCCACAAGCCGACCGCCTGGGAGGTCATGCACGCTTACGGGCGGTGCCACGACATGGTCTCACTGTGCATGGAGGCCTGCTGCCGTGTCTGCGCCGAGCTCGGGTTCGGCTCCGCTTCACCGCGGCTCGGGCCGGCCGTCCTGCCCGTAATCCTGCACTCCCGCCCGCTCCGGCAAGGGATATTAAGGAGGGCGCTCACCCTGCCCCTGGACAGCCTCGAGGCCGACGCTCAGCTGGTGGGCTCCTGAGCAGTTGAGCGGCAATTAATGCGCCTTTCACCACTGCACCAGGAGCGGGAGCCGGATAGAGGGTTGCTTTTTTGCCGAAATCGGGAATAATTGCCTTAGATCTCAAGAAGCTGGAGGCTGCCTTAATGGGCGAAGACATATCGAAAAGGGTCAACATCGAAAAGGCCACCCGCGCCGCCGAGAAAGGTGACAGCTGGGGCGTGGAGCACGTACTCGACCGCCTGTCGCTGACGGACATCCAGCAGGCGATGCAGGCTATGGTTAGCCAGAATCAGAAGGACAGGGCCGCCGACCCGACCGTGCCTGAGCTGGTAATCCAGGGTGACGGCCAGAACGCCGAGCTGGACCGCAAGTATGACTCCCAGCGCGCCTGGTACGACCCGGCCCGCTGGTTCTCCGGCGATGTCGCCCACAACGTCGAAAAAGAGTATTCGCCGCCCGATTCGAGCTCATTCGGCGGGCAGCTGCGGGAGAGCATATCCAGCGCCGTCTCCTTCTTGAACGGCGACAGCTGGACCTACCAGATCAACAAAGCGCTCGAGCAGCACTGAGCGGGCGATCGGCAGCGCCCGAGCGGTTCCGGCCTGCCCGGGGCCTCAGCGCTTCAAGGTCTCGAACGCCTGCCCGACCAGGGAGGTCGGATCGAAGCGCTGCGCTGATCCCCGCGCCTGCCAGTCGACCAGGTACTCGATGTTGCCGGCCGGCCCGGTCAGCGGTGAGAAGGTGAGCCCGTGGGGCTGGAGCCCGAGCGCGGCTGCCCGGCCGAGGACCGATTCCAGCACTCGCACGTGCGCGGCCGGGTCCCTGACCACCCCGCCCTTGCCGACCGCCTCCCTGCCGGCCTCGAACTGCGGCTTCACCAGGCAGATGATCTCCGGATCCTGGCTGTCCAGGCAGGACAGGCAGGCGGGCAGGACCTTGGCCAGGGAGATGAAGGAGACGTCGATGACGGCCAGGTCGGCCCGCTTTGAGCCGGCGGCGTAGAGCAGCTCCGGCGAGATCGCGCGCGCGTTCACCCGCTCTTTGACCACCACGCGCGGATCGTTTCTGAGCGACCAGTCGAGCTGACCGTATCCTACATCCACGGCGTAAACCCGGGAGGCCCCGTGTTTTAGCAAGCAATCCGTGAAGCCGCCCGTGGAGGCCCCGATATCGAGACAGACGCGTCCTTCGACCCGCACCGCGAACTCGGCGAGCGCCTTCTCCAGCTTCAAACCGCCGCGGCTCACGTACTTCGGCGGCCCCCAGCCGGCGGCGAGCTCCACCTTGGCCGCCCCCGGTATGGCGGAGCCGGGCTTGGTCTCTTTGCGCCCGTCCACCAGTATGCCACCATCCATGATGGCAGTGCGGGCGGCCTCGCGGCTCGCGCACAGCCCGAGCTCGACTACCAGAAGATCAAGACGCTTTCGCTTGGACATACTTTCAAAGATTAAAACGTCCTTGCGCGGCCGCTGCTGCCCGGTAAAATTGAATGGTAGCAGCCGTGGAGCAGACCTGGCTGGATGAAGAAACCGCCTTGAAAGCGGCTGCCCGGAAACGGGTTGGGGGTTCGAGTCCCTCCTGCTCCGCCATTTTATCCTCTGGAGGCGCGGGTGTCCTGCCCGCATTTCACGAGCTCCTTCTTGAATGCAGGCAGAATGCCTGCGCCCGGGCGGTTGCAAGATGCAAATTCGGGTGGGCGTCTCCGCCAATGATCTGACAACCCGCACCCACGCCACAGCGAGCTTCCGCTCGCCTGCCCGGCTGGCCGTGGTGCCCATGGCGCGGAAGGGGGCAGCCGGCGCGCCGGCCGTGGTCGAGCCCGGGCAGCTGCTTGTCGTCAGCGTCTCCGGCTCGTCGCTTGCGCTTGCCGGGCTTTCGCCGCCGCTTGCCGGGCGCTGGACGGCAGTCCGCATTAACCCGCAGGAGGCGCAGGCGCCGGTTTGCCTGGAGAGCCTCGAGCGGGCGCAGGCAGGCGGGCGCCGCCCGCCCTGCTACAGGGGCGCCTTCGAGGTGGCGCTGGCAGGCGGGCGGCTGCGCGTCGTTCTCGTCTGCGACGCCGACGGCTATGTAGAAGGGGTCCTCGGCTCCGAGGTGCCGGCCGGCTATCGGCTGGAGGCGATAAAGGCCCAGGCCGTGGCGGCAAGGACCTACGGGCTCAGGCCGCGCATCGACCACTCGGGCGAGGGCTTCAACGTCTGCGACTCCTACCTGTGCTGCCAGAACTTCAACGGCAACGCGGCGCGCATCAACGCCGGCTACCGGCGCGCCATAGAGGAGACGAGCGAGGAGGTGCTCGTCTACCAGGACAGGCCGATCCTTGCCCTCTTCAGCTCCAACGCCGGCGGCCACACGGAGAATTACGAGAACTGCTTCTCCGATCCGCTCACCGACCGCTTTCCCCCCGAGCCGATACCCTATCTGAAGGCGGTGCCCGAGGGAAAGCTGCCCGCCGGTTTCCCGGGCGAACCGGCGCTGCGCAGCCTCTGGCACATGCCCGGACCGCAGACGTGCGATGCCTGGGCGCCGCAGTTTCGCTGGCGGCTGGCCATGCCGGCCGATGCCCTGGAGGCGCACATGCACCACGTGGTCGAGCGGATGGGCGCCGATCCGCAGTTTGCCCCCTTCATCGCCCCGCCGCCATCCGGGCGCTTCGGGCACATCGATCGCTTCGAGGTGGGCAAGCGCGGCGCCTCGGGCGTGGCGATCACGCTTGCCGTCCACACCTCCGCGGGCACCTGGCTGGTGACCAAGGAACTCGTCATCCGCAGCCTCTTCGAGAACCCGGATCTCAAGCTGACGCGGCTGCGCAGTGCGCGCATCTTCTTCGATCACGGGCGCGACCGGCTGGGGCTCCTTTCGGAGCTTGTGGTATCAGGCCTCGGCTCAGGGCACGGCGTCGGCCTGCAGCAGACGGGCGCGCAGGGGCTGGCCGTTGCCGGGGCCGGCTACCGGCAGATCCTCCACCACTATTATTCCGGGGCCCGGGTCGAGCGTATGCCCGCCAGCGGCGTGTAAAGGGCATAACCCCGGCTGGCGGGTTAGAATGACTCTGGTCACCGCAAGCGGAACGGTCATGCTCAGGTCTGCCTTGCCAGCCGGCAACTCCCCACCGGTGAGACCGCGGGCCAGGAGCTCGCGGGGATGGCTCCTGGCCCTGCTGGCGCTGCCCCTTGTCCTTGCCCTGTCCGTGGTTGTCGACTACTTTGCCTATCCGCTTTTGATGAGGCCGGACAGGCAAGATTTCAACAAGGGGATAAACGGCCTGTGGCTGGGCTCACGCTGGTATCTGGGCCGCGCCGGGGAGCACGACCTGAGCGAGATGTGCGCCCGCTTGCGCGGTGCCCAGGTGCGTTACGCTTACTTCCACGTGCGCGGGATCGATCGCAGCGGCTCGCTAAAGTATCACCAGCAGAAAGAGGCTGCGGCTCTGGTGCGCTACCTGCACGATCACGCCCCGGGCGTGAAGGCGATTGCCTGGGTCGGCGCGCTCAGCCTGCGCTCGGGCGGTGAGGTGGGGCTCGGCTTCCAGCGCGTGAGGAGGAAGATGGCGTCCGAGGCGCGGTGGCTCACCGATGCCTGCGGCTTCGACGGCATTCAGTGGGACTACGAGAGCTGCCCGGACGGCGATCTGGACTTTCTCAGGCTCCTGGCCGAGACCCGCTCCCAGCTCGGGCCGGACAAGCTTCTGTCGATCGCGGTGCCGATGTGGTGGAGCTCGCGCTATTACCGGCCGGTCGCCCGCTCTTGCGATCAGGTGGCGGTGATGTGCTACGACACCGGCTGCTTTCTGCCGCGCGCCTATGCGCTGTGGGTGGCAGACGAGGTGGCGCGGGTCACCGCCGCCGTGGCCGCGGCCAACCCGCTGTGCAAGGTGGTTTTCGGCGTCCCTACCTACAAAGACAAGACCATCTACCATCACGCCTATACCGAGAACCTGGCCATGGCCCTCATCGGGGTCAAGGACGGGCTGGGCAAAAAGCGCGCGGCGCTGTCGGCTTTCGAGGGGATCGCGCCCTACGCGGATTTCACCACCGGCAGTGCCGAGTGGAGCCAGTATCGGTCCTACTGGCTCTGCCGGTGACGGCACTCATGGCTTGCTTGCGGCCCTCACGCCGCAGTAGAGATCGCCGGACTTCGCTCCCGGGCTGGCAGCCGATCCGCCGTCCGCCGCCGGCGATGGCGTGATGGGGCCAGTCCGCCAGTCAGGTTTTTCGAAGCGGTCGTCCTGGAAGAACAGTCCGAGCGCCACCATGGCGTCCTGCGGCTCGCCGGTCGGGTTCATGTAGGTGGCCTCGAGCTCGTAGCGCCGGCCTGCGGGCAGATCGATGCCGCGCGGCGACGATATGTTGTCGATCCGTTTGATCTGCAGCCCGTCTTTGGTGCTGGTCCTGGCGTGGACGGTAAGAACTCTGCGCCTGCTGGCGCCGGTGCAGTCCACCAGCGATGCCCTTGCGCACAGCGGGTGCACGTGCGTCCAGGCGGCATGGATCCGCATTTCCTGGCCGGCAAATCCTGCCTCGCCCTGCTCGCTTACGGGGGTGCGGAAGGTGTGGCTGCCGGCCGGGACGAGAAAGTGCGTGGTCAGGCGTCTGCCCTGCTTGTCCGTGAGAAGCGAGCCTGGCACCATATTTGGTGCCACCTCGCCCGCCGAGATGGCCAGGCAATCCGGTCCGTGCCCGGAGACCCCTGGCAATCGATGCTCCGGCTCTCTGTCTGTTGCCACGGCCACGTAAGGGGTTCGCCAGTGGAGAGCCTTGACCGGGGCGGCGAGGTCGCTGTCTTTGACCAAAACCAGGCTCAACAGATGCCGCAGCCTCCGGTGCGCGACGGTGGTGCGGTTGGCGGCCTGAAAGGTAAATGTCCACCGCTCGTCGCTGGCCACCGGCACCGCGTAGCCCCGCGGGAAGAAGAACTCCGTCTGCCCCTGGGTCAAGGTGATAAGGCGAGCGTTGCCGCAGCGCTCCCCCTTCGGAAATGCCTGGTTGCGGAATTCCGGATCGACATCCACGTTCAGATGGCAGATGAACTCGCCGGAAGACAGCAGCTGGTCGTTCTCGTCCAGCACCTGCAGCCTGATCCCCTGGAGCCAGTAAAGCTCCCGTCTGCTGCTGCCAGCCTGGCCGGACGGCGGGGGCGGGCCGCCCTGCTGGGCAGGGATCATGCTTGCCGGTGAGCTGCCCGTGGCCGGGGCTGCTCCGGGCCTTCCCTCCAGGTAGGTCACCAGCTCCTCCGGCAGCGTCAGCTGCCCGCAGGCCACCAGATCGGCTACGCGCACGGTCTTAACAACGTAGGGTCCCTCCATGGAGCGGTACTGGCGATGGATATCGAACGGCCCGGCCACGATGGTCGCCTTCAGCGCGTGAGCGGCCCTGCCGCCCGCGCCCGGCTCAGCGGGGCCGGCGCGCTCGCGGGCGGGTGCCTCCTGGCACCAGGGCCAGAGAACCAGCGCGACGGTGGTGGCAAGCAGTGCGGGCGGATAGCGGGACATCAGCGAGTATTTTAAGGCCGAGGCCCGCCCGGAAAAGCTTCTTGTCCCCAGCCAGCCGGTGGAGCCTCTACTGCTGGAGCAGCGCGCTTATCCCGGAGCGCAGCAGCCGGGCCGCGCCCCAGCGGCCGCCGAGGTACTGAAGGCCGTAGCCGGGGCGACCCTGCTGCTTAATGCGGTTGCTGTTGCCGATCAGAGGCTCGCTGCCGGGATCGGAGCCGGGGATGATGTTGCCGTAGGCGTCGCGGTAGTCTTCCTGTTTGTCGTAGCGGGGCCGGCCGTAGTCGGTGTAGGCCGCCACATCGAACTGCTGGTAGGGCACGAACGGGCGGGCCGCCATGCGCTCGTGCATGATCTCGTCGGTGGTTTTGAAGGCCTGCTGCGGCAGGATCCTGGCGTTGAGGTCGGTCACCAGATAGGGATCGCGGATGCAATCGGAGGCATAAAGCCGGCGCCTGGCCTCGTACTTCTGATCGAAGCCCTGCATGCGGCTTCTTCTCACCATCGCCGGCGGATGTTCCTGAATATGCGCCAGGTGCATCTGCGAGAAGAGGGCGTCTTTGCGGGCCCGGCTTAAGTCGGGGTTCTGCCAGACCTGATTGAGCTTGCAGGCCAGGTCGAGCTCGCGCACCAGGTCTTGCGAGTTCCAGTATCCGGGCAGGCAGGTGAGCACGACGCCGTCCGGCGAAAGGACAAACAGCTGCAGGTTGTGCGGCCCGGCACCGTTGGTGGTGTAAGCCGCGTTGCCGCCCGGCAGGTGGCGGCCGGACACCCCGGCATAAGGCTCGCCGGAGATGTCTTTAACGCCGCAGACGAAGCTGTTTTTGAGGGCGGAAAATGCAGGATCTGTGGAGAGCGACACGGCCCTCAGGCTATTGCCCGCGCTTCAGGTGGCGCCATCGAGGTTGCCGAGCATGTGCACCCAGAATACGAGCTTGCCTTGCGCCCTGGCTGCCTGCTCGGCCTGGGCAAGCGAGTGGTACCACTGGATCTGGTGGGTGAGCGCCGCCACCCGTTGCTCGGACACCTCGCCGGTCAGGATGCGCGGACCAGCCTGGGCTGCCGGAGCCGCCAGCGACGCGACGATGGACGTGGTCAGCAGCAAGCGTTTCATAAGGTGCCTCCCGGCGGTGACTGCTTCGGCAGGGGGACAAACTGCCCTCAAGATCTAGAACGTCTCTTCTCGCCAAAAAGTTCAACCGGCGAGCATGAATTAGTTCTAATTTTTTGCCGCGTGCGCGCGAAACCGGGTGAGCCTAGAACTTCTTGAAGACAACCCGCCGGTTGAGGGCGCGCCCCTTCTCGGTGCCGTTGCCGGCCACCGGCCTGGCGAAGCCGTAACCGGCGGCCTTCAGCCTGGTGCGCGCGATGCCGCATCTCTTCACGAGGTAATCCACCACCGCCTGCGCCCGGCGTTTCGATAGCTTGAGGTTGTACTGCCTGCCGCCCTTGTTGTCGGTGTGCCCCTGCACCTCGAGTTTCACCTCGCGCCTGGCGGCCAGATACTTGCCGAGCTCGTTCAACAGCGGCTTCGAGCGGTCCTTGATCGTCGCCTTGTTGAAGTCGAAGTGGATGGCGTAGGTGGTGGCCACCCCCTTCTCCTCCAGCTGCCGGATCACGTCGTTGACCTTGTACGGCGGCTGCGGAGCCTCTTTGGCCGGCGCGCGAACCTCGGCCAGCGTGGTGTCCAGCCTTGGCTCGCTCCACTGAAAAGGTCCGTCTCCCTTGACCAGCAAGGGGAAAGCCGGATTGTCCATCACCCAGTAGGTCCAGCCGTTGTCGGCGGCGGCCTTTATGGCCCTCACCATGGCCGTGCGGCCGTTCACCTGCACCGGCACCTCCTCTATGCCCTGCGGCTCCAGCGAGCGCGGGCCGCATCTGGCATCTTTGTCGCCGCGCGCCGGCTCGTCCGGGCCGTCGAGCTCGAACCGGCTCTTGCTGCCTGCTTTGAGCGACTGATATAGCGCGTCGGAGACGCGCACGGTGCTGGTGAAGCCGGCCAGCGTGCACGACTCGTGCCTGGGGTAGAAGAGGCTGACCTTGAACGATCCCTTCAGATCCTCGGCGGCCACGGCTCGACTGCCGGCGGCATCGGCAGGGGCCGACATGGTCCAGTCGAAGTAGAGACCCTCTGCCCCGTACTTCGTCACCTTCACCTGGAACAGGTAGTCACCGACCTTTTTCCAGTGGGTGTCGATGCCCTGATGGATTGGAAACACGATCACCAGCCCCGGCTTGAGCGAAAGCTTGTCCGTGACATCCTCGAGCCCGGCTGCCGGCGCCGCATCGCCGGACGGGCTTGCCGGGCCGGGACTGCCCGTGTCGGCCGGCTTCGGGTCCGGGGCGCCCAGCTCGTCTATCTCGTCGGCGTAAGCCGCTGGCCGGGCGGACAAGGACATGAGGCAGACAAGCGAGACAGCGGAGGCCGCCCATCTCCTGCCGTCAGCGAAAGACAGCCGGCTCATGGGGACTTCTTGCCCTTCACGGCATAAAAGGCGGTGACGCCGATGAGCGCAAGCGCGCAGGTGATGATGATGCCGATGCAGACAAGCATCCAGGTGAAGCCCTGCGGGTCTGAGCCCTGCAGCTCCCGGATCTCGCGCCCGGGCTCGGCCGACGTCTGAGCGCAGCCGGGCTCTGCGCCGGCGATGACGCTGGCGGGCAGGGCGGCTGCCCTGATTAACAACGGCAGCGGCCCGCCGTAGTTTCGGGAGGTGCTCATCAGTCTGCCGGACATGCCAACCATCATCGCTTACCGCCGCCCTCGTGAGTATAGCCGTTAATCGGCGGCCGCTGGTTTTGTGCAAGGAAGCTTTAAGTAGAGCGGGCCGGCCGCGTCTGCCCGCGAGCGCCGGGCAAGGGAAGCCTCATTCCCGCACCGGACCGACGAGCTCGATCTCAAAGAGAAGCGGGCTTTCGGCCCCGGCCGGCGGCGGAGGCAGCGGACCGGCATTTCTCACCGCCTCCAGCGTGTAGCGATCGAGAGCCTCTTCACCGCTCGGCCGGGCCAGCGCGACATGAGCGATCTTGCCGTCGCCCATGATCTCCAGGGAGACGGTCACCGTCTTGTTCTGCGCTGCCGGCGGCTGCCACGAGCGGAAGAGCCGCTCCTTTACCCGCGCCGCATAGGGGGCGTAGTCGAGGCCGGCCAGGGCGGCCGCGGTGGCGGCCTCGTCCATGTGAAACCTTTTCTCGACGGCCATCGCCCTGCGATAGAGGCGCCCGGCCTTGTCCGCCTCTGCCCGGTCGGCATAGATCGAGGCTAGTCCGGTCGTGCACTCGACCAGCATCCGGGCCCCGGCGGGGTCCCAGAGCCGGCGGTCATCGGCACCGTAGCATCTGTCCGCGCGCTCGATCGCCTGCCGCAGGGCCTTCTCCGCCCTCGCCGGATCGTTGCCGGCCAGGTAAGCGCCCCCCATCACGTTCATGGTCTGAAACTCAGCCGCCTGCCTGAGCGCGTAAGTAAGCCCGGGTGTGATCTGGAGGGCGGCCCGGCACTCCTCGAGCGCCTGCCCGTACCGGTGGTGCTTGAATGCCAGCCGGGCCCGTGTCTGCCGGACGAGCCAGCGGCCCTGGTTGACCGAGTCGGCCGCGCTGCAGCCGCACAGCAGGAGCGCGACCGCAACGCCCGGATAGCGGCCGCACAGGCTGGCTGGGCGTTTCCGCGAGCGGGCGCTGCCTGCATCTGGCGTTCGGCGCTTGTCAGTGCTCATCTGCGCTCGTGCCCGCCGGCGGTTTGCCGGGCGGCGCGCTCTGGAGCGCTCAGGCGGTCCGGCAGAGCGTCGGCCAGGCAGTAGGCTGCGATCCCGTAGGCGACGGCGACATTTAGCGACTCTTTTGTCCCCCGCATCGGCAGGGAGACGATGAGGTCGCTGGCGGCCAGCGTCTCGGCGCTGAGCCCGCTCACCTCGTTGCCGACGGCCAGACACAGCGGCGCGCGAATGGCGCCCCTGGCCACTGCCTGCGCGAGAGGCTCGGCGGCGGGCAGGGACTCGAGGGCGACGAGCTGGACGCCCTGTCTCTTCAGCAGCGGCAGCACCTCGAGCGCGGAGGCGTGATAGCGCCAGCTCACCGCGCGTTCGGCGCCCAGGCTTACCTTCATCAACTCCTTACGGGGAGGGCAGCCGGTTATGCCGCAGAGGTAGAGGAGCGAAAAGCCGGCACCATCGGCGGTGCGGAAAATCGAGCCGACGTTCCACAGGCTGCGCACGTCCTCAAGCAGCGCGGACAGCGGCGCCGGCCCCGGTGAGTCCGCCCCCTTGCCGCCCCTGTCCTGCCCGTCGTCCAGGCGTCGCCGTCTCAGGCGCTCCAGCTCGCCCAGGATCGCAAGCGGTCTGAAGCGGGCCGGCCTGCGGCACGACGGGCAAACGCCGCCGCGCTCCCCGGTCGTATCGAGCAGAAATTCGTGCTGGCAGTCAGGGTACGGGCAACGCGTGAGCATACAGACGGTTCCGGCGGCGGCTCTCCTGGCGAAAGCCTAGGGGGAGGCGGTCACCTTAAGCTTCGACCCCGAGGCTTCGAGCCGCATCATCAGCGAGCCCCCGCTTACGTGCGGTGCCGGCGGGAACTTCACCGATGAGACCAGCCTGGGGATGTAATTGTCGAAACTCTCCACGCCCGAGGTTTCGCTCAGCTCCAGCTTGTCCAGCTTCCCCGCCTCGTCGACGCCGAACAGGAGCGTCACCGTTTTCTTGGCCGCTTCCCTGGGCGGGCTGTACCTGGACTTGAGCGAAGACTCGACCAGCTTGACGTAGGCGGCCTTCTCTGCCGGCGTTGCCTCGGTATTCGGCGGAGCGGACTCGCCGGCCGCACCGGTTGCGGTGGCAGCCCCGGCTTCCGGCTGCGCACCGGCTGTGGTGCCGGCTGCCTGCTCGGACGGCAGCGGGTTGGCGGCGGTAAGCGGGGCGGCCATGGTCTCGACCAGCCAGAGCGCCGTCTTGTAGTCGAGGATGTCCTCGTGCAGCGGCTGGCCGACCAGGACGATCGACTTGCCGGGCACCGGCGAGCGGAAGGCCCCGACCAGGGCCATCTCCGTGGTGTTGCCTTTGATCTTCGGATACCTGGCTACAATCCAGTTGAAGGGGATGCTGCCCAGATGGCTTTCCCCGCTTTCCATAGGCTTCAGGTCATCGACCTTCTGGTAATCGGTGTAGGGCACCTTTTTGGTGACAAGCTCCAGGTGCGCCACCGGCTGCACGCTGTCGAAGATGACGAACAGCACCCTTATGTTCTGGTGCTCCGAGCTGAGGGCGAAAGACGGCGTGCCGCTTGTCTTGCCGGTTGTGTCCTCGAAGACGTAGCCGTCCGGCGGCTTGTCCTTGAAGCCCGCGTAGGTGACGGCAACCTCGCTGGCCCTTTGGACGTCGCCGGCTGCCTTGCCTGCCCCGCCGGGCTGCCCGGCCGCGCCGGGCGGGGCAGGCAGGGCAGCCGGCGTGGCGGTGGGCGCCGGTCGGGGCGCCGGCTTGGGTCCGGACATCATCATCATGGCCAGCGCCGCCAGGACCAAAAGCCCGGCCCCGCCCATCATCATCTGCCGGCGGCTGAGCACGAACGGTTTCTGCAGGTTGCGCAGCGAACGCTCGCCGGATGCCGGCGCCGGCATCTGGCCCGTCTCCAGGTCGGCACCGCACTGGGCGCAGAAGCCGGACTCCAGGTTGAGCGCCCGGCAGGCCGGGCAGATGAAGCGGCCGATCCGCCCGGCGCCCGCGCGCTCGCCGGTGCCGGCCCCGGCAGTGGCCGGCACCGGCACCTCCAGGGCGGCGCTGGTGGTCTGCCTGAGCCGCTTGCTGCCCAGACCGCCTATCGCGCCCATCGAGACCATCAGGTAGGGGCGAGCCGCCCCGGCAGGCGCCGCGCCAGCCGGCCCGGTGTTGAGCCCGGCCAGCTCGGCGCCCTGCAAAATTGCCGCCCCCTGCCCTTGAGGCGGGAAGGGCACGGTGTGCACGATCGCGTTGGCCTGGCCTGCGGCTCCCTGCGCCTGCCCGGCAAGCGTCACCGGCCTGGCGGAGAGCGGATCGAGATAGAAGCCGGTGAGCTGGTCCCCGGGTGCCGGTCCGGTCCCCTGGCTGGGCGCAAACGGGCTGCCCAGCTGGCCGCCCTTGCGGAAGGGGCTGTCGGTGGCCGCCGCCACCAGGTTGAGCCTGAGCATCTCCTGCACGGCCCTTGCCACCGTGTAGGTGTCGGCGCCCACCCGCTCGGAGAGCTTGTCGAGGCTGATGTAGCCGTCGAGCACGACCCACAGCCGCTCGACGATCCAGCGGGCGTTAGGGTGCACGGCCTCGGGGTTGTACTTATCGGCGGCTTTTATGTAACGGGCCTCTGCTCCGCCCAGCGAGCCCAGCAAAGCGGGCAGCTCGCTCGCGCGTTTGCCGGCCTCGGCCAGCAGCCGGTCCGCCGTGCTTTCGATGTCCCTTATGTTCGGCCAGCTGAAGCCGGCGTCCGGTTGAAACAGGTAGGCACCGCGCGGCCGGCGGCAGACCAGCTCGAAAAGGGCCAGCTCCCCGGCCAGGCTGCGATAGATTATCTTTTTCAGGAACCCGCCCAGCCCCTGCTTTACGGCCAGGCGGGCAAGCGGCAGGTTGCGCTCGTCGAAGAAGGTGAGCAGCCCCTCCCGCCCGCCGGCAAGCACGTTGCTTACGATCGCCGCTATGTCCTCGCCGCTGGTGGAACCGGCCCTGTCCTGCCCGGTGACCGGTATCTGCAGGGAGAGCATGCCGTTGAGCTCGGCCAGCCCCTCCGGTCGCATCTCGGCCAGCGTCGGGTCGAGGCTGAGGCTGGCGATGTCGTTTTCCAGCGGCGGAGCCGGCTGCCCGGCGACGCCGGTCTGCGACAGGTACCTGGTGCGCGCCTCCCGCCTGTTGAAGTCGGGGTGGATGGAAATCGAGCGCACCGCGTAGGTGAGATCCGGGTGGGGAAAGCGGACGGCGAGCGCCCAGGGCGCATCGGCGTAGTTGAAGACGGCGCTTGCCAGGGCCAGCACCCGGTTCTTGCCAATCAGGCAGGCCTGCCCGAGGACCACCTCCGGGCTGACCGTTCGGTCTACTACCAGGCCCACGGAGTCGGCCAGGGCCAGGGTTGCTTCATTTACCGCCATCTTTATCAGCCGGTTCGCCGGCTCCCCGTCTCCAACGTTGATTTAAGTATAAACGTAGGGCGGTAAGATATTGGTGACGTTCACCGCCGGCAGGGGAGCCTTTGCGAGCCGATGACCCAGGAACTGGTCAGGCAGAAGCCGGCCGACACCGAGCAGGAGCGCTATCCCAACTACCGGGTGGTGCTGCACAACGACAACCGCAACAGCGTGGATTTTGTCGCCCAGTGCCTGATGAGGCACCTGCCGGGGATGTCCTCAGACCGCGCCTGGCAGCTGACCATGAAGGTGCACGACGAGGGGCTGGCCGTGGTTTTTGTCGGCCCCCGGGAGGTGGCCGAGATGTACTACGAGCTGCTCAAGTCCGAGGGGCTGACGGTGTCTCTGGAGCCGGAGGCGTAGCCGGGCCCGGGCCTGTCAGCCCCGGGCCGGGCAGCAATTTGACCCTGGTGCTCCTCCAGACGGGCGGCAGGCAGTAGCGGCAGGGCGTCTGTCCGGCGGACACAGCCTGGGCCCGGAAGTGAAAAAGCAGGACATGTGTGGGGCTCATGGCCCGGGCAAACGGGCAGCCGGGGCGGTGGAACTTTCCCGAGAAGCTGTTGCCCACATATTTGTACGGCAAGGGCATGCCGGAGACCTGGTCCGGCTCGGGCGCCCCGCTGCCGGCAGCGGGGCGCCCGGTCAGGACCAGGAGAAAGGCTCCCGCAAGCATCAGTGGTCTGGCTGTGCGCATGGGCTCCGCGGAGAGGTTATCACTTGTTAAGACGATCGTGCCCGCCCGAAAGTTCAAGCGCGGCCAAAAATGTTACGCCCGGCCGTTAGTCGCGGCGCAGGGAGACGAGCGGCGCCTGGTCGACCATCATGCGCGCCTCCAGCGAGCGCACCCAGCCGCTTAGCAGCTGCAGGTGACGGAGCCCATTGTCTCCCAGCCGGTCGCGGTAGGTGCTCAGCTGGCGGTAGTACTTGAGCAGGGCGGTGAAAAGGCGAAAGACCGCTTCCGATTGCGAGGAGCCGTAGCAGTGCAGGCCGAGCTCGGGGACCCCGACCACGCTTCGCTTGCCTATCTGCCACAGCCGGGCGGACAGTGAACCGTCGCTCCAGGGCAGGGTCACTTCCTTCACCTTTTTCGATTTTCCGTGTCTCATGACACTCCTCTATTTCTCCGGCCGCCCTGTCGCGCCGCAACCGGGCTGGGGTCTGCCTCAGAACCTACCGAGATGCTCTCTCCCGCTTGCCAGATAGAAAAGGTACGTTGAACAACAGTTTGGATGAGGATCCATGAAAACCCTCATTCAGTATAGCTCCGAATTGGTTGCAGTCCAGTGATAATTTCATCAATCCGGGGGTCGCTCGCCGAGAATTGGCGTCGCGCCCCGATCACTCGAAGGTCTTTCCACCGGCAAAGGTGAGCAGCGGAATTTTCACGCTCACCGAAAGCGGCACGAACAGCTGGGCGGTCTCGCGTCTCACCGGCACCAGCGAGAAGAGGATGACGGCAAAGATGCTGCCCAGTGGGAGCATGCCGCCAAAGCCGACGACGGAGGCTATCCGGTAGCGGATGACGAAGTCCTCCTGGTCAGGCACGTGCGGGCTGCCCCGCGCCGTCTCCACGTGGAAGACGTTGTAGATCTTCTCCTCCAGCTGCAAAACCACCGAGGGATCCGGTTTCAGGACCTCGTCCGCCTCCATGCCGAGCTGGGCGAACAGGCGGGCGATCATCGGCGCCCTGGCCACCAGCTCCGGGCTGGCCAGGGGGATCGCCTTGTGAAGGACCGAGGTGTGCCTGGAGTTCCACCGCGGCTCCTGCCCGGCCGTGGCCAGCAGCGTCAGGCAGGGCATCGACGCCGGCGGGTTCCTGTCGGCAAGCTGCTGCTGCACGTGAGCCTTGAGCGCCGGCTCGAGCTCGCCATACGGGTGAGTCTTGAAGAGGCGCACCAGGGCCATCGCCCGCTGGCCGCTGCCCTTCACGACCAGGTTGTCATAAAACAGGTTGACGATCCGGCCCGCCGCCCCCTCCATGCTCTGCTGACCCCGGTCGCACTCGTGGATGCTGTCCGCGAGGCGCAAGAGCGCCTGGCGACCGAGAAGCAGCTCACGGCCCGGTAGGGATTCGTCGGTTGCGGGCATGACATCATTGTTCCACCGCGCGCGCCACCAACGTCGGTTGTTTTAAGAAACGAATCAATTTCCGGCCGGCGGGCGGGCTGCCGTCAAAGCCCGCTTATCTGCCCGGAGATTATGGTCAGGGCGCGCTCTTTGATATCACCGGCGGTGAGCTCGTCGCAGGCCAGCCAGTTAATGGCCGGGTTGGCCCGGAACCAGATGAGCTGGCGGCGGGCCAGCTGGCAGGTGTGGCGGAGGCACTGCGATTCCGCGTAAGACAGATCCTCCTGCCCGGCAAGGTACGGCACCAGCTCCTTGTAATTGACCGTGTTCATGATCGCCCGGCAAGGCCCGTAGCGCTCCAGGAGGGCGGACACCTCGGCCAGCAGCCCGTCGGCCATCTGCTGCCGGAAGCGGGCGGCGATCGCCTGGTTCAAGGAGATCCGGTTGCCGTAGGTAAGCCCGAGCCAGACCGTGCGATAGGGCGGCTCGACCCGGCGCTGCCACTGCGAGAACGGCCGGCCGGTGACCGTGGAGACCTCCAGGGCCCGGATCACCCGGAAGCGATCGTTGGGGGCGATCCGGGAAGCGGCCAGCGGGTCGATGGCGGCCAGCCTGGCGTGGAGGGCCGGGTTGCCGTCGGATTCGGCCAGCCGGTTGAGCGCGGCGCGCAGCTCGTCATCCGGCGGCACCGGCGGGATGTCCAGCCCCTGGAGCAGGGCCCGGGCATAAAAGCCGGTGCCGCCGACCACAATCGGCAGCCGGCCGCGCCCGGCTGCGCCGGCGATCGCCCGGGCGGCCTGCTCGCTGTACTGGGCTACCGTGTAGGTCTCGTCCGGGTCCGCCAGATCCAGCATGTGGTGGCGGATGCCGGCCTGTTCCGCGGGCGACGGCTTGGCGGTCCCGATGTCCATGTGCCGGTAGATTGTCCGGGAATCGCAGGCCACAATCTCCCCGCCCAGGGCCTCGGCCAGCCGGCAGGCAAGGGCGGTCTTGCCGGTGCAGGTGGGGCCGACCAGGGCGACCACGGAGATCCTGGCCGCCTGCCCGCTTGTGCTGACCGGTTCACCCGCCGCCATGATCTCAACCTGCCAGCAGGTTTATGCCGCAGCCGATTACCTGGGCCGCCCACCAGATTGCCGAGACGAGCACGGCCTGGGGCAGGAAGATGAAAAGGAAGAGCGTCTGCCAGCCGGAAAGCTCGTAGGCCTCCTGTATGGCTATCCATTCCAGGCAGACCACCCAGACAAAGGGGACCAGCGAAAGCGGTATCGCGGCCGGGCCGATGGCCGCCCGATAGGCGAAAAGCGGGGCCATGAAGATCCAGGGCAGAAGCGCCCAGCCGCTGGTCACGAAGGACGCCCGGATCTTGCGGCGCTCGGCCCCGAAGGCGGCGGCCGGCAGCGCGATCGTGCCGGCGATCAGCAGCCAGCCGGCAAGCCCGCCGACGACCCCGAAGGCGACCAGGAAAGGCAGCGACCAGTGGAAGCGCGTGCCGGCCGAGACGAGCCCGTCGACCACCGAGGCCGCCACCACGGCCGCCAGCGCCCCGGCAAGCCCTCGCCAGCCCTGAGCGGCCTCGGCCGCCAGCCGCCTCAGCGTCGCCTGGGGCGCGACAAGCAGGGAAAAGAAGATATCGATCCAGGCGCCCGCCGGCTGCCGCACCCCGGCGGCCATCACTGCATCACCCACAGCGGTTGCCGGGCGAAGTTGCCGGACATGGACTCGGGCAGGAGCGGCTCGAGCAGCCCGGCGGCCGGCACGCGCCCGGAGGCGGACTCCAGGAGCGCGCTGAAAAAGCCGGTCCGGCGCCCCTCGTCTACCGGCAGCTTGCCGGTGAGGTGGTAACGCGCCCGGGCCAGCTGCTGGGTCAGCGCGATGGCGTCCTCGTAGCTGCCCAGCCTGTCGACCAGCCCGAGCGCCAGCGCCTGCCGCCCGGAATACGGGCGCCCGTCGGCCAGCTTGCGCACGGCCGCCTCCTTCATGTGCCGGCCTTCGGCCACGGCCGAGACGAACTGGCTGTAGGAGTCCATGATGATCGACTGCAGGACCGCCCGCTCCTCCGGGGTCGGCGCCCGGTGGGGGGAGCCTATGTCCTTGAACTGCCCTGATTTGACAACCTCAGGCTCGATGCCCAGCCTGGACTCGATGCCGGAGAGGTTGATCATGTTCATGATCACGCCTATCGACCCGGTCACCGTCCCCTGGTCGGCGACGATCTGGTCGCAGGCAGCTGCCACATAGTAGCCGCCCGAGGCGGCCACGTCGCCCAGCGAGGCCACCACCGGCTTGCCGGCCCGCCTCAAGGCCTCGACCGCCTCGGCCAGCTCCTGGCTGGTGGCCACGGTTCCGCCCGGCGAGTTTATGCGCAGGAGGACAGCCCTCACGTGAGTGTCCGCAAGCGCCTTCTTCAGCTCCCGGCCGGCGGCGGCGGCCGTGCCCAGCGAGGACAAAAGCGGGTTGGTCTCGCGGTCGGCGATCATGCCCGAGAGCCTGACCACCAGCAGGCGATCCTTTTTGGGACCGTGGAGGAGGCTTTCAAGCCCGTCGCCCTCCTCGGCCGTCTCGGCCGGCGCCTGCCGGTGCACGAGCATGGTCAGGGGAACCGAGAGCAGGCAGACGGCAAGGATCGCCCAGGCGGCGATGCGCTGTTTCAGGGTCAGAACCACGGCCAATTTACCCCGCTGAGATTGCCGGTCCCCAGCTCAGGACCGCGCCAGGCATATTCTAGCCGTCTTCAGCCCTGGTTGCCGGTGGATGCGGTCTGCTGTCCGGCCGGCGCGTCGCCTGTGGACTGGCTCGGGTTCGGATTGGGGGTGCCGGCTGGCGTTGCCTGCATGATCTTGTTCTGCTCTTCCTCGATCTGCTTGTCAAGCTTGGCCACCGCGTCCGGTCCGGCCAGGTCGACCATGCTCTGCCGGTAACGGCGCAGGTCTTCCTGGATGGCATCGACGTCCCGCTGCTGCTTGCGCAGCGTGTACTCCATCTCCAGCTGTTTGGACGTGTCCTGCCCGGCGCGCGCCTCGGCGACCATCCCCTGCATGTCCTGCAGGTCGGTGGTGGCTCGGTTGAGGGTGGTCACCGTCTTTTTGTAGTTGCGGAAGTTCTCCACCAGGCGGTCGGCGGTGCCGCGCACCATGTTGTAGAGCATGATCGCCTCGGTCTGGCTGAGCTTGGCCTTGGCCGCCGTCTTGTTCTCCTGCATCTGCAGGACGTTCATGATCATGCTGGCGCCCATGTTGTTGGCCGCGTACATGCCCGGGTTGGGGCTTATCATGTTGACGGCGCCCATGGCGCCGAAGACGGCGCTGCTCAGCATGCGCATCATGATCGTCGAGGCGTGCCCGGGGCTGGAGCTGGGCATCAACTTCTGCACCACGAACTGGATGTCCGGCGACCTGGCCAGCGTTGATTCCCAGAGGTCCGCGAGTTCGGTCTTCTCGGCGTCGGCGATGGTCTCGAGCTTTTTTTCCTCCTCATCCGGGGAAACCAGAAGCGGCAGCGGCATCACATTGACCTGTTTGGCCTTCTTGAGATTCTCCCCCAGGCGGTCCGCGATCCCCGAGGGCGCGGTGAACAAGCTCTTGCTTGCCGGATCGACCGGGCCCTTGGGCGCGAAACCGTTTATGGTGACCGTGGACTTCAAGAGCGGCGCGCCGCCGTCGGACTTCGCAGGCTCGGCACCGGCCGTGGTGGCTTGCTGCGCGCCGGCATCCAGGGTGACCGGCGCCAGCAGGTCGGACGAGCTTGCACCGCCCGTAGTGGCGGGCTTCTCCGCCCTCGCCGAGACGTCGTTGGTCTCCGGACCGGCTCCCTCCACGAGCTTGTTGTAGGTCGGCATCATGAACGAGGGCCGCTTGGCGAACGCCGCCTGCGCCCCCGTCTGTGACGAGGCGAAGACCATGGCCAGGGCCAGAATGGCGACCGTGCTACCCTTATCCTGAGCGGCAACTTTCCGGCAATTCATCAAGTTCTCGCCTTTCCGAAGCTAAAGAGGACGACCGATCGCGGGCAGCGGCCACAATGCGCGACCAGGCCAGCGCTGTGGCACGGTCACTATAGCACAGCGTCGCCCCTTGGAAACTGACGGTTTTTTTATGCCGGTCAACCGCCCGGCGGTCCGTCAGCGGCGGGAGCCGCCGGCGGCCAGGCAGATGACGATCAGGCAGACGATGACGACGAGCTGACCGGCCTGGTCGGCGATTATCGGCATGAACGGCTGGTTGGCTTTGACGAACTCCTGCATGGTGAGAAATTTCACAATTGCCGCCAGCACCAGCGGCACCACCAGCAGTTTCACAGATCCGGGCAGCGCTGGCTGCGCCGGCCGTGCCGGCTCGGCCGATCGCCCGCCGGCGCTGAAACCGGCTCGCGGGGCCGGTTCTGCCGGCTCGGTCTCCTCGAGCAGCTTGAAACGCCGCTTCCTCAACCCCGGCTCCCCGTCGGGCTGCGGCGCGCTCAGACCCCGCAACCCCGACAGGTCGACCGGCGGCGGCGGGGCGGGCGCCGGGCTGGCCGCCGGCGGGGAGGCGGGCGAGCCGAAGGCGGCGGCTGGCGAGCCTGCCGGCCCGCCGCCTGCCGGGCCGGGCAGCCCGAACTGGTAGCCGCTGCCGGCGGCCGGCGGGGGCGCAGCCGGCATCTGGGCGCCGGGGCCCGGCCCCGGATCAACGGCCGGGGAAGGCTGGCCAGGCTCGAAGCCGGGATGGCGGGCGGGCGAGCCCGGCAATTCGGGGCCGGCCGCCAGCCTGCGCGGGGGCGCCGCGGCGGGCACCGGCTCCGGGCCGCTGCCGGCGGCGGGCGGCTGTCCGCCCGCGCCGGCGCTGCTGTAGGAGCCGGGGGCAACCGAGCCTACGCTCTTTTGTACCTGGTCGGCCAGGCGCTGCGGCTTTTCGGGCTCCGCCGGCGGTTTGGCCGGCTTGTCCGGCAGCGGCAGCTTGGCGGCCAGCAGCGGCGAGCGCAAAACATTGGGATCGTCATCGTCCTCGAAATCCCCGTAGGCGCCGCCCAGGGGCACGGAGTCGGCGCCGCCCAGGATAGGCGAGTGCAGCTTGCCGCGCCCGACGGGGCGCGGCGGCTCGGCGTACTCCTCCTCCTCCTCCTCCCCGCCCAGGAGCGGCGAGCGCAGCCCGTGCCGGCCGGGGCGCGGCTCGGCAAACCCCGGCTCGTCGCCGCCCAGAAGCGGCGAGCGCAGCCCGCCGGGCCTGCCGGCGCCGCCGTAGTCCTCCGGCGCCTCGCCGCTCAGGAGCGGCGAGCGGAGCCCGCCGCGGCCGGCCGGGCGCGGCGGCAGGTCGACAACCTCCTCCTCGTCGCCCTCGAGCAGCGGCGAGTGCAGGTGGGCTTTCCTTCCCGCACCGGGCACGGGCGGCTCCTGGTGCATCCCCGGATCGGTCTCGCCCAGAAGCGGCGAGCGCAGCCCGCGGGGCGGCTCGGCCCTGCGGGCGGTCTCGATGATCTCCGCGCCCAGGAGCGGCGAGTGGAGCTTCGGCGCCTTGGCAGGCGGCTCCGCCGGCGGCGATGGTGCGGCGGCCGGCGGCGCCGCCGGGCGAGTGAGCCGTTGCCCGCATTCGGCGCAAAAGCGTGCCATGTCCTCGTTGGGGACGTTACATATTGGGCAGTCGATCACGTTCGGGTCCTCTTCGGGGAAGCTGTTTCTAGAGTATATTAATCTAAAGACCGCGCTCGGCACGGAAGATCGGACCCCCTCCGGCGCTCAAGGCGCCGCCCCGGTTCTAATCCGGCAAACCCGCGCCCCGCCCTGTTGGCCAGGCCACCGCCGGTTGCCCGCTGCCTGGCTGCCACCGGCATGCGGGCAGCCGGTCTCGCGGCGCGCGTCGCCTCCTGTCCGTCCTCTCCCCGGCCCGGGCTGCCGGCCTGGTCCGGTCGGGTCGAGCGGCGATGTGTCTGGCAGGTAAAAGATGACGGCAAGATGGCGCTACCCCCGGGCATCGACGGTCCCCAAGTTGATTATTCCTCAAATTTGTCGCCGGTTGCGCTCCTTTCTTAAATATGGCTAGTTTGCCCGGCCGGCTGCCCATGCTAGACTGACCGGTTGCCAGGTGGCTGACCGCCCAACAGGAGACTGATAATGACCCTTAGAGCGCTCCCGGTGCTGATGAGCTTGTTATTGGCCGCCCAGGTATCCCTGGCGGCCCAGGCGGCGGCGCAGCCGGACGTCAACTTCAAGATCTACAGCCTGGCCGAGCCGGCCGCCGCTGAGCAGCCTTCGGCAGCGGGCGGCGAGACCGGCAGTCCGGCGCCAGCCGGGACAGGCACCGCAGCCGGCGCGCCTGCTGCGGCGCCGGCTGCCACCGAGGCGGCAGCCGGCGCCACCCCGGAAGGCCAGGCGGCCAGCCCGCCGCCCGAGAGCGCCGCCGCAGGCCCGGCCGAAAGCCAGGGCGCGGCGGCCGCCGGTGGCGAGGCGGCGGTCGCCGGCGATGCAACCAGGGTGGCGAACAAGGTTCTCCAGGGCTACATTCGCGTCGTGCCCTCGGGCACCAAGATCCCGATCATCATGGACACGGCCGTGGACAGCGACACCAGCCAGGAAGGCGACGAGTTCTCAGCCCGCACGGCCGAGGATCTGACCATCGACGGCGGCATAGTGGTGCCGGCCGGGTCGGTGATCAAAGGGCGGATAGCCCAGATAAACGCGCCGCGCCGCCTCGAGCGCAACGGGTCGGTGGCCCTCAAGTTCGACACGGTCACCACCCCGGACAACCGGCAGATCCCGATCGTGGCCAACATCGTGGCCCGCGGGGGCGTCGTCCACGCCCGGCGGGGGATGAAGGATGTGGCCATCGACACCGGCATGGTGGCACTGCCGACGGCGGCGGGTCTGGGCATCGGTCTTCTGGCCGGCGGAATAGGCAAATCCAGCTCCTCCAGCAGCTCCTCCACAAGCAGCAGCTCCAAGGGCATAGGCAGGCCGGCGGGCGCGGTGATCGGCGCCGGCGTCGGTCTGGCCGTGGGCGTGATCATCCTTCTGGCCAAGAAGGGCAAGCGGGTGGACATCCGCCCGGGCGACGAGCTGAAGATAGAGCTGGCCGAAGACCTGCGCATGCCGATGTAGCGCCGTCCTGCCCGGGCGCCCTACCGGCAAAACCCGGTGCGCCATCCAGTGCGAATGGCGTGTGCTTAGCCCGCGATCGGCGCTAGAGTGTTTCCTGACGGCGGGCCCGGACGGACAGCGTGCATTAACCGGCTTGTCTGTGGGTACAACAGTTATGCGACGCGGTAGCTCGGCTTGCTAGAATGAAACGCGGACTTTGAGATCCTGCGCATAAATGACGACAACATCTTTACGACCCGGCGCCCAGCAGCAGCCACCACGTGATCCGAACATGGCTGCGCTTTTATCGATCATTCCCGGCTGGGGGCAGATTTACAACGGGGAGACGCGCAAGGGTCTGCTTTTCCTTTCGGTGACCGCGATCAACCTCTTGCTTCTGGCGCTGGTGGTTTTCACCGACCCGATCATCAAGGCGCTCTACGACTTCGGCATAAGCAACAACATGAAGCCGAACATCGTGCTCGTGCAGACTGTGAAGCAGGCGCACCTGGGCACGCCGGTGTCGATCATCTACCTGGGGCTCATCCTCACCTTCGCGGCCTACGCGATCCGCGACGCCTACGATCACGCGGCCATGGTCCAGCGCCGGCACATATATCCCGAATACGTGATCGAGATGCCCGAGGCGGCAAGCGGCTCCTACATATTTCACGTCTCGCTCATGGTCGCCTGCTTCATCCTCGCCTTCTTCTTCATAGTGCCGCCGCCGCCGCCTGCCCAGGTCACCGACATCGAGTTCATCCAGAACCAGCCGCCGACCACCAAGAAGATCGTCTCGCAACGAAGGGCCGAGCACGCCTCGGAGTCGGCCGGCAGGCACGAGAACCGGCCGGTGGAGGCACCGTCGCCGGCGCCAAAGGCCCCCTCCAGGGCCTCGCGTGAGACGCCGAGCCCGGCCCGCCCGCAGCCGCACCCGACGCCGCAGCCGCACCCGACGCCGACGCCGGTGGCCCATCCGGCGCCGGCGCCGACGCCCACGCCGGCCCCGCACCCGAGCCCGACCCCCTCGCCGCATCCCAGCCCGACGCCGGTGGCGCACCCGTCGCCGGTGCCCAGCCCGACCCCGGTGGCCCGTCCTTCGCCGACGCCGACGCCATCGCCGACGCCGACGCCGGTGGCCCGCCCCGGCGCGCCCTCGCCGATGCCGTCAGCGCACCCCTCGCGTTTCGCCTCGCCCAACCCCTCGCCGTCACCATCCCCGGTGGCGATCGCCCATGCCGGCGGCTCCGCTTTTGCCCCGGTGCCGCGCGCCGGCGGCGGCGCGGCCACCAGCTTCGCCCCGGCGGCGCCTTCGCCCATTTCGGTTGGCGGCGGCGGTGCCGGCTCCTCGGCCTCGCCTACGCCGGTGCCGGTGGTCGGCGGCGGCGGCGGCTCGCGCACCAGGGGTGAGGGAGGTGGTCCGGCCGCGGCCCCTGCCCCGGTCAGGGTGTCCGGCGGGCGTGCCGGCGGTGGTGGCGGCGGGCCGGCAATCGCGGTCGCCCCGAGCGTGGCCCGCCCGGCAGGCGGTGGCGGCGGCGAGGGCATCCGCGGCAACCCGGACGCCAACTCCAATCCCAACGGCAGGCCTTCGGTGGCCGCCCAGGCGGACGTCGACTTCGGCCCGTACATGGCCGATTTGCAGCGCCGGATCAAGCGGGCCTGGTTCCCGCCCAAGGGCAACGAGTCCAAGCGGGTGGTGGTGGTTTTCAAGGTCCACAGGGGGGGCGAGCTTTCGCACCTGCGCCTGGATCACAGCTCCGGGGTGGCGATTGCCGATCAGGCGGCCTTGAAGGCCGTGGAGAACGCCGCCCCCTTCAGGCCGCTGCCGGCCGGCGCCCCCGATGATGTGGACATTCAATTTACCTTCGATTACAACGTCTTTGGCGGGGGACGTGGCGTCTTCCGGCAATTCTGATAGACTCAACAGTTCAGGGGGATCCCGAGGCGGCAAGGGTTCGAGCTCACGCAATCTCGTTTCAGGAGTAAAGATGGAAAGCAAATTCTTCACGTTTTTTATGGAGTTCATGGTCAAGGACTGGTTCGCCTCGGTGCCGATCACCATCTGCTCGATCCTCACCGTGGCGGTGATCATCGAGCGCTATCTCTACTATCAAAAGAACAGGCGTGACGTCTCGGCCTTCATCCACCAGCTGCAGCGGGAGCTGGAGCGCAACCAGCTGCAGGCCGCCCAGGCCACCTGCAGCAGGCTGGGCGGGGTGGTCGGCGAGGTGGCCGAGGAGGGGGTGCGCCTGATGGCCGAGCAGAAGGAGGATTTCTCGAAGGCCTTCGACATCACTGTCGGACTGGTCACCCGTAAGCTGGAGAAGCACCTGGCCATTCTGGGGACAATAGGGGCCACCGCGCCCTTCATCGGCCTCTTCGGGACGGTGGTCGGCGTGGTCTTCACGCTCGATCAGCTTGGTGTCGGCGGTGGTGGCACGCCGGTGGTCGTGGTGGGCGTCGCCAAAGCGCTGATCGCCACAGGTTACGGGCTGATCGTGGCCATCCTGGCCGTCATCTTCAACAACCTTTACACGAACACGGTCAAGCGCTTCGACGACGACTTCCTGCTCCTGAAGCTGCTTTTCATGAGCTTCGTGGGGGCGGAAGCGGCAGGGCACGCGCGTTAGTTTGGCAGGACCCGGCTCGGGCAGCCGGCTTTAAGGAGGTGGGCGACTTATGGCCATGGGTGGCGGTAAATCCGGGGAGGTGTTCTCGGACATCAACGTCACGCCGCTGACCGACGTCTTCCTCGTGCTGCTGGTGATCATGATCCTTATCGCCCCGCTCATCGACAAGTCGGATCTGAAGATAAAGCCGCCCGAGACGCACAACGCCAAGAAGGACGACGAGAGCAAGGCGATCTTTATTGACATCGATAAAGAGGGGCAGATCGCCATCAACGGCAAGTTTGTCGAGAAGGGCGCCGACTCCGGGTCCCTGGAGGAGCGGATCAAGGATCTGCAGAGAAGGGCCGGCCGGCAGGACCTGCCGGTGACCGTCAACGCCGACGGCGACTCCAAGCAGAAGGACGTGGTGGCGGTGATGAGCGCCGCCGCCGCCGCCGGCATCAAGCGCATGCGGGTGGCCACCATTCAGGCCAGCCAGTATTGATGCAATATCTGCTCGGCTTGATCGGGCACCCGGTCGCGCACTCCGGCTCACCGCCCATGCACAGGGCGGCGCTCGCCCATTACGGTCTGTCCGGCGACTACCTGCTTGTCGACCTGCCGGCCGAGAGGCTGGCTTACGGCGTCGCCGACCTGGTGGGCAGGGGCTTTGCCGGCTTCAACGTCACCGTCCCCCACAAGCAGGCGGTGACCGGCCTAATCGGCCGCCTGACGCCGGAGGCGTCGCTGGTGGGGGCGGTCAACACGGTGGCCATCGACCGCCGCGGGCAGACCACCGGGCACAACACCGACCTGGGCGGCTTCAAGCTGGCGCTTTCCGAGTGCTGGAACGGGCCGCCGGGCGGGCTGGCGGTGGTGGTAGGGGCCGGCGGCGCAGCCCGGGCGGCCGTGTGCGGCCTGCTCGAGCTGGGCTGGCCGCGCGTGGTAGTGCTGGCGCGCAACGATAAGGCCGGGCGGCAGCTGGTGGCAGAGACCTCTGCCAGGCTGGCGGCGGGCGGGGCGGAGCCCGCTTACGGACGCCTCGCCTTCCTGGCCGCCGGCGAGCCGCCGCCGGCGGCCGACCTGCTGGTCAACTGCACCCCGGCAGGGCTGGCCGGCAACCAGGCGCCGGCGTGGCTCATGGCGGCTGTGGCGGCGGTTAGCGCCTCCGGGCTGCTCTTCGACATGGTCTACCGGCTGGGCGGCGCCACGCCGCTGGTGGAGGGTGCTTCCCGGCGCCGGCTGGCGGCCGTGGACGGGGGCTCGATGCTCGTTTATCAGGCCGCGCTCGCCTTCAACTTCTGGACCGGCCGCGCCGGGCCGGTGGAGGTGATGCGTCAGGCGCTTGCCGGCGCCGGGCAGATATTACAATAACGGCCGGGCTCCGGCAGGAGGGATTATGCTCTGGGATGGTCTGTTCCTTGTCGTGCTGGTGGTGTTGGCCGTCAACGGCTGGAATCGGGGTCTTGTCGCCTCCTGGCGCGGGCCGCTGGCCATCGTCGGGGCCACGGCCATCGTTCAGCATCTCTATGTCGACTTCGCGGCCTGGGTGGCCATGCGCCTGCGCGTCGGTCCGGCGGCGGCCACCACCGCCGCCTACCTCATGCTGTGGTTCTCGACCGAGGCGGTCCTCGAGATCGTGCTGGCGCTTGTCCTGCGCTGGAACCCGAAGCGCAGGCCGATCTTCGCCGACCGGCTGGGCGGCGCCTTTTACGGCCTGGCCAAGGCGGCGGTGATCGCCATCTTCCCGCTCATGGCAGCCAGTGTCGACAATCACATCCCGCCCCCGCCGCAGGACAGGTCCGGGCTCGTGCTGCCCAGCCTGGCCGGGGCGGAAAGCTCGATCCTCATGCCCGGCTTCTCCCGGGTGGCGCTGTCGCTCCTGCCCGGGCCCGGCCGGTACATCGTCTCGACCAGCCCGCCGAGTTTCACGCCCAGCTACGAGGGCCCGGAGGAAGGCAGCCAACGGCCTGCGTCCCGCCCGAGCGGCAAGGAGCTGGACAACGTCCTGCGTTGAGGGCCCTTAAATAAAGGGCGCCTGGCCCTCGAAGAAGATCGGCACCAGCTGCATGGCCAGACCGAGTTCGCCCTCGATGGCCAGCATGCCCGAAAGCGCGGCGGTCATGGCCGTCAGCCGCCCGGCCATGATCATCTCCAGGTCCTCGGCGGAAACCGAGATCCGGCAGTCCGGCTCGGAGGAGAGCTCGTTACCGTTCAGCGCGATGAACTCGCAGCGCCCGTCCTCTATTCTGGTTATCCAGCTGCCGCCCGACTGGCCCTTGATGGAAAGGAGATAGGTGGCGGAGACGTTGCGGGCCGCCTCCGGGTTGAACCTCTTCTTGAGCTCTTCGATCGGGTTTTGGCTCGGCACCGGAAGTTCCCTCGCAATGCGTCGTGCTTCCACGGCAGGAACGGCTTGACAGGCTGATTATAACCGATGTTTCAAAGGGCAACTGAAGATGAGGAAATTTGCATTATGCGCGCCCGCCGGAGCGGTTATCGTGTAGGCGGATGGACGAGAAAGAGGCGAACCCCGGCCCGGTTGACCGCCATGCCCGCCCGCGGAAGGCGGGTGCGCGCGCTCGCTCCTTCCAGCAGGCAGGCAGCCTGCTAAACGCCATAAGCCGTGATCTGGGTCTGGACAGGCGCCTGCGCGAGCAGGCGCTGCTCGACCTCTGGGCGCCGGTGGTGGGGGAGCCGCTTTGCTCCCGCTCGCGCCCGCTGTTCATCGATGCCGAGTCGAAGCTGGTGGTGGCGGTCGCCGACGCCGCGGCCGGACAGGAGCTGTCCATGCGCAAGCCGGAGATCCTCCGCCAGCTGGCCGGCTTCGGGCGCGGGCTGGGCGTCGCCGTGGGCGGCCTGAGGTTCGACCTCAAGCGCTATCACGGAGAGTCGGGCGCCGGGCAGCCGCCGGGTCAGCCTTCCGCCGAGCTTCCCCGCCCGGGCGCCGGGCAGCTCGAGGCGGTCGTCCTGGCGCCGGAGGAGCTCGAGCGGCTGGCCGCGCTCGAACGCCAGCTGGAGGCCGAGGTGGTGCCCGGGTTGCAGGTCTCGCCGCAGCGGCTCCTGGCCGTCTACCGCCGCCAGCTCGTGCTCGCCCGCTGGATGCGCGAGGCCGGCTACCCGGTCTGCGCCTCCTGCCAGGTGGTGGCGCAGGCTTTGCCCGGCGGCGGCCGCCTCTGCGCTGCCTGCTTTTCGGCCGCCGGCGGGCAGCTTTAATCTTGCCAATTTGTCCTCGTGACTACTGTGTTATCATGGGCCCTCCAATTTTGGCTTGCCGTCGGAAAGCTTTGCCGTGATTCGTCTTCAGAACGTCTACAAAGACTACGGTGGGCGCCCGGCCCTGGTGAACGTCAACCTGCACATCGGTGTCGGGGAGTTCGCTTTCCTGGTCGGGCCGTCGGGGGCCGGCAAATCCACGGTGATGCGCCTGCTCTACCGCGAGGAGAAGCCCACCTCCGGGCAGGTCTTCATCGGCGGCATCGACATCACCCGGCTGGACCGGGCCCAGGTGCCGCTTCTGCGGCGGCGGCTGGGGATCGTCTTCCAGGACTACAAGCTCCTGCCCAAGCAAACCGTCTTCGACAACGTGGCCTACATCCTGCGCGCGCTGGGCGTCGAGCGCATGGAGGTGAGCCGGCGGGTGCGCAGCGCGCTCACCGTGGTCAACCTGGAGGACAAGGAGGACGCCTACCCCGACGAGCTCTCCGGTGGCGAGCAGCAGCGCGTGGGGATCGCGCGGGCGATCGTCAACGGGCCGCCGGTGCTTCTGGCCGACGAGCCGACCGGCAACCTCGATCCGGTGGCCTCGCTGGAGATCGTGCAGCTGCTGGAGCGCATCAGCCAGCGGGGGACCACGGTCTTCATCTCCACCCACGACCAGTTCATCGTCAACTCCCTGCGCAAACGGGTGGTGTCGTTGAAGGCCGGCCAGGTTGCCGGCGACGTCGACAGCGGCGTCTACGAAATGGAGACCATAGGATAATCGATGAGACAGCTGCGCATCCTCTCCGGGGTCGTCGTCGAGACCATGCAGGGCCTGAAGCAGGGCGGCTGGTCGAACTGGCTGGTGGTGAGCATTCTGGTTATCGCCCTCACCATATTTGGTGGCGTCCTCCAGCTCACCATGACCCTGAAATCGGTGGTGGCGGCCTGGGGCTCGCAGCTGGTGATCTCCGCTTACCTGAAGGACGGCGACGATCCGCGCTCGGTGGCCAGGACCGTCTCGCAGCTGCCGGATGTGAAGCTGGTGGAGATTGTGCCCAGGGACGTGGCCTGGCAGGAGATGCAGGCCAGCTTCAAGGTGGCATCGCTGGCCAACCCGCTGCCCAACACGCTGCACATCCAGCTCACCCGTCCGGAGGCCGTGGAGAAGACGGCCTTGTGCCTTAGGGCCATGGACGGCATCGAGCACGTGCGCTATCCGCTGGCGGTGGCCAGGAACCTCAACCGCTTCCGGCAGTTCCTGGAGGCGACCGGCGTGGCTGTGACGGCGGCGCTGACGGCGGCCACGCTCATGGTAATCGGCAACACGATCCAGCTCGTCATCCAGTCGCGCATGCGCGAGATTGAGATCCAGTCCTTGATGGGCGTTAGCCCCTGGTACATCAAGGGCCCGCTGGTGCTGCAGGGGGCGGCTTACGGCCTTGTCTCGGCGCTGGTGGCAACCTCGCTCATCTGGGCCGGCCGCGTCTACGTGGAGGCCTGCGTGGCCGGGCAGCTGGTCGGCTTTCTGCCTCTAGCCGGGCAGCAGTTCGGTTACGGCATGCTGCCCACCTTCCTGGTCCTGCTCGTCCTCGGCGTCTCCGTGGGAGCCGGCGGCAGCGCCTGGACCTCCGGGCGGTATGTAAAGATCTAGCTCCGCTGGCTGCGCGCGAGCTTTTGGTTGCGCTCGGGCAAGGCTACTTGCTGGCCGGCTCCAGGATGCTGACCGTGGTCATGCGGTCGTTAGCTCGCAGCTCCTTGACCACGTCGAGCCCTTCGGTCACCTTGCCGAAGATCGCGTACTGCATGTTGAGGAAGGACGCCGGTCCGAGCGTGATATAGAACTGCGAGCTGGCCGAGTTGGGATCGTTGGCCCGGGCCATGGCCACCATGCCGGCCGCGTCGTGCTTGAGCTCGGGCTTGACTTCCAGGGGTATCCTCCTCTCGGTGCCGGTGGCCGGGTCAATGAAGCCGCCGGTGCCGGTTCCCTTCGGGCAGCCGCCCTGGATGACGAAGCCCGGCTCGTAGCGGTGGAAGGAAAGACCGTTGTAGAAGCCGCGCCCGACCAGGTCCAGGAAGTTGCCGGCGGTGACCGGCGCCTGTCCGGCGAAGACCTGGATCTTGATTGTCCCCTTGGTCGTCTCCATGACCACTGTTGGATCGCTCATCTTCATCTCCTTTATTTTGCTTTCTCGGCCTCGTACACCTTGGTCATCCGGTCGCCGGCGCGCAGCTCGCGCACGACGTTCAACCCGTCGACCACCTTGCCGAAGATGGCGTACTTGCCGTCGAGCCAGGGGGCCGGTCCCAGCGTGATGTAGAACTGCGAGCTGGCCGAGTTGGGATCGCTGGAGCGGGCCATGGCCAGGTAGCCGGCCGCGTCGTGCCGGAAGCGGGGATTCACCTCCAGCGGGATCGTGCGCGTGCGGTGGGTTGCCGGGTCGACGAAGCCGCCGGAGCCGGTGCCGTTGGGATCGCCGCCCTGGATGACGAAACCCGGCTCGTAGCGATGGAAGCTCAGCCCGTCGTAGAAATGGCGGCCGACCAGATCCAGGAAGTTGCCGGCCGTCACCGGCGCCTCGTTCTTGAAGATCTGAGCCTTCAGCGCGCCCTTGCTGGTCTCAATCACCACGAAAGGATCTGCGCCCTCGCCCTTCTTCTCCTTTTTGGCGGCCAGCAAAAGCCCTTTCCCGTGAGCTTGCGTCTGGATGACGGCGGTGGCCAGGACCAGGAGCCCGAGCAATGCCACCACCAGCGCCACCAGTCGGGCCGCCCGTCCTGCCCGGCCCCGCTTCTGTGTCTTCATCTGCTTGATATCCTCGCTCGCCCTCGACAAAAAAGTGGCTCCGACAGGATTCGAACCTGTAACCTGGCGATTATGAGTCGCTTGCTCCACCATTGAGCTACGGAGCCTGAAAATCCGGCCTGCGAGAAAGAATATATACCACGTCACCTAACCTCCTGCGGGCTCATGTATTTCTCGATGAAGTCGGTTGTCACCTCGCCAGCCTGGAAGTGCTGGTTGGCAAGCACTTTCTGGTGGAACGGGATCGTGGTCTTGATGCCGGTGATTGCGTACTCGTCGAGCGCCCTTTGCATTCTTTGAATGGCCTCGGCGCGGTCGCGGCCCCAGACGATGAGCTTGCTGACCAGCGAGTCGTAAAAAGGCGGGATCACGTAGCCGGGATAGCAGTGGCTGTCGATTCTCACGCCCGGGCCGCCGGGGGCGATGTAGGCCTCGATTCGCCCGGGGCAGGGCAGGAAATTGCGCTCGTAATCCTCGGCGTTGATCCGGCACTCGATGGCGTGCCCGCGCAGGACGATGTCCTCTTGCCTGCAGGAAAGCGGGACCCCGGCGGCGACGCGCAGCTGCTCCTTGACCAGGTCGTAGCCGGTGACCATCTCGGTGACCGGGTGCTCGACCTGGATGCGGGTGTTCATCTCCATGAAGTAGAACTTGTCCCCGGACAAGATGAACTCGATGGTGCCGGCGCCCTCGTAGCCGATCTCCCTGGCGGCGAGCACGGCCGCCGCCCCCATCTGCGCGCGCAGCTCGTCGGTGAGCGCCGGGCTCGGCGCCTCCTCGATAAGCTTCTGGTGGCGCCGCTGCACGGAGCAGTCGCGCTCGCCGAAATGCAGGCAGTGGCCCTGGCTGTCGGCCATCACCTGGATCTCCACGTGGCGGATCGGCTTCAGGTATTTTTCGATGTAGACGCCGCTGTCGCCGAAAGAGGCGGCCGCCTCGCTGCGCGCAGAGGAGATTGCCCGCCCGAGCTGCACGGAATCGGCCGCCACGCGCATGCCGCGCCCGCCACCACCGGCGGTGGCTTTCACGATCACCGGAAAGCCGATCTCGGCCGCCACCTTGAAGGCGTCGGCCTCGTTCTGCACCAGTCCGTCCGTGCCCGGCACCACCGGCACGCCGGCCTTGCGCATGCGCTCTTTGGCCTCGGACTTGTCGCCCATGGCCCTTATCGCCTCCACGCTGGGCCCGATGAACTTGATCTTGTGATCGGCGCAGATCTCCGCAAAGTTGGCGTTCTCGGCCAGGAACCCGTAGCCGGGGTGGATGGCGTCGGCGCCGGTGACCACGGCCGTGCTTATAAGGGCCGGGATGTGCAGGTAGCTCCTGGTCGAGACCGGCGGCCCGATGCAAAAGGCCTCGTCGGCCAGCTTGACGTGCAGCGAGTCGGCATCAGCCTGGGAATAAACGGCCACGGTGCGTATGCCCAGCTCCCGGCAGGCCCTTATCACCCGAAGGGCGATTTCGCCGCGGTTGGCAATGAGCACTTTCTCGATCATCTCGCCACCTGGGTGCGACCCCGAGCCTAGCTGTTGGGATCAACCATGAAAAGCGGCTGTCCGTACTCCACCGTCGTGCCATTTTCGGCGCACACCCTGGCTATTCTGCCGGCGACCTCGGCCGGCAGATCGTTCATCAGCTTCATCGCCTCGATGATACAGACGGTCTGCCCGACGGTAATGTGATCGCCAACCTCGACGAAGGGGGCGGCCGAAGGCGATGGCGAGCGGTAGAAAGTGCCGACCATCGGCGAGGTTATGGGCACCAGCCCGTTGCGCTGGGCGGCTTCCGGCTCGCCGGCCGGTTTGCCCGCCTCGGCAAGCGCCGCCGCTGGAGACGGTGCCGCCGCCTGCGCGGGCAGCTCGAGCAGCGCCTGGCCGCCCGGGGCCGGCGCTGGGCTGCCCTTCTTGACTGTGATCTTCTCCTCGCCCGACTCGATCGTGAGCTCGGATATGTCCGTCTGGCTCACGACTGCCAGCAATTCGCGGATCTGGTCGAAATCTATCTTCACCTTTCGCTCCGCCAAGTGCGCTAGACCCTGGTCACGTATTTCCGGTTGCGCGTGTCGACCCTGATTCGATCCCCGACCTTTATGTGGAAGGGCACCGTGATAGTGGCACCGGTCTCCAGCTTGGCCGGCTTGCCGCCACCAGAGCTGGTGTCACCGCGCTCATCGGGCGCCGTCTCCTGCACCTCCAGCTCGACCGTGTTCGGCATGTCCACCCCGATCACCCGGCCCTCGTAGCGGAGAACGGTGATCCCCTCCAGCCCCTCCTTGAGGAACTCCACCCCGGAGCCTATCTGCTCGGGGTCGAGCTCGAGCTGCTCGTAGCTCACCGCGTCCATCATCGTGTACTTGTCGCCGGAGCGATACAGATATTGCATCTCCGATTTTTCCACGACAGCCGCCGGCACCTTCTCGCCGGCGCGAAACGTGGTTTCCATCACGTTGCCGGTCTCCACGTTTTTCATCTTCGTACGGACAAACGCCGAGCCCTTGCCTGGCTTTACGTGCATCGCCTCCACGATCTGCCAGACGCCGTTGTTGTATTCGATCGTCACACCGGGGCGAAAGTCGTTGCTTGAGATCATCTGCAGTTTCCCGTCATCACCATGGAGGCCTGGTCGTCAAGTAGGCATGCGCCCGACCAGGCGGTAGGCAATTCTAACATCCTGACGGCCCCGGCAGCAGCGGCCGCGGCCGGCCGTCCGCTGTTTTTACAATTTATTGGCAAAGCAGCGCCCGGGCCCGGCAGCGGCAGCCCGGCCGTATATAATCAATGCTTTGCCGCCGGCAAGGCGAGGCAGGGACGATGTCCACGGAAAAATCGGCATATAATCCCGGGGAAGTGGAGAGGCGTTGGACCGAGTACTGGTTCGACCGGCAGGTGTTTTCGGTTTCCGTAGATCCGGCTCGCCCGAGCTTCTCGGTGGCCCTGCCGCCCCCCAACATCACCGGCAACCTGCACCTGGGCCACGCCTTGAACGGCACCCTTCAGGATGTGCTCATCCGCTGGAAGCGAATGCAGGGCTACAACGTGCTCTGGCAGCCGGGCACGGATCATGCCGGCATCTCCACGCAGATGGTGGTGGAGCGCGAGCTGAAGAAAAAGGGGATTACCCGCCACGAGCTCGGGCGGGAGAGATTCATCGAGCAGGTCTGGCAGTGGCGGAATCAATACGGCAGCCAGATCCTGGGCCAGTACAAGCGTCTCGGGGTCAGCTTCGCCTGGGAGCGCATGGCCTTCACCATGGACGAGTCCTACGTGAGGGCGATCAACCGCGCCTTCTGCATCCTTTTCCACGAGGGTTACATCTACAGGGGCAACCGGGTCACCAACTGGTGTCCGCGCTGCCTGACCAGCCTGTCCGACCTGGAGGTGGCCCATGAGGAGACTTCCGGGCACCTCTACCGGATAAAGTACCCGCTGGCCGACCGCTCCGGTCATCTTACCGTGGCCACCACCAGGCCGGAGTCCATGTTCGGCGACGTGGCAGTCGCGGTCAATCCGGCCGACGGCCGCTTCAGCGCCCTGGTGGGCAAGACCGTGCTCATGCCGCTCACCGACCGCCCCCTGCCGGTGATCGCCGACCGGTACGTGGACATGAGCTTCGGCACCGGCGCCCTCAAGATCACGCCGGCCCACGACGCCAACGACTGGGAGGTGGGGCAGCGGCACGCTCTGCCATCGCCGGTGGTGATCGACCCTCAGGGCAGGCTGCTGGCCAACGAGCACGTGCCCCCCTACCTGCAGGGCATGGAGCGCTTCGCTGCCCGCACCGAGACGGTGGAGCGCCTGCGCGCCGCCGACCTTCTGGAGGCGGTTGAGGATTACCGGCACGGTCTGGGTTATTGCGAGCGGTGCCACACGGTCATCGAGCCGCTTCTGTCCGAGCAGTGGTACGTGCGCATGGCCGAGCTCGCCGAGCCGGCAATCAAGGTGGTGGAGGAGGAGCGCATCGTCTTCATTCCCGAGCGTTACGCGGCCACCTACCTTGACTGGATGCGCAACATTCGCGACTGGTGCGTCAGCCGCCAGCTGTGGTGGGGTCACCGGATCCCGGTGTGGACCTGCTCCGGCTGCGGTAAGGCGGAGGCCTTCGAGGAGCCCCCGGCCCGTTGCCCCTCCTGCCAGGGCGACCAGCTGGAGCAGGATCCCGACGTGCTCGACACCTGGTTCAGCTCGGCGCTGTGGCCGTTCGCCACCCTCGGCTGGCCGAACGAGACCGCCGAGCTCAAGACCTTCTATCCGACGACGCTCCTGTCCACGGCCCGGGAGATCATCAACCTCTGGGTGGCCCGGATGATCTTCACCAGCCTGAAGTTCGTCGGCACCATTCCCTTCAAGAACGTGCTCATCCACCCGGTCATTCAGACCGCCGACGGCAAGCGCATGTCCAAATCGAAAGGCAACGCCATAGATCCGCTCACCATGATCGACAAGTACGGGGCCGACGCCAACCGTTTCTGGTTCGCCTCGCTGGGGGTGAAAGGGGATCAGGATGTGCGGTTTCGCGAGGACAGGCTGGAGGAGTACAAGCGCTTTGCCAACAAACTCTGGCACGCGGCCCGTTTCGTCCTCGGCGAGCTGGAGGGCTACACGCCGCAGGTGATCGAAAGGGACAGCCTGACCCTGGCCGACCGGTGGATCCTGCACCGCTACAACCGGTTGATCGGCGAGGTCCACGAGGGGCTGAGGGGTTATGACTTCCACGAGGTCTGCCGGAAGTTCTACGAGTTCACCTGGGATTACTACTGCGACTGGTACCTGGAGATCGCCAAGATCCAGATCCAGCAGGAGGGAACCGCCGGTGGTGGCCAGACCAGGCGGGTGCTCCACCACATTTTCGAAGGGCTCCTGCGAGCCCTGCACCCGATCATGCCCTTCATCACCGAGGAGCTCTGGTCGCGTATGCCCCGGTTCAAGCTCTACGCCGCCCTGGAGTCGGTGATGTTTGCCCCCTATCCGCGCGAGGACGAAAGCTACTTCGACGACAAATCCGAGGAGCGCATGTCGCTTATAATCAGGACGATACGGGCGATCCGCAACATCAAGCAGACATACAACGTCCCTGCCGGCGCCGAGGCTGAGGTGCTCATCCACGGCAGCGACGAGCTGGAACGCCAGTGCCTTCTGACCGGGCAGGAATACATCAAGCGGCTGGCCCGGGTCAACCCGCTGTCGATCACCGCCAACGGTCAGCCGCCGGAGACCGCCGCCTGGGAGGTGGTCTCCTCTTCGCGGATTTACGTGCCGCTGGCCAAGCTGATCGACATCGACAAGAGCAGGACCAAGCTGCTGCAGAGGATGGAAGCGATAGACAAGGATCTGGCCAAGGTGAGGGGCATCCTCGACAATCCCGACTTCCGGTCGCGGGCGCCCGCCGAGAAGGTGGAGGCGCTGAGAGCCCAGCTTGCTGACCTGGAAGGACAGCGCTCCAGCGTCGAATCCCAGCTCAAGGTGCTGGAGAGCGCTTGATCGACGGCAACTTAAAATTAGCGGCCGGCATTGAACTTTTTTCCGCCGCCGCACGTTGTTAGAAAAAGGGACGGTTTTCTGACACGGCAAGGAGGAGAAATTATGTACACTGCCACGTTCATTCGCCGGCACATTTTCCAGCTTCCGGCCGGGCAGCTCTTCGCGACCAGGCACCTGCTTGCTTACGGCTCTCGCGCCGCGGTCGATCAGGCGCTCTATCGCCTGGTCCGGTCCGGCGTCATTGTCAGGCTGGCGCGCGGTGTCTTCGTGCGTCAGGAGGCGGGTGCCGGGCTGCCGTCTGCCCTGCAGGTGGCGGCGGTCAAGGCGCAGGCCTTCGGCAAGCGCATCGCCGCCGGCGGCGGCGAGCTGGCCAGGCAATTCGGGCTCATCGGCGAGACGCCGCCGGGATTGACCCTGCGCGTCAACGGAAGCTCGAGCTCCTTTGCCTGTGGTGGTGCCATCGTCCGGCTGCAGAGGACCTGCCAGCGCCGGATGAACCTCGGTGACGGGCCGGCCGGGCAGGCGCTGGAGTCCCTGTGGCATCTGGGCCGGACCCGGGTGGGACCGCTGGAGGTGGAGCAGGTCACCCGCGCGTGGGGGCGTCGCGAGCGGCAGGAGATGCGCCAGCTCATCACATGGCTGCCTGACTGGATAAGCTCTCATTTTGCTCGCTGAATGCTGCCTCCTGAACTGCCGCCGGCGGTGGTAGGATCATGTTCCCGTCGGCGGTGGTGCTCGCTCTGCCGGGGTCGCCAGGGAGAAGGGCGATCTGTGCGGCACGCCTGCCCGCGCCGGTGAGGGCGGCGGCGGCAGGTCACCATCACCGATCCTCGAAGGAGCGCTTTTACCTTGAAGAGAACGATCAATAGCCTTGCCCTGCTTCTTTTGGCGGCCGCGTTTGTCTTGCCGCTCCAGCCCGGCGGCGCGGCGCCGGCTGCCGCCGAGACGGGCGGGGCTGCCGGGCCCGGGCTCAAGGGCGGCGTGCAGAAGGTGGAGCTCAGCCTCGAGCAGCTGCGCGACGTCGGTCTCGACCTCAAGCAGGTGTTGAAGGGGGCGAGCAGCCTTTATGACGAGGTGACGATTCAACCGGTCACAATCGTTACCCAGCCCGACGTGGTCGGTCCCGGGATCGTGATCAACATTCCCGTCGCCACCATGCCGGCCGGACCGAGACAGCCGGCCCGCAAGGACCGCGTGGACCGGGCCATGGCCCAGATCCGACCGACCATCGACTACCTGAAAAAGGATGTGGACGAGTTTCTGGCCGGCAGCCGGCAGCTCGACCTGCCGGACGAGATAAGGGAGAGGCTGAAGCCGGAATTCCAGGCCTGGGTCGAGCAGGTGAATGCCGCCGCCGCCGGGCTGGCCAGGCTCGATCAGCTCACGGCCGCGCCCCCCTATGACAACGATGCCATCGCCTCCCTGTCGGTGGACCTGCAGAAAAGCGTCAAACGGCTCGATTCCACCCGGCGGGCCATATACAAGGTGATCCGCAAGGAGGGCAAGCGGCTGGCCGCCTATCAGCAGGCAGGCTAGGCGGGGAAGAAAAAGGTTGAATTGCGCATTCACCGGCTGCCCGGATCCGTCTACGATCGCCAGGGAGCCGAGGGAAGGCCTGGTCGCCGGCGACAGGCGGCCGCCGGTCCGGCTCCCGTGGGTGCTTCATGCGCGAGCGATTCGAGACAACCGATGGCGGCGAAAGCGACGGCTGCCCGGAAAGCGGCCTCCACAACCAGGTGCTGGCCCAGGCGGCCTGCCCGGGGGTGGACATGAGCGGGGCCCGGATTCCGTCTGCCCGCACGAGCGAAGAGGTTGCCGCGCCGCCCCCCACCTACTGGGATGCGCTGCGCTTCCGGCAGGGTGAGATCTGCGATGCCCTGGCCGCCCGCGACCGCTGGATCTTTCACGGGGTGCGAACGCTGGCCTACCGGTACGTGGGACGGCGCTGGGCCGTGCACATGGAGCCGCGTACGGCGCCGGAGGCGGCCTTGCTGGCGGACATCGAGGATATCCTGCCTGCCGGGGGCGGCGTGCAGGAGATGGGCAACTTTGGCGCCACCGCCCAGCAGATGCAGGCGCTGCGGGCCATCGAGGGCCGCGGCCGCCGCCGCAACCTGGGCGCCGTCACTGCGGTAACGGCGGTGAACGTGCTCGTCGATCGGGTGCTTTATCCGAGCGACCACATCAAGATCGGCACCCTGACAGGCGACCTGCTCGGGCTGGCGATAATGTGCCCGCGTATCCCCTGGACCTGGAAGGTGGCCGGCATGGCCGCCGCCCACGCCGGGGGGCGGATCTGGGACCACTTCCTGCAGGGCGACGAACCGACCAACGCGCACCTGAGCCTGTTCAATCCCTCGGCCAGGCTGGAGGCGGGGCTGCGAGCCCTGGACAGGCGCGCATCGCCCGCGACAGCCGGGGCGGTGCCGGCCCTGCCCGGCTCGACCGGCGACCCCGCCCGCGACAAGCGTCAGGCCGAGCTTGACTCCTGGCAGCGGCAGATGAATGCCGCCCGCCAGCTGCGCGATGAGCAGGCTGCGCTGGAGCGATTCCTGGCCTGGCAGGAGGCTTTCCGGCTCTGGCGGCTGCAGAACCCCGACGCCACCTCCTGGCAGGAGAGCCAGTTCATGCGCCGCTGGTGGTGGCACCACCGCCCTGATGTCACTGCCCGGACCCGGCAGGAGGCATCGTGCCTGACGGCCAGGCTGGCGTGAGATTGCCTGCCGCGTCGGGCACATAGGGCGCCCAGACCAGCGCCACCATCCTCGTGGAGACGTTGGACTTTCTGGGCGTTACGGCCACCGCCAGAAGCTGCTCGCTCTCCACGGAAAACCTTGCCTTAATCCCGGACACCTCGGACTGCAGCGCCCGCTCCAGGCGGTCCATCTCCTGCTGGAGGGCGTCCATGCTCGCGCGCGCCTGGGCGGCCTCGGTCTGCTTTCGCGAGGCCCGCCCGAGCCCGCGGGCGGCCGAGGATGCCTTCTCGAGCGCGGTGGCCGAGAGCCGCCGCCGCCCCACCAGCGCCCCCAGCAGGGTGGCGCCCACCGCCAGCGCCGACTGGATCTGCTCCTCTCTCGCCACCTGCTCGCCGAGCTCGGCGGCCTGCTCCGCCTTCTTAAGGCGCTCGGCAAGAGCGGCCAGCCGGCCGGCGTATCGGGCGCGCAGCTCCTCCACCGCCTGATCTCGCCTCTCCCTGGCCAGCTGCGAGAGCCGGGCCCGGAACTGGCCTTGCGTCTCCCCGGGACGCGAGCGAACGCCCAGGAGCTCGCTGCTGAGCAGCCACAGCTTCTCGCCGGCCAGGACGAAGGCGGCGAATTCCCGGGCCCAGACCTTGTAGTTGCCGGGCTGGGCCCCGGGCGAGGGCAGCGGGGCGAAGACGGCCGGCGCCGCCGGGGAGTCTTGCAGGGAGCCGGGATCCAGCTTTGTCCGGGCGGCCTCGGCCCAGGCCAGCGCCCGCGACTCTTCAGGCACGGGGGCCAGAAAGCTGGCCTGCTGCCAGACGTCGAGGTCGGCTCCCGGCTCGACGAAGCGCACCGAAGCGCAGCCCAGGATCATGGGCCGGTACAGGAGGGCGCCGGCCCCCGGCGGTGGCACGGCCGGCGGCAGGAAAAACTGCGGTATCTCCGGCGGTACCACCGGGCGCACCGGCGACGGCTCCCCGCGCGCCCCGGCCGCCGGCAAGCCCGACTCAGGCGGCCGGGCGCCGCTGTCTCGTGCCGCCTGCCCCCTGAGCGGGTCCATGAGCTTCCTTATCTCACCCCTGGTCAGCGGGCCGCGCAGATAGGAGAGCGTCCAGCGGGTCTGGAAAAGCTCGGGAGCCCGGTTGTGGGCGTTGCTCATCAGGAAGACCCGGCTGGTCAGGCCCGACAGCAGGCTGTCAGTCTGCCGGCGGTCGAAGCCGCCGCCCGCCGCCTGGGCCACCCCCTCCAGCCCGTCGAGCAGGCGCAGCTTGTCCCGCTCCGTCTGCAGGCGGCCGACAAACCAGGTGCCGGCGTTGGACAGGGCCTTGTAGTCCAGGTCGACAGGGTTCTGGCTGGCCAGGAGGACGCCCACCCCGAAGGCGCGCCCCTGCTTGAGCAGGCTCAGGAGCGGGCCCTTGGACGGCGGCGCGGCCACCGGGGGCAGGAACCCGCCAATCTCGTCCATGAACACTACGGCGCGCAGGCTGGTGGTGCCGGACTGGGCCCGCATCCAGGAGACCAGCTCGTTCAAAAGCAGGGTGACGAAGAACATCCGCTCGGCGTCGCGCAGGTGCGCGATCGAGAAGATGGAGACCCGCGGCCGGCCTGCCTGCGTGTGCAGGAGGCTGCCCACGTCGAGCGGCTCGCCGGTGAGCCAGGCCTCAAAGCCGGGCGCCGCCAGAAGGTTGTTCACCAAAAGCGAAAGGCCGAAGCGCTCGGCGGCCGGGTAGAAGGATTCCAGATCGAGGGCGCCAACCTGCTTGAAGGGCGGGTTCTGGATCTGCTCGATAATGGTCGGCAGGGTCAGGTCCTGGCCTTTCTTCCAGGAGGCGGCCAGGATGTTGGACAGAAGGATGTGCTCCCGGCTCTTTACCGGGTCGGCCTCCACGCCGGCCAGAACCATGAGGCTGCTTACCACGGCGGCCACCCGCTCGCGCAAAAGCTCGCCGTCGGCCGCCACGGCGGCTGCCGGGGCGGCAAGCGTTTTCAGGATCGACACCGGCAGCCCGGCCGTGCTGCCGGGCGTGAAGATGGCGAAGTCGGCCGACCGGCGCAAAAGGGCGATCCGCTCGCCGGACTGCCCCCACTCGGCGAGCCCGGCCGCCCAGACCTGCGCCTCATTGGCGGCAAACTGCTGGCTGGTCATCCCCTTCCGGCGGGCGTCGTCCTCGTTTATCCAGGGCAGGAACTCCCCGGCCGTGAGCCCGGGGAAGGTGAGCAGCAGGTTGGCCAGATCGCCTTTGGGGTCGATGGCGATAACCGGGATGCCGTCGATCGCCGCCTCCTCGACGATGTCCATGCACAGGCCGGTCTTGCCGCTGCCGGTCATGCCTATGCAGACCGCATGCGTGAGCAGGTCGCGGGAGTCGTAAAGGAGGAGCCCTTCGCCGCAGGCCCGCCGCTGCGCGCTGTACTGCCGCCCAAGGTAGAACACCCCCAGCTGCTCGAAGTCCTGCACGTCTCCCCCCCCTTCTCTTGGCAAGAGGCCGGCCTGTAGCCTGGACAATTATTTCAAAAGCGGGCCGGCGCTCGAAGAGATCGCCCCGGAGGATCTTGCGGGCAGCCCGGCAAGCGGCTAACTTTAATAATGGTCGGTCGAGGGGGGGCTTTGCCGTGGGGGACAGCCGGGCGGAAACGGTTACCGTGGTCACGAAGTGGGACTTCGACCTCTTTCGCGACGCGCTGAACAATGCCAACCAGACGCTGCGCTACCAGCTGTCGCTGGGCGTGCCGCTGCTTTTCGCCTGTGTCACCGTTTTGAACATCGTGCCGCCCCAGGCGCACCAGGAGCTGCTGAACCAGCTGGACAGGTGGGTCTTCATCCCGGTCTTGCTGTCGATGGCCGTCCTCTACAAGGGGCTGGAAGCCCACTGGTACTACGACGGCAGGCACACCAGCCCGCCCGAGGAGTTCGAGCACTTCTACGACCTGGTGCGCCTCAAGTACCGGCTGGCCCACCTGGCCTGTTTCCTGCAGGGGCTGGGGCTGGTCCTGCTCGGAGTTTTTGTCCTTTTGGAGTACAAATAGGATGGCCGCCCCCGACCAGAGCGACACCGGCAAGCAGACGGTCAGGCTGGAGTTTGTCGACGCCGACTCCTCGATCAGCAAGTGGGAGCGGGATCTCTTCCGTGACTCGCTTTCCAACGTCAACCAGAACCTGCGCTATCAGATATCGCTCGGCGTGCCGCTGATCGGCGCCTGCATCGCCGTGCTCAACGTGGTGCCGCCGCAGGCTCATCAGGAGCTGCTCAACAACCTGGATCGCTTCGTCTTTATCCCGGCCGTCCTCGGCATGGCCGTGGCCTATGCCGGGCTGGAGTCCTGGTGGTACCTGGACAGGAAGCGCACCAGGCCGGGCGACGACCTGGACAGCCTCTACGGTCTCATCAGGCACAAGTACCGGATGATGCACTGGGCGATCTGCCTGCAGGCGCTGGCGCTGTGCCTTTTGATGTTCTTCGTGATCTGCGAGTTCAAGTGAGCCCCGACCGGCGCCGCCAGCCGCTCAGGCGCACTTGAGCTCGGTCCACAGGCGGTCGTAGAGGAAGATGGCGCTGCCCAGGTCCGCCATCTCCTCGCAGCGGTCCAGAACCGCAGGCGGCGGGTAGAGGCTCTTGTTGGAAAGCAGCTCCGCCGAAAGAAAGCGCGCGGCCGCGGCCACCGGCGTCGCGTACCAGGTGTAGTTGGCGTTGGCCGCGGCCACCTCCGGCTCCAGCATGTAGTTGAGCCAGCGGTAGGCGCTGTCCTTGTGCGGCGCCGAAGCCGGCACGCACAGGTTGTCCACCCACATGGAGGCGCCGCTCGAGGGGATTATGTAGTTGACATCGGCGTTTGTTCTGGTCGCCTGATGGGCGTCGCCGCTGAAGGACAGCGAGAGCAGGCTGTCGCCGCTGGCCAGGTAGACGATCACCTGGTCGGAGGTGTAGCACATGGTGAGCGGCTTCTGCTCGATGAGGTCCGCGAGCGCCTGCCCGAGCGCTCCTGGGTCGACCGTGTTGTAGGAGTGCCCGCGCCGCTTGACGGCCATGCCCAGGGTCTCGCGCGGATCATCGAGCAGGGTGATGCGCCCGGACAGGCGCTTATCCCAGAAGACGTCCCAGTCGTCTGGCTCGGCGGCGCCCAGACGCCGGAAGGCGGAGCGGCTGTAGGCGATGCCGGTGGTGCCGAAGGTGTAGGGGACCGAGTAGCGGCAGTCGGGGTCGAAGGGCGCCGAGCGGAAGCGCTCGCAGATGTGGCGGAAGTTGGGCAGCCGCTCCCGATCCAGCGGCAGGAGGAGCCCCATCTTTGTCAGCTGCCTGACCATGTAGCCGGACGGCACCACGATGTCGTAATTGGAGGCGCCGGCCTGAAACTTGGCCAGCAGCCCTTCGTTCGAGGAGACCGTGTCGTAGACGACCTTTATGCCGTAGCGCCGCTCGAACTCGGGGATGATGCGCGGATCGATGTAATCCGGCCAGCTGTAGATGTTGAGCTGCCCGGCTGCTTCCGGGGCGGGGCCGCCGGCGCAGGAGGCCAGCGTCAGCGCGGCCCCCAGCGACGCCGCCCCGGAGAGAAAGCGGCGCCTGCTCAGGCGCCGCCCGCCGAGATCCCCTGCCCGCCCGCTCATCCGCGCTCAATCCTCCAGAAGCAGGCGGGCTACCTCCTCGCCGTAAGCCGGCGCCAGCGCCAGCCCGTCCCCGCCGAACCCGGACAATAGCACATTCTTGCCGGCGGTTTCGACGAGCGGCCGGCCGTCGGCGGTGCAGGCGATCGGGCCGGCCGAGACCGCCTGCAGCCTGCCGCCTCCCCGCAGGATCCCTGAAAGCTGGCTTTCCATGTGCTCGAGGAAGGCCGGGGTAACGGCCGGCGCCACCTTGCCGTCCCAGTCGGCGTCGCCGTCGCCGGCCAGCGCCCCCCGCTCGTGCGGGCGGGCGTAGATGCCGCTGTCCAGGATGTGGAACATGCACGGCAGGCGGGCCGGATGCGCGGCCAGCTGGGTCAGGCAGCGGCGGACGCCGCCGGGCCCGTAGGCGCCGGTGGCCACCACCAGCCAGTCAGCCTCGAGAACCCGCGCGCCGGTTTTCAGCCAGCCGGGGCCGATCTCCTCGATCTCCTGCCTGAGCAGTTGCGAGCCCTCGGCAAGCGCGGCCAGCAGGCGCTCATTGCCGACGTAGAAGTCGCCGGGCGAAAATGTCGCGGCCACCACCCGGGGCAGGAAGTCGTGGGCCAGGGCGCGCTGGAGCTCCTCCGGCAGCCGGCGCTCGACGCCCTCGATGCGCGAAAGCAGCTCGGACTTCTCCTCGGAAAGCGCGATCTGGGCCATGCCGCAGCGGACGACCGGCAGCAGCGACTCGATTATCTGCTGGCTGCGCCTGGCATGGGCGGCCAGCCGCGGGTCCCAGAACTGGGCGCTGACGATTCCCGCACCGCAGGCGGTGGCACCGCCGTCCCTGGCCACGACCGTCGGGCGGACGCCGGCTTTCACCAGGGCGTGGGCGACGGAAAGACCGGCTACGCCGGCGCCGGCGATCAGGATCTTCATGCGATCTCGAATTGCAGAGAATCCACCCGTTCCCGGGCGGCGGCGTAGGCAGCCCGGCTGCTGGTCGGATGCGAGGCCAGCGCGTAGGCCAGGTGCGGCCAGATGTCCGGATGCGGCGGCTTATGAAGCATCTGCCCCTGCGTGACCAGGACCACGGCCCCGTCGGGCTCCGGCAGCGAGCGCACCTGTCCCCCCTGGTACCAGCACTTGTAGGCGATGGCGTGATGTCCGGCAGGCTGCGACCGGCCGGTGTCGCCCTCGATCCATCTCTCAATCGGGTACCGCCCCAGCCCGGCCCGGAAGAGCTCCGGGAAGCCCTCGTCCTCGCCCAGGCGCCCGTTGACCTCGATGATGGTGCTGCCCCGGAATTCGATGGAGAAGCCGGCGTTGGTCAGCCCGATGGCCGCCACCGCCGCGTTCGAGGCCGCGGCCAGCCCATACTCGTCCGGCCCGTCGGCGGGGTAGAGATAGCCCTCGATGAAAAAGTGCGGGGCCGGTGTGTGCACCTGCTCGGTCACCCCGAAGAGATCCACGCGGTCGGAAAAGACCAGGCCATCCGTCTCCAGCGGCGGCCCGTCGACATACTCCTCCACCAGGAACTGCCGGGTCGGATCACAGCCCATTTCCAGCCCGGCGAAGCGGGCAAACTGGCGATAGCGCACCACATCCGGTGCGCCGGGGATTGCCACCAGCAAGTCTGCCACCTGCTGCTCGAGCTCGTCGGCGCTGCTCACCTTGGTCACCAGCCGCTGCAGCGTCGAGGCGATCGGCTTCAGGACGACCGGGAAGCTCTCGGCAAAGGCACGCACCTGCCGGGCGCTCTCCACCAGGGCGAATTGCGGCTGCCGCAGCTTCTGCTGCTGGCAAGCCTTGCGGAAGAGCCACTTGTTGGTGCAGAGGTTGGCCGCCTCCACCGTCGGCGCCGGCAGCCCCCTGGCAGCGGCCAGCAGGGAGCCGGGCAGAAGCCCGTATTCAGTTTGCACGATCACGTGATCGGCGGCCACCGGTTCCAGGCACGCCAGCGTGCCCAGCAGGTCGGTCACCGGCGGCAGCTGGATGCAGCGGTCGTAGACCTCCTCATCCGCGGCCGTCACCACGTCGCCGGCAAAGATCAGGCGCCCGGGACGGTACTTGCGGAAGACCTCCCGGGTGGGCGGCTCGGTATAGAGGAGCAGGTACGTGTCCATGGCCCATATTGTCGCACCATAGCCGGGGCCGGCCGTGCCCGGCGCGGCCCGCCGCCGACGGCTACTCGGGGCTCTGCGGCGGCCGGCTCACCCGGCGCTCGCGCAGGAAGGGCTTGAGCCGGCCGAGCAGGACGTCCGGCCGCACCGGCAGGGTGAGAAACTGCTCGGCACCGGCCGCTAGCGCCCGGCCCTCCACGGGGCCCCCACCCGCGGCCAGGAAGATAAACGGGATCTCTTGCAGCTCCCGGTCGGCCTTCACCTCGGCCAGCAGCTCCAGCCCGCCGCCGTCGGTCATCTCCAGACCGGAGACGATGAGGTCGGGCGGGTTCTTGTGGGCGAGAAAAAGGGCGAGAGAGATGCTGGTGGCCGGGCTCACATCGCAGTCAAGGTCGACCAGGGCCTGCCTGGCCAGCCCGACCGTCTCAGGCGAGCTGTCGACCACCAGCACTCTTACGGTCATCGGATCGGCCGCCGCCCTGCCCTACGGGTTGGTGGTGCCGCCGGACGGCGCCGGGGTTGCCGGCGTGGAGCCCGGGGAGACGGTTGTGGTGGTGCCCGGCGCCTTCACCGGCAGCCCCAGCTTGTGGGCGCCCTTCTCGGTCTCGTGCAGCGCGCCCTTGCCGACCTTCTCGGTGCCCTTAACGACATCCTTGCCGACCGTCTCGGCGCCCTTGCCGACCTTCTCGGTGCCCTTAACGACATCCTTGCCCACCGTCTCGGCGCCCTTGCCCATGTCCTCGGCGCCCCTCTTGAACCCGCGCCCGATCGCCTCAAAGGTCTTCTTGGTGCCCCGGCCCACGGCTTCGACGCCCTTGACGGTGCCCTTGCCGACCGCCTCCACCCCCTTTACCGTGCCCTTGCCCACGGCCTCGGCGCCCTTCTTGACGTCGGAGCCTGCGGTCTTGACGCCCTGCTCGAGCTTGTTGTCGGCCATGGCCGCCGAAAAGCTGGCCGCCGCAAAGGCTGCCGCTACCAAAAGAGTTGCCGTTCTTTTCATCTCCAAACCCTCTCCAGGAATGAACCGTGCGTTGCGTCAGTCATACTAGAACGGACTCAGCGCTCCGGTGTCCCTTTGCATCGAGATTTAAAGCTGATTTTACCTGGGGTTGACAAGCTGCCGGCCGGACGGACCGGAGAGGGCGGCGTTGTTCGATAGGCGCGGCTGGCAAATGATGCTACTGTTTTAAGTGAAAACGCCGGATCAAGAGCCGCTCATGTCGCAGTCCAAAAAGGATACGGAAGCATCCACCCGCCATCGCCTGCCGGCCGCCACGTCAGCGCCGCCCCGCCGCCTGCTCGATGAGATGCTGTCCGATGCCCAGCGCTCGCCCGGCAGGCTCATCGAGCTGCCGCTGGACATCCAGGGCGCCGCCGAGCCGTTCTCGCTCACCGTGGAGATCGAGCCTGCCGCCGAGCGGCCGGTCTGGACGCTCTACGCCGGCGAGGGCGCCAGCTCGAGGGTCCTCTGGACCTATGTGCTGCGCGACACCGACATGATCTGCGAGGTTCTCTCGCTTTCCGTGGGCGCCGCCGGCGGCTCGCCGCCGCCGCCGCCGCCGGTGGAGACCGAGTGGCGGGAGCCGGAGGCAGCGCCGCCGCCTGCCCGCGATGCCCGCCCCGCCGCCCCACCCGAGCCGCCCCCGGCCGTCGAGCCGCCGCCGGCGGCCCGCCAGGCAGGCCGCCCTCAGCAGGGGCAGAGCCCGGCCGCCGGGGAGCAGAACGTGCTGCTCGGGCACATCCTGGTTGACGCCGGGCTCGTGCCCGAGCCGATGCTGGACGCCGCGCTCTCATTGCAGGAGATGGTCAGGGAGGGCGCGCTGGCGCCGGAGGAGGCCACCGAGGCCCTGCGCAAGGTAAACACGCGCAAGGCGCCGCTGGAGGTGATAGTCGAGGAGATCAAGGGCAAGCGCAAGCCGCCGGAGCCGCACGACGCCGTCGACCTCCTGCGCCAGGCCGGCTTTGTCAGCGAGGACGACATCCTGAAGGCCAGGAGCGTGGTCGAGCAGCTGCGCCGCGCCGGGCTGGACAGCGCCCAGGGCGGCGACCTGGCCAGGGAGCTGCTCGATCTGCTCAAATTGGCCGGCTTTGTCAGCGACGACGACATCCAGCGGGCGTCCAGGGCCAGCTCCAATCGCCCCGTCGACGTCTGCAAGGCGCTGCTCTCCTCCAATACGATAGAGTCCCTGACATTTGAGGTGGCATCGCGCTTCGTCAAGCACGTTCGCCGCGGCAGCTTCAAGCAGGAGCAGGCGGTAATCGCCCTCCACTATTCGCAGCGCTGCCGCACCGGCTTCGAGGAGACCGTCCACTCGCTCGGCTGGAAGGTGCCCAGCGAGGGCTGACCGCCACCCTCTATAATTGAGAAGGACGGGATCCGGGCGGCGGAGGGCGATCATGCAACAGAAGTTGACCGCGGGGCTCCTGGCCGTGGCGTTTCTCCTCCTGGCGCCCGGCCCGGGCGGCTCACAGGTGTTCTCCGGCGACGAGGCGAAGGATCGCGTCCGCGAGCTCACCGGCGGCATTCACTGGTATCACTCGCTCACCCAGGCGCAGCAGGCGGCCCGCAACGGGGAGAAGATGATCTTCTGGGTGCAGATGCTGGGCTCGCTCGATGGCACCACCTGAAGCGCCGGCAACAGCCTGAGGGCCGTGTCGCTCTCCTCCGAACCTGCATTCTCGTTCCTTAAGTCCAACTTCATCTGCGGCGTGCGGGACATCACCGGCGAGACCTACTCCGGCGTCTCCGGCTTTCACGATCCCAACGGCAACGCGGTGGTGACCAGCAACGGGGCCGGGCCGCACAACGTGCAGCTCTTTGCCCTCTCCGCCGACGGGGTGGTGCTGACCTGCCTGCCCGGCTACTGGGGCCCGGACGACCTGGTCCGCGAGCTCAAGTTGGCCCAGCGGCTGAACCGTGTCTGGCTCGACGGCTCGCTTTCGCGGGGACAAAAGGAGGAGCTCTTCCGCCAGATGCAGCTGGCCCACATCCGGCAGCACCCGCCGGCTATGGTGGCCCGCAGCCACATGCAGGGTTTCGACGCCGCCTACGAGGCCAAATACCGGCTCAACGACACGGACACCATTCGCGACCCGTCGCTCATCGCCGATCCCAACTCGGGAATGCAGCCGCCGGCCGCCTTCAAGACGATCGACGAGCTCATGCACGAGCGGATGTCCCGCCAGCCGTTCGTCCCCTTCTACTCGTTCAACATCGCCTCCTTCGTCGACTACGGGCGCCCGCGTTACGACAAGGAGGAGGACTCGCACCTGCCCACCGGCCACCTGGCGCGCATGCCCGATCCGCACAAGGCCGGGCGCAGACCACCGGTCGCGCGCCACATCGATCCAGCCACCTACGTCCATTACTACGGCCAGTAGGGGCGCATTGCGTGCGCCCTTCAAACCCGCATGCGCCCCTACGAGGCCGGCGCTAGCCGGGGCGGCGCTCGCAGAGCCTTTTCACCTCATCCAGGCGTTTGTGTATGTTGCGCATGGTGGTGAAGTTGGTGAGCTGGTGCCCGAACGGCACGTTCAGATCGGTCTGCACGTACGAGGACAGGGCCACCAGCGTGCTGCCGTCATTCTGTCTGGTCAGCGTCCACCTGCCCTCGAAGGCCTTGAAATGATCGGAGTCGATCATCTTGTACTCGATCCGCTCAAAGGGGACGTAGGTCTCCCTGTAGCGGCAGAAGGCGTGACCGATGATCGGCAGGTCATCCCACTTCTCCTCCAGCGTGTCCGTGTTGCCTTCGCTGGAAAGCACCGTGACCGAAACCTTCCCCTGGTGACGCAGCTCCCGGATCGCCTCGAAGATCCGCTGGGGATCCGACTTGACGACAATCTGCGCGCTGACGCCCTTGAAGCCGGCGTCGCCGGCGCTGGCCGGTATGGCAAGAACGATGGCAAGCATGGCGAGCATAAGCCCTTCTGAAACCCCGCATACGCCGCCCCGGCAAAAGGTGGAGAAATATCCGCTTTTCGCCTTCACGTCGCGCCCTCCTCGTGCTCTTATTAGCACGAAAGCGGGATTTCGTTGGTGATTTTCCGCTCAGCTTGCCGGCTCCGCCGAGCCGACCTGGCTGGCGCCGGCGGTGGCGGCGGCCGTCGGGATGCGAAACCAGAACGTGCTGCCGGCGCCAGGGTCGCTCTCGACCCCTATGGTGCCGCCGTGCTGCTCGACTATCGCCTTGCAGATGGCCAGGCCGAGCCCGGTGCCGCCCTTTTGCTTGGAGTCGGATAACTGCACCTGCCGGAAGCGCTCGAAGATCGCCTGCCGGTGCTCGGGCGGCACGCCGCGCCCTTTGTCGGCGACGCGCAGCTCCACGAACTTCGGCGTCTCGACGGCCGAGACGGTGACGGTGGAATCGGCCGGCGAGAACTTCACCGCGTTGGACAGAAGATTGACCAGCACCTGCACCAGGCGGTCGCCGTCGGCCATTACCCGGGCGGAGGTCGGCTCGACGGCGATCTGCACCTGGTGCTGCTCGGCAAAGCCGCGCACCGCCTCCAGCGAGCGGGCCAGCACCGGCTCGACCGCCGTCGGCTCCAGGTGCATGTCCAGCCGGCCGGCCTCCATCTTCTCGATGTCCAGAAGGTCGTTTATCAAGGCGATCAGGCGCGAGATGTTCCGCTCGGCCATGCCCGACCGCTGGATGCCCGTGTCCGTGAGCGCCCCGTACACCCCCCGGGTCAGCATGTCCAGGAAGGTGCGGATCGAGGTGAGCGGCGTGCGCAGGTCATGGCTGACCATGGCCACGAACTCCTGCTTCAGGCGCTCCATCTCGTGGCGCTCGGTGACGTCCAGCACGTTGGCGATCAGGCGCGGGCCCTCGCGGGCGTTGAACTCGGAAAGCGAGATCTCGATGGCGCAGCTGTCGCCGTTCTTCTTGCGCGCGACCTGCTCGAACTCGTGACCCATGGCCTTTCCCTTGAGCAGATTGAAAAACGTCTCCGGGTCGCTGCTTTGAGGGCCGGCAAAGAGGCTGGCTATGTGCTTGCCGGCAAGCTCCGCCTGGGTGTAACCGAGGATCTGCTCCATGCGGGGGTTGACGGTCTCGATCCGCCCCTCGGGGGTCACCGTCACCAGCCCGACCAGCATGTTCTCGATGATCGAGCGCACCCGCTCCTCGGAGGCCCGCAGGCTTTCCATGACGGCCTGCTCCTTGCGTTTGGCCTCGGCCAGCGCCTCGGCCATATCGTGGAAGACCCGGTCCACGCGGGCAATCTCGTCGCTGCCCGGCAGAAGCCCGCGCAGCGGCTCGCCCCTGGCCAGGCGGGCCGTGTTTTCGGCCAGCACCTCCAGGCGCCCGGTGATCCCCCTGGTGAAAAAAAGCGCCAGCATGATCGCCAGCAGGATGTTGAGCACGATGCCGGCGAAAAGCAGCTGCTGCACCTGGTGCCGCGCCCGCGCCTGGGCCACCGGGGATTCGGAGATGATCCTCTCCTGGGCCTGCATGAGCGAGTGAAGATCGTCGACCAGGCCGTCTTTGGCCATCTCGAACAAGGGCTTGGCCCGCTTGATGAAGGCCATGGCCTGCAGCTGGCGGCCGCTCTGGACCAGCATGACGCCGCGGTCGACCAGTCTGGTCAGGATGGCGCAGTTCCTGTCGATCCGCTTGACCAGCTCCAGATAGGGCGGGTCGTCGCGCACCAGCTCCTTGAGCCCTTGCACCTCGGCCGGCAGCCTGGTCACCGACTGCTCGAAGGCGGCGGCGTAGGACAGGTTGTCCATGTTCTTGTGAAACTGCGAAGCTGCCTGCCCGGCATCGAAGACCAGCTGGAAGATGTGGTTGGTCTTGCCGACGATCTCCTTGGAGTGGGCCTCCTTGAGCGCGCTCTGCTCCGCCTCGTTGAGCAGCCAGGCCAGGGCGGCCACGAAGATGAGCTCGAAGGCGAGCAGCGTCGAGACGAGAATGAGCCCCTTGTGGGAAAGCTTGAGCTTGACCTGCACCGCTGCCTCCGTGCGCCCGGTCCTTGTCCAATTTTAGCTCCGCAAAACCGCGGGCGCCCGGGGTTTTGCGGGAACAATCGTCCGGAGGCCACGTCATCTGGTTTGCGCGGGTCGGGGGAAGGCGTGTTTTGACGCCCCCGCGCGGGCATTTTTTGCCCCCGGCGCGCGGTTGAAGGCAACTACGGCGAGAGCTTAAGTGCTAAGCGTGTGAACAATGGCGAGAACCCAGACAGCAAAAGATAACAAGAGAGCAGGCGCCCTGTCCAGAGCCTATCGGGACGGCGACCTGGAGACCGGTTTCTTCGAGGATGCCGCATCCCCGGACCAGTGGGAGGCCGGCGAGCAGGAGGTCCTCCAGCACGAGGATCACGGCGAGCCGGGGGTGGTCGAGCGTGACTCCGTCAGCGCCTACCTGAAGGAGATCAGCCGCCACAAGCTGCTAAGCGGCAAGGAGGAGCTCTTGCTTGCCCGGGCCGTCAAGTCCGGTGAGCCGGCTGCCCGCCGCAGGCTGGTCCAGGCCAACCTGCGCCTGGTGGTCAGCATAGCCAAGCGCTACAGGAACCGCGGTCTCACCTTCATGGATCTGATCCAGGAGGGGAGCCTGGGGCTGATGCGGGCGGTCGACAAGTTCGACCCCGAGCGGGGCTACAAGTTCTCCACCTACGCCACCTGGTGGATCCGCCAGGCGATCACCCGGGCGCTGGCCGACAAATCGCGAACGATCCGGCTGCCGGTGCACGTCAACGAGGTGATAGGCCGGCTGCGGCGCGTGGTGCGCGAGCTGTCCGAAGAGCTCGGACGGCGTCCGACGCCGCAGGAGATCGCCTCCCGTGCCGGCATGGAGGTGGGCAAGGTGGTGCAGGCGCTGCGCTCGGAAAAGCAGATGGTCTCCCTCGACGCGCCCTGCGGCGATGAGTTCGACACCCCGTTTTCCGATCTGCTCGAGGACGAGCGGGTGCGGCAGCCGGAGGAGTCGGCCGAAGGGCAGCTGCTTGCCGATCAGGTGGGCGACCTGCTCGCCTGCCTGACCAATGCCGAGCGCGGCGTTCTCAAGCTGCGTTACGGTCTCGACGGCGGCATGCCGGCCACGCTCGAGCAGTCGGGGCAGGTGCTGGGGATGAGCCGCGAGCGCGTGCGGCAGGTGGAGATAAGGGCGCTCAAAAAGCTGCGCAACAACCAGCAGACGGCCGGACTCAGAGCCTATCTCAACTAATGCGAAGCCCCCATCGGCTACGGGCGGCGCTCTGGCGCCGCCCGGGCCGGTCCACCTTTTGCGGCAGGCCTGCGTTGGTCCCGGCCGGCGTGGCCTTCTTGCCGATGGCCACCCTTTCCGGGCTCTGCAGGGGGCCTGTGTTCTCCGGCGTGCATGCCTTCGGTGAAGGGCGTTCAGCAAGGAATCAATCTGCCTGGGCAAGTATTTCGACTGACGCCGCCGCACTGGCTGCCTAGAGCTTGTAGCCGATCGCCCGCAGCAGCTCCTTGCGCCTGCGGACGGCGGCGTCGTCCTCGACGCCGCGCGGCTTGACGCCGTCGATAACCCCGATTACGCCGCGCCCCTGCTCGGTCTCGGCCACCAGCACCTCCACCGGGTTGGCGGTGGCGCAGAAGATCCGGCAAACCTCGGGGACCGCTTTGACCGCGTTGAGGACGTTGACCGGGTAGAAGCCCTCGCCCAGGAAGACGAAGAAAGAGTGGCCGGCGCCGACGGCCAGGGCATTTTTCACGGCCAGCGCCACCATCTCCTGATCGGTGCCGCTCGTGCGCACCAGGGCGTCGCCGGAGGACTCGCAAAACGCCAGCCCGAACTTGATACCGGGGACGGTGCCAACCATGGCCTCGTGAAGGTCCTCGACGGTCTTTATGAAGTGGCTCTGCCCGAGGATGAAATTCACCGGCTCGGGCTTCTCGATTCGAACGGTTGTCAGTTGCATGCTCTTCTCCTCAGCTACTTCACGTCCCCCGCAGCCTGTAGCCGATGCGGGGGATGGTCTCAATCATCGACCGGTCGTCCTGGCGATCGATTTTCTGGCGGAGCCTCATGATATAGGTCCTCACCGCATCGGCCGTCACCTCGCTGTCCGAATGCCAGACCCGCCGCACCAGGCTCTCGCCGCTGAAGACGACGTCCGGGTGGCGCATGAGGAATTCCAGCAGCGCGAACTCCCGGGGCATGAGCTGGATGGCCGTGCCGGCGCGGGTGACCATGTGCTTGACCGGATCGAGCTCCAGGTCGCGGACCTTGAGGGTGTTGGCGGGCACGGCCGCCGACCGGCGCACAAGGGCGCGGACGCGGGCGGAAAGCTCGCGCATGTTGAACGGCTTGGTCAGATAGTCGTCGGCGCCCGAATCGAACCCTTCCTCCTTCTCCTCGATCGAGCGCTGGCCGGTAAGGATGAGGGCCGGCGTCGTCTTGCCGCTGGCGCGCAACCCCTTGAGCACGGACATGCCGTCCAACCCCGGCAGCTTGAGGTCGAGAATGACGAGATCGTAATCGCAGATAAGGAGCCGGTCGAGCCCCTCGCGGCCGTCGGCAACTGCCTCTACCAGATGCCTTTCGGCCGACAACCACTCGCAGATCATGAGCGAGAGGTCCTTGTCGTCTTCGATGAGGAGTATCTTGGCCATCTTTCCTTCTTGACCCCCATCATAATATAAGGGTTGCCGGCCGGATTCCCGCCGGCCGCGTAAGGAAAGGACCCGCATCCCCATGTCATCGTCGAGCGAGCGCCGGCGGCGGGTGGACAGACCGCACCTGAGCCTGGCACACAAGGCCCTGGTGCTTCTGGCCGTGCCGCTTTTCCTGCAGATAGCCCTTGTCGCCCTGCTCGCCCACGTCCACAGCCAGGCCGAGCAGGAGGCCCGCCAGGCCGAGCGGGCCCGTCAGATAAGCGAGACCGCCAACGCGATGATGAAGGATGCCTACGCGATCGCCAGCCTGATCATGGACTCGCTGGAGCACGGCGTGGCCGTAGATCCGGCGCTCATACCGCAGGTGCAGGATTTCGAGGAGGACTCGCGGCAGCTCAAGAAGCTTTTGGGCGACGATCCCCGCAGCCTTGCCATACTGGACGAGGTGACCGGCGCTACCAAAAGCGCCCTGGCCCTGACCAGGGATGTCTCCGGCAATCTGGACGTCCGCTTTCCTTCCCACAGCCAGCAACGCAAGAACATCTACAGGCAGCTCCGGCGCTACGGGCACCACGTGGCCAGGCTGACCGCCCTGCAGCAGGAGAACCGGCAGATCGCCGAGGGGAGCCCGCTGCGCCAGGCGCAGTACCGCGAGAAGGTGAAGACGACGCTTGTGCTCTTCACCATCCTGGATGTCGTTGCCGTGCTGCTCGTAGGCTTTTACTTCACCCGCCACATCTTCCGCCGCCTCGATGTGCTCATCGAAAACAGCAGGCGCCTGGCCGCCGGGCAGCCGCTGGCGCCGCGGCTGCCCGGCGCCGATGAGGTGGCCAGAATCGACTCCGCCTTTCACAATATGGCCGAGACCCTGTCCGAGTCGGCGCGGTTCCGGCAGGAGGTGTTGCAGATGGTCAGCCACGATCTGCGTACGCCGCTGTCCACGGTGCAGAGCCTTATCACCATGGCCGAGGACGGCATGCTCGGGCAGATTAACGAGCGGGGGCAGCGGCTGCTTGCGGTAGCCGACCGCAACGTCCAGCACATGATCACGCTTATAAACGATCTGCTGGATATCGAGAAAATCGAGTCCGGCTCCATTCATTTGGAGAAGGCAGATGTGCCGGTGTCATCCATTTTCGAGCAGGCCGAGCAGGCTGTGATGCAGGCCGCTCAGGCTCGGGGGGTGGCAATCGAGATTGCCACCGTCGATCTGGTGGCTTACGGTGACGGCAACCGGCTTGTCCAGGTGCTGGTCAACCTGCTCGCCAACGCAATCAAGTTCTCGCCCGCCGGCTCCACGGTGAGGCTTTCGGCCGAGGCGAGACCGGGGGCGGTCGAGTTTACGGTCAGCGATCGCGGGCGAGGGATTCCGGCAGCCAAGCTGGGCTCCATCTTCGAGCGGTTTCAGCAGGTCCGCTCCACCGACGCCAGCGAGCAGGGCGGCTCCGGGCTGGGCCTCGCCATCTGCAAGGCCCTGGTGGAGCTGCACGGCGGCGACATTCGAGTGGAGAGCGAGGAGGACAGAGGGAGCAGCTTCTCCTTCCGCATACCATCGAGATCGGGCTCATCCGCCGGGACTGCCGTCACGCTTTTGTGACGGCGATGATACGACTTTGCCACGGGCGGCGGGGAAACTGTAAGGCGACCAGGCGGTGACGGTCCGCGGATCAAAAGCCCGCACCGAGGGCCGGAGCTGCCGGTTGTCCGCCAGCGCAACGTCGAGGGGTTAAAGCAGAGCGCTTGCGGGCGGCCAGCCATTCCGAGGCTTCCTGCCGCCGACGGAGGAGCCGCTGCGGTGGCACCACCGGTGGCGGCAGGATCTCGGAGCCGCGCGCCTAAGGCTTTTGGCGGGTCGCCTCCAGAAGCTCGAAGAGCAAGCCCTTGTTGCGCAGCTCGCTGAACGGCCTGTAGCGCGCGATGCAATACCGGGCCCCTTTGGCGACCAGATTGTGCTCCAGGTCCTCGAACAGCTCCTCGCCGGCGATCGAGTCGCCGACCTGCAGAAAGGTCACGCTTACCCGGGCGGGCGGGCTCACCTTCCTCGAGGCCTCGATGAGAACATCTTGCAGCGGCCGGCCGCTGTTTTCGGCGCCGTCGGTGAGGACCAGGACAATAAGGGGCCTGTCCGGGCGCCGCTCCTTCAGATATTCGTCGATAACGGCCTCGAGCGGCGCCGCCATGTTCTTGTGCACGCCGTCAGGCTTCAGCCGGCCGAGGATCTCCTGCAGGTCATAGAGCGTCACCCCGTTGCTCGCCTGGTAAGTCTCGTTGAACGGCACGAGATCGAAGCCGCCTTCGACCACCCGGGCCGTGGAGAGAAAAAGGTTGTCGATCTGCTGCCTGCACCAAGTCCACTTGCTCAGATCGCCCGGGCAGCCCGCGTGCGTTTCGGCCATGGACCGGGACCGGTCGAGCAGGATCGTGATCCGGCAATCCTTGAGCCTATTGAGCGCCCCGTCGAAAGGGGAGTCGCCGAGCGAGTAGGGGATCTTGGCGGTCTCGAACTGAGAGCGCAGCCCGGTGACATCGGTGGCGATCGTCGCCCGATAAGCTTTGCCGTCCCGCTCGATGTCCAGGATGAGAACGCTGTCGCCGGCGCTTATGTTCAAGACCTTGTCCCCTTCCCTGAGCCCCGAATACGAGGCGGCGCTGCCCGGGGCGATCCGGCGGACCGTCCCGGGCAGGGCCCGGCCGGTCAGCTGAACGCCGGCAGCCGAACACAGCAAGGTGAGCTCGTCGATGCGCCCGTATAGCGTCACCGGCCTCCTGGCACCGGTTGCTGCCGGCTTCTTTTTTGCGGCCAGCGCCGGGTACCCGGCGGCGCCTGCCAGGGCGAGCGCGGCGCCGGCGATCAATCCGGCGGCAAGAAGCAGGCGCTCTGCGATTGTCGGCCGCCCCCCCGGGCCAGGCAGATGCCGGGCGCGCCGCTTCATCGGGATGCCGGCGGAGCGGCCCGGTCGCCGAAATTGACGTAGTTGCGAACGTAGACGTCGGTGCCCAGCGGCACCAGCTGTATGTTGCCGGCGGCATGCTTGAGCTGGCTCGCCATCTGCCCGGCCTGCGTCACCATCGCGCTCACGCGCTCCCTGGCGCCGGCGATGAGCGAGTCCACATCCCGGTAGTAGCTGTCCTCCAGCTCTTTGATGCGCTTCTTCGCTACCTCCACCCGGCGCGAGATCTCCTGGTCCGTCGGCGACAGGTTGCTCGGGTCCGCCCGCGGGATCGAGGAGGAGGAGGCGTAGAAGCCGGGGGTCAGCCGCTTGTAGAGCTGGGAGCCGCTGGTGTCGCCGGCCAGCAGGCTGGCGATGTCATCGATCAGATTGGCCCTCACCTGAAAAAGCTGCTCGTCCAGCAGATCCTGCTTGCCCTCGATGCCGCTCTTCAGCTGCCGGAAGACCTGCCTGGCCACCCGGCGCGCCTGGGGCTGGTAGGTGCTCAGCTCACCGAAGACGTCTTTTGCGCTCATGAATTTGGCGGTGATCTCCGGGGTGAGGTCCGCTGCCAGCGGATCGAACGGCTTGTCCGGCTTGAAATAGTCCAGAAGCGAACCCAGAGGGGCCTTCGTGTCGTCCGTCCTCTCCTGCGGGAGCTGCGGGATGGCCCGCGCGTCTATCTTGTCCGGACCGAGAAGGCGGTTCTCTTTTCTCAGCTCCCTGGTCTGGAGATCGAGGGTCGTGTTGTCGGCCTCGCGGCGCACCTTCTCCATGTCCACGGCATAGGTGGCGCTTCTCGGGCTCAGCGCCTGCAGGTCGTCCTGCATCTTCTGGAAGACACCGTCGACCCTGGCCTTCAGGCTGGCGCGCTGGCTTTTTATGTCCCTTACCGCGTCGTTGAAGGTCTTGTCCACGGGCGCTGTGGACGAGAGCGACTCCCGGGCGGCCTCGATGGCGGCCGGCGACGGGGCCGGGGGATCCGTGGCGGCGCCCGGCGCCGCGGACAGGCCTTCGAGCGCCGTCAGCGCATACTTTGCCGCCTGGCTGACCGGCGCCTTGCGGATGCAGGTGGAGTACATGCGAACGGCCCTGTCGTTCTGCCTGGTGCGCACGTAGCAATTGCCCAGGTAGTAAAAGACCGTGGCATCCTCGGGCGGCATGCCGGAGCGCTGGACGAGAAGCCGGATCGCCAGAGCGTAGTCCCCGCGATTGTAGGCTGCTATCCCATCCCTGGTGAGCGATTGGGAATCCATGCCGGTGACGTTGGCTGCCACCACCGCCGGGCAGCAGACGGCCAGAATGAGGGTGATTGCTGCCGAGGAGCTTGCCATCGGGCCGGCACCGCTGCGGTGGGGAGCCATATGAATGGTTTACCACGGGCGGCCGCTGCTTAAGCGCGGCCCCCGCCCGCCCGCTGCCCGGGCACCGGCGGCGGTGCCCGGCTCCCTGGCGGCCGCTGCTGCCGGGGCTGTCGAGGCGCCGCTCTGCCCGGGGGCCGCCGCACAGGCAACCCTGTAACCGGCAGTTGCTGCCGGCCAAGCGGCTACGACCGGTGATAATGGAATGCCGGCGGTCATTTCCAGGATCCGGAAGTCGTCGATGGTCTACGCCCGGGCAGCGCCCGGATTGTGGAAACCACCTAACGGCCAGCCTGGACCGGGCAGTTTGTGTAATATTTCTTCACAATCCGCATTGTTAATGAAACCTGATTTCGTTGGCGCAGCGGCTTTCGGGGAGACGACGGCGGACGTCCTGAAAATTTGTATCCTGCAAGCTATTGACAGCGGCAAAGGCGAGGGGACAATTGGAGAAGGGCTTACCCGCAAAGGACATCTTTGGAGGTGGGCTGCCCCTCGCAGGCGGGGGGCTGTCGGTTCTTGGTGGGTGGGCGCGCTTTTAACCTCCGGGGGGAGGTTAAGGCTGGAACCTTCGCTGTGGGGCTTTGGGGGTACTGGGTCAATTAGGGGTTAGCTACTGATTCCTTAAAAGTCGGCTGCCGCAGATCACCTGCTTTGCGGGCGCACCGCATGCGGACCTGCAAGCCCATTTTTCTTTTGACCACGGTCCATGCTGGGTGGAACCGTCCGGATGCGTCTGGCTAAAATCGTTTCTTGGGCCCTTATCTGGGAGCTTGTCTGCCCCTACCAGCTGCTCGCGCAGACGGTGGTCCCGCAAAACCAGGTGCACATCGCCTCGGCGCCGGCGGTGCCGCCGCACACGGCCGCCGCCTCCCCGCTCACCACCACCACCGCCCCCCCGCATCCGGCGTCGATCAACCTCGACCTCACCTCCACGCTCCACAACGTCACCGCCGGGCACCTGGTCCAGTCGCTACCCATCCACATCAACGTGGGCGGCTCCCAGATGAGCGTCACCTCCACCACCCCGCTTACCCCGGCCGAGCGGCTGGCAGTCTATCAAGTCGCCAGCACCGGGCAGCAGGCCATCCAGCTGGGCGCGCTCGGCAACGCCGTCGGCGGCAGCTTCTCCATCGGGCAGAACTTCAGCCAGTACGTGAGCAGCCTGGTGATCCCCCACGGGGTCACCGGCGTGGACAGGCTGACCAGCAGCAGCACGGCCTTGAACCTGACCGGCAACCTCACCAACTCGGGCAACCTATACGCTGTCTCAACAACCCCGCAGGTGACCAGCGCGCTCATCAGCGCCCAGAACATCGTCAACCAGCAGGGAGCGCTCATATCCACCATCCTCCCGCCCGGAGGCATTCCCGGGGTCACCGGCGCCACCGGCAACCTCAGCCTCACGCTCACCGCCATTCAAAGCATCATCAACGCCGGCACCATATCCAGCGCCGGCAATCTGTCTGTGGCGGCCGGCAGCTCGATAGTCAACGCCAGCAGCGGTACCGGGCAGGGCATGATGCCGGTCATGCAGGCGATGGGCAATCTCTCGCTTGCCGCCCCGGCTATCGTCAACCAGGGCTTGATCGCCTCCCAGGCGGGCAACATCGCCGCCGCCACGGCCGCCCTCAGCAACGCCGGCATCATCCAGGCGCTTTCCGGCAATGTTCAGATAGCAAACCTGGTCGGCAACACGCTTTCGGTCGACAATACCCTGGGCGCGATTGCAGCCGGCAAGGATCTCTCCTTCGCGACGCTGGGCTCGGTCATCGACGCCGGCGGCAACGTCGTCTCCCAGGCCGCCCTCTCGGTTGCCGGCGGCGACCTGCGCGGGCAGACGGTCAACTTCTCAAGCCCGGGCGGCGAGATTAACGTCTCGGCCGCCCAGATAAGCGGCCCGGTCTATGTCAGCGGCGGTACCGCGGCCGTGGGGGCCGCTCAGGGCAACCTGACCATCGCCAGGATGGATCTCACCGGCGACCCGGTCTTTTACGCCAACGGCGGCAACCTGGACCTGAGCGGCCTCTTCTCCGGCGGCAGCACCTACTCGACGGCCGGCGGCGACTTCGTGGCCCTGGCCACCGGCAACATAACCGCAAGCTCCCTTGCCGCCGGCGGCTCCTACAGCATTGACGCCACCAGCCACTCCGCTGCCGGCGGCAAGATCACGCTAGACGCCGGGGTCAATTTCACCGTCAGCGGCAGCAGCAGCGGCTCGCTGCCGACTCTGTCGGCCGGGTCCGCCAACATCAACTGCACGAGCTGCTCCGGCAACTTCTCGGTTTCCGGCCCCAGCGCGACCGGCGGGTCGGTGAACCTGCCCATGGTCAGCCTGCGCACCAACAGCCAGGCGGTCAGCGTGCAGGCCAACGTGGGCTCCGCCTCCACCGGTTCGATCTCGATCGGCAACGTGGAGACATCGGGTGCCGGCGGCACCTGCGGCGGCTGCGGCGGCGGCAGCGCCGGTGCTATCACGATTTCTGCTTCGGGGTCCGTGCAGACCGGCTACCTGAGGGCGTACGGCGGCGGCGGCGCCGGCGGCTACAGCACCGCCTCCGGCGGCGGCGGCGGCGCCGGCGGCGGCATAAGCGTGACCAGCAGCGGCGGGGCGATCACCATATCCGGGGACGTGAACAGCTCGGGTGGCGGCGGCGGCGGCGGCGGCGCCTACTGCTGCGGCAGCCAGGGCGGCGGCGGCGCGGGCGGCAGCGCCGGAAGCATAACCATATCGACGCCGCTGGCCCTTGCGATCACGGGACCGGTTTTGAGCATAGGCGGCGGCGCCGGCGGTGCCGGCGGCGGCAATAACGGCGGCGGCGGCGGCGGGTCGTTCGGCGGCGGCGGCGGCGGCGGCGGCAGCTACACCACCGGCAACGGAGGCGGGGCAGGCGGCGGCGGCTTCTATGGCGGCGGCGGCGGCTCCGACACCTACGGCACCAGCGCAGCCGGTGGAGCCGGCGGCGGTATTTTTGGCGGCGGCGCTGGCGGCGTAGGCGGGGCCCATAACGGCGGGGCCGGTGGGGCCGGCACAGGCGGCGCCGGCGCCGACGTCGGCGGCTCGGCGTCCTACGGTGCCGGCGGCATCTCCTGGAACGCCAACGGCGGCAATGTGGGAACCGACAGCGGCTCGTCGGGCACCGTGTCCCTGTCCGGTCAGACGGTGAGCGTTAACGGAACGGTTGCCGGCTCCTTCGGTTACGGCGGCGGCTATACATCCTATGGCCTGGCATCCGGCGGCACCAACCTGACCGGCAGCAGCACCACCGCGGCAACGCCGGTCGCGGTGAGCGGATATGTGAGCTCATCGACCGGGACGGTCAATATAAATGCCAGCTCGGCCCAGCTCGGCGGGGCCGGCTACATCGGGGCGGCCGGGGGAAGGCTGAGCCTGCTTTCCAACGGCAACCTGACCGTAGGAGTGCTCAACCCCGGCGCCGGCATCGCGCTGAATGTACTGGCCGCCGGCAATGTGTCATTGAACTCCGTCATCGGCGGCTCCGGCGCCCCGGTCACGCTCCTGGCTGGCGGCAACATTAGCGGTGCCGCCGGCAGCCTGGACACCACAAAGGTGGGGGGTAACGGCGGGGCGATCACGATCGGTTCCGGGGTTACCTATTCGTGGAACGGCACGACGGCGGCGATCACCGGGGCGAGCACCACCGGCGGCAGCCTCGGTCTTGCCAACCTGAGCCTGCGGGCAAACAGCGCCGCGATCAATTTACAGGCCGACGCCGGCACGCTCAGCGGCGGCACCATCGCCGTAAATAATGTAGAGAGCTCGGGGGCTGGCGGTAGTTGCGGCGGCTGCGGCGGCGGCGCGGCCGGGGCGATCACCGTGTCCGCGGCCGGCGCCATCGAGACCGGTTACCTGAGAGCGTACGGCGGCGGCGGCGCCGGCGGCTACAGCACCGCCTCCGGTGGCGGCGGCGGCGCCGGCGGCGCCATAAGCGTAACCAGCAGCGGCGGGGCGATCACCATATCCGGGGACGTGAATAGCTCGGGCGGCGGCGGCGGCGGCGGCGGCGCCTACTGCTGCGGCAGCCAGGGCGGCGGCGGCGCGGGCGGCAGCGCCGGCAACATAACCATGACCACACCCCTGGCGCTTTCAATTAGCGGACCGGTTCTGTCCGTGGGCGGCGGGGCCGGCGGCGGCGGCGGCGGCAATAACGGCGGCGGCGGCGGCGGATCGTTCGGCGGCGGCGGCGGCGGCGGCGGCAGCTACACCACCGGCAACGGCG
>Ga0209061_1000466_pt1 | contig 103268 bp, 78 predicted proteins | sample Coa_R1_10_FD_187157 | JGI IMG/M metagenome (GOLD analysis project Ga0209061, IMG submission 187157) | Surface soil microbial communities from Centralia Pennsylvania, which are recovering from an underground coalmine fire - Coalmine... | ecosystem: Environmental > Terrestrial > Soil >... | reverse complement strand
AGGTCGACACCCGCAACTGGGCCTCACGGCTCAGCTGAGCTCAAGCCGACCGCCCCATCGTGTGGACAAAACCGCCCGAGCGCGCCGCCGTGAGCAGCACTTGCGCTCATCACCCGCCGAAGTCGGGTCAGTAGGGTGTGCTCGCCGGCGCTTGGCGAAGTATGCTCGCTTGCGTTGCGGGCGTGGCGAAACTGGCAGACGCGCCAGGTTTAGGTCCTGGTCCCGAAAGGGGTGGAGGTTCGACTCCTCTCGCCCGCACGGCGGCCCGCCAGCACATTGGTGCCCCAGCACATTGGTGCCCGCCAGCGCGGTGGTGCCTCAAGGCGCCCGCCAGGTGCGCCCGAGCGGCTAGGTTGCAGCTCATGTCTCAGTTTGAGCTGCCACGTCATGGCATGCTGGCGCCCGTGTTGGCACAGATGGCAACCGCCTCTGACGCCGGGCCAGACATCTACCAGAGGCTTCTCCGAGAACGCATCATTTTCCTCGGGACCGAAGTGGACGACCGGTCGGCCAACCTCGTGTGCGCGCAACTGCTCCTGCTTGCCGCCGAGGACTCGTCCAAGGACATTAGCCTGTACATCAACTCGCCCGGCGGGTCAGTCACCTCTGGCCTTGCTATCTACGACACGATGCAGTACGTACCCTGCGACGTTTCAACAGTGTGCATGGGGCTCGCGGCGTCCATGGGCCAGTTCCTGCTCTGCGCCGGTGCCCCCGGGAAGCGTTATGCGCTTCCGCACTCGAGGATCTTGATGCACCAGCCTTCCGGCCAGATGCAAGGCCAGGCGGCAGACATCGCGATCCAGGCTGAACAGATCGTCTACCTGAAGCGGATGATGGCCGAACGCATTGCGTTCCACACAGGCCAGTCCGTCGAACGCATCGAGAGGGACTCGGACCGTGACAGGTGGTTTACTGCCGAAGAGGCCAAAGAGTACGGGTTCATCGACAAGGTCATCTCGAGCGCCAAACAGGTGGCACCGGCTGCCAACTGACTTGAGACTTTGAACCTATAAAGCTGGTTGGTTGGCTGGGCCCATTTAGCAGCCTTTAGCCCAAGCGAGGCACCACGTAAGTTCTTTACGGGTTGGCCGTTATGTGGGCCCTTCGTTATGTGGGCCCTTCGTTATGTGGGTTCTTCAAGCTTGTGGGGTTGGAAGTGGCTTGCCAAGGGCTGCCAGGCGTGTGCAAGCTGAGCAACTCTTCATCGAGCCCTGCGGCGTAATTGCTTGTCACGTACCATTCGGTGTGCCTTTTGCGCAGCCCGCAGGGCCACTTGGCTGAGCCCGCCTTCTCGGTAATGGTGCCTAGCCAGTTGCCATAAGGTCATTGTGGCTGCCGGCGCTTGGTCGTTTGCCGGCAGGAGATTTGTGGCTGCCCGCTCTTTGTCGTTTGTAGGCTCTTTGTCGTTTGTAGGCTCTTGGTCGTTTGCAGGTGGCTTGTCACTTGCCGGCTCCGTGCCGTTTGCTCCCTGTAGGGTGGCTTGCGTAGTCGAAGTGGGGCCTCCGCCTGGGCTAGCTTGCTCGCCAGCTGTTGTGCTGGCGCCAGTCGTCCCGGGTAGCTGAAGGGCAAAATAGGCGTCACCTGCTGCCAAGTCAGGCGCTCGTCTGGGTTGCCGGCAAAACTGCTCTAGGGGCTGCAGCACCACCGACCACCGGAAGCGCTTGCGAACGGCGGCGGCGCGAGCCCTGCAGCGTTCAGCCAACTCCTTGTCGTACAGCAAGCGAGCGAGGGCGTCTTCCAGTGCGTCGGGGTCCTGAGGCGGGACACTGAACCCCATGCCTTCAGCCTCTACGAGCTCGGCAAACGAGTCCCCTCGTGTCGTCACCATCGGGAGCGCCGCCCATAGGTAATCGAGGGCCCTTGTCCTAAACGAATAGCGCGTCTCGACGCTGTCGAAGTGCGTCGTCACACCAACTGTCGCTTCGAGCAAGAAGTTCTCCCTGTCGGCATAGTCCACCCAACCTTCGTTGAAAAACACATGCTTGCCCGCCACGCCCAGTTCGCTGGCAAGGGCTCTGGTTTGGGCCACGACCTGCATTTCAGGGACATCGGGGTTGGGGTGCCTTAGCCCCATGAAGAAAAGCCGGACGGACGGCCTCCTTTTTGCCAGGCTTGCTACGGCGTGTACAAGAGTGAGCGGGTCGAACCAGTCGTACAGCCCACCTGCCCATACGATGATGTCGTCGGTGGCGCCGATGCCGGGCACGACCCCTCGCAACGCCGGCCGGCGGTGTACGGGGCTTATGTCTGGGAGCCCGAACGGCACGACATCTATCAGCCTTCGGAGCGTTGGGTCCTCGTCGTAGGTGCGCGGGTTGGCTCGCCCGAGGGCACAAAGTTGGCCGATGAACAGGTCACGTTGGCGTTCGGTGGCGCACATGAGGAAGTCCGCTCGGCGCAGCTGTTGGTTGAGGGTCTCGACCGAGGCGCGGACGTGCCAGTCGCGCGCGGGGCCAGACGCCCCCTTTGTCAGAGCCAGGGTCTCGAGGTGGAGGGGGTCGTACACGTCGAACACCATGAACTTGTCGAGCTCGACGAGGTTGGGGTTGTGGTAGGTCGTGTACCCCTGCAGGACGACGATGTCGGCCCAGCTTGCCGCTTCTTCGAGGCCTTCGGGGGTGACCGGGGCCGCTTCGAACCCTTCACCTTTGACCTCGCAGTGACGCGAGGTGGTCACGAGGCGGACTTCGTGCTCGCCAGCTAGCCGGGCCGCGATGTGCCAAGCCCTCATGGCTGGGCCCGCCATCTGCCGGCGCAGCACGTCGGCCGTAACCACCAGGACGCGGCTCATGGCGTCCCTGGCGGAGCGCTGGTAACCGCTAGGTTGATGCCCGTGACCACTGCCCGAAGCGTAACTTGTGCTGCTCGGCCTTGAAAAGACGCGTCCTTGTCCTTACGACAGACCCACTGGGCCCCGAGATGCCCGGTCCAGCGATCAGGGCGTGGCACATTGCTGAGGTGCTCGGGGCGCACGCAGACGTTGTCCTCGCGAGCACCGTGTCGGTGGAAGGCTCCCACCCCACGGCCGACCTGCGCCTTGCCCATGGACCTGCCCTCAGTCAAATGGTGGCCGAAGCCGAGGCCTGTTTTGCCCCCAGCGCGCTGGTCTACATGGCCGACGAGCTTCGCAATGGGGCCACGCCGGTGGCGGTGGACATCTACGACCCGGCACACCTGGAGAACCTCGAAGCCAACGAGGAAGATTTGCCCGCGCTGGACTTGGGGGTCGCGCGCCAGGCCGGCATCCTCAATGTAGCCCTGAGCAGGGGCGACTTTTTCTGTTGCGCGAGCGAACGCCAGCGTGACTTCTGGCTTGGGAGCCTGGCCGCGCTGGGCCGCGTGAACCCGTACCTCACACGGACCGACCCCACTCTTGCTCGGTTCCTCGCCGTTGTCCCGTTCGGGTTGCCAGGGGCACCGCCCAAGAAGCGCTCAGCCGTCTTACGAGGGGTCGTACCAGGCATCGGGCCACAAGACAAGGTGGTCCTGTGGGGAGGAGGCGTCTACAACTGGCTCGACCCGGTGTCCGCCGTGAAGGCCATTGCCCACCTGGCGCTGGACGTACCTGAGGTGCGCCTGGTTTTCATGGGCATGCGCCACCCCAACCCTGCGGTCCCAGAGATGGCAGCCGCAGGCGAGGTGCGCAGGATCTCAGCCGACCTCGGCCTCACCGGTAGGCACGTGTTCTTCAACGAAAGCTGGGTGCCCTACGAGCGCAGGGCGGACTTCCTCCTGGAGGCCGACGTGGCGTTGAGCACCCACCTCGACCATTTAGAGACGCGCTACGCGTTCCGCTCGAGGGTGCTCGACTACATCTGGGCCGGCCTCCCCATGGTGCTGACAGCGGGGGATGTCCTGGCAGACGAGGTTGTTTCCGCCGGCCTTGGCATAGCAGTGGCACCTCAAGACGAGATCGCGATCGCGCAAGCTTTGGCCCATTTGCTGGCAAGCCCTCCCCAGAGGCAACGGTTCGAGCGGTTGGCGGCTCGCTACCGCTGGGATGTGGTAGCCACCCCTCTTGTTGAATGGTGCCTAGCTCCGAGGCGTGCCCCGGACCTCACCGTTGGGCGCGTCGGCCCTGCCGAGGCGGCTGCCCGTTAGGCGAGCCCTCGCGATCGTCAATAGGTTGTTGGCTGCTGCAGCGCCGTCCTCCCGGAGGCGCTTCAACTCGGCTCGCAGGGTGGAGTTCTCCTCCTCCAGCCTTTTGACCTCGCCTGTCAGCTCCTCGGTACGCTCTTCAGCCGACTCGGCACGCTTGGCCGCTGCCTCGAGCGCAGACTCGATGTTGGCGATGTGGCGGTCCTTCAGCTCGGTTGCCTGCTCGAAGTGCAACGCCCGGTGGCGCTCGGTGTCGTAAGCCTGTTCCATGCCGTAGCGGTCGCCCATGGCGTCGTAGTACTCGGCGGCGGCGACGAGCGCAGCCTCAGGCTGAGAAGTGAGGCTCGCCGGGGGCCGCAGTTCTGCCCAGCCTTGGGGCAAGGCAGCCAGCCAGCGCGCGAGGGCCATCTGGCGACCGGTCAACACCTCGGTTGCCAAGGGGCTGTCCAGCGTCGTGCGGTGGTGGCGCATGCTCTCCGAAACGAAGCCCCTGGCCCGTTCGACGCTAACCATTTTGCCTGTGCTTTCCGGCAACGCCTCCGCCAGTCGCTCGAGCAGGGCCCGGCCCTGCTCCGAGGGTGAAGCGATGAAATCTTCATAGTGGACGACCAGGGCACGCCGGCCGGCAAGGCCGGCGACGATTTCAGTCGAGTACAGTTCCCAAAGGGCGAGGGCTACCGACAGCGGCCTACCGTCACGTTTGCGCACCGAAAGGGCGGTGTCAACGGGGTTGCGGTCAACGACCAACCAGCTGAAGCGGTCTTTGGAGCTGCCCTCGGAGCTCTTCTCGAGGACGGGGCGCCAGACCGCCATGGCCAGGCTGACCCGGGGGTCCTTTAGAACCACAGGGCGTCCCTGGGCGCTATCTTCGAGGACCTTCACGAGCTGACGTGCTCTAGCCTCCCACGCCGGCGCCGCTTGTTCGACCAAAGGGCGCGCCGGCGGGCGGTCCCAGGCCCCATTGAGGGACGCCAACAGCTCGTCGTTAAAGGCGTTGACGTCGCTACGTTCGAAGAAGCCCTTCGGGTTGTCGGCAGCCGGGGGGAGCAGTTCCTCGTCTGTGCCGGCGTAGTAGCCGGCCTTGGCGAGGAAGCCTGCGATAGCGCTCGTCCCGCTGCGGTGCATGCCCAAGATGGCGACGCCTGCCACGCTGGGCAAGCTAGCGCAGTCTTGGAGGTTGGTGCCCCCAAGGCCACCTCTTGAAGTTAGTGCCAGAGCAGTTGGGCGAGTTCGGCCTACGAAGTGTGCGAAGCATGCGTCCTACGGTTTTTCGTGGTCAAAAGGGTTTCTTGGGGTCAAAGCGGTGGCAAATCGCACCGTTTTGGCCACGAGAAGACGGGTTGACTTCGAGATTCGAGAATGAAACAGCATGAAACGTAATGGGCCGGTCATTTACCCGCCGGCCGTTGACGTTGACCCGCCGGCCGTGGGCCTCGAGGGCCGTTGACCCCGCCGGCCGTGGGCCTGAGGGCCGTTGACACCGCCGGCCGTGGGCCTGAGGGCCGTTGACACCGCGGGTCAGCCGTAAAGGGCGGCTGGTGCTAGGACGACCTTGGGTGCCGAGGCGGCTCGCAGGGTAACCTCTTTGCGTGCGGTTTCTTGGGGTCCTGCTCTGTTACAACGACGGGGACCTCGTGGAGGACGCTGTCCGCTACCTGCGCGAGCAGCACCACGAGTTGGTGGTGTGGGACCACGGCTCGACCGACGAGACGCCCGACGTCCTGCGCCGGCTTCGCTCCGAACTGGTCGAGCTGGCACACGTACCGAGAGAGTTCGACTTCTACGAGTTGTACCAGGCAATGTCGCAGCACCTGCTCCGGGACTACGTGCCACGCTACGACTGGATCTCTTGGCCGGACCAGGACGAGTTCTTGGAGGGCCCAGACCGCACCAGGGCCTACTGGGAATGGCTCGAGGAGGTGGCGGCCTCGCCGTACGACTGGGCCCAGTTCAACAATTTCAACTACTGGTGGACTACCGCCGACGACCCTCTTGTACTGAGCGCACCACAACGCGTACGGCACTACTGCCTGTGGCCTGATTGCGGCCCGCGGATCAGGTCTTGGCGAGCTAGCGCCACCAACGTGAGGGAGTTCAACCACAACCCGCCCCTCGGTGAGCGCTACCCGGTTTACTTCAACCTCCGCCACTACCCGATGCGAAGCTTCGAGCAGATGCAAAGGCGCTTGCAGCGCGACCGTGCCGGGCTCAGGCGCGGTGGCACCAACTACCACTACGACAACATGAGCCGTTGGCCCGAACGCCTAGTGGTCCCTCCCGAGAAGCTCCACTTTGACGACGGGACCTCAGAGCTCGACCATTCGGTCATATTCGACTGGCGCAGTATCTACGGGACCGAGACGAGCTTCGCCGAGCCCGCGATGTGACCGCCGAGCTCATGGCGGGTGCCCGCCGGCGCTTAGCCCTGGTGAGCGCACAAGGGCCTAGTTGGCTCGTGCCACTAATGAGCCTCGTAGCCACCGTGCTGTCCTGGCGCCCTGTCGCCTGGGCCAAAGTAGCCCCTGACTTGGACGCTTCGTGGCAGTCGGGCCTGGCCGAGGCCTTTGAGCACGGCCTCCAATGGGGCCCTGGCGTCATCTTTAGCTTTGGGCCCTATGGGTTCGTCGACACTTTGGAGCCTTTCTACCGCAACACAGCCTTAGTGGCTGTGCTCTTCGCTTTGGGGGTTAGCTGGGGCATAGCTGCATTGGTGGTCTCAGCGCTGCGGCCTAGTTGGGGCCTCCTGCCAGCCAGTGCCATCGCCTGGGCAGTGCTCGGCGTAGCCAACGGGCGAACGGGCTACGCGGACCTCGCCAGCGTGCTCGCCCTGGGGCTTGCGCTAGGGGCGTTCTGGTCGTGCTCGGGAGCTCGACGGTTGGCACTGCTGGGCCTTCTCGGCGCAGTCGCCGGGTTTTTGCTGCTGACGAAGTTCAATGACGGCCTCGTCTCCTTGGGCTTAGTAGTTGTAGTGGTGACAGGCCAGTTTTTCATTGGCGGTTTGCGGGCGTTCGGTCGTGGGTTGGCCGCCGGCGCGGTCGCTATGGTCGCAGCGTTCTTGTCCGCCTGGACAGGCGCAGCTCAGAGCCTTTCCCACCTGCAAAGCTACTTGAGAGGCTCATTGGCAGTGGCCCTTGGCTATAGCTCTGCGATGGGGCTTTCGAGAGGCCGCTGGGAGGAGGACATTTTCGCGGCTGCCGCCTTGGGGTTATTAGCCGCCGTCTTTTACCTCGCCGCTTGTCGCCTGCCTGTGGCCTTGGGAGCCAAAGTGTGCCTGGGGGTAGCGCTTGTTGGTTGGTCGTGGGCTACTTTCAAGGAAGGTTTCGTGCGCCACGACCTTCACGACCTTACGTTTTTCGGCCTGGTGGCGGTAGCCCTTGCGCTGGCGAGGCTAAGACGTCGCGCCATGGTCCTACAGGGTGGAGCTTTGGCCGCCACAACGTGCTTCTTCTGCCTGGCGGCGGGAGCTGTGCCGCCTCAGCTCCACTCGCCGGCGGCCAGTGCGAGCGCCCTCTTGGCCGATTTGCGTGCGGTCACCGGCCTGGGGAGCTTCTCGAGCGCGAACCGGCAGCTGCGTGCCGACCTCGTGGCCGCTGGCAACTCGCTCCCGCCCCGTGCACTGGCACTTGCCGAGGGCCATAGCGTCGCCATCGAGCCGGCTCTCGAGGCAGCGGCGTTCGTGTACCGCCGGCTCCGATGGGACCCAGAGCCAGTTCTCCAGGGCTATTCCGCATATACGAGCTACCTTGACCACTTGGACGCTTCGTTTTTGTCCTCTGCTCGCGCTCCCCAGCTCATCGTTTACCAGCCGTCTCAGGTCATAGACGGCCGCGACCCCTGGATGGACCCGCCAGCGACGCTCGAGGCGATGTACTGCCACTACCGTCAGGTGGCCGTGGCTGGCGGATGGCAAGTCCTCTCGCGTCTCAGGGAGCCAGGACGCTGCTTGAAGCCGCGCTTTGTGGAGCGTGCTCGAGCCCACTTCGGCCAACCCGTCGAGGTGCCCCAAGCCCGCGGGGCGATGGTTGTAGCCACCTTTTCTTTGAACTTGCCGGTCACCTACAAGCTCGAAGACGTCCTTTTGCGGCCGCCGATAATGCGGGTAGCGCTCTGGCCAGCGGACGGGGGCGGCCCGGTTTCCTACCGGTTTGTGCCGGGCACCGCCGGCGACCTACATGTACTGGTTGCCCCGCCCGAGCTCGGCTACTCAGCCAGTTTCACCCCTCCTGCCGCCCGACGAGTGGCGCTCGTTGGCGGAGGCTGGCCGACAGGACGAGGTCATGTTACTGTGAGCTTTTACGCCATAAAGCTCCGAGGCCCGCTGCCTGCCGCAACTTCGGGCTAAGAGGCCAAAAGGGCCAAAAGGGGCTAAATGGCGCTAAATGGCGCTAAAAATTGGGGAGGGCCAGAGGCTGCGACCTTTGGTCTCGGCGCCGAGGGCGACCGGCACGTGTCAATGGAGGTGGGCGTGGGTGCTAGTGAGGGCAGAGCAGGGGAGCTTGGCCGCCCAGCCTGGCGGGTCGACCGGGACGAAGACAGCGGGAACTTTTAGTGCCTTGCACATGGCCTCTGCCCGCAGGGCACCAGTCGGCCAAAGTGGGCCCTTCGAGCGGGCATTGGGGTCGTGAAAGTCTACGGCCCACGTGGGTGCGAGCAGAGCCGCACAAAGCGCGGCTGCGAGGACCTCGCTTTGGTGCCCCTTCCTGTAAGCCGGCGGCCTCCGCTCCTGCGAGCTGGGCCGTCGTTGCCCCCTTATCCAGCTTGGCCGTCGTTGCTCGCTTATCGAGCTGGGCCGTCGTTGCCCGCTTATCGAGCTTGGCCATTGGCGCCCACCTATAGAGCTTGCTGGCCCTCGGTGAGCCGCCGAGCTCGACAGCCGCCGGCGCCAAGTCACTGACCAGCCTTGTGCGCTGACTAGTAGGGAGCTCACTTCTAACAGCAACGGGACGGCTTGGTAGCGCCCCGCTGTCTGCACATGGTCTGTGGCCAGGACCGGCGCGATGCCCCTCACCCACGCTTCAAGGACAAAACAAGCGGTTGCGCCAACAGCCGCAACTATGGCAAAGGCTCGCGCTTGCGTCGCCCGGCACGCGATGCCGGCGCTGGCGACCAGGACCATCACGACGAAGCCGAGCACTGTTGCTGTACTGGGGTGGTGGGCGGCCAACCAGTTGGTGCCCTTCACACCAGCGAACAGGCCAAGGCCGACCCGCTCCGCCAGCGCCCGGGCCACCGCGCTGGCCCTGGGCGCAGTAAAAGCCGTTGCAGCGCCACCTCCGCTCCCGTTCACCAAGACCACGCACGCCTGGAACGCGAGCCCAGCAGCCAAACCTACGGTTGCAGCGTGACGACTGGCCTTGTCGCTGCTCCTGTGGGTGCCGCCTTGCTCACCTCCCCCGGCGCTCAAGGGCAAGTGGCCCTGGCTGTGCCCAGAAGGCATGGCGCGCCTTTGAAGTGCCAGGGCACGCAGGCCTGCTAGCGGGGCCAACAGCGCCGTCAGAGGCTCGGAAGCGGCTGCCAGTGCACAGACGACGAGGGCCACGACGGCGCCTGCCCGCGTCCGTGGGCGCCACAAAAGTGCCCAGAAACAAGCAAAGAATAGCCACCACGGTACGTTCACGGCATTGTCTAGGAGCTCCCCGCCGGCGACTGGGAGCAGCACCATGGCCGCGCACAGCAGCACGCGCAAGTGCACAGATGGGACATGGCCTTTTGCCATATGGAAGACCAGGCAGGAGAGCACCCCTAGGCTGGACGCTCCTGCGAGCGCTATAACCGTGGAAGCCTGGCGGGCTGGGAACAAAGTAGCGCCAGCAGCGACCAGTCGCGGGAACAGTTGGACGTAACCGGCGTGAGGCGTTACGAGGGTGCGGGCAAGGCCGAGGGAGAGCGCCTGGCTGTAGAAGACCTTCCCGTCTTCGGCCCACATCGTCCTCCAGGCGGGGGCCCCGTCCTGGCGAGCGAGGGCGGCTCCTGTGACTAAAGCGGCTCCTGCCAGGTAAGCAAGCCAGGACAACACCTTGGCGACAGCGCTTTTCGGGGCGGCGGGGAGTGCCTCGGGGAAGAGCCAGCGCCGCAGCGGGCCCGTCCAGTGCTCGCCCAACCCAGTGCTCACCCAAAGAGAGGCCCAAGGCGAGCTTTCATCGGCCGAAGCCGCATAGGCTCAGCGGGCCGGTCCCCGACCAGTCCAGCACCACGGCCGAGCCGGCTTGGTTGTCGTCCAGCCAGCCGTGCCCGCTCGCCGGTATGGCCAAGTTGACTGGGACGTTGCTCACCGGGCCGTGCCTGGGCACGAAGAACGCCTGCACGCTGCGTGCACCCGCGGCGGTGGGCTCTGCCCCTACCGAAAGCTCAATGGAAGCACCACGCTGGCGGGCTGGCACTCCAAGCTCGACAGACATTTCGGGGGAAATAGCCTCAGGCGTGAAGCTCACGCATGAGCCGTGCCTGTTACCCTCCGACCCAAAGTGAGCGCTCAAGAGCTCAAACCTCGCAGGGAACAGGGCAGAGCGCGACAGCGTCATGTCCAGGCCGTCCCAAACACCAAGCGCCAGGACGGCTTTGGCGTTGGAGAGCGCCACCGCGCTAAGGCGAGGGTGGGCTAGCAAGCCAGCGCGCTCGAGGCGCTCGATGTCTGCAACCTGCAGGTTGGGGTCCCCTGGCAACGGTGCAGCCGTTGGCCCGGAGACGTCGTGGGCGCCGGCGGCAACGAGCTCTCCGACGGCGAAAAGCTGATTTTTCAAGCTTCCCACTAGCGAGGCCCTAGCTGAAGCCCAAGCTCTCGCCTGCCCGACGTTGCCCAAGGTCAGCAACAACAGCAACGCTATGGCTGCCGCCCGCGCCGGGGGCCACGCCGGCGCCCGGGCTCCCGAGAGCACCTTTGCAAGCACTGGGAGGAGGAGGGCGAAGGCCACGTAGACGTAGCGAGAGGCGTCTGGTGGGCCGTTCGCGTCCCTGCCTATGCCAACGAGGACGTAGAAGGCCAAAGCACTGGCGCACAGACCTATGAGAGCTGGGTGGTCAGCCCAAAACCTTTGTGCGTTCCACGCCAGCCACGCGGCCAACGCGACAAGCAAAGCTGTGCCAAGGGGTTCCAGCCCTGCAGCTCGGCCGAGGGCTGTTGAAAGGCCGTCCCAAACGTAACCTGGCAGCCCGGTGAAGGTGGAAAGGTTGAAATGGTCGGAGTGAGCTGCGATACCGAGGCGCCCCACGCCGACGAACCAAATGGCGTAGCAGGCCACGGGAGGCCACAGAACCTGGCTTGCGCGCCGCCAACCCAAGCGGGCGAAGGCCACTATGGCAGCTCCCACGACCATGGCGTCGCCCACCGTGGAGCACATCAGGCTTGCGAGCAACGCGCACGATGCCGCTAGGTCAGGGCCCGGTGCCGGCAACCAAGTTGGTAGCTGCCAGGCCGGCGGGCGCCAGGCTCGATGGTGCACCTGGCCCTGAGTGTGCACCTGGGCCTGACGGCGCAACAGGCCGCGACCGTCCCGCAGGCCGCGACTGCGCCGCAGGCCTGTTGGCCCCGGGTGCTCGAGGAGGTCCAAGGCGGCCAACCCGAAGGCGACCGAACCAGCAAAGCCCACTTGGAACGCCCAGCCCCAGTCCTCTGCACCAGCACCCAAGAGGCCGAGCATGAGGACTGCCGCAGTCGAGGTCCATGGGCCTGCCCCTGCACGTTTGCACGCCCTCCAAGCCAGGTGGACCAGCGCTAACTGTACGGCGAAAAGCAGCGCAAGGTAGGGCCAGTAGCTCGACAAGTGCCAGACGGCGTACAGAGCCCTCCAGGCGAGGATGGGCAGGGTAGACCAATGCTCGTTGTGGGGGAACCAGATGCCGTGTGGGCTCGCCGGAGGGTAACCGAGGCCCCGGTCTACCAAGAAGTCCCACTCGTCCCCAAAAAACCAAAGGCCGTGGTCCAACCACGCCCAGAACGCGACCACCCCGGCCAAGCTGACGACGTGGACAACCGTCGCCAGGCTGGAGGCCGACGCGAAAAGGCGGCGAGGGCTCGCCATGTCAAGCTCGTACCTTGCCGCCTCGCCGGCGCCGGCGCCCGGGCCGTGGCCGGTGGCAACCCGCACGACCCGTAGCGTAGCCGGACAGCAGGAGCCCTCTGAGCAGGGCGAGCCGGAGCCCCCTGAGCAGGGCGAGCCGGAGCCCCCTGAGCAGGGCGAGCCGGAGCCCCCTGAGCAGGGCGAGCCCGAGCCCTCTGAGCAGCCCTTGTAGACTAGTTGTAATGGCTGAGCTCAACGCGCCCGGGCGCAGGCGCGTGGGGTGGTGGGCGGGGCCCGAGCCCGCAGATCCGCTTGCTGCGCTCACAGGGTGGCTCTTGCGCCAGGAAATGAGGGCCCGCATCAAGGGCGCCGACCTTGTTTTGCTTGGCCCTGAGCCCCCGTCATGGCCCGACCCTGGCTTTACGGGTGAGAGGGCCCTCCAGAGGACCGACTGGCCTGCTGGTGCAGGTGCGCCGTTCGACGTCTTTGTGGCCTCGGGGGCGCCTGAGCCAGGAGGGCCCAAACTGGCCGAAGCTTTGAGGGAACAAGGGACGACGTGCGTGGCCGTCGCTCCCACTGAGGAGTGGGACCTGCCTGAGGCACAAAGTGTGGGGCCTCCTTTCGCCGTCCCCGAACCGGCGTTGCTTGCTGCGCGGCACCTGCCAGGTAACCTGCTAGAGGCCCGACGAGCCTACCTCCGGGTCGTGGAGGGCCTACCTAGGCGCTACGTACTGGTAGATCCGTGCCTGCTGAGCTCAGGCCAACCGGCGCCTGACTTTTCGCTCGCGCTGGCAGCTTTGGCTCAAAGGGCCGGCGGTGCTGACCGGCCGGCGCCGCTCGTGCGCTTGTCCCCTGGCCCGCTCGCGCTTGAAGACCCCGAGGTGGAGGGCTTTTTGCGCCGCCGGCGGGCCGAAGCGGAAGAAGCCCGGGCACAACCCGAAGACTGGCAGGGCTACCTCGGTGGCGAGCTTTTCCCGCTGCGCGTCACAAGCCCTGTGGACCTTGCCGCTGCCGTGGCCGGTGCGGGGGCGGTGGTAGCCGGGAGCGCTGCGCTGATGGCGCTCGCGTGGGCCCTTGGGGCGCCTCATGTGGCCGTCGGCCCCGAGGGTGGGCCGGCCAGCAACTTTGCGGCTTGGACGGGTGACGCCAGTGCGCTCGCCGCCGGGCCGGCCGAGGTCGTGGCCACCATCGACAACGTGTTCGCCAGGCGGGGTACGCCGCCTGGCTTGGCAAGACTGGAGGCGACTTTGGACCAGGCGTTGGACACAGCGGCTGCAGGCCTGGGGAAAGGCTTGGCCGAGGCCCCCGGAGACGCCGGCGCCACCAACCGTCAGGCACGCGCTGAACAGCTGGTCGAAGAGCTCGAGGCCGTCAACAACGCGCTCAGGGCGAGGATGGCCGCTGAGAGGCTGCGCTTCGGCGAGCGTGCAGCGTTGTTGGAAAGCGCTGCCGAGACCACTGTCGAGTCCGCCATTAAGGCAGTCCACGGCCAGGACGTGATGGTGCGCCGGCGGCTGGAGGAGGTGGAGCGGGAGATGCACCGGCTCCAGGAAGAAACGGCCGTACAGCAAGCAGAACTGCGCGCCCTGCACGAGAGCTTGGCTTGGCGTGCTCTTTCGCCGTTGCGCCAGTGGGTCGAAAAGCGAGCCACGGGTGGCAGCTGAGCTTGCGGCGCTGAAAGCCTCATCTGAGGCGATAGCCACCTGGCTAGAGCAGGCGACCGAAGCCTCTGCCCTGGCGGTGCTGAGCACGGCGGGAGGCGAGCGAGCCCCAGGCCAGGTCGCCGAACTGTTGGCGGGGCCTTACGGCATAGGGGCGGTCGTGCCTGGGGCAGCTGTGCCTGGGCCAGCTGGCTACGGCCAATCGTTCCGCCGTGACGCCACTGACGCTGAGGTCGCCGACGCTGGCGCTCCTGCCGTTGCCGTGTCTGCGGGCGCGCTCGAGGGTTTTGCGCCCCGCCGGCGGGGGGCTGGCCCGGCATTTGTGCTGGGGGAGGTGCTGGCCCACGTCCGGGCGAAGGGCCTGCGCGTCGTCGTCGAACCGGGCTGGGGCGGCTTCCAGCAGAGCGTGCCGGCCACGTCGTGCGGCCCACGCAGGTGGGCTGAGCGCGACCAGGCTTGCCCCACACGAGTGCTGGTGGTTACTGGGACAGTCCCGGGCCTTGGCCCCTGCGCCGCGGGGTTAGCAGATGTGGTCCTGTTGTTGGCTCGTTGCCCGGCGACGCGCGTCACGCTCGCTTGTGCTGACGGCTTCCGCGCGGCTGAGGTGGGCCCTATCTACCGCCGCCAGGGCGTGGAAGTTGTGGCCGGGCCGCAGGACTGGCTGGCGTGGTGCGGTGACCGCCGTTACCACTACTCCCACGTCGTTGTCTCCGACGAAGGGCTGACGACGCGTCTGTGGGCCTTGGCGCGCTCGACGCAGCCCCAGGCGATGGGCGTGTTGTACAGCGAGCAGCTGCCCATCCGGCGCTACCAGGCCCGAGCGGCCAGAGCCGAGGACGAGGGGGCCGAGACTTTGCTCCAATTGGCGCACGCCAGCATGCTCAAGCAGTTGGTTGGCGTCGAGGCAGCCTGGTGTGCCTCGGAGGCAGACGCGAAGCTGCTCGCCGGCTTGGGCATCTCGTCGTCGGTGCTGGGGCCTTACGTCCCGCCAGCGGGGGAGGCGAGGGGCTTTGCGGACCGTGAGGGCGTGGCCTTGGCCGTCGCGGACGCCTTCGACGTGGCTACAGGCCAAGAGGAGGTGGCGGCTTGGGCGCTCCGCCAGCTCGTACCGGCCTGGCGCCGGCGGGGCCCTGGGATCAAGGTAACGCTGGTGTCGGCGTGGCCGACGCCAGGGCTCGCTCACCTCGCGGAGGCCGCCGGGGCAGAGCAGGTCGTGCCGGGCGACGACTTGGTCACGCCGCTAAGCAGGGCTCGGCTGGCCATTGGGTGCCCAGCCAGCGCTCTCGCCGCTGGCACCCCCTACCTGGAGGTCGCGGGCCTCGGCGCCGCTGGCGCCGCCGTGCAAAGAGGCTGGGCACTGCTTAGCGACGAAAGGGCTTGGTCCGAGGCCGCTGGCGAGCTGTCGGCGCGACGCGACCGTTTGGCAACTGAACGTAGGCGTGCTCTCGAAGCCTCGCTGCTGGCAGCAGGCCTCGGGCCGCCGGGGGCGCCGGCGTGGCCCGTGGAGCGCGTCGCTGCGAGGCCCGCTAGCCAGCCAGTGAGGCCGCCGCTGCGTCCTGCGCCGGTGGCCGACCCACCTGCCATTTTCGTCCCTGACAGCATGCCCGAGGACCAGCGCTACGAGCTGTGGCACCGCCGGCGTGGCCCCGGCAACGCCGACGTGGTAGCGGCTATAGCAGCTGAAGCTGCTGGCTCGGCGTACAAGCCCACCATCTCGGTGGTCATGCCCGTGCACGACACCGACCCGTGGATGCTCCACGCGGCCTTTGAGTCCGTCCGTGCCCAGGTCTACCCAAACTGGGAGCTGTGCATGGCTGACGATGCTTCGCAGAGGCCCGAAACCCTTGCCGCCATCGAGTCGGTCGCCCGCCGTGACGGTCGCGTCAAGGCCACCAGGCTCAGCGAGCCGTCTGGGATCTCGGCTGCGACCAACGCAGCTTTGGCGTTGGCCACGGGGGACTACGTGGGTTTCTTGGACCACGACGACTTGTTGAAGCCGCACGCTCTCGCGCAGGTGGTCCGCTGGCTGGAGCGCGACCCCTCGCTAGAGGTCCTCTACAGCGATGAGGACAAGCTCGACCCGAGCGGCAAACTGACAGAGGCTCGCTGGAAGCCTGACTGGTCCCCGAACCTGCTGCTGTGCCAGAACTACGTCTGCCATTTCTTGGTCGTAAGGCGCTCGCTCGTCGAGAGGCTTGGCGGGCTGCGCCCCGAGTACGACGGGAGCCAGGACTACGACCTCGTGTTACGACTGGCCGACGAGGTGCCGCCCGAACGCGTCGCCCACATCCCGGACTGCCTCTACAGCTGGCGCCAGCACGAGCGTTCGGCCGCCTCAGCAGGCGACAACAAGCCTTGGGCCTGGATGGCAGCCCAAAGAGCCCTGGGGGACTGGCTGCGCCGGCGGGAGGAGCGGGGCGTGCCAGGCGGGTGGACCGAGGAGGGTGCCTGGTTCGACGTGCACCGCGCCCGCTTTAGGCGCCTCGGTGAACCGAAGGTGAGCGTGGTCATCCCGACCCGCAACGGGCGCCACCTGCTCGAACGCTGTGTGCAGAGCCTGGTCTGGAAGACGGTCTACAACAACTTCGAACTTGTGGTCGTTGACAACCAGAGCGACGACCCGGCCACTTTGGAGTTCCTCGCCACTTTGCCGGGGCGGGTCATCCGATACCCACACCAGTTCAATTACGCCCGTCAGGTCAACCTGGCGGCTGCGGCCGTCGAGTGCGACCTGCTTGTGTTCTTGAACAACGACACCGAGGTCATGACCGCTGACTGGCTCGACCGGCTCATCGAGCAAGCGATGCGGCCCGAGGTCGGGGCGGTCGGCCCACGGCTTTACCTGCCCGACGGGAAAGTGCAGCACGAAGGGATCCTGGTCGGCATGTGGCGAGGGCACGCCAATTCGGTCGAATGGGGCAACTGGTGGCGCATGGGCGACCTCCTGCGGGACGTGTCGGCTGTCACTGGCGCCTGTATGGCAACGCGTCCCGGTGTGTTCTTCCGGGTGGGCGGCTACGATGAACGCCTCCAGGTGGCATACAACGACGTGGACTACTGCTTGCGCCTTCACCAGGCTGGTTACCAGGTTGTCTACGAGCCAGACGCGAGGCTCTACCACGCAGAAGGCTCCACCCGTGGCCTTGTCGAAGGCCCGGCCGACGCGACGCTGTTCAACGAGCGGTGGCGGCCCCGGTCTTCGTGTGACCCCTACTACAACCCCAACTTGAACCGCAACCGCCTCTTGTTCAGGGTGGAACCATGAGCCAGGCCCTAGAAGCGTGGCCGGAGGTGCCGGCAGGGCCGGCAGCGCCGGCGACAGTGCCCGAGGCCCCAAAGGCGCCGGGCCGGCGGCCGCGCGGCGACAAGGTCACCAACAGCGCCAGGACTGCCGTCCGCTTCAGTGAGTACTTCCAGTACAAGGAGCTGTTCTACAACCTGACGCTTCGCGAGCTGCGCTCCAAGTACAAGCGTTCAGTGATCGGCTGGGGCTGGTCGATGATCAACCCCCTCGCCAACATGCTCGTCTACACCATCGTTTTCTCTGACCTGTTCAAGATTTCCGCTCCTGTGGGCATCCCGAGCCGCTTGGACAGTTACGCTCTCATGTACCTGTCGGCGATGCTCCCGTTCATGATGTGGCAGGGCAGCATCATGGAGTCGATGGGGGCGCTGCTCGGCAACCAGAACTTGATCCAAAAGACTTGGTTCCCCCGCGAGCTGATACCCGGCGCGACGGTCGCGTCCAAGCTTGTCTCGCACGTGATCGAGATGTCGCTTCTACTGGTCGTAATAGTGGCCGTGGGGAACTTCAGGGCGCTCGAGTTCCTGCCCGGCATGGTCGCCGTCCTGGCCGTGATAACGGTGTTCGCCCTCGGTATGTCTTTGCTGTTCTCGATCGCCAATGTGTTTTGGCGCGACATACAGCATTTCTCCAACATCTTGTTCTTCATCTGGATGTTCCTCACGCCCGTCGCCTACCCCTACTACATCGTCGGAGGAGGCGTCTCTGGCCCCCCCTCCCATGGCGCTGCGGCATCTTTGGCCAAGGCCCGGGTCGTCCACCTATTAGGCCACGCCTTTTCGCTGGGCTCACTTTTCAAGGTCAACCCGATGACGGACGCTGTGCTCACCATGCAGTCGTTCATCTACAGCGGCTCGTTGCCGGGCGTCACCCACACAGTTGTGTTCGCAGGCACGAGCCCTCCTCCGACGGGGTTCACGTGCTCGGCGACGCCAGCGGGGATGTCGTGCCTCATCCCGTCCAATGTGAGCTGGTTCGACGTAGGTTACTTCGTGGTTTGGGCCTTTGCCCTGCTGGCTATCGGGCTTTGGGTCTTCCGTAAGTACGAGGCTCGCTTGCCAGAGGAGCTCTAGGTGGCGCCTGAGCCAGTAGTGGTCGTCGACAGCGTCTCCAAGAAGTACCGCCTGTACCGGGAGCGCAACAACTCCATCAAGGCGGCTGTCATGCGAGGCGGCCGAGCCAAGGTGGACATCTTTTGGGCACTGCAGGACGTCTCCTTCGAGGTCGCCGAAGGTTCTACTACGGGGCTCGTCGGGGCCAACGGCTCGGGCAAGTCCACCATGCTGAAGTGCTTGGCGCGGATCCTGCGGCCCGACAAGGGGACGATCAGCGTGCCCTCACGGCTCAAGATGTCAGCACTCCTCGAGCTCGGCGCCGGCTTCCACCCTGAGCTCACGGGCCGCGAGAACGTGTTCTTGAACGGTGCGATCCTTGGCCTCAAGCAAAAAGAGCTCCAGGCTCGCTTTGACGACATTGTCGATTTCGCCGGCATCGGGGGCTTCATAGACGAGCCCGTGAAGAACTACTCCTCGGGCATGTACGTCCGCCTCGGCTTCTCGGTCGCCATCAACATCGAGCCCGACATCTTGCTCGTGGACGAGGTCCTTGCCGTCGGTGACGAGGAGTTCCAGCGCAAGTGCCTCGAGCGCTTCAAGTACCTGAAGGACAACGGCAAGACAGTGATCATCGTGTCGCACTCGCTCGGCACGGTCGTCAACATGTGCGACCACGCAGTGTGGTTGAAGCACGGCAAGAAAATGGCCGATGGCAAACCCCGCGAGGTCACCGAGGCTTACACGGCCTCGATAGTTGCGCACGAACGGCCCGCCGGCGGGCCCGACCAGGGCAACCGCTGGGGCTCGGGTGAGGCCAAGATAGACAAAGTTGAGCTGCTCGACGGGTCTGGTGCCCAGGTGACCAAGGTGGCCCTAGGCGAGCCCCTCACGTTCCGTATCTGGTACTCGACGAGCGAGCCCGTGGCGCGGCCTGTCTTCTCGCTCTCAGTGCAGACCGTGCAAGGCGTCGTGGTGAGCAACCCGACCACACGTGAGGCGGACCTTGTCCCAGAGAAGCTTGATGGGACGGGCTATGTGGACTTCAGCCTCGCCCGTTGCCCGCTCCTGCCTGGCGCCTACCTAGTGACCGCTTCGTTGACCGACTTCACTTTCTCCCACCCTTACGACGTCCGGCGCAACGTGGTGCGCCTTGACGTGGACAGGAAGGGGGAGGTAGAGCCCGCCGGCGTAGTCACCCTTGGGGGCCGCTGGGCGCTCAACTGAGCCTTCCGGCCCAAGGTTGAGGTCGTGGCCCGGTTAACAACTTGGCTGCGGCGAGCACAATGCCGCCAAAGGGCCATGGTGGCACCTCCTATGGCTCTCCACAAGGCCCAGGTACGAGGTCACCAGCGGCCGGGCCCAGGTCGGCTAACCTGTCCGAGGTGCCTCGGTACCTGATCACGGGCGGAGCAGGCTTCATTGGGTCCCACCTGGCAGAGGCTCTCTTGGCCGCCGGCAACCAGGTCTCCGTGCTGGACTCGCTGTCGACCGGGCGTTTGTCCAACCTAGCCGGCGTGCGCGACCACCCGAACTTTTCTTTCACCCAGGGTTCGGTGCTGGACGAGATCGCCGTGGACCAAGCTGTCCGTGCCTGCGACGTCGTAGTGCACCTCGCTGCGGCGGTCGGGGTGAAGCTCATCGTTGAGCAACCGCTCTACTCGCTCACGACCAACATCAAAGGCGCGATCTCGGTCCTGGAAGCCGCGCACCGCTACCGGCGCAAGGTCATGGTAGCGAGCAGTTCGGAGATTTACGGGAAGAACAATTCGGGGCCGCTGAAGGAGACCTCCGACGGCATCGTGGGCTCCCCGGCGGTCGCCAGGTGGGCCTATTCGACTTCCAAGGCCGTAGACGAGATCTTGGCCTATGCCTACCACCGCGAACGCGGCCTGCCTACGCTTGTCGTGCGCCTGTTCAACACCGTCGGCCCTCGTCAGAGCCCTGCTTATGGCATGGTGGTGCCGCGCTTCGTGCGCCAGGCGCTGGCCGGCGAAGACCTCACGGTCTATGGCGACGGGGCCCAGACCCGCTGCTTCTGTCACGTAGCCGACGTCGTAGATGCTCTGGTGAAGCTGCTCGAAGAGCCCGACGCGGAAGGCGACGTCTTCAACGTGGGCAGCGGGGAGGAGATCTCGGTGGAAGAGCTGGCGAGAGCCGTGATCCGCCGAACTGGCAGCAGCTCTGGCGTCGTCCATGTCCCATATGAAGTTGCCTACGAGGCGGGCTTCGAGGACATGGCCCGCCGGGTGCCTGACACCTCCAAGGTGAGGGCGCTCATTGGGTGGGAGGCGAAGCGCACGCTCACAGAGATCCTGGACGACGTTATCGCTGAGGCACGCGCCGAGCAGGCGAGCCTATGCGAGCTTGGGAGTAACGAACAGCACCCCTGAGGCGGGCAAGTAGCTCTATGGCCCTGCTTGGGGCCATAGCGTCGCCTCCGAAGCCTTCGCGCGCCCTCGGCATCAGCCGGGCGTGGCCAGCGGCCCTTGACAGCCAACCCCTGACGCTGTAACATGCTCACGTATTGACTCTCATATTTGCATATCTATTCACCCCCTAAGTGGGGCGACATCACGAGGAGCGTGAGTTACCAATGTCCAGTAGGGGTTTGTCCAGACGGGACTTCCTCAGGTATGGCGCAGGAGCGGTAGCGGGGGCTACCATCCTCCCAAGCCTTGCACGAGGCGGGCTCTTCAATGAGACCAGCAAGTTGGCGCTATGGGAGGGCAGTGCCTCGTACACGTTCACTTGGTGGACGTACGTCACAGGTGCACAGAACCTGCTCAAGCCATTGCTTACAGGCTACAACAAGGTAGCGAAGAACCGCATATCACTAAACGTGTCAACTCTCGCGGGGTCAGGTGCGACCCTGTACCCGTCCAAAATCCAAAGCCTTATCACTTCGGGCAAAGCGCCCGATGTGTTCAGGGACTGGGTGGGCACCTTGGCATCGCCCTTCATCGATGAAGGAGCGGTACAGCCGCTCACCAACTGGTATAAGACGTACGGGTGGGACAAAGTCCTAGCTGGCCCGGCTGTAAGCTTTTGTAGCAGGCACGGGCAGCTGTACGGTGTCCCAGTCGCGTTGAACTCCGTTGCGGTCTGGTACTACAAGCCAGCTTTTGAGAAAGCTGGTGTGGCAGCCCCGACAACGTATGACGAATGGGAGAAAGTAAATGCAAAACTATTGAAGGCTGGTATAACCCCCGCAGGTGAGGCTGCCATCGATGGTTGGGACGTGATGAGGCTTTTCGAGCACCTACTCGAGGTTACTGCTGGGCCTAAGCTCCACGACCAACTGTTGGCTCTTGAGGCTAGCTGGGACAACCCCGCGGTTGTGGAGGCTTTCGCGCTCCTCAAGAAGTGGTCCGACCAGGGCTGGCTGGAGAAGGGATGGCTAGGCACCAACCCTACCGACTCGAGCGACCTCTTTGTCGGTGGTAAGGTAGCCCAGCAGCTCCAAGGCAACTGGGAGCCTACCACGCTTATGCAGGGCGGAGCAGACCTGTCGAAGTACGACTTGTTCCCGCCGCCCGGTGACCGTGGGCCTGCGCGCCTAGCCGGTTTTGCGGAACAGTACATGGTGACCAAGCAGGTTACCGGTGCGCGGCTGGACGCCCTTGGGGAGTTCTTCAACTGGTGGGTCCAGCCAGCACAGTCGAGGAAGTACTTCTACAACAGCGAGACAGCAACCATTGGAGGTGTGCCAACAGGGAGCTCTGCTATTGACGTGTTAGCGCGTAAAGCGGCCAGCATGAACAAGTACGGTGCTTACCTCATCCAAGACGAAGCTTTGGGAACTGCTCTTGTGAACCAGTACTTTACTCTTCAAGCCGCTGTCGGTGGAGGGAAAATGAGCCCGAAAGACGCCGCTAAACAGATGCAGAAGTTCGTGTCACAGAGCAGGAAGCCCAAGTAGCCTTTTGACTGGTTCAAGTGAGGCCTGCTCCTCGCGCTTTGGAGAGCGAGCAGGCCTCAGTCGGTGTGCCCTCGAGGAAGGTTGAGGAGTGGGAAGGCAAGAGGCTTTGCTGCTTGATGGGCGACGAGGCTTTAGGCTGACTGGGCCGGCTAGGGCGCGACTTGGTGACCAGCTGGTCAGGCGCCTAACGCCTTATGTGTTCCTCGCTCCAGCTTTGCTCATCTATGCTGCCTTTCTTGTCGTCCCGATGATCATCAGTCTTTGGTACAGCTTGACGAGCTGGTCGGGTGCTGGAACTCCCCGTTTTGTCGGGTTCAGGAACTACGAGACATTGTTCTCGGACCCAACTTCGGTCAATGCCCTCAAGAACACCCTTGTCTGGGCTGGGGTAATGGTGGTCGTGCCGACCGTAGCGGGGCTGCTCATCGCAAACCTCCTCCGGGGTAAGGGCTGGTGGAAAGGCCCTGCACAAGCGATCGTGTACTTGCCAGCAGTGCTCCCGATGATCGGGGTCGCAGTGCTCTGGGGCTGGATCTACAACCCACAGTTTGGTTTCATCAACTCCTTCCTCAGCGAGGTTGGCCTAGGCTCTTTGACGGTCGATTGGCTGGGCTCGACGAGCACGGTCTTACCGGCGCTGCTGGTGGCCAGCATTTGGGTATCGATCGGGTTCCCGGTTGTGCTCTATACCGCGGGCTTGGGGAGCATCTCGCCGGAGTTGTACGAATCGGCGCGCGTAGATGGAGGCGGCCGTTGGGCTCTCTTCCGGCACATTACGGTGCCCGGGCTGCGTCAGATGCACATCGTGATCATCGCCCTCGAGGTGATCGCGTCCCTGCAGGTGTTCGCGATCGTATATGCGTTGACTGCAGGCGGGCCGGGGAACGTGAGCCAGGTGCTGGGCACTTGGATGTACTTCAACATTTTTTCTTTCCACAAGGTTGGCTACGGCTCGGCGATAGGCTGGGTACTGGCAGCGATGGCGCTCGTGGTGACGGTCCCTTACGTACTTTGGATGACCCGAGGTGAATAGGTAGGTGAGCGCCGTTGCCATGAGCCCTAAATTGCCTGGGGCCGCTGCAGAGGGCTTAGTTGCCAAAGGTGCGTTTGCCTCAGGGCGCGCCCAAGCCAAGCGCAGGGTGCTACAGCAAGTGGTGGTGTCGGTTGTCTTCGTGTTGGGCGCGCTTATCTTTTTGGCACCTGTGCTGATCGTGCTGGTGACGGCCCTCCAGCCCCAGAGTGCCATAATCCAGAGAGGCCCGGCTGCCCTGCCTGAGCAGTTCACCTTCGCCAACTTCACGCAAGCTTGGAGCCAAGGTGACCTGGGCCAGTACTACCTCAACAGTTTCCTCATACTGGTCGTGAAAGTCCCACTCGGGATCCTGCTCACTTCTTTGGCGGCCTATCCGTTGGCCACTATGAGGTTCCGGTCTCGCAAGGCCTTCCTAGTCTTGCTCCTCGTGGGCCTCGGCGTGCCACAGGTCATCACGTTGTACCCGTTGCTGATAATGGTGAGCCACATTGGCTTGGGTGGGTCACTGTGGTCGTTGTTGCTCCCGTACCTGGCTTTCGGGACACCGTTTGAGATCCTGGTGCTACGCGGCGCTTTCGCAGGGGTGCCTCGAGAGCTGTTCGAAGCCGCGCGCGTCGACGGTGCGCCTGAGCGGTACATCTGGGCACGGGTATGCCTGCCCCTGGTGATGCCTGCGATAGCGTCACTTGTCATCTTAGATGGCGTTGCCACGTGGAACGAGTTCGTTATCGCGCTGGCGCTGTTGTCCAACCAAAGCAGCTATACGCTACCGTTGGGCATCAATAGCCTGCAGGGGGAGTTTACGTCCAGTTATACCGAACTAGAAGCAGGGGCACTAATTTGTATCGTGCCAATGATCATCTTGTTCTTCTTGACGCGCCGGTACCTTATTAGAGGTATGGCTGCGGGTGCGGTCAAGGGTTGAGTAGGGCTAGAGACAGGGGTTCCGATGGAGACAGGGGTTCCGATGGCTGACGACATGGGTAGGCAAAGGTTCGCAGCGGGCATTTGGATGTTCGGAAGGTTTGTCGACCGCTATGCGACAGATGGTTATGGGCCATCGGTCGCTATGCCTAAGGCTATAGAGCTGGCTGCGTCTGTGGAGGGTATTGAAGCGGTGGACCTCAACTACCCGTTTTGGGGAGGTGAAATAGGCGTGAAGGAGGTGAAGTCGGCCTTAGACGCCACTGGGCTAAGAGCTCAGGCTATAACGCCGGAAATTTACACGGGTGAGTTCAAGATGGGCGCCTTTACCAACCCAGATCCCAAGGTCCGACAGAGAGCGCTGGACTTGGTGGCCGAGGCGACGGATGTAGGCCTAGAGCTCTGCGTCGAGTACATGAAGATCTGGCCAGGTCAGGATGGGTTCGACTACCCACTTCAAGTCGACCATCGCCGCCTGTGGGAGCTCTCGGTCGAGGGCATGCGTGCAATCGCTGGCCCGCACCCTGGCCTACCGTTTGCTATCGAGTACAAGCCCAAGGAACCGCGGACGCACATGTTCTTCTCTAGTTCGGCGCGGACGTTGCTTGCTATAGAAGACATTGGGCTTGACAACGTGGGTGTCCTGATCGACTTCGGGCATTCGATGTACGGTGGCGAGTCGCCGGCGGCAGCAGCGGAGCTCTGCTTGGCCCGTGGGAAGCTGGTCGACATCGACCTCAATGACAACTTCCGCAGCTGGGACGACGACATGGTGGTCGGGTCGGTCCATATTGTGGAAACACTGGAGTTCTTGATGGCGCTGCTCAGGGCTGGATGGGCGAAGCCTTGGAAGCTCGACCAGTTCCCGTTCCGCGAGGACCCGGTGGAGGCAGCTCGGGCGAGCATACGAGCCCTGTCTAGCTTGTTGGGCTTGGCGCGTCGGGTAGACGTGCGCAAGCTGGACGAGGCGAGGGAGCGTCACGACGCCTTGGCCGCTCAACGTTTGGTATATGGCGCACTATTTGGTGCATGAGCGGGTATGTCGTGAACGATAACGGTGGTGGGAGGTTGCCGGGCCGCGTCCCGGCTAGTTTGCCCAATCAGGAGCGAGCACGGCTCCTAGCTGACGCTGCTCGTCGGTTGCGTGCCCGGGAGCTCGAGATGGTCAGCAAGGCGGGCATGGGCCACTTGGGCGGTGACTTTTCAGCGACCGACATCTTAGCGGTGCTCCTGCTCGGGGTACTCAATTTGGACCCGGGCAACCCGAAATGGCCCGAGCGTGACCGTCTCGTCGTGAGCAAGGGCCATGCTTCCGCCTCGTACTACGCAGCGCTATGTGCGCGTGGCTTCTTTGAGGAAGCGTTGCTTTGGAGTTACATGGCGCCGTGCTCGGTGCTCAACGGCCACCCTGACGCTAAGCGGGTTGCTGGTGTCGAGGCTAACACGGGGCCTCTCGGCCATGGCCTTCCTATTGCTGTCGGGATGGCCATATCCGCCGCCTTGGATGGCTCAGCGAGGCGTACGTTCTGCCTGGTGGGAGATGGAGAGCTACAGGAAGGTTCCAACTGGGAAGCGATGATGGCGGCTGGGCACAGAGGGCTTGGCTCCCTCACAGTCGTGGTCGACCGTAACCGCCTTCAGCAGGGGGCAGGCACCGAGGAGACCAGTAGGCTGGAGCCCCTAGCGTCCAAGGCGGCCGCGTTTGGCTTTGGGGTAACCGAAGTGGACGGCCACGACCACCTCGCGTTGCTCAATGTGTTCGAGTGCCTGCCTGTTGAGGCGGGCAAGCCGAGCTTCGTGATAGCTCACACTCATAAAGGCTACCCCGTGTCGTTTATGACCGACAAGGTGAACTGGCATCATCGCGTACCGACCGATGAGGAATTTGCCGCAGCGCTGAAGGAGTTGGGGTGACGACGAGCGCGGCCTTGTACGACTGCCGAGACAGCTTTGCCGAGACTGTCGAAGCCTTGGCGCAGGAGGACCCGCGAGTAGTAGTAGTGTGCGGGGACTCAATCGGGTCCTCGAAGCTTGTGGGCTTCAAGGAACGTTACCCGGACCGGCTTGTAAACGTCGGTATCGCCGAGCAAACCGTTATTGGAGTGGCAGCCGGGTTGGCTAATGGAGGCAAGTTGCCAGTCGTCGCGGGGGCCAGCTGCTTCCTTACGGCGAGAGGGCTCGAACAGTTAAAGGTAGACTTGGCCTACACCAACGCCAACGTGACTGTCTGCGGGATGAGCCCAGGTGTCGCGTACGGCGAGCTCGGCCCGACGCACCACTCGGTTGAAGATATAGCGTGGCTACGTGCTATAGACAACATGGTTGTGGTCGTGCCAGCCGACCCCCTCGAGACTTCTCAAGCGCTACGCGCTGCGGTTGCGCACGTTGGCCCGGCGTTTGTCAGGGTGTCGCGTATGGGGGTGCCAGCTGTCTACGACGCGAGCTATAAGTTCAGCCTAGGGCGTGCGGCCCGCTTGCTGGACGGCGACGACGCTACCATAATTGCTAACGGGACGATGGTCGCTCCGGCCCTGGAAGCGGCGCGGGCCATGGCGGCTGAGGGCCTAGCCGTGCGCGTGGTGTCGATGCCCACAGTGAGGCCTCTCGATGAGGCTGAAGTAGTCTCTGCAGCGACGGAAACTGGCGCTATAGTGACGGTGGAAGAGCACTCGGTCAGGGGGGGCCTTGGTGGTGCGGTGGCCGAGGTGGTCGTCTCCAGCGTCCCTGTCCCCATGACGATCCTGGGCGTGCCTCACTTTGCCCCGACTGGCCCCGCCCGCTGGTTGCTTGACTATTTTGGGCTAAACGCAGCTGGGATAGCTGCTGCCGTACGTGAGGTCGTCAAGCGCAAAGTGACTTGAGCCAAAGGAAGGAATGAGTAGAAAATGTCGTTTTGGGACCTGGAATATGGGCTGCGGCCACGGGTAGTCATCGACACAGACGCTAAGAACGAGGCCGATGACCAGTTCGCCATCGTGCACGCATTGCTTTCGCCGAGCCTTGACGTGCGCGGGGTGGTTGCTGCTCACTTCGGTAACCGGCGCACGATGAGGAGCATGGAGGCCAGCCGCGAAGAGGTCGAGCTGCTGGTGAAATTGCTTCGTAAAGAGGGAGCCGTCAAGGTAGAGGACGGAGCACCCTACGCGCTGCCTGACGTTATGACGCCTGTAGACTCGCCTGGAGCTAGGCTAATAGTGGAAGAAGCCTTGAAGGACGAAGCGAGCCCCCTGTTCGTGGCCTTTTTGGGCCCCCTCACCGACATGGCGTCTGCTCTGCTCCTAGAGCCGAGGATTGCTGAGCGCGACGTCACTGTGATTTGGATAGGCGGTGCCCCCTACGAGGGCTTGGGCAGCGCCTACAAGCCGGAGTTCAACCTTTCCAACGACATCGTAGCGGCCAACGTGGTATTTGCTTCGAACCTGAAAATCTGGCAGGTCCCGATGTCAACCTACGTAATGATGGCAGTGGGCTACGCGGAGCTTTATGAAAAAGTTGCACCGTGCGGGGAGATAGGCGAGTACCTTGTGCACCAGCTGGTGGAGTTCAACTCGTCTCACCGGCGTGCGGGAAGGGTGCTTGAGTTCCGTTCGCTAGGGGACTCGCCAGCTATAGGCCTGTTGCTGAACCCGGCAGCCGGTACGTGGTCCGAGCGGCCAGCACCGGGCTTCAACTACGACTGCTCGTACGATTTCACTAGGACGTACCGACCTATCCGTGTGTACTCGACTATTGACAGCCGGTACATCCTGTCGGACTTCTTCGCCAAGCTAAAGTCCTTTGCCGAGCGCGGAGAGGCTCGGTAGCTCATAACGCAAGGGCAGGCACAGCGCCGGAGCGTGCTATAACTTGGGGTGGTGCAAGGCGTCGTCTCGCTGGACCAAGGGACCACCTCTACGAAGGCTGCGCTCGTGTCGGACGAGGGCAAGTTTGTCGCGTTTGCCTGGGCTCCGGTCAAAAGGAGCTACCCTGCGCCCGGCCGGGTAGAGCAGGACCCACTTGAATTATGGGACAGCGCCTTGTCAGCTGCAGGCAACCTGCGTGCAGCTGGAGGAGCTTGCCTTGCGATAGCGGCACAGCGCGAGTCCGTGCTCTTTTGGGACAGGTTGTCGGGCGAGCCTCTCACGGCGTGCGCGTCGTGGCAATGCAACCGAGGTGCCACGCTGTGTGAGCGCCTGATGGCTGAGGGCGCTGGCCAAAGGGTTGAAGAACTGACGGGCCTCCCCCTTTCGCCTATGTTCTCAGCACCCAAGATGGCAAGCATGCTGGACGAGACGCCAGGGTTGCGCAAGCTTGCCGAAAAGGGGCAAGCGTGTGTGGGCACCGTGGACAGCTGGTTGGCCTACAAGGCTTCGGGGGGCTCCGTGCACATAACCGATGCTGGCCAGGCTTCCCGCACGCTCCTTTTCGACATCAATGAGCTTGTGTGGTGCGAGGAATTGCTGCACCTGTTCGGCGTGCCAGGAGAGTGCCTTCCTCAGGTTGTCCCGTCGAGCGGGGTGTACGGCGAGGCTACGGTGGGCCCTTTTCGCGGCCTGCCCATCGCGGCCTTGGCTGGCGACTCGCACGCAGCAATGTTTGGGTTGGGTTGCTTGGCGCCCGGCACCGCTAAAGCTACTTATGGCACGGGGACCTCATTGGCCTCGTCCACAGGCGGGCAGCGTTTGCGTTCGGCTAACGGGCTTGTCAGCACACTTGTGTGGCTGCTAGCAGGGCGGCCTACGTACGCTCTAGAAGGGAACGTGACCTCAAGTGGGGCTACTGTGGAGTGGGTGGCCAGCCTGCTCGGCCTGCAGGGCCCTGCGGAGGTTGAACAGCTTGCGGGTAGCGTCAGCTCCTCCGAGGGGGCCCACATCGTCCCCGCCTTTGCTGGCTTGGGCGCACCGTTTTGGGAGCCGAGGGCTCTTGGCCAACTGAGCGGCCTCAGCTTTGCCACCAGCCGGCCCCATGTTGCCCGGGCCGCCGTGGAGTCGGTGGCTTTCCAGGTGGCCGATTTGGTCGGGGCCTTGTGTTCGGACATCGGGCAAGGCTTGAGCGAGCTCCACACCGACGGTGGCGCAACTCGCAGCGACCTTCTAATGCAGCTGCAGGCAGACTTTTTAGGTAGCACGGTGGTGCGCACAGCGGCTCCGGATGCCGCTGCCCTTGGAGCGGCTTTTCTGGCAGGGCTGGCAACTGGCCTCTTTGGTGGCATGAGCGAAGTAGAAGCGCTCGGGAAGAGGGGCGAGAGGTTTGAGCCTTGCATGGGCGAGCGCGAGCGCAAGGCTCGGCTGGCAGCGTGGCGCAATGCCGTGTCCGTTGTGCTGAGGGCGGCCGAGGAGGCCTAGCACAGTTGATGTCCTTAGAGCGCCTTCGACTTGTGACCAAGGTCGCGCGCCTTTACTACGAGCATGGGATGCGCCAGCCAGAGATAGCGCGGCAGCTTTCTCTTTCCCAGGCAATGGTCTCTCGCCTGCTTGCAGCTGCGCACAAAGAAGGCATTGTCCGCACCACGGTGATGGCACCTCCCGGTGTGCACGGTGACCTCGAGGACGAGCTTGAAGCTCGCTACAAGCTGAAAGATTCTGTCGTTGCCGACTGCCCGAGCGATGACAGCGACCAGTTGCTCCGTGCCATCGGTAGCGCGGCGGCGAGCTACCTACAGGCGACGTTGGGGCCAAACGAGGTCGTCGGCATCTCTTCTTGGAGCGAGACGTTGTTGCGGACAGTCGTCTCTATGCAGCCACGGGCTAGATCTGGCAAGAGCCACGTGGTACAGATCCTCGGGGGGATCGGGAAGCCCACGGCAGAGGTCCACGCGATACGGCTTACAGAACAGCTTGCGGCACTCCTCAAGGCGGAGCCACATTTTTTGAACGCTCCGGGCGTCACCGCTAGCCCGGAAGCTGCCAGTGCATATGCGACCGAGCCCGAGGTGCGCCAGACGATGTCGTACTTTGGCCGTCTGACCGTCGCCCTAGTAGGGATTGGCGCTGTCCGCCCGTCGAGGTTGCTTGGGGAGAGCGGTAATGTGTTCTCCAGCCGGGAGCTGAAGCAGCTGGAGAGGCTTGGTGCCGTCGGGGACGTGTGCCTGCGGTTCTTCGACCGGCGTGGCAGCCAGGTGGACAGCCCTTTCAACGACAGGGTGGTTGGGGTGGGGCTGGACCAGCTACGCCAGGTGCCAAGGACCATCGGCATCGCAGGAGGTGCGGCGAAGCTCGAAGCTATTAGGGGAGCTTTAGAGGGAGGGCTGGTCAACGTCTTGGTGACCGACTGCTTCACTGCGAGCCATTTGCTGTCCGAGCCGACCAGGGCCCGCTAGCCCCAAGCTGCCGCTTTTTTGGCTGCCGCTTTTTTGTGAGCGCCGTCGGCCTTGGCTTGTGCAGCGACCGGGCGTGGCGAGCGCTCGGCTGAGCCAAGGGGCCGCCCTTTTAGGGGGCTAGTGACTTGTTTGCGGCCCCAAAGTCGCCGGAGGCCCGGGCTGCCGCCGGCGCGTCAGCTTGCGGAGCGGCGGCTAGTTCGTGCGAGTGGGGAGGAGCGGCCCTTGCTATAGAAGGAGCGGCCCTTGCTATAGGCAGCGCCGGCCGGCTTACCGGTACGCGGGCGAGGGGGACGGCCACCAGGCAGCCGAGGGCGACCAACGCGACCACGCCCACGATGCGCACGGTGTCGCCTAGCTGGGACATCCCTATCGCCGCACCGCCCAGCAACAGGTCTACCCCGTAAAGTACGCCCACGGCGGCCGGCACCGAGAGCCCCAGGCGCACCAAGCGGTGGCTCGTGTGGTCCTGGCCCCCTTGGAAGGGGCTCACGTGGTTTGCCAGGCGAGTGAAGGTGACGAGCGCCGTGTCGAACAGTGCCAGGCCGGGTACAGCGAGGATCACTGCGACCGGGACCCGTGTCGGCGCGTTGGCGCGTAGCTTTAGCAGCAGGACCGCCAGCACGAAGCCCAAGAAGAGGCTGCCTGCGTCCCCCATGTAAATCTTCGCCGGGTGGAAGTTCGACCGCAGGAACCCGGCAGCGCAGCCGGCGAGGGCTATAGCGAGCGCTGCGACCAGGTACCTGTGCTGGAGCGCTGCGACCCCGAAGACCGCGAGAGCCGCTATCACGACCGTACCGGCCGAAAGGCCGTCCATGTTGTCGAGGAGGTTGAAGGCGTTGGTGACTCCCACGACCCAGAGGATGCTCACCAACGCGTCGACTGGCCGAGGGGCCCCAGCCAGGTGTGCCGAGCTGCCGAGGTCCCAGACGGCGACCGCTGCCGCAGCCTCGAAGGCAAGCCTCAGCCAGGGGCTGATGCCACCGCGGAGGTCGTCCACGAGGCCCACGACGGCGAGGGCGACGCCGAGCCCGAGAAAGCCGGCCAGCTGGCCGTAACCGCTCGGGGGCGGTTTGACGGCAGTCGCCACCAGCACTATCGCAGCGAAGCTCACGACTATGACCGCGCCGCCGAGGTAGGGCACGGCCTCGGTGTGGCTCTTGGCCGGGCCAGGGTGGTCGAGGAAGCCGAAGCGCAGCGCTACCGCTACGGCGACGGGCACGAGCATCGTGCTGAGGGTGGCGGAGGCCACGAGGATTACGGGGTACCACCAGGCGGCCAGAGAGCTCATCGCTGCCCCTGGGCCTTCCTCTTCTTGGCCTTCAATGGGTGCGTTCGCTCGAGGCTCACTTTGCAGCAGCCGGCTTGGAGCGTGCCGCGCTGGCCTTTGCCGCCGCCGCAGCTTTCCGCTGGTCGGCGACGACTGACCTGAGCAGGTCGTGGTAAGCGGCGTCGCGAGGGTTGTCGGCAACGGCTTTTTCGGCGCTTGCCCTGGCCTCGGCGAGGTAGGCCGTTGCTTGGGCAGGCTGGAGGTTGGCCATCTCGACGTCGGCTTGGGCGAGCGCCGACTGGTAAGGGGCCCACAGCGGCTCAGCCTTGGCAGCGCTCATGAAGAGCCCCTGCGCTTGGGTCATGTAAGTCAGGCGCTGGCTCGCATTTGTGGTGTGGTCAGCGATGCCGGTGAGGACGTTGCCCTCTTGGAACGGGTAAGTCGGCTCGGCAGGGTTGAGCGAGATGGCGTGCTTCATGTCGGTGAAATAGGTCTGCGTCACTTGGGTTGGCGCTTTGCTTGCCTGCTGTGACCTAGTGCCCGTCAAGCCAAGGCTCTGGTAGGCAGCCCAGTAGTCATGGTCCGCCCTATAAGGGGCGTCCGCCAGCACGGCCAGGAAAACGACGGCCCCTGTCACGACCGTCCCGACAGCAAGGCTCGCCCACGGCACTTCTTGGCGCCGGCCCCTGGCCCAGTTGGGGCGGGGGCGAACTCGCCTGCCGGTGGGCGCTGGGCCGGTCGCTACGGTTGCCTCGCTGTCCTCACGCTCAGGCGTCACCCTCACAAGCGCAGCCGGGGCCAGGGTGCCTGGGACGCCTGCAGCGTTGGCGAGGACCAGGACGAGCCCGAGCGCTGCCCAAAAGACGACCGCGAGCCCGACCTGCTGGACGTTGAAAATGGCTTGCACTATGTAGGCGGTTATGCACGCGCTCGCCGCTGCGAGCAGGAGCCTCCGGTCACGAGCCTCCGCTCGGGCAGCGCTGCCGGCATTGTCGTCGCGCTCGGTGCGCCTGAACCGGCGCCAGGCGCCGACAGAGCGCAGCGCCGCGAAGGCCAAAAGGGCGATGAACAAAAGCACGCCTATGAACCCCTGGTCCGCCAGGAAGTTCATGAATATGTCGTGGGCACCGTTGACAAGGTAGTTGGGGCCTAGGTTCGCAACCCACTTCGCACTTTGGTACTGGGGGTAGACGAGGGCGAAATTGTCTGGCCCTATCCCGGTCACAGGGTGGTTCAGCACGATCTGGCCTGCAGCAGTCCACATCTGGAAACGTTGCTCCACTGACGTGTCGCCGCCGGACTGGAAGAGCGTGGAGAGCGGGTGGCCCAAGAAATGCCTGCCCTTGGTAACCATCAGGGCTACGGCAAGGGCCACGACGACTGCCCCGCCCCCGAACCACTGCGCCGGCCTACGCTTGACCTCTGGGGCCAAGTAGAGGGCGAGGACGGCCAGGGCCGCCAAGGCGCCCACCCAGGCCCCCCGTGCCGAGGTCCTCAGAAGCTCGGCCAAGGTCGCAAGCACGAACACGACGGTGAGCGCCTTCCAGGGCCAACGCTTGGAACTGAGGCCAACTACGAGGGCGACGGGCAGCAGCATGGCCATGTACCCGCCTAGGTGGTTGGGGTTGCCGAAGGTAGAGAAGATGTCGTTGGAAAAAGAGCCAAGGTTCCACTTGATGAAGTCCCACTTGGCCCCTCCGAGCTCGGTGTCGTGGAGCTGGACCAGCCCGTAGGTGGCGACGACCGTGCCACCGCAGAACGCCATGGCGCCGAGGGCCCTGCGCACGTCGCCCGGCTCGAGGGCTTCGGCCGCTGCCATGGTGATGACGGCAAACGCTGCTGCTGAGTACCAGCCGTCGTAGCTGCCATAGTTGCCGAGGAGGCTCACGTGGGTGTCCACTCCTGCCAGGGCCGATATGAGGCCCCACACGACGACCGCGGCGAGCAGCCACTGCAAGCCGTTACGCCAGGCAGGCAGGCGTCGCTCGTGCACCGCAGAGATGACCCAAAGCCCCGCGATGCACAGGGCGATGACCACGAGGACTGTGAACTTTGGAAGGTTGAACACGTCGCCCGAGTGCGGGTCGAAGATCGCCGGTACGGCGGCAACGGCCAGCATGGCCCCTACAGCTCGCAGAGCCCGGAGCGGGTGCTTGCCAGCCGCCGTGCGGGCCGCCAGGCAGGCAAACGCTATGGCTGCAGAGAGCACGGCGCCCAAGAAGACCGCAAAGCTGCCCCTTGTCGCCCCGCTCACCCAAACGAGCAGCACGACGAGCCAAGCCAAGGCACCTGTGACCATCGCCCAGCCCGGGACGCCAGTGAGGTCGGAAGCCCTGGCCAGCCCGTCGGGGGCAAGCCACAAGGGCAGCCCGCGCGCAGCCTGGCGCCGGCGTTGCTGGGTGCGTAGCTGCCTTGGCCTCGCCGCCGGCGCTACGGGCCGCGGCGCGCGGTTTTTGGCGGGTGCGCCTCCTCGCCGGCGCTGCCCGCTGCGAGTTGCCACGCCAAAAGCCTACATAACCAACGGCCAAGCCTACGTAAGGCGATGGCCCTGCTCCGGGCGCTCGGGCCGCGCGCAGTAGGGTCGGGGTCAAAGTACGAGGCAAACAGGGCAAAAGGGCAGGTGCTCAGGGTATGGAACGGGCTAGGGCCCGGGTGAGGGGCCTGGTGGGGCTGTTCGCTGGCGTTGCCGCGCTCGGTGCCGGGCTCGTCGGCCCTGCGCCGCCTGCGTTGGCCGACGTGGCGTCAGCTCCCTACAGCATCGAGGCTCCGGCTGGCACTGTCGCTGCCGTCGAAGCGTCGCCAGCTGCAGTGGTGCCGTCGGCCCCGACAACCTTCGAGGTCAAGTTCAAGTTGACGGTTGACCTGTCCGGTACGTCTCCTGGGGCCTGGGTGAGCGTGGCCCCGTCGTCACCGCTTGCCGCTGCCCCCACAGGCGTGACGCTTACAGACAGCACTGCGCCCACGTGCTCCGAGGCCGGCACAGGGGGCGGGGCGCTCAGCGCCTCCGTTGTCACAGTGAAGCTTTCGACCTCCTGCTCCCTGGCTGTGGGTGACGTGGCAGAGGTGGACTTCAGCGCGAGCGCGCCCGCTTTGCCCCACAGCCTGACCTTCTTGGTGACGACGTCTTCGAACACGTCACCAGCTGCCTCCAACCCCGTTGTCGTCACGTCTGCGCCGGCTTTCTCATCTTCCTCCCAGCAGCTTGGCGTGGCCGCGACCTACTTCATCGACGACGCTTCCTGGTCTGACCTAACCCTGAGCCAAAGCTTTAGTGCTGTCGAGCTCAATGCCAAGGCGTTGTTCGGGAGCGCTATCACGTTCTCAACTACGGCTCAGGGCTACTCAGCCACGGTGACCGTGGCGGGGGCGACGTCCCCAGACCAAGTCCTCAGCGTTTCGCCCGGCCCGGGCCAGCTGGCGAGCTCGGTTGCCCTTGTGCTGGCTACGCCGGTCCCAGCGGGCGCAAACCTCGACATTGTCGCAACCGGCTCCAACCCCGCCGCAACCAGCAGTGTCGAGGTCGCAGTCGTACCCGAAGTGGCCTCTGCGGGGGCGTTAGTACCTGCGGGGCCGGGTGAGACGACTAGCGCCTTCCTCTTTGGCACCTCCGTGGGTGCGCTGAGGGTGTCGATGTCTTCCCCCGTGGCCGGCGCCTTGGCCACCTACACGGTGAGCTTCCAGGCTACAACCGCCTTTTCCGGCGGGCCCGGGGCGTCGATATGCCTCGGCGAGCTGGCGGGGCCGACCAACTTCGCAAGCGAGACCGCCGAGCTGGTCGCCGATACGACTGCAGGATGGCAGTTCGCCGCTTCGGGGGCCAGTTACCCTGCTGGCGAGCCACCGGCCAACCCCGGCTGCGACGCTTTCGACAATGGCGTCGTCCTGGCTGTCCCCCTCGGTTACGACGTAAGGGCCGGTGACACCCTGACGCTCGTGCTGGTCAACGTCACCAACCCTCCTGCTAGCACCATAAGCGATTTTTCGGTCTCGACCAGCGCCGACACCGTGGCCGAGCGTGCGGCGCCCTATGTCGTGGCCCCCAGTGGCAGCCCGGGGGTCCTCGTGGCGGTGAGCCCAGCGACCACCGGCACGCTCGCCACCTACACGCTCTCGGGCCTGGTGGCGAGCTCCCAGATGTCCGGCGGGTCAACGGCGGTCACGGTCGAAGGCCCTGCCGGCACCGTGTTCCCCAACGACCCGGCGGACTACGACGTGGTGGACCTCTCCGCCCCCTCTACGGCGCCGGCGACAGTCAAGCAGCTCGTTTCAGGGGGAGGCACGAGCACGGTGGCGCTCGTAGTGCCAGCAGACGTGAACGCTGGCGACCACCTCGTAGTCATCATCGAGGACACCGTCAACCCTGCAAGCTCGAGCGCTGACTACACGCTCACCCTGATCGGGCCAGTTAGAGGGGGCCTTGGCCTCGCCCCGTTCCCGCGTGCCAACGTGTCCTACCCCAATGGCGCAATCGTGGGCTTTGGCGGGACGTTCTACGTGTTCGCAGGTGGCCACGCCTTTGGGGTCCCGAGCGAGCCTGCGTTGTACGCCATCGAGAAGGTGGACCGCGCTGAGCCACAGACGGCGGTGGCGGGCACCCAGCCCCCTCAAGGGGCGTTGCGGCCCGGGACGCTGGTTTTCACCCGGCCAGTGAACGGGCAGCCGACGATCTACGTAGCGGGCACTGACGGTGACCTGCACGGCTTCGCCACGCCATCGCAGCTGCTCGGCGACGGCTACGACCCGGCGCTCGTCGTGACGGTGCCCAGCCTCAGGGGCGTTGCGGTCGGGGCACCCGCGGGTAGCCTCGGCAGTGCCGCTAACGCGCCTTCGACGAGCGCAGATGGGGCGCTCGTGTCGGCGCCCAACGGGTGGTACGTGTTCGCCGGCGGGAGGGCGTTTGCAGTGCCGGCGAGGTCATTGGGCCTGCTCAGGCGCATTGACCGGGCGGCTCCCCTGTTCGGGGCGCTTGCGCCGGCGCAGCTCAACGCCCAGGTGGCCAACGGGGTGCTCTTCAGCGCTTCGGGGGTGGTCTACGTGAGCTACGCCGGCGAGCTGTGGCCGTTCAAGTCGCCCTCCCAGCTGGCAGCCGACGGGTACGGAGGTACCGCCGCGGTGCCCGTGCCCAGCCACGGGGGCTTGGTTGTCGTGAAGGCCTACAGCGGTTCGTAGGGTGAGCTTTAGTTACCTTCGTACTATTAGTGCGAATAGTCCACTATGACAGAGCTCTAGCCGCCTTGTCAGCGAGCTTTCTGGTCATCTCTAGGCATTTGTTGCGCCGGCAATAAGTGACGCGCTAGAGTCCTGGCCGTCTCACTAGGTGTCCTGCTTCCGGAGCGGGGCGCAGCGGCACGGCGCCAGCGGGTCAACCAAGTGGGCCCTAAGGGCGGGTTCAGTCTCGTCCGGGCTTGCTTGTCATGCTCGCTCGCGCACAGCCAGAGACACCGCCGTGAGGCGGTCAAACTGAAAACCCTACCTAGGAGGGCAGAAAGAGAAGGATGAGAGAAAAGAAACCTTCGGTGGAGACGCCGAGGCGGCTGCGAAGGAGCGCCAAGTTCCTGGCCGGGCTCGTGGGGCTCACCATGAGTGCTGTCGGGAGCCTGGTGGCTATCACCGCTCTGCCAGCGTCGGCCACCGTAACGACGGCCAATTACACTATCGGCACCCCGACCGGTGCTGTGACGGGGGCTGCTGTTACTCCGACGAGTGTCGTAAGCGGCGCTAACACCAGCTGGACCGTGTCGTTCACGACGCCAGCTGCGCTCGGCACCAACGCGACCATCACGGTCAGCTCGTCGGAGCCTCTGAGCAGCGCGCCAAGCAGCGCCTACCTGCTGTCAGGTTCATGCCTGCAGGTGACGGGCTACACCTCGACCACGAGCGGTATCACGTTCACGGTGAGCTGCAGTTCGGGCATCAGCGCTGGAGCGACTGTCCAAGTCGTCTTCAATGCCGAAGCGCCGACCAGCAACTTCAATTTTGCGGTGTCGACGAGCGCCAACAGCACCGCCGATGACACTAACACTGTCACCGTCTCCAGCGTCCCGCCGTCACTTTCTGCGAGCAGTGTGACGAACGGCGCCGGCGTCGTCTACTCGATCACCGATGTGGGCGCTAATGGTGCTACTGGTGGTTCTTGGGCAACGCTCACGGGCAATAGCACCAACATTTTGGAGCTCACCTCGTCTGGTGCTCTTACCTCGACGGCGATCAGCTGGGACACCTCGGGCCCGAGCGACTACACGGTCACCTACACCCCGCCAGGGGGGACGGCAACCGCCGACAGCGTGAGCGCCATCAGCCCTCTCAACAGCTCGACCCCAACGGAGACGGTGTACTTGGGCTTGGCTAACGCCATACCCCAAGGCAGCACCGTCAACATAACAGCTGACGGGACGAACCCCTCGAGCCCGGGTGCCTCGGTGACTGTGAGCATCACACCTTTCACGGGGTCCTCGTCCTCGCCTGGTTCCGCCACGGAAGTGGTAGGGCCGACTGAGACCACAGGCAGCCTGACGTTCGGTGCACCCGTCACCGCGCCGACCCTGTCGATATCGTCACTGGTCTCGAGTGCCACCGCTAGCTACATTGCAAGCTTCATCGCAAGCGGGCCGCTGACTGGTGGTACAGCCAATGAAGACCAGATCAGCTTCAGCGAGTCAACCGGTCCCACCAACTTCGGCACGGTTACTGGTGTACTCGTGAGCGACGCGACCGCAGGGTGGCACTTTGTCACCACCACATCCGGCACTGCCGCAGGTGACTTCAGTGGCAGCAGTGGGAGCCTCACGGTGTACCTGCCTGCGGGCGACAACGTCGCTTCGGGTGACTCTGTCACTGTCACGATCGTCAACGTGACCAACCCGGGTGCTGGCACGTACTCCGACTTCAGCATCTCGACGTCCGGCAACCCAGTGTCGGCCAATGTGCCGGCCTATACGATCGGCGCGAGCGGTGTTGCGGCACCCACGGTTACGGTCAACCCCAACTCGACCGGATCTGTGGCGACGTACACGATCTCAGGCCTGTACGCAAATGCCGCCCTCACGGGTGGGAGCACGGCCAACGAGATAGCGCTCACGGCTCCTGCTGGCACTGTGTTCCCCAACGTGAGCAGCGACTACATGCTCACCGACTCGACCACTTCGTCGGGTTCGGGCACGTTCACGCTGGCCTTCTATGCCGGTAACTACGTGATCTTGGTGCCGCCGAACAACATCAACAGCGGAGATGCCCTCACGATCACCATCGAGGACGTGATCAACCCGAGCACGGCTAGCAGCGACTACAACATCACGCTGACAGGCAACGTGGGCGAGGCGACCACAGCCGTGTTCCCGAACACGGCTACGTCGTACCCCAATGGGGCCATAGTCAACTTCTCGGGCACCTTCTACGTCTTTGCCGGCGGCCACGCCTTCGGCGTACCATCGCCCAAGGTGCTCCTGGCAATCCAGAAGGTGGACAAGGCGACGGTTATCAATGCCCCGACTGGCACCAAGGTGCCAACCACTGCAGCCGCTGCGGGCACGATAATCACGACGTCAGCGGTCAACGGGTCGGCCACGATCTACGTGGTTGGCACCGACGGAGATCTGCACGGGTTCTCTACCCCGCAGCAGTTGGTCAACGATGGTTACGACACTGCTCTCAATGTGACGGTGCCGAACCTCGGGGGCATGACCGTCGGCTCTACCGCTGGGGTTGCGGGGTCGTCGGTCAATGCGGCTTCGACCTCAGCCAATGGCGCCATCCTCAACTCCTCCGGTACGTTCTACGTGCTGGCTGGGGGCAGGGCCTTTGGCATACCGACGCAGAAAGCTCTCGCCGCCATCCAGGCGACGGACAAGGCGACGGTGCTCAAGGCCGCTGTTGGCACCACGCTGACATCGGCATCGGTGACCAACGGTGTCTTGGTGACGAGCGTCGCAAAGAGCCCCGTGACCGTGTACACGACGTACCTCGGTTACCTGTGGCCCTTCAAGTCCATGAACCAGCTAAAGGCTCAGGGCTATGGCGGCACTGCCTCCGTGCCCATCTGGGGCCTTGGTGGGGTTGCTGTGGTGAGCACTTACACACTGGCCTCGAGCTCTAGCGGTTCGAGCACCACGACGACCACCTCGTAGCAACAAGCTCTAAGTAGCTGAAGGAGGGCGGCCCTAGGGCCGCCCTCCTTTTTTGTGCAGGAGGTGGGCGTGTTGAAGTGCCTTGACGTTGTCTGGCGTGTGGCGCTGGCGCCCGAGGGCCTTGCACCTCTTGGGTGCTCCGAGCGTGGGATGGCAGCGGGGGTTAGTGGGATAGCAGCGGGGGTTAGCAGGGACACAGCGGGGGTTAGCAGTGGCGTGGAGGAAGCCCAGTGACTTCGTAGAGGAAGAGGTGCTCGGTGCCGGCGAGGGCCAGCTCGTTGTAGGTGACTACCTTGTAGAGCTTCAACGAAGGTCGCGGGAGGGGCGAACTGGACACGAGCGCACAGTCGCGGAACCCGGGGAACATCTTGTCGTACCAGGTCTCGTAGGTTGGGGTACCGGCGACCGCCCTCCCCGGGTGGGCGGAGACGGCTTCATGGGCCCCGACCCAGTCGAAGCCCGCGTCCACGTCCTCGGCCGGGTAGCCGGCGGCGACCAGGTCCTTGCCGGCCGACCAGCGGGCCGCATCGTAGGCGTCCGAGTTGAGGGAGATGGCCACGGCCACGAGTGCGAGGAGCGTTCCGATGCCAAAGCCGGCCGCAACCCCTACAGCCTGGCCCGTCGAGCCGACTGGGGGCTTCGCCTGGGGCGCAGGGCCCAGCTCGGAGGGGCTAGTAAGCGCTAGCACTGCTACCCCGAAGGCGACTGGCCATAGGTACCGGTCCCAGAAGGCGGCTTTGGCCACAAGGGCGTAGCCGGCCAACAGCGCCACGCTCACCCACGTAAAAGCCAGGACCAGCCGGCGCTGGGCGACAGTGCTGTGCCCGCCCGACCGACAAGCTTCGAGGCCCGGCTCTGGCGGTTGCAGGCCTATGGGGGTGGGGGCGCGCCCATTTCGAGCGATGACCCCCCTTCGAGCGATGAGCCCCGTCCGAGCGGTCGCGGCGCTGGTGGCGCCGGCGAGCACCGCCGCCAGCACCGCGCCGGCGGAGAGCGCAAGTGCCCGGAAGGCCTCCCAGAGCACCGGCGGGAAGAGCTCGGGCCGCGTGCCTTCGAGCACCCGTTCCCCACCTGCGCCCTGCTCGTCGAGGTAGTTGCCGATGAAGACGGGGTGGTGGCTATGGACAAGTACCGCCCCGGCGGCTAGCAAGGCCCCTGCAGCGACGAAGGCAACGGGCCGGCGCCAGAGCTCCCAGCGGGCAACAGCCCATGGCAGCACCGGGAGGACCATGAAGCTCAACGTGAAGTAGGCGCCCCCCAAGGTCTCCAAGGCGAGCACGCCGGGCAGAACAAGCGCCTTGGGTTGTGCCCCGGGGAGGCTGGCGCTCCAGAGGTAGACGGCAAGGCACGCTGCCGTGGCGAGGGCGCCAGCGATGGCACAGGGGCGGATGAGCCGCCGGTCGCACCACGCCAGGGTGACCAGCACCGCAAGGGGTGCCGCGAGCGAGAACTCCCTTATCGAAAAGCTGAGCACGCCGGCCGCCATGGAAGCTCCCAGCCAGGCAAGCTGAGCTCGGCCCGTGCTCCGCAAGGCGAGCGCACCCAAAAGCAGGCACACCATTTCCGTAGACATCGCTGGCACGTCTGTCATGAAGCTCGAGGTAGAAAGGGCAAAGCCTGGGAGCGAGACGACAAGTAGCGTGCAGGCGACAGCCCGAGGGCGGCTCAGCAAGTAGCGGGCAACCAAGTAGCAGGAGGCGAGGCCGCCGGCAGCCAGCACTTGGGTGGCGAGCGAGGGCACCCAGGGCTGCGCACCAAACGCCAAGACGAAGGGCGTCGCCCAGAGGACCTGGCCAACCAGGGTCATCGACCCCCAGCCGACCAGAGAGTAACGGCCCGTCCGTGTGAAGCCAAACAGCACGCGCCTGAAAGCCCAGTCGTCGTCGCGGGGTATGCCGAGGCTGTGGGTTGCTAGGGCGAGCAGTGCTGGGGCCACTACGCCAGCCAGCACAATGCCAGCAACCGCGACAACGTCAGACCTGTCCAGTGCCCCTGCCCGAGCGGGGCTGCACCTTCTGGCTGGCTTTCGGGCGGTTGACGCTAGGGCAGCTCCATCGTCGTCGCTCCGAGTCACTTCGTGGTCAGGGCTTCCCGCACAGCCAGGGCTACGCCCTCGTCTACGGCTCCGTCTGCAATGGCCCGAAACTCTTGCGCCGTTCCTCTGGCACCCACAGTGGGTGGCGCCGGAGGGCTTCGTACTCGAGCTCCAAAAAAGGGGCCCGCTTTTCGTGGGCGTCCCAATAGGCGTACTTGACCGTTGCCGGGTCGCCTTCTGTGAGCCCGAACTTTGCGAGCTCGGTCTTTTTGCCGCCGTAAACCTCCGCCCAGCGGATGCGGTCCTCGCTGGCGTGGACGGCTTCGAGGTCGCGGCGCATGAGCACTATGAAAACCCCTGCCGGCGGGTCGTCCACGAGGTCTTTTAGCATGTGCGGCGCTTGGACCACTACTTTGTCGCGCTCGAGCACCTGGCGGAACGCGGCCACGTCTTTAATTGCGAACTCCATCTCGTCTACGAAACTGTGGCCCGTGTCTGCGGCTATCGCTTTCGCGGCTACCCGGGTCCCCGAGCGCTGAGGCCCAGTTACCACGATCCTCGGGTGGACGGCGAGGTGCTCGAACATAAGAGGTCCGAGCCAGGCTACCTGAGAGTGGCCGCTCGGCCCGTCTTTCGGGCCAACTAGTATGGGCCTCAGTGGCACGGCGGGCGCGTGGCCAAGTGGCCGCCCGAGAGGAGGACGAGGACCGGTGAAAGCAATCGAATTGCGGCATTTGTGGAGGGGCTCAAAAGTGGCGGTCGCGGCCACTGTGGCGCTCGGCCTCGCTGGCGTGGGGACGCTGGCCTCCGTCCCGCCCGCGCTGGCCAACGTTGTGAGCGCTCAGTACACGATCGGTTCGCCATCGGGCTCGGTGAGCGGCGTCACCGTGTCGCCGACATCGGTGGGCGCGGGTGCTGGCACGAGCTTCGCCTTGCGTTTCACGGCTTCGGCGGCGTTGTCAGGGGCGCAAGGTTCCTGGGTGAGCATCACCCCGTCGGCCGCTCTGGGCTCAGCCCCCGCCAATGTCGACTTGATCGACGAGTCTGGCCCTGGGTGCCTGCAACCGGGCACTTCGGGAGCCGGCGGAGCTGGATCCGACACGGCGACGGGGCTCACTATCGAGCTTTCAGCCTCGTGCACTGTTGCCAGTGGCAACACGGTAGAGGTCGATTTCAACGCTGACGCGCCCTCGGCGCCAGGGACGTTCGACTTCACGGTCACGACCTCCGCGAACACGACGCCGGCGACCTCCAACCCCATCAGTGTTGGCACGTCTGGCGCGACGCTGTCTGCCGCGTCGGTGGCCTTTGGGGCCAACACCACTTACTCGGTCAGCAATATCCACGTGGTCAACCTGAGCTCAGGTGGGACGACGCTCGTCTTGGCTGCGGTGCCGGAGCAGGGCACGGAGCTGCTCACTTTCTACGGTGGCGCCTCCGGTTACTCGGTCACCTACACGCCCTCGGGCGGGAGCGCTACGCCTGACCCTGTCAACTCCGTGGCCCTCGGCACAAACGGCACTTCTGTCACTTTGTCCCTGGCGAACTCGTTGCAAAGCGGGGACGTCCTTTCCATCACAGCGACGGGCACCAACCCTGCGGCGAGCTCATCGCCCCAGGCCGACGCCATCGTCGTGACGCCGGGCAACGGGTCGCCACAGACGACGAGCTCGGTTACTTTCGGCTCTTCGGTCAGCTCCGTCACGGTTTCCCCCTCCGTCGTCTCGGCTGGGGCAACCGCCACCTACGCGGTAACGTTCAAGGCTTCGAGCAGTGTGGCAGCAGGCGGTGACATCTACTTGAAGGAAGCCAGCGGGCCTACCAACTTCTCCACGGTCACTGGGATCCTCGTGGAGGACACGACGCAGCCGTGGCACTTCGTTGCCACGGGGGCGACGCTTGCAGACGGCTCTGCGACCATCCCGTTGGCCGACTCGGTGGTTGCTGGCGATTCCCTCGTGGTCACGCTGGAAAACGTCACCAACCCGCCCTCAGCAGGCACAGTCAGCGACTTTTCGGTCTCAACCAGCTCAGACACGGTTCCCGCCTATGCCGCGCCTTATACTATTGGCACCAGTTCGAGCCCGGGCGTGACCGTGACGGTCAACCCATCGACAGCAGGGGCAGTCGCCACTTACAGCATTTCGGGGCTTGTCGCGAGCGCGACGCTTGCTGGCGGCTCGAGCACGATAGGTATTGACGCCCCTTCGGGCACGGTCTTCCCCGCCAACGCCGCCTACTACAGCGTGGCCGACTCGACGACGGCCTCCGGTTCGGGCACGGTCACGACATTGAGCGGAGGGGGCACCAACGACGTCACGATAACCGTGCCACAGACGGTCAACTCTGGCGACCACATCTCCATCACGGTCGAAGACGCGATCAACCCGAGCCTCGCTAGCTCCACCTATACGGTCACGCTCCTTGGCAACGTGACAGGCCCCGCGGTTGCGGCATCGGTTTTCCCCAACGCCGGTTTGACGTTCCCCAACGGGGCCATCGTCAGCTTCTCGGGCACCCTTTACGTGATGGCAGGCGGGCATGCTTTCGGGGTCCCAAACCAGGCGGACCTCAGCGCGCTCGAAAGAGTCGACCACGCCAGCGTGGTGGACGCCCCCGCTGGCGCCACCCCACCGGAGCGGGCGCCGCGAGTGGGGACCTTGATGTTCACCAGGCCGGTCAATGGAAGCCCCACCATCTACGTCGTGGGGACTGACGGAGACCTGCATGGGTTCGCCACTCCGGCACAGTTCGTGGACGATGGCTACGACCCCGCTCTTGTGGTCACCGTGCCGAGCCTTGGAGGGCTCACCGTGGGAGCGTCCGCCGGCGCCGAGGGGCCAGCTGCCAACGCCTTGTCCACTGACGCTGACGGGGCGATGGTCGACTCGTCAGGGACGTTTTACGTCTTTGCGGGCGGGAGGGCCTTTGGGATAGGTACGCCCGCTGAGCTGCTCAGGTTACGCAAGGCCGACAAGGCCAAGGCCCTCTCGGGTGCCGTCGGCACGGCGCAGAAAACCGCAACCGTAGCCAATGGCGTGCTGTTCTCAGCCAATGGCCCGGTTTACGTGAGCTACCAAGGCGAGCTTTGGCCCTTCAAGGCCATGAAGCAGCTGGCCGCCGACGGCTATTCGGGTACGGCTGCAGTCCCGGTGCCGTCCACCGGCGGGCTCACGGTTGTGAGCAGCTACAGCGGCACTTAGCCTCCAAGCGTTTAGCTGCTGAGGCCCCCGGCCTTAGCAGCTCAGGCCCCGGCCTTAGCAGCTCAGGCCCGGCGTTAGCCGCTGAGGCCAAGGTTGGCGTGTATCCGGCGAGTGGCTTCAGAGCGGTTGAGCGTGTAGAAGTGCAGCCCGGGCGCCCCCTTGTCGAGCAGCTGGGCGCACAGCTCGGTGGCGGCGGCGATGCCGGCGTCTGCGACAGCGGCTGGCCCACCGTCCCTGAAGGCCGCCTCGAGGCGTTCGGCGAGCCAGCCTGGGACGGCTGCGCCCATCTGGGCCATTCGCTCGATGGAAGCTACGCTCGTCACCGGCATGATGCCGGGTAAGACGGCTTTGTCCAGCCCGCGCGATTCGAGGTCGTCTACCAGTGAAAAGTACTCTTCAGCTTCGAAGAAGAACTGTGTTATCGCGAAGTCCGCGGCCCGTAGTTTTGCAGCGAGGTGCCTGCGGTCGGTGGCAAGGCTGCGGGCAAGTGGGTGGCCCTTGGGGTGGGCTGCCACTCCAATGCAAAACCCCCCGATCGCACGTGCCAGCTCCACCAGCTCGTAGGCGTGCTTGAGCTCGCTGCGAGCCGCTAGGGCCTCGTCCTGCGGTGGGTCGCCGGCAAGCGCCATCAAGTTTTCGACCCCCGCTTTGCGCAGGCTGACAAGTATGTCTGCGAGCTCGAGGCGCGTGTGGCCGGCGCAGGTCAGGTGCGCCATCGGGTTGAGCGTCGTTATGCGCAGCATCGAGACGACGACGTCGGTGGTGCGTTCGCGCGAAGAAGGGCCGCCCCGGTAGGTAACCGACACGAACGACGGCTTGAGTGGCTGCAAGTCCACGAGCGCCTGCACAAGGCGTGCCTGCTCGAGGTCGGTTTTAGGGGGGAAGAACTCAAACGAGTACGTCCTGCCCCTCTCGAGCAGCTCGGTGACTTTCGCCATTTGTGGCAAGGATAGGGTCAGTTGAGGCCGGCCGAAGCCCGGGCGGCGAGCACGGTGTTGAGCAGCAGCATGGCCACGGTGGTCACTCCGACGCCGCCCAGGCGGGGCGTGACCCAAGCAGCCACCTCGGCGCAACGCTCGTCCACGTCGGAAAGTGCCCTTTTGCCTTGCCAGGTTATCCCGCCCCCGATTACGCAAGACCCAGGTGCTATCACGTCGGGAGTGATCATGTTGGGCACGCCCGCGGCGCCTACCACTATGTCTGCTTGGCGGGTGTAACGAGCCCAGTCCTTTACCCCGGTGTGGACCACGGTCACCGCCGCGTTGGCCCCAGGTTCTTTGAGGGAGAGCAAAAGCGCCAGCGGCCTGCCCAGGGTTGGCCCGCGGCCAACGACCACCACGGAGCGGCCTTCGATGGGGACACCATAGTGCTCGAGCATCGCCTTTATGCCGAGCGGGGTGCACGGGCGGGGGTGGCCCGGCTCGCCGAGAGCGAGGTAGCCGAGGTTGACCGGGTGCAGGCCGTCGACGTCCTTGGCCGGCCGGACTCGAGCCAGCGCCTCGGCGTAGTCGAAGCCTGCTGGCACGGGGTTTTGGACCAAAAAACCATCGATGCCAGGGTCTTCGTTCAACTGGTCCACTGCTGCGAGCAAGTCTTGTTGAGAAGCGCTGGCAGGGAGGCGCAAGTCGACCGAGCGCAGCCCGTAACGCTCGCTCATCTCGTGCTTGCGCGCTACATAACGAGCACTGGCGGGGTCGTCGCCCACGAGGACCGTGCCGAGGCCGACCGTCTTGCCCATAGCCGCGAGCTCGGCAACGGAGCGCTCGACCTCTGCGAGCGCCTTGTTCGCAACGGGCTCGCCGGACATTACAACTGCTGGCATATCAGTGGCGGAACTGCCGCTCGCCTGTGAAAACCATGGCGATCCCGTGCTCTTCGGCGGCCGCAACCACTTCGGCGTCACGGACCGAGCCGCCAGGTTGGGCAACGCAGCTCACGCCGGCTACAGCTAGCGCGTCAAGCCCGTCCCTGAAGGGGAAGAAGGCGTCGCTCGCTGCTGCGGCACCCTTTGCCCTCTCGCCAGCTTTGGCTACCGCCAGCTGTGCGGGCGCGACCCGGTTTTGTTGGCCCGCTCCGATCCCGAGCGCCACGCCGTCTTTGACGATGACAATGGCGTTGGACTTGACGGCGGCACATACCTTCCACGCCAGCACGAGGTCAGCCCAACCCTGCGCGGACGGCTGGGCTCGGGTCACGACTTTCCACTCCTCCGGCGTGGTCGAATAGCGGTAGGAGCTCTGGACGAGCCAGCCCCCGCTGCATTGGCGCAAGTGCCAAGGGCTGCCCGTAGGCGCTGCTGCGGAGAGGACGCGGGTGGACTTTCGCTTGGCCGCCAGCCGCGATAGGGCACCCTCGGTGAAAGATGGCGCAACTATTACGTCTGCTTGCGCTCCTTTTGCCACTGCTTCGGCAACTTCTGCGTCCACAGGCCCTGAGAGGGCGACTATCCCGCCAAAAGCTGACACCGGGTCAGCCTCGAAGGCCCTCTCATAGGCTTGGGCGAGCGACGGGGCCACCGCAGCGCCGCAAGGGTTGGCGTGCTTGACGATGACTGCTGCGGCAGGCCCGAGGCCCGCTAGGTCGTGAAGCAGCGTCCAAGCGGCGTCTACGTCGTAGAGGTTTAGGTACGAAAGTGCGATGCCTTGGTGCTGGGCCACCGAGTCCCACCAAGAAGCTTCGCCAGCGCTGCGGTAGCGCGCCCCAAGCTGGTGCGGGTTCTCGCCGTAGCGGAGCTGTTCGGCCAGCTCGAGGGAAAGGTGCAAGGTCTGTGGCAGCTCGGGCGCCAGCTTTTCGTCGAACCAGCTGACGATCGCAGCGTCGTACGCACAGGTGTGGGCGAAGGCTTTGCGTGCAAGTTGCAGGCGCACCTGCTCGGGCACCTGCCCTTCGTTTTGCAAGGCGCTGGCCACCGCAGGGTAGTCTGCTGGGTCGCAGACCACGCTCACCCGGCTAAAGTTCTTTGCTGCCGCACGCAACAGCGTGGCACCGCCGATGTCTATGGTCTCGACAGACGGCCGCTGCCTAAACGGGTACAGGTTGCAAACGACAATACCTACCGGCTCGATGCCCTGCTTTTCCAGGTCAGCTACGTGTGAGGGGTCTGAGAGGTCGGCGAGGATGCCGGCGTGAACGCGCGGGTGGAGCGTCTTCACACGGCCGCCAAGCATTTCGGCAAAGCCAGTCAGCTCCTCCACGCTTTGGTGAGCGATGCCGGCGTTGCGCAGTGCAGCAGCGGTGTTCCCGCTCGCCACCAGTTCGTAGCCGGCCTCTGCGAGGCGGCGGGCGAAATCCTCGATGCCCGTTTTGTCGTACACGGAAAGGACAGCTTTCATGCGCGTCTCCTTTTTCATGTCCAAGCTGGCGAGGAACGCCTGGACCGTGGCTGGGTAAAGGCGGCGCTCGACAGACTTGATGCGCTCGTGAAGGGACTCTTCGGTGTCACCGGGCAGGACTGGCACCTCTTGTTGGGCGAGCACGGGCCCTCCGTCCACGTCTTCAGTCGCTATGTGAACGGTCGTGCCGGTCACGGCCACGCCGGCGGCCAGCGCGTCCGCGACTGCGTGCCAGCCCTTGAACGCGGGCAGCAGCGCGGGGTGCGTGTTCAGCACGCGCCCACCGAAGGCCTCGAACATAGCCCGTCCGAGCACGGTGCCGAACCCCGCCATGGCAACGACGTCGGCACGGTGGCGCCGGAGCGCCTGGACCAAGGCATTGGTGTAAGCGTCCCGGTCAAAGCTCTCCCCGAAGCTCTTACGCTCTACCAGCTCCGTTGGTACGCCAGCCGCCTTGGCCACCTCCAGCCCCCGGCAAGGCCGGTCGGCCAGTACGGCGCAGACCGGCAGGCCAGCCGCCAAGATGGCTTCGAGCAGGGTCCCGCTGCCCGAGACCAACACGGCGAGGCGGGCCTCCTGGGTGTCCATGCGACGACCCTACCCGGTAGGCTCGCGGAGGGGCCCATGAACGTAAACCACCTTGTAGGCACGTACGGTTACTGGGTCGTCTTCCTGCTCGTGATGGCCGAGAGCCTCGGGGTCCCGCTGCCAGGGGAGACTGCGCTCATCGCCGCGGGCACCTACGCCGGCGCTAGCCACCGCCTCAACCCTTGGCTGGTCTTCTTGGTGGCGGGGGCAGCGGCGCTGCTCGGTGACAACATCGGCTACCTGATAGGCCGGGTGGGAGGCTACCGCCTCGCCGTGCGGTACGGGCCCAAGGTGCACTTGAGAGAGCGTGAACTGAAGGTCGCCCGCTACGTGTTCGACCGTTGGGGTGTGCTGGTCGTCTTCCTCGGGCGGTTCGTGTCGGTGCTGAGGACCTATGCCGCCTTCCTGGCGGGCACCAGCCGCATGCGTTGGCGCATGTTCTTGCCTGCGAACGCTGCGGGGGGCCTCATCTGGGCCGCGGCGTACACGGCCGCCTCGTACTTCGCCGGTAAGGCAGTGGAGCGCGCTTCTGGCACTGTTACCCTAGTGCTGGGCCTGGTCGCGGCCGCCGTGGTCGTCACTGGCATTTTCCTCCTACGCCGCTCAGTGTCGAAGCTGGCTGAGCGGGCCGAACAGGCATACCCTGGCCCCCTTGACGGCTCCAGCAGCACGTCCGGCCCTGCCTTGGTGCCGCTCGAGCCTGGAACAGGCCTAGTGGAGCCTGGAACAGGCCTAGTAGAGAGAAGGGCTGAACGAGGGCAATAATCTGCTTGGGTGACCAAGCAGGTGACCAATCGGCGCAGCGCTCACAGGTTCGCCCCCTGGGGTCGGCCCCTCGCTGGAGCGACGGCCGTCCTTGCGGCGGCAGCCGGCCTCTCCGCCTGTGGCGGCCCCTCGGCTTCCAAACAGCTCACGCTCTCGGTTTCCTCCGGCCCACCAGGCACCGTCGTAAGCGTGAGCGGCAAGGCGGGCTCGGGGTGCTCTCCGGGGGCCAACTGGTTCGGCTTCGACTTCGAGCACGCCAGCGGTAAGGGCCCGGCCACCGAGATGACGACCCCCGTCGACCCTAAAGGCACGTGGACTGCCAGCTTCGCGGTGCCCAACTACCTCGGCGGCCCCGGCAAGTCTGGCCTAGGTGCCCCAGTTACGCCGGGCGCCTACCGGTTGGTAGCCAAGTCGTGCAAGGGTGACGTCGTCGCCACCGCCAAGTTCGACGTTACCTCGGCCGAGGCGCCGGCCAGCGCCGGCAACTACTACGTCGGCATCGTTGCTTCCCCTGATGGGCAGGGCTATTGGCTCGTCAGGGCGGGGGGCGAAGTGTCTGCGTTTGGAGACGCTCACTGGTACGGCTCCTTGGCTGCCTCGAAAGCCAAGGCCGAAGGAGGCGTGGTGGGCATGGCGCGCACCTACGACGCCCACGGGTACTGGCTCGCGACTGCCGACGGGCGCGTGTTCGGTTTCGGGGACGCCCGCGACTACGGTTCTGCCTCGGCCAAGGAGGCCACTGCCAACGGCCCTATCGTCGGCATAGCCGCCACGCCCAAGGGCAACGGTTACTGGCTGGTGAGCGCGGGTGGCCACGTCTACGGTTTCGGCGGCGCGCACGTCGACGGGATGCCGGGCAGCCACCTGGCTCCTTTTGACGCGATAGGCACGCGCCCTGCTGGAGGCTACATAGTGACCGCTGCCGACGACGGCGCTGTCTACCTGTACCCGGGCAACTTGCTCGCTTCGGGCGGCCCCGGCAACGCGCTCGGTGCGAGCCTGGTGGGGACGGCGGTCACCCCTTCCGGCAACGGTGCCTGGCAGGCTGGGATGGACGGCGGCGTCGTCACCTGGGGCGACGCTGGGTTCTATGGTTCGGTGCCCAGCCAGGGCGAGTCGTTGCCCGCCCCGGTAACGGCCATCGCGGCCACCCCTGACGGGCGCGGGTACTGGCTGCTTGGGGCCAAGGGGCACGTCTACAGCTTCGGGGACGCCAAAGTCTTCCCTGCCTCCGGCGGTTGAGCCGCCACTGTCGCCGGCGGTCGAGCAGCCACTGTCGCCGGCGGTCGAGCAGCCACTGGCTCCGGCGGTCGAGCAGCCACTGGCTCCGGCGGTCGAGCAGCGGGCTCGGGAGGTGCCGGGCCACACCACCACTAGCAGAGGGCTTGGGGTGCCGGCGGGGGGCGCCCGCTGGCAGATGCTCGCTTTGCTACAAACATGTAATTATCCTTACGGGACGTGGCTCCCCTCGAAGCCCTGGACATCTTTTGTGGTGCAGGGGGGCTGTCGCTTGGCCTGGAAGCTGCCGGGGTGAAGGTCGTTGCCGGAGTGGAGGTAGACCCCGACGCCGCCGCCACCTGGTCATTTTGTCACCCGGGCGCCCAGATGGCGCATTGCGACGCAAAAAGAGCCCCTTGGAGGCGCTTCGACGGCGTGGACCTGGTCGTCGGCGGCCCGCCCTGTCAGCCCTGGAGCACTGGGGGCCTGCGACGCGGGCAGCTGGACTGCCGGGACGGGTGGCCCACGTTCTTAGAGGCTCTCGAGTGCCTGCGGCCCGTAGCCTTTTTGGCCGAAAACGTGGCCGGCTTGACCGAGGGGGCCATGAGGCCTCGCTGGTGGTCGTTGCTCGGCCAGTTCGCTGAGCTCGGCTACACGGTGAGCGCCAAAGTGGTGAACGCGGCTGACTTCGGTGTGCCCCAGAAGCGCCGGCGCTGCATCGTGGTCGGCAGGAGGGACGGGGAGCGCTTCGTCTTCCCTGAGCCTATGTACGGCCCTGGGCGGCCGAGGCAGTGGAGGCCTGCTGGGAGCGTCCTGCGGGCTCAGCCTCTCGGTGAGCCCAACCGCTCGCCTGTGACCTACGCTGCTCGCCCCGACCTGCGAAGAGACCCTTACGGTGGGCACCTTTTCAACGGCGGGGGGCGGCCGATCGCCTTGGACCGGCCCTCTCCGACGCTGCTTGCCTCGATGGGCGGCAACAAGACGCCTTGGGTCGACAACGCCGGCGTCGTCCCCGCCTACCACGCTCATCTTTTGTCCGGCGGCCCGCCCCGTTCGGGGCAGGTCCCAGGAGCGAGGAGGATAACTGTCGAGGAGGCGGCCCTGTTGCAGGGGTTCCCGCGATGGGTGTGCCTGGTGGGCCGGCGTTCTAGCCAGTACCGTCAGGTGGGCAACGCCGTCCCTCCGCCGCTAGCCGAGGCGCTAGGGCGGGCTCTCGTTGGCCAGTTGGGGGGCTCGGCTGCTCCCCGTACGGGGGCCCTCGCGGCCACTGGGCCTGAGGAGGCCAACCGCACGGGGGGCTGAACGCGGCCGGCTTTGCCAGTTGGGCACGCCGAAGGCCTATAAAGGCTTATAAGTTTGGGCCAAGGGTAGGCTTGATTTGGTGCAGCTGCAGGCGGGTTTTGATGGGTTGGCCCTTCAAAGCCCCGAGCCCACAAAGAGTTCCGAGCCCACAAAGAGCTGCTGCGCCGTCTCAGGGCGAGGGCGCAGCTGGACGCCGTCCGATCGTCCGTGCCGGTGCCATGAGCCTGCGCGAGCGCGTTGTTGAACGCAAGGCATCTGTTGCCTCTAGCCTGCGACGGGTCGAGCGCCGAGCCCACCACCGGCTAGAAGACGCCGTAGGGCGCGCTTCAGGCATACCCCTGGACGCGGCAACTGTCAACGTGCGCGTGCAGTTCGTGGTGGTTTTCGCCGCCATATACGGCCTTGCTGACGCTGACACGACGACTGTCGGCACGGCGGCGACCCAGCTACGCCACTCGCTGGCGCTGTCCAACTTCCAACTTGGCACGCTGGTCGCCGTAGGCACAGCCGTGGGGGCCCTCACTACGCTCCCCGCCGGCGCTCTCGCCGACAGGGTGAAGCGTGTACCGCTACTGGCTTGGTCGGTCGCCCTGTGGGCACTGGCTATGGGCCTCTCGGCCGCTGCCAACTCCTACGTGATGCTGCTGGCAACCAGGGTCCTGCTTGGGGGGTTGTTGGCTGTGAACGGCCCCGTGACAGCCTCTTTGCTAGGTGACCTTTGGCCAGCCCCCGAACGCGGCCACATCTACGGCTTGGTCACGAGCGGCGAGCTGGTTGGTGCGGGGCTCGGCTTCTTCACGTCCGGGGAACTGGCCGCCATTTCGTGGCGGCTCTCGTTCTTGGTGCTCGCCTTGCCGGCGGTACTGATCGCGTGGAAGACGTCCCGCCTCCCCGAGCCGGAGCGCATGCTGCAACGCATCAGCTCGGCCCGCAGCGAGGCCGCCGGCTCCCTCGCCAGCTCCCTCGGTTCGCGCAAACCCAGTGAGCCCCCTGGTGCGCCAGCTGCTAGTGCGCCGGCTAGTGGCGAGAACCCTCAGGGGCCGACCTTGGCAGGCCCGGAGGCCACCTCTCGGGCCCTGCGTGACGCGGAGCTGAGCTCGGGAGGGTTCTGGCACGTGGTTGGCTATGTGCTGTCGGTCAGGACCAACGTGGTCCTCGTCGTGGCGGGCGGCTTCACCTGGATGTTCTTGTCGGCTGTCGAGTCCTTTGGTGAAGAGTTCACCAAGGAGCAGTACCACATCGGCCAGCTCCTGGCTACCGTGGTGCTCCTCGTAGTCGGCGCGGGGGCAGTAGTAGGGGCGACAGCTGGTGGCCAGTTGGCCGACGAACTAGTGAGGAGAGGCTGGAGGGCAGGCCGTATGACCGTCGCCGCCGCAGCGAGCCTGCTGTCAGCCGTCATGTTGGTCCCAGCGCTGCTTACCGGCGACCTGTTGGTCGCGCTGCCGTTGCTAGTGGTCGCAGCGGGGGGCCTCGCGGCGGCCAACCCACCGATCGACGCGACCAGGATCGAAGTGGTTAGGTCGTCCGTGTGGGGCAGGGCCGAGGCCATTCGTTCGGTGCTGAGGATGGGCTTTCAGGCGGCTGCCCCGATCACCGTTGGCTTCGTTGCTGACAGTGTGGGCCCTGCCGGCGACAATGGCCTGCAGGTTGCGCTGTTGACCCTGGTCGTGCTCCTGCTCGTCGCCGGCGCGCTCCTGGTCGCCGGCCACCTGACCTACCCGGCGGACAGGGTGAGGGCCGTCGACGTCGACCAGATGGCCTGTGAGCCTCTCCAGGCTGGCCCGGGTGCCCCCTAGCGCCGGCTGCCTTCTAGCGCCGACGCCAGCCCTTCGCGAGTGTTGCAGCCGAGCTTGCGGTAAATGCTGCGCAAGTGGTACTCGACCGTCTTGGGGCTCAAGAAGAGGGCCGCGGCGGCCTGCTTGGTCGAGTACTTGCGAGCGAGCAGGAGGGCGATCTGGAGCTCTTGGGGGGTGAGGCTGTAGCGCGTCGACTCATCGCGTCGGCGTGTGGTGATGCCCGTTGCTGCCAACTCGTGGCTCGCCACCCCGAACCAGGGAGCCGCGCCGAGCTCGTTGAAAATATCAAGGGCGGCCTGCAGTTGCCTGCGTGCGTCTCCTCGCCGGCGCGCCCGTCGGAGCTTGCCACCGTAAGCCAAATAGGTCCTGGCGGTCTCAAAGAGGTCAGGAGTCTTTGCGTGGGTTCCCAGGGCCTCACAGAAGATGTCGTCGACCTGTCCGTCATCGGCGAGCAATCCCCTACAACGGGCTGCTCGGGCGAGCGCCCATGGTAACCCCTTGGCTGCTGCTTGTGCCTGGTACTCAGCAGCAAGGCGAGCAGCATTTCCTATTGAGCCACGCCGGAGGTGCAGCTCTACGAGCTCAGGAACTGGCGACAGGTCGACGTCTGTGACCCCCGCTTGAACGAGGAGGTGGCGTTGCTCACAAAAGTGCGCGATGGCTTCAGCATTCCTCCCAGCTACCAGGTGCATTTCGCCGAGTGCAGCCAAGGCCCAAACCTTGCACAGCAATAGGCCTAGCTCGTCAGCCAGCTCTATGGCCTCGCTGGCGTGCGCCAAGCTTTGGGCCTCCTTGCCTTGGCGCGCTTCCAGCGAGGCAAGCCTGGCCAGAGCAGCGGCACGGTCGGTGCGCTGCTGAGTTTCTCTCGAGAGCTGGATTGCCTCATGAAAGGTCGCCTCCGCCTCTGCCCACCTGCTGGTCGTCGCGTGGTCAATAGCTACATGGGACAAGAGGTAGGGTAAAAGCCCGATGGCGGCCCGTGAACGGGCGACGTCAGCGGCCCGGCCGACCAACGCGCGCGCAGCGCCGGTCTCTCGCAACCAGATTGGCCCCATGGCGGCCCATGTCAGCCACTTTGGGTCGTCTTGTTGGCTCAGCCCGCTTAGTGCGAGCTCGACAGCCTCGCGGAGCAGGGCCGCTCCCTTGGCGGGCTCGCCGGCAAAAGTGAGGGCCATCCCTTGCGCCATCGTGGCGAAGAACCTCGCCCGCCCGTTGCACAATTGCGGCTCGATTGCCGCGATGCCTCTGGCGACCGATTGCATCGAACTCGCGTCGCCTGCGTAAAAAGCGGTGTTCACAGCTTCAGACAGGATTACTGCGGCTCGCTCGGGGTCGTACTGAGAGGCAATTTCGGCGGCTTCAATGAGCACGGCAAGGCCTTGTGCAACTGGTCCCGAACGGGAGATGACTTGGCCGCGCAGGTGCCTAGCCGCGCCAAGAGTGCTGGTGCAGGTGGCCTTTTGCTCAGCCCGCTCAAGCAGCTCCCTCGCCCGTGACCCTTGGCCAGCTTCCCACGCTGCTTCAGCTGCCTCGGTCAAGAGGCGGGCTTGAGCAGCGACCTCCCCGGCGAGCAACGAAGCGCGTTCGAAGCCCTTCGAAGCGACATCGAAAGCGTTGCGCGCCCTGCCGCGTCGAGCGGCCTGCTCAAGCGCTGAGCAGGCAGCTTCGTCGGGCCCCATAGCCGATAGCGCCAGGTGCCACGCACGTCGGTCTGCTTCACCCTCAGGCAGCGCTTGGGCAATGGCTTTGTGAGCTCGCCGGCGTTCTTGCGGGCTGCAGGAACCATAAACGGCCGAGCGGATTAGCGGGTGGCGGAACTCCACTCGACCATCTCGGAGCTCGACGAGCCCGTAGTTTTCTGCTTCCGCGAGTTGTTCGATATCGAGGCCGAGCACGCGGGCGGACCTGGCGAGAGTACCGGCCTCGGCCATGTCGCTCGCAGCTGCCAAAAGCAGGGCCGTGCGCGCCTGCTCGCTCAGGGAGCGAACTCTTGAGACGTAGACGTCCGCGACCCGGCTCACAATGGGGAGCGGTACATCGAGCGGGGCACTGAGCCTGAAACGTTCAATGTCGCTCGCCGCCTCGACCAGGGCCAGCGGGTTACCGCCGGTCTGTTGGTGCAGGCGTACGACAAGGTCGTCTGGTATTTTTCCAGCGACCTCCGTGACAAGGGTGGTGGCGGCCGCTAGGTCGAGGCCATTGAGCTTGAGGCAGGCAACGTTGTTGGCGTCGAGCAGTGACGTCTCGCCTGTGCGCGCTCCGAATAGCGCCGCCACCGGGTCTGCCACGAGGCGTCGGAGGGCAAACAAGGTCGCGTCAAGGCTCGACCAATCCAGCCACTGTGCATCGTCTATCACTATCAGCAAAGGAGCTTCCTCGGAGCAGGCGGCAAGCAAGCTGAGCGTGGCTGCGCCGATCGCGAAACGGTCTTCTGGTCGTGCAGGCAGCAGCGCCAAGGCCCCTTCAAGGGCAGCCGCCTGGTAAGGGGGGATCTGATGGATCTGGCGGAGCGCTGGACGCAGCAGTTCGGACAGGCCGGCGAACGGGATTTGCGCCTCCGTCTGGGCCCCGCGAGCGGAAAGCACACGCATGCCCGTCGCCAGTTGCCTGCCGAGGTCGAGCAGCGCCGACTTGCCGATGCCAGGCTCGCCCACCAGGGCTAACGTCGCGCTCTTGCCGGCTCGTGCGCAGCTCAGCAGGCTCGCGATGGCACTCTGTTCGGCCTCCCGGCCGACGAGCTTCATAGCGGAACTCTAGGCCGGGCCTGGGCCCGATGAGACCGGTACCCCTGGTACGAGTGGCTCCGGTGCACTCTAAAAACTAGGGGGCCCCCGGAAGCGAAGCAGTTGGGAAAGGCGTACGTTCTGGTCTGTTCCGAGCAACGGTCACCGTAGGAGGGCTAACTTTGGCTGCTTCTCATACTTCTCAAGGAAACTTGGCGCCAGACGTCGACAAGCTGATGAGCTTCGTGTTCCGTGCGGTCGATGAAGTTGGTGCCACTTTGAACACCGCTCTGGTGGTCATGGGGGACAAGCTTGGCTTGTACCGGGCTATGGCCGGCGCCGGGCCGCTGAGCCCCGCCGACCTGGCAGCTCGTACCGGCACTGCCGAACGCTATGTGCGCGAGTGGCTGAACGCTCAGGCCGCTGGAGGCTACGTCAACTACGAAGCCGGTACCGGCCGGTACTTGCTGCCTGACGAACAGGCCGTGGCGCTGACAGACGAATCGAGCCCCGCCTACCTGCCCGGCTTTTTCCAGATAGCGCTGGGGTCACTGCTCGGCTCGCCGGGGGTCTTTGAAGCCGCTAAGACAGGTGCCGGGATTGGCTGGCATGAGCAGGGTAAGGACGTTCACGATGGTTGCGAGCGTTTCTTCCGTCCGGGTTACAACGCCCACCTTGTCAACGAATGGTTGCCGGCCTGTCACGGCGTCGTAGATAAGTTGAAAAGGGGAGCGAAGGTGGCTGACGTGGGCTGTGGCCATGGCGCTTCCACAGTGCTCATGGCCCAAGCCTTCGGCTCGTCCATGTTCTTTGGGTCTGATTACCACGAAGGTTCCATCGAAACGGCGACTGAACGCGCTGCTGCTGCTGGTGTCTCTGAGCGGGTGAGCTTCGAAGTAGCGACCGCGACTTCCTTCTCGGGCCATGGTTACGACCTGGTCACGATGTTCGACTGCCTGCACGACATGGGCGACCCCGCCGGCGCTGCCCGTCATGTCCTAGGCTCGCTAGCCCCGGACGGGACCTGGATGATCGTCGAGCCTGCTGCAGGTGACCGGGTTGAAGACAACTTGGGCCCGGTCGGGCGCGCTTATTACGCCTTCTCGACACTGCTTTGTACGCCGGCTTCGCTCTCACAGCCAGTGGGCCTGGCCCTCGGCGCCCAGGCGGGGGAGGCCCGTATTCGTGAGATAGTAAGGGATGCCGGCTTTGGTGAGTTCCGCCGTGTGGCCGAGACACCGTTCAACATGGTGTTCGAAGCCCGTCCCTAGGCGAGCACCAGCCGACTTCGGTGCCTGTCCGGCCCGACTGCCACCTGGCCCACCACTCGGCCAGCGTCGTGCGCCGGCCCCCCATGCTGCCCGTGCCGCCGCGGCGCATCGCGACTGACCTGTTTGCCAGCCAGGCCTCGGCCTCGGCCTTGGTGTCGAAGCTGGCGGTTTGGCGCTGCCCGGTGGCGTCGTAGGAGCGCGCCCGGTAGGTGGCTCGCCCCGATGGCCAGGTGCGCCGCTGGGTGCTGGCTGCCCTACGCGCCGTGGCTGGGACCCACTGCTTGCGGGGCCGGCCTCGCCGTGGACTGGGGCTGATGGCTACGGGTTGGGGCTCAGGTGCCTCGGGCCTTGCCAGGTACTCCTCGACTGCCTCCGGCCGGAAGCGGACCTGGCCTCGGATGCGGACGGACGCCAGTTCGCCGGTGCGGGCCAGCCGGTAGACGGTGACTTTGCTGACTGCCAGGACCTCGGCCACGTCCTGTGGTCGCAGTAGTGCCTTCATGCCGGTACCTATGCCGGCATAAGGGGCTAAGGTCCCGAGTTCGGGGCCGCAATGGGACCTTAGGTTTTCTGGCCCTGTGGCGCTGACCTCGAAACCGCCTCTGACCTGGTCTTTTGTGGAGCCCGAGAGGAGAATCGAACTCCTGACCTACGCATTACGAGTGCGTCGCTCTGCCGACTGAGCTACTCGGGCTGGAACACAAAAGTAAAAGTCCGCTTTTACCTTAGCCTGAGCCTAGCATGCCCAGGCTCTCCTCCGGGGCCCTTGGTTCGGGGGCCCTGGTCGCTTTGTGAGGGCCTGCGCATGCAGGCTGCGCCTCGCTTTGGGAGGGCTTGCGCATTCAGGCAGCGCCCGCTTTTACGCCTCGACCGGTGTACAGCGGCCCTGCCCCCTTGCTTTTCGTTGTCGCTTCAGGTTCTCGAGGTCATTACGGTTTCTCGGAGTCATTACGGTAGGATATTGCCCCGATTTGACTACGAGAAACACATTTGACACCGAAAAAGCGAAGACGGCCTTCAGTCGGCCAATAAGCCAAAGTTCAGCCGCCGGCGCCCCTACTCGCCGGCGCCCCTACTCGCCGGCGCGCCAACCAGCGCCTAAGCCCGCGGGCTCGCCAGCGTGAGTGCTCCCACCTCTTCGTCCCACGCCCAGAGCGTGGCGTCACCCCAGAGGCCCTCCAGGTCGTAGAACTCACGCGCCTCGTCGAGGAACACGTGCACGACGAAGTCCCCATAGTCCATGAGGACCCAACGTGCGTCGTCGAGCCCTTCAACGGAGAGGGGCCGGCCTGCGCCGGCTAGCTTCAGCTGGCGTTCTACTTCCTCGCTTATCGTCCGGACCTGCCGAGGGTTAGAGCCGCTAGTGACTACGAAGGCGTCCGTGAGGCCGAGGAGCCTTTCGACGTCCAGCACGACCGTGCCATGGCCGAGCTTGGACGAGGCTGCCCTGGCAACAACCTCACAACGCCATCGAACGTCACCAGCACCCTCCCAGGCAGCAGTTGCCGTAGGAGCTAGGGTCAAGAAGCTTGCACCTCACTGGTGTAGGTCAAAAAGCTTGCACCTCAGTGGTGTAACGGTGGCTGGCGTAATGGTGGCTGGCGTAATGGTGGCTGGCGTAATGGTGGCTGGCGTAATGGTGGCTGGCGTAATGGTGGCTGGCGTAATGGTGGCTGGTGTACGCATGGGTTGAGGTGGGCGCCGAACTGGCGCTGCCCTGGCTGCCGAGCCATTGCAGCCCGAGCAGGACGACCGTTGTGACGAAGGCGGCGACCAGCACCAATGACGCAAGCACCTTCTCCAAGTTGCGCCGGCGCTGGTCGGGGCGCCTGTGCCGCGCGCCGTACGCTTCTGGCGGGACGCTGGGCCCGGGCTGAGCCCCAACGGCACTGGTCATCCACCACCACGATACAGCCCTCTCTCCCGGATCACGCGGACCACCGAGGCTGGGACCAGGTAGTCGAGAGGCCGTCCCGTTGCGGCGCGAGCTCTTAGGTCTGTACTGGATATCTCAAGGTTGGGGACCGTGACTTCTGCCAAGCGCCAGCCCTGGGACCGTAGGTCCTCGGGTGGTGTGTTCCCAGGGCGGTTGACCACTACGAGCGTCGACAGGTCGCGCACTTCTTCGATTCGCTCCCACGTGGCGAGCTCCGCGCTCACGTCCCAGCCCACGATAACGTACAGCTCCGCGGCAGGGTACAACGACGCCATCTCGCAAACCGTGTCTGCCGTGTAGGAGGGCCCGCCCCGGTCGATCTCGAGCCTGCTCGCCTCGACCCCGTCAACTCCCTCAACTGCAGCTTCGACCATTGCAAGGCGGTCCAGCGGAGGTGTCACAGTCCTTGTCCCGGCCTTCTGCCAGGGCACGTTGGCGACCATCATCACGACCCGGTCGAGGCCTAGGTCGTGGCGGGCATTGACGGCCGCCACCAGGTGGCCCACGTGAACTGGGTCGAAGGTGCCACCGAAGATCCCGATCCGCTCACCCATGTCGTCCCGGCAACTCTACGGCTAAGGCCCGGCCCCTACCTAAGCTGACTTGCCTTGCCCGTTGCCCGCCTGCCACCGTTAATGCTGATGGGAGCCGACCGACAGATCCAATGGACGCCCTCCTCATGGCGCAGCCTGCCCGCTGAGCAGCAGCCGGAGTGGCCCGACGAGCACGCGCTCGAGCAAAACCTGAAGGTCCTTTCGACGTTGCCACCCCTCGTGTTCGCCGGCGAGGCTCGAGCGCTCAAATCTGCACTTGCCGAGGTCGCGGCAGGGCGCGCCTTTTTGCTGCAAGCTGGGGATTGTGCAGAGAGCTTTTACGATTTTACTGCCGACAGCATAAGGGACAAGCTGAAGGTCATCTTGCAGATGGCGGTCGTGCTCACCTATGGGACTGGTACTCCCGTTGTGAAGGTGGGGCGTATAGCAGGCCAGTTCGCCAAGCCGCGCACGTCTCCTTACGAGTTGGTCGCCGGCGAACAGATCCCTGCCTTCAGGGGGCACATAATCAACGATGACGCGCCGACGGCCGAGGCACGTCGGCCTGACCCTTCTCGCCTGATCTCCGCCTACCACCAGTCTGCTTCCACGCTCAACCTGCTTAGGGCGTTCACCAAGGGCGGCTTCGCTGACCTGTCACAGGTGCATATGTGGAACCAGCAGTTCGTCGCTTCTTCGCCCGAAGGCGAGCGTTATGAGGCTATTGCAGCTGAGATCGACAGGGCCCTGAGGTTTATGGCGGCCTGTGGTATAGACCTAAACGCTGAAGAGACGCTCCACCAAGTCGACTTCTACACCAGCCACGAGGCGCTCATCCTCGGCTACGAGGAGGCCCTCACCCGCAAGGACTCGCTCACCGGCGACTGGTACGACACCTCCGCCCACCTGCTTTGGTGTGGGGAGAGGACTCGCCAGCTCGACGGTGCCCACCTGCATTTCCTTTCGGGCATCAAAAACCCTGTGGCCGCCAAGGTCGGCCCCGGCGCGACCCCCGAAGAGGTCGTCGCCATCTGCGACATACTGGACCCAGGGCGCGAGCCCGGCAGGCTCACCCTTATTTCCCGCATGGGCGCTAACAAGGTCGAGCAAAACCTCCCACCGTTGCAAGAAGCCGTCAGTGCGTCCGGGCACCCCGTCGTCTGGGCCTGTGACCCCATGCACGGCAACACGTTTGTGTCCGACACGGGCCGCAAGACGCGCCACTTCGACGACGTGCTGGCCGAGATCTCTGGGTTTTTTGCGGCTTGCGCCAAGAGCGGCACCTGGCCAGGCGGCGTCCACGTAGAGCTCACCGGCGACAGTGTGACCGAGTGCCTAGGGGGTGCTGACTACATAGGGGAGGACGACCTCGAGCTGCGTTACACGACTACGTGCGACCCCAGGCTCAACGGCCGCCAGTCGCTCGACCTTGCCTTCAGGGTGGCGGAGCTGCTGCGAGCCGGCTGAGGCCGCCGACTGCACGGGGAACCTCACGACGGCGGATGAGGGTAAAACCGAGGTGAGAACTCAAGGCGCAAGAGCTGTTGTCTTCGCGCTCTCCCTGGTACTTGCCGCCGCGGTGGCCGCACCATTGGCGGCCGTGCCGGCTTCTGCTCAGGCCTCTGGGTGGAGCGCACTAGCGCCCCAAAGCCCCAAAGGCTTGGCCACCAACCAGATGACCGGAGTCAGTTGCTGGGCACCGGGGAGCTGCTTTGCCGCTGGCTACAGCGCCACAGTGCCTGGCCAGCCTGCGCTGGTAGAGAGCCTGGGTGCCGGCGGTTGGGCGCTGCCCAGCCTCCCGCCTGGCCCTGGCTCTTACCGCAACGAACTGGACGCCATCAGCTGCCCATCGGCGAGCTTCTGCGTGGCGGTCGGTTCCTACCAGGACTATGCCCGCCCAGCAGAGCCCCTGATCGAAACCTATGCCAACGGCGGGTGGTCCGTCACGGCCACGACGGGGCCGGGAGCGGGAGGCAACTTCCTCACTGGGGTCTCGTGCCCTGTCGTGGGCAGCTGCTGGGCAGTGGGGTACTACTCGAACGAGCACACCGACCAGCTCTTCGCTGAGGCTCTCTCAAATGGGGCCTGGACTTCGGTCAGCACTGCGAGCGCCGGGACGGGGCCTCAGGAGCTTACCGGCGTCTCCTGTGCCGCCGCAGGCACCTGTTGGGCTGTGGGCTACTACCAAGCGAGCGCTGGCACGGACCAGGCGTTGACGGAGTACCTCTCCAACGGCGCTTGGCTGCTGGGCCAGGCTGCCGACGCCGGCGCCGGCTCAAACCGGCTTGCCGGGGTCTCCTGCCCAGCAGCAGGGCTCTGCGTGGCTGTAGGGACCTACTTCAACGGCCACGCGTTCCAGACCCTGGCTGAATCGCTCTCGGGCACGAGTTGGGTGCTCACCAAGAGCCCGAACGCCAGTGTCGCCAACAATGGCCTCCAGGGGGTCTCCTGCCTGCCACTCGGTAGCTGTGAGGCAGTTGGGGAGTTCTCCAACGGCCGGGAAGAACAAACTCTCGCGATGTCGTCCTCAGGTGGTGCTTGGCACCTCCAGTCGAGCCCCGACCAGGCCCAGGCGTCCAACGACCTTGCTGCCGTCTCCTGTCCCGCCGCTGGGGCCTGCGAGGCGGTCGGCAGTTACGCTACTGCGGGCGCCACGGAGGCTTTGGCCCTGTCGCTGTCCGGCACGTCGCTATCCGGCGCGTCTTGGTCTATGGTCGCTGCGCAAGGCCAGCAGGCGCCATCTGTAAGCCTCGCTAGCGTGTCGTGTGCCGCGCCAGGCAACTGCCTGGCGGTCGGCTGGGCCGCGAGCACGGCCGGCCCTCCCCAGGCTCTAGCTGAGCCCTACATCGACGGCAAGTGGGCCGTCTCGGCACCTGAACTCCCGCCCGGTGCTACTGCCAGCTTCTTTCAGGCAGTCTCATGCCCTGCTGTGGAGGTGTGCGTTGCCGTCGGCTACTGGCTGGACACGGCAGGGCTCCCTCAGGCGTTCGCGGAGTCTTACATGGGAGGGTCCTGGCAATTGTCCGCCCTGCCCCTGCCGAGCGCTGCCGGGAGCTACTTAGAGGGAGTTTCGTGCCCGGCGGTGGGGACCTGCGTCGCAGTTGGCTACGACCTCGGTGCTGGCAATGTGCCTCAATTGCTCGCTGAAACCTACAGAGCTGGTTCTTGGTCTGTCTCCGCAGCTCCCTTGCCTGCCGGAGCACAGGCGAGCTACTTGACGGGGGTCTCCTGCCAGGGCGCGCTCACCTGTGTCGCCTCGGGGTGGTTCAGCGTAGGCGGCACAGCGCGCACGCTAGTGGAGGCGTTCACAGGAGGCTCTTGGTCGATGTCGGCCAGCGCCGACGAAGGTGACGGCGCCAACAAGCTAGAGGCCGTGTCCTGCCCGCCGTCGGGGGCCTGCACCAGTGTGGGCTACTACTCCGTGAACGGCAACGACCACCCCCTCGTCGAGACGGTCGCTGCCCCAGGCGCTGCCGCGACCTTGGCTGCCCTCCCGAGGGGCGGAGGGTACCTCGCGAGCGTTTCTTGCCCCTCGGCGCTCGCTTGCGTAGCTGTCGGCAACCGCACCAATGGCCTCGCTCACCAGGCCCTTGTCGAGGTCGGGGCGAGCGGCTCCTGGCTGGCTGTGCGCAGCTACGACAGTTCGGCCGAGGCCAACAACGCACTTGCAGGCGTATCGTGCGCATCTCCCTCGTCCTGTGTGGCCGTGGGCTCCTACCAAGACGGGGCGGCTTCGCTCGCGCTCGCCGAGCAGGGAAAGGCCAGCCCTTCTGCACCTTCGACGCCCCCAACGACAACCACGACAACAGTGCCGGCCTCGACGTCCACGACAAGGCCCCGCGCGCCGAGGACGCTTAGCACGACTGTCTTGTTGGTGTCGCGGCCCAACCCTTCGCTTGCCGGTCGTCGGGTGAGCTACACGGCCGTCGTCAGGCCTGTGCCTAGGGGTGGCACGGTCACCTTCACCGACGACGGGGTCGGCATCGGCTCCTGCAAGGACGTCCATGTCAGCCCTAAGGGGACCGCCACCTGCTCGGTGGCCTACTCGTCTCCCGGTGACCACGTGGTCGAGGCGCTCTATTCAGGCAGCCCGGGCTATTCCTCTTCTGCTTCTGGGCCTTACAGCCAGGTCGTGTCTGCGCCTCCGCCGCTCGCCCAGGGGTACTGGCTGGCGACTAAAAGGGGAACGGTGTTCGCCGCAGGTGCCTCCCGCAAGCTGCTTGGCCTCTCGGTCGCGGGGCCGAACTCTGTCGTGGGTATAGCAGCTGCGCCTGACGGCAACGGCTACTGGGTGGCGGCGGCCAACGGCAAGGTCGGCGCGTTCGGCAGCGCCCGCTTCTATGGCGACCTGCCTCGCCTCAAGGTGCACGTGGACGACATAGTCGCCATAACCCCAACGCCCGATGGCAAGGGGTACTGGCTCGTCGGCCGCGACGGCGGCCTTTTCGCCTTTGGGGACGCTGCGTACCACGGCTCGCTGCTGTCGCTGCACGTGCACGTGAAAGACATAGTCGGGATGGCTGTCATGCCCAAGGCCAAGGGCTACGTGCTGGCCAGCTCGACGGGAGCCGTCTTCACCTTTGGGGACGCCCACTTTTTCGGTTCTCTTCCGTCCGAGAAGGCCCACGTCCATGACATAAGGGCCATCGTCGGGTTTGGAGCCAGCGGGTACATGCTGGTGGGCGCCGGCGGGGGGGTGTTCACCTTCGGGCCCGGTGCCCACTTTTACGGGTCCCTCCCAGCAGAGCACGTCCGCGTGGGCGACATCGTAGGGGCGGCGCTCACCCCTGATGGGCGGGGGTACTTCCTGGCTGGTTCCAACGGGGCCGTCTATGGGTTCGGGGACGCCGTGGTGCGGCCCGTGCCCGCCGGCCTGCTTGCCCACCTCCCTGTGGTAGGCATTGCTGGGCGCTGAGCCAAGGAGCATTGCCGGGCTGAGCCAAGGAGCATTGCTGGGCTGAGCCAAGAAGCTAAGACAAGCCAAGAAGCAAAGACAAAAGTTGACTGAGGCGATCATGATTTGCGAACATGGGAGCAGTGGCTGCCAACCCAGCCGGCTATTGGCCAGGTACGTGGGGGCCGGCACGGTTGTCCGAGCCGGCCGGCGGGTGTCGGCCCGCGCCCGTTGGCCCGAGGGGGTTTGCGCTAGTTGGCGATTGCGGTAGCTGGCCCGAACGTTCGCAATAGCTGGCCCGAGGGTGGGCCTTGGCCAACTGGCTCGAGAGGGCCTTGGCCGGCTGGCTCGAGGGGAAGGTATCTTAATGGCTTTGCTTGAACTTCCAGCCACCGAGCAGCTCAGCGACGACGCCTTGGCGGAGTTGTCCGCCAAGTTTGAGACGCGCTCGGCGAGCGAGGTGGTGGCCTGGGCGGTTGAGCAGTTCCACCCCAGGCTCTGCTTGACTGCCTCGATGACCGACGCCGTCCTGATCGACATCGCAACCAAGGTCGAGCCCTCCGTGGAGGTGGTGTTCATAGACACCGGCTACCACTTCCCCGAGACGCTCCAGACGTTGGAGGAGGTGCGCCGGCGCTACGGGCTCAACTTGCGCATCCTGACCGTGCCGCGCTCTCCCGTCCCATTGTGGAAGTCCGACCCTGTGAACTGCTGCACGTCCGCCAAGGTCGAGCAGCTCGAGCGCGCCCTAGTTGGCAAGCTCGCCTGGATGAGCGGGCTGCGCCGTGAGGAAGCGTCGACGAGGCGCAACGCCCCGATCGTGGGCAGGGACCGCCGAGGCCTGGTCAAGGTCAACCCGCTTGCTACCTGGACGGACCTCGACGTGGAGGGCTATATCGCCGACCACGACGTGCCAGTCAACCCGCTGTTGCGCAAGGGCTACCTCTCCATCGGGTGCTGGCCTTGCACCAGGCCTGTCGCAGCTGGGGAACACCCCCGTTCCGGACGTTGGGCTGGACGGGACAAGACCGAGTGCGGTTTGCACGACGAGGCCAACGGAGCAGCCGGCGCAGCCGGCGTCGCCGGCGGGTTGGGAGCGCAGCGTCCAAGTACTGCTTCGTGACCAACCGCTCGCGGGCGTGCTGAGCTCGGCTGCGAGGCTCTCATATTGCGCACATTGAACATATTGCGCATATTGAAGGGCGTATTGCCCACATTGAAGTGGCTCTTGTACAGCAGGTCATTAGAAGGGCGCTTGCAGGAGGGGCTCTTGTATTGCGCTGAGGCTGCCGATGACCTGAAATAGGTGGCTTGAAGTGCCGGCGAGCCGGCGAGCTGGACCTGGCCTCTGCCTTGAGGCGGGTTAGCTGCCTGAGCCGCCAGACGTAGGAGCGACACCGCCAGCACGAAGGAGCGACAGCGCTACTAGCACGAGGAGCGACAAGCACGCTGAGTGGCACACAGTTTGTAGTGGGGCGGAGGCGCCTCGGCAGGGTAGCGCGCCCAGGGGGGCGCGCCCTTTGCGTCGGGCAGGTGGCCGTCGCGGTAGCCGCGCTGACGGTAGCGGGCCTTCTCGTTCCTCAGGTGGCGTCGGCTTCACCGGTCCGCCTGGGCGATGGCGCCGCAGAGCCGGTAGCCGTCGTACCGGCCTCCACCAAAGGTGGCCCTCCTTCGTCTCATGCCGAAGGTGGGCCTGCTTCCTCCATGTCTACAGCGTCGGACGGTAGGCCTGAGGCCTCCTCTGGCCGAGGGCCGTCGAGCCAGTCTTCCCCCAAGGCCAGCAAGCACGTCAAAGCCAAACCCAGCGAGGTCTTCGTCGAACCGCCATCGGCCGTACTTGGGCTGTTGAGCTCGCTGGGTTCTGACGAACGTCAGTTGCTGGCAGTTCGCACCTATGGCCAGGCCCAGCTTTACGTACGAAGTGCGCTTAGGCTCAAGGCACAGGCTGCTTCGTCAGTGGCTCGTGCCCTCGGCGCTCTAAGTGTGGCCAGGGCTGACGAGGCTCGGGCGGTGGCAGTGGAACTCGCAACCCGTTCGAGGGTGCAGTTGTACCGGACAGCCCTTTACGAGCTCGGTATCGCTGAGTACACGGGCCAGGCAGCCATTGGGGGGACCGACCTTGCTTCTCAAGAGCGCCAGATTGAACTAGCACAGCTGAGCGAAGTGGCGGCTGCTGCGGAGGGAGCCGGCTTGGCGAGCGCGCAGCACGAGTTGGGCCTGGCAGTCCGTCAAGTTGCCCTCGACGCTGTGCGCGTCCTGCTCGCTCGGCGAGCCACCGCGAGGGCGGAGGCAGCCTTGGCTGCAGCGAGGGCACGGTTGGCACGCTCCAACACAGCGCTGGTCGTGGCGCGCACTTGGGCGACCGACCCAGGGGAGGCACCCTCGCAGCCCGCGCGTGCACTGCTCGTCTTGGAAGCTGCGCCTGCTCATGGGGGTCCTAAGCGTTTTGCGAAGCCAACCCTCGTGGCGGGGGACCTCCACCGAGCTAGTAGGGCCAGCGGAGCAGCTTCACTAGCTCCTAGCTCGCCTAGCTCCTCGTCGCCGGCGTACGCCGGCGGCCATCGGGCCGGTGCCGGCTCGCCTACGAGCTTGCTTGGAGGCGCACGCGCAGATGTGGCGGTCCCAGGTGGCAGCCGATGGTCCACCGCCCTTGCCGGCGGCCCGAGCATCCTTGGGCCACCGTTGCTCAGTGCGGCCGAGGTCGTCGGCTGGTTCCAATCGACTGGAGCGCCTGCCAATGCCACAGTCCCAATAAGCACCCTGGTGCAGGACTACTTCAAGGCCGCTCGGGTCACGGGCGTGAGGCCCGACATCGCCTTTGCCCAGTCGGTCGTAGAGACGGGGTACTTCTCCTTCCCCGTCGGCGGCCAGGACCCTGCGAGCTATGACAACTTTGCAGGGATCGGGGCTTGCGACAGCTGTAAGCACGGGTGGAGGTTTCCCTCGGCATATTCCGGCGTGCTCACGCAAGAGTCCCTACTAAACGAGTATGCCGAACCTCCACCTCTCTACGGCCCGCCCGGTGGGCTAGTTGCCGGTCTTGGGGTCGCCGGCTGTTGCCACACCTGGATGGCGCTTTCAGGCACTTGGGCTAGCAACCCCAATTACGGCTACATAATCCTGTCCGTCTACAAAGAGATGGTTGACTGGGCGCTTACGCACCAACTTGAGCAGACTGGCTTGCTGCCAGCCTGGGCGACGAGCCCGCGGCTGCTCCGTCGTTGACGGCCAGGCGCCTGTGCTTGGTCGGTTAGCCTTAGCCCTTAGCCCGTCTTTCCGCCGCTACGGTGCACCCTCCTGACGGATGTGAGCGGCCAAAAGCCACCTCCACCAGAGCTATGGCTCATTTTGGGCTCAGAAACTGATGGATGTGGTGTTCGGTACCGAACTAGGCCTGGGCCCTAACCGAGAGAGCCCCTGGGGACGCCCGAGCCCAAGCCTGACCGTACCCGGGCTGAGCCCCGGACCTACCTCTACCGGGTCAGCCGAGGCCTAGGGTCAGCCGAGGCCTAGGGTCGGCCGAGGCCTAGGGTCGGCCGAGGCCTAGGGTCGGCCGAACAGGTCCGGAGGTAGGCTCGCAGCCGCCGGCCTCGGGTCCTCTTCCCAACCGCCTGCGCCCGCCTCGGGCCAAGTCCCGTTCGCAGTGGGGCCTGCTCCCCGAGCGCCCCAAGCGCTCTTTGTGCCTGATGTGGCAGCATTGTCGGCGGTTGTGGGCCACAGGTCTTGACTGCCGCCGGCTTCCGTAGAACTTGCTCCCGTAGCCGTCGCTGCAGGCCAGGACGCTTGGGCGCCTGTAGCTGCAGCTGACGCGCTTGGGCTGGTACCGGGGACGCTTGGGTTGTGTCCGGGGACGTCTTGCGTGCTGGCCTGCTGGCCATCCAATGGAGCTCGCCCCGCCGGGCTCTCAGTAGGCCATTTTGAGGGCGTCGGCTCATCGCTCCCTAACCAGGTTGGGTCGGTCGCCTCACCGCGTGAGTTGCTTCCCCCAGGCCATCCCTCCGGCTGGCTGCCTCCTCCCGTTGGCCCGCCATATGGGCCCCCGGTTGGCCCGCCATATGGGTCCCCGGTTGGGCCGCCATATGGGCCCCCGGTTGGCCCGCCATATGGGCCCCCGGTTGGGCCGCCATAGGGGCCCCCACCTGGCCATCCTCCATAAGGGCCTCCCCTACCCGGTCCGCGGCCCCAGGGGCCCCCTCCCCCCCAGCCGCCGCGTCCTGCCCTCATGAGGAGGCGTAACGTCATGAAGAGGACGAAAATGAAGACGATAAAGCCAAACGAACCACTGCCGGCGTAGAAAATCTCGACCGACCTCCCTCCACTGTTCAGGATCCCTCTCAGGCTACCTCAGCACGGCGCCAACAGGCCTACCTACCAGGGCCGCCAACAGGCCTACTGTAAGGACCGGGGCTGCCTCCCCCGCTTGACCCCGTTGAGCTCGTCGCAGCCAGTGGCCGTGCCGACAAAGGCCGGCCAGCCTCGGCACGCCGGCCACCTCGGCACGCCGGCCACCTCGGCACGCCGGCCAGCCTTGACAGGCGCAGGCAGCCAGCCTGCTGGCACAAGCCGACTGCGGTGTCCCTGGTGCTAGCGCTAGTCCTAGTGGGATCTGTCGCTAGAGGGACCTGTCAGGCTAGTTGCTCGACGAACCTGCGCAGCTGGCGGAGGTTGCGGCACTCGTACACGCCGGCGCAGAAGGCGCCGTAGTGGGCCAGCACAGAGTCCCCCGTGTCCCAATAAGCGCGTGGCTCGGGGTTCAGCCAAAAGACTTGGCGTGCTCGCCGCGCGATCTCCGCCATGGCCCATCGCTCTACGGCGTGGTAGTTGTTGCGTGCGTCGCCCAGCACGACGACCGTGGTGCGAGGCGTCAGTTCGTTACCCCACCCGCGAACGAAATCGCCCAGCACGTGGCCATAGTCGGAATGACCTTCACGCCACACTACGCCTGCGGTCGCGTTGACCTGCCGGACGGCTTCTGCCATGTCGGCGGCCGAGCGCAGCAGCTCCGTCACCTCGTCCACCCCGTCGATGAAGGCCCACGCCCGCGTGTGCGAGAACTGTGAGGACAGGGCGTAAACAAGCTGGAGGGTGAAACGGGCAAACGCCGCCACCGACCCAGAAATGTCGGCGAGCACCCAAAGCTCGGGCTTCGAGCGCCTTCGGGCCCTGAAGACGGGCTCCACCGGGGCACCGCCGGTCGCAAGCGACCGCCTCGCGGTAGCCCTAAAGTCGAGCCGCCCCTGCTTGCGCCGGCGCCGCCTTGCCAGGTGGGCTGCAAGCTTACGGGCGAGTGGTTGCACCGCACGCTGCAAAGCTGCCAGCTCTTCTCGAGAAAGGTGCATGAAGTCGACGTCTTCGGGTAGCGGCCGGCGTAAGGTGCGTGCCAGTTGCCTGGCTCCTCGTTCGCTCACCAGGTGCCGGCGGACCTCAGCATCGACTGCCGTGCGCAACTGCTCTAGCCGCCGGCGGTACTCGTTTGCGAGCAGTGCCCCTTCGAGGCCTCCCGCTTGCCCAGCAACGGCTGCGAGGCGTTCGGCAAGGCCGTCCAGATCAAGCCTGCGGAGAGTTCGGTAGGCGTAGTAGCCGGGGCCAACTGCACGGCCCGGTTCGATGCCGGCAAGGCGTGCGACCGCAGCACGCGCTAGGAGGGCCATGGCCTCGGTGCTACCGTCCAGCAGAGCTTGGTACGCGAGCTCGCTCAGGTCTCTGGTGCCCGGCACAGAGGCATCTTGCGGGCCCAGCCAATGGGCGTCGGGGAGGCCAGCGCCTTCACCTGAGGACGCCGCACCGTACGTGGCTACCCGGAGGGAGAAATAGAGGTCGAACAGCGCCTCGTAGGCACGCCAGTGCGCCTCGTTCTTGACCAACGCCGAACCCAGCCCTAGCTTGAGCGTTTCGCGCTCGGTCACCGGTAGGTGGCGCAGGGCCTCTGTGGCGTCGAGCACCTCCGTGGTGCTTACGGGCACGCCGGCGGCGCGAAGCTCCGAGAAGAACTCTGAGAAAACTGCGAAGAGGCCGTCGCCGAGCGCGGACGCTCCTGGGGCGCTCAAATTGCTCAAATGGTTGCCGCTCCGAGCTCCTTCGCGGCCCGCTCGATGTCCAACGTGTGTTTCAGCAGGATGTTGAGGGTTTCCTTGGCTATCTCCGCGTCCAGCCCAGAGATCCCCAGCACTACGAGCGCCCTTGCCCAGTCGATGGTCTCCGAGACCGAGGGCGGTTTTTTCAGCTCGAGAGAGCGGACGAGCTGGACCGTCCGCACCACTTGGTCAGCCAACGCAGTTTGGATACCAGGCACTTTCGCCAGCACTATGTCGCGTTCGCGTTGGGCGGACGGGTAGTCCATGTGCAGGAACAGGCACCGTCGCTTCAGGGCTTCGGAGAGCTCGCGTGTGTTGTTGGAAGTTAGGAAAACCAATGGGATCTGCCGGGCTTTTACAGTCCCCATCTCTGGCACGGACACTTGGTAGTCGGATAGCACTTCCAACAACAGTGCTTCAGTCTCCACTTCAACGCGGTCAACCTCGTCAACGAGCAGGACGACCGGGTCAGCTGCCCTTATAGCCTCGAGGAGGGGCCGAGCCAACAAGAAAGGCTCTGAGAAAATATCCTCTTCGATTTCCTCCCAGCTCCCGTCCACCCTCACCACCTGCTCGGCTTGGATGCGCAGCAATTGCTTCTTGTAGTTCCATTCGTAAAGGGACTTGGACTCGTCTAGGCCCTCGTAGCATTGCAGGCGCACCAGCCTTGCTCCCGTCATCTCTGCTACTGACTTAGCGAGCTGCGTCTTGCCAGTACCGGCAGGCCCTTCGACGAGGACCGGCTTTTGGAGCCGCTGGGCTAGGAACACAACGGCTGCCGTCCCGTCGTCTGCAAGGTAGCCGACGCTGCGCAGGGCCTCGTTGAGGGCTTGAGGGCTTTCGAAGGGCTTCATCCTGGGCAGGTCGCTTGCCACCCGCACATCCTAAGGGGTTTGCGGCAGCCTCACGAGAGGCCCATCGCTCTCGGGCGGCCTAGCCTCACGAGCGGGTGTGACCTTGGCCTGTCACCACGTACTTGTAGGTGGTGAGCTCGCGCAGGCCCATCGGCCCACGGGCGTGGAGCTTTTGGGTACTGATGCCGATCTCGGCCCCGAACCCGAACTGTTCCCCGTCGGTAAAGCGTGTCGACGCGTTTACCATCACTGCCGCTGCGTCCACCTCTCGGACGAAACGCTGGGCCGCCAAAAGGTCATTGGTCACAATGGCCTCGGTGTGGCCGCTCGAGTACCTCTGGATATGCTCTATGGCCGCGCCCAGGTCTTCCACGACCCGGACCGATAGGACGAGGTCGAGGTACTCTTTCCCCCAGTCCTCCTCCGTAGCGGGCTCGATTGACGGCTCCAACGCCCTAGCAACGTCATCGCCTACCAGCCTCACCCCAGCGAGGGCCCGAGCGGCTCTGGGTAGGAACTCTGCCGCTACTGAGCGGTGCACCACCAGCGACTCGGTCGCGTTGCAGACGCTGGGCCGCTGCGTCTTGCCGTTCACCAGGAGCTTCAGCGCCATGTCTAGGTCTGCGGAAGAGTCGACGTAGAGGTGGCAGTTGCCGTCTCCGTCTATCACGTAAGGGACAGTCGCGTTCTCGAGCACTGCTCGCACGAGCGAAGGGCCACCGCGAGGCACAAGGCAGTCGACCACGTCTCGAAGCCTCATGAACTCTCGAGCCGACTCGTAGCTCGTGTCTTCGACCAGCACGACGCAGTCTTCTGGCAAGCCCTCCTTGCCGGCAGCCTCTCGGAGGGCATGGGCGATGGCCCTGTTGGAAGCGAGGGCGCTCGAGCTTCCTCGTAAGAACGCGGCATTGCCTGATTTGAGGCACAGGCCGGCGGCATCGCTCGTAACGTTGGGGCGGTTTTCGTAGACGATGGCCACGACCCCGAGCGGCACGCGCACCTTTTCTACGCGTAAGCCGTTGGGACGTACCCAGCCCTCTATGACCTCGCCCACCGGGTCTGGCAGGCCAGCGACTTGGCGGAGCCCCGCTGCCATGGCCTCAAGCCTGGACGGCGTCAGGCGGAGCCGGTCGAGAGCGCTCGCCGGCCCCCCGCTCGCCACAGCGCTGTCCAGGTCGGACTGGTTGGCTGCGAGGATCTCTTCAGAGCGCTCGAGGAGGAGGCTGGCCGCCTGCAACAGGGCTGCGTTCTTTTGGCCCGTGGGCGCCAACGCGAGGAGCCTGCTTGCCGCCTTGGCACGTTTGCCCAGCTCTGACAGGTCGCTCACCGTACGCAAGGCTACCGGAGCCCAAGGCACGCAAGGCTACCGGAGCCCAAGGCACGCAAGCTACCGGAGCCCAGGGCGGCAGAGCCCCAGGCGACCGGGAGCCCCAGTGGGCCAGCGGCCGGCAGGGTGCGGCTTCGAGCGGTGGGGCGGAGCGGTCGGTGAGTGGTGGTGCCCCCGGCGAGATTCGAACTCACGCACCCGGCTCCGGAGGCCGGCGCTCTATCCCCTGAGCTACGGGGGCCTACGAGGGCTCAGCATACTGGCACCTCCCAGCCACTGGCCCCTGGCAGCATGAGCGCCACGAGCCCTGGCAGCATGAGGGGCCACGAGCCCTGGCAGCATGAGGGGCCACGAGCCCTGGCAGCATAAAGGGTATGGTCCCGGGCCCTTTGACCGAGCTGTCGGCGCCGACAGCACCGAACGGAGCGCAAGCCGCCAGCCCCTTGCCCCTCGCACTGCTCCCCGACACTGCTGTCGTAGGGCCTGAGGGGCGCCTCAGCATTGGTGGCGTGGACGTGCTTGACCTCCTCGAGGAAGTGGGCACGCCGGCGTTCATATATGACGAAGAGCACCTTCGCCGGCGCTGCCGAGAAGCTAAGGAGGCCTTCGGGCCGCGGGTGGCGTACGCGTCCAAGGCGTTTTTCTGTAAGGCCATGGCGGCGCTCGCCTACGAGGAAGGCTGTTGCATAGACGTGTCGACGGGCGGCGAACTAGCGGTCGCGCTGTCAGCAGGCGTACCCGGCGAGCGCCTAGTTATGCACGGCAACAACAAGTCGCTACCCGAGCTACAAGCAGCCCTCGCAGCAGGGGTGGGCCGGGTCGTGGTGGACTCGTTCGACGAGATTGCACGCCTCAGGCTTGTGGCAGGGCACAGCCCTGCCCGGCCGAAGGTTTGGCTGAGGGTCACGCCCGGGGTCGAAGCGCACACGCACGAGTACGTCATGACGGGCCAGGACGACTCCAAGTTTGGCTTTGGCCTCGCTTCGGGGGCAGCAGCCGAGGCGGTAGGGCGCTTGCGCGACGCTAGTTCTGGTGTGGAGCTCGTGGGCCTCCACGCCCATATAGGTTCCCAGATCTTCGCCCTCGAGAGCTACGAGCGCGCTTTAGCGTTGCTCGTGCCCTTCTACCTGGAGCACGGCCTGGAGGAGTTCTGCATAGGCGGAGGCCTAGGGGTTGCGTACGTTGTAGGAGAAACCGCGCCCTCGATCAGCGAATGGGCGCAGGCCGTCAAGGCTGCAGCCCACCGGGCGGGCCTGCCACAGGAGGCCATGGTCTCAGCCGAGCCGGGACGCGCGATAGCGGCAGCGGCGGCCATCACCTGCTACACGGTGGGGACGGTAAAGGAACTGCCTGGCCTGCGCACCTACGTGGCTGTCGACGGAGGCATGAGCGACAACCCGCGGCCGGTGCTGTACGGCTCGGGCTACGAGGCGTTCCTGCCGAGGGCCGTAACAGCGCAGCGCCCCCGTGTGGTGAGTGTCGTCGGCAAGCACTGCGAGTCCGGGGACGTGATCGTCAAAGACGCCCACGTCCCAGCCGACCTCAAGGTCGGGGACGTGTTGGCCACTCCTGTGACCGGCGCTTACGGGTACTCGATGGCCTCCAACTACAACCTGGTCCCCCGCCCACCCGTGCTGTTCGTCCGCGACGGCGGGTTCCGGGCCGTAGTGAGGCGCGAGACCTACGAGGACTTGCTCGTACGGGACTGCTGAACAACTGCGCCGAGGTCACTCGGCTCAGTAACCTGCGCCCACATGAGCCCCATTGCGAGGTCGCCGAGGGCGCCGAAGCCCACTAGTTCTCGTGAGCAGCTGCGCCCCAGCGTGAGAGTGGGGTTGCTCGGTTGCGGCAACGTGGGAGCTGAGCTCGCCCGTCTCCTGCTCACCGACCGCAAGGGGATCGCCGAACGGACCGGGCTCGACCTCGAGCTGGCGCGGGTCGCCGTACGCTCGGTCGCCAAAGAACGCGAGGTGCCCGGGGTCGAGCCACTGCTCACCTCCGATGCCGCCGAAGTAGTGGACGACCCGAAAGTCCAAGTGGTGGTGGAGGTCATGGGCGGCATTTCGCCAGCTCGAGACCTGGTCCTGCGTGCGCTCGGCAATGGCAAGCCGGTCGTCAGCGCCAACAAGGAGCTGCTCGCCAACCACGGTGGTGAGCTTTGGAGCGCAGCCGCTGCTGCTGGCGTGGACCTTTTGTTCGAAGCCAGCGTGGCAGGCGGCATCCCGCTCATCAGGTCGCTCAGGGAGTCCCTCGCGGGAGAGCGCATCCGGCGCGTGCTCGGGATAGTGAACGGCACCACCAATTACATCCTCACGCGCATGACCGAAGTGGGCACTGGCTACCGCCAAGCCTTGGCGGAGGCTCAAAGCCTTGGTTACGCCGAGCGCGACCCAACCGCGGACGTCGAGGGTTACGACGCCGCGGCCAAGGCAGCGATCCTCGCCAACGTGGCTTTTGGGGCCAAAGTGGTGGCCGGTGACGTCTACAGGGAGGGCATCTCGGCCATATCCGCCCGCGACATCGCGGTGGCTGGCCGCCTCGGCTTTGCGGTCAAACTGCTCGCAGTGGTCGAGTCGAGCCCTGACGGTTCGCTTGGGGTCCGTGTCCACCCGGCTATGGTCCCGAAGTCGCACCCATTGGCCACCGTGCGCGACTCGTTCAACGCGGTGTTCGTCGAAGGCGAGGCTGTAGGCCAGCTGATGCTGCTCGGCCCTGGTGCGGGGGGCCGCCCGACGGCGAGCGCGGTCCTTGGAGACCTCGTCGACGCCGCCCACAACCTCGTGGTTAGAGGGGCCGCCCGCAAGATCGAGCTGCGCCAGGTGCCGCTGAGGGCGATAGACGACCTTCGCTGCCCCTATTACTTGTCGCTGGAAGTCGCGGACCGCCCAGGGGTGCTCGCAGCGATAGCTGGCGTGCTAGGCCGCCACCAGGTCTCAGTGCGCTCGATGGAACAAGACGCACCGGAGCTCTCTTGCACAGAAGTAGGCCAAGGGCCTCGTGCCGAGCCCAGGGCCAAGGCCGAGGCCGAGGCCGAGGCGAGCCTTGTCTTCGTCACCCACCCAGCGTACGAACGCGACGTCCAGGCTTGCCTGCATGAGCTGCGCCAGCTAGAGGCCGTACGCCGGGTCGGCGGGATCTTGAGAGTGGCCGGCCTGTGAACTGGCGCGGCGTCATAGAGGAGTACCGTCCTTACCTCCCAGTAAGCGTGGCCACACCGGTGGTCAGCCTGGGCGAGGGCAACACGCCGCTATTGAGAGCTCCAAGGCTTTCGCAGCGGGTGGGAGCTGATGTGTGGCTGAAGGTCGAGGGCGCCAACCCTACGGGCTCGTTCAAGGACAGGGGCATGACGCTCGCCATCTCCAAGGCTTTGGAGGAAGGCGCCAAGGCAGTGGTCTGCGGGTCCACTGGGAACACTTCGGCCTCCGCAGCGGCGTACGCGGGCCGGGCAGGCCTGGCGTGCGCTGTGCTCATACCTGACGGCTACATAGCGCTCGGAAAGCTGGCCCAAGCCCTCGTCCACGGGGCGAAGGTCGTCCAGGTGAGGGGAAATTTCGACCGCGCTCTCGAGCTCGTGCGCGACCTCGCCCGAACCGAGCCTGTCACGGTGGTGAACTCCATAAACCCCTACCGGATCGAAGGGCAAAAAACAGGGGCCTTCGAGGTGGCTGACGCTCTGGGTGGCGCACCCGACCTCCATTGCATGCCAGTGGGCAACGCAGGGAACATCACGGCCTACTGGAAGGGCTACCGCGAGTACCACGACGCTGGGAAGATAAAGTCCCTGCCTCGCATGTTCGGTTTCCAGGCCGCCGGGGCGGCGCCGATAGTCCTCGGCCACCCGGTCGACAAGCCCGAGACGGTAGCCACCGCCATACGCATCGGCAAGCCGGCGTCGTGGCACGGGGCGGCAGCAGCTGCCAGTGAGTCAGGGGGAGCCATAGCTGCAGTGAGCGACGAGGAGATACTGGAGGCTTACAGGTTCCTCGCCCGTGAGGAGTCGGTGTTCTGCGAGCCCGCGTCGGCCGCCAGCGTGGCCGGCTTGTTGAAGTTGGGGGCGCCTGCCGGCTCGCGCGTCGTGTGCGTGCTGACTGGGCATGGCCTGAAGGACCCGGACGTGGCCATCAGCCAGATAGCGGTACCGAAGGCTGTCGAAGCCGACCTTGGGGCAGTGCGCGCCGAGCTCGGCCTATAGGCCGCCACCTAGGCTGCCCCGGCGTCTTGGGGAGCCCTGCCCAGCGTGCAGGCCGTTGCTGGCGCGCGGGCTCGTGAGCCGATATGATGGGTTCGCGGCTCGCAGCAGCGGGCGGCTCATCCGGAGCGGGAACTCTCGGACGTCACCGTGCGGCCTAGGCCCGAGCCCAAGTCGGGCAAGGCCCAAAGGGGCATCCTCACCGAGCTCCGGCCCTGATGCTCTTTTCAAATAACCACTCACACCCATAAGAGGTAGCCAATGAGCGACTTGCAGCTCGAGCGCTCCGTGTTAGAGGCGAAGGAGCGGGACGAGCTCTTCGCCATCGCCACGGCCCTTGGGTCTGCGCCTGCGCCGCGCACCAAGAAGGCCGACCTGGTCACCCAGATACTCCAGGTCACGGGCGTGGAGGAGGTGCCGCCCGAGAAGGCCCGACGCCCAAGGGCTCGGCGCTCCAGCACCAAGGACGGGCCTGGCGGCGACGAGGCGGCAGGACAACTGCCTCTGGGTACTGGCTCTGAGGCCTCTCCTGCGGCTAGCACCAATGGCCACAGCGCGCCGTCGGCCCCGCTGCGCACGCGAGGCCGCCAGAGCGCCCCGAAGGCACCTGTCGGCACTTCAGCGCCGGCCGACGCCTTGGAGCTGGCCGATGGCTCGGCTGTTCCCAACGCACAAGGCGCTGCCAGTGAGCTAAGCTCACGGCCCGCCGGCGACGGCTCGGCTCCTCGGGCTTCTGGACAGGTTGCCCCGGGTGGCGCGGAGGCCGTGGCCCCCCCTGAGGGCGTGGCCCCGCCTGAGGGCTTGGCCCGGCCTGAGGGCGTGGCCCCGTCTGCCGAGCCTCAGGGCTTCGAACCAGCTGAGGGCGCGGCGCAAGTGGCGGCGCGTCCGGAGTTCCTTCGGGGCCGTACCGACGGCGACGTTGGCCTCGGCAACTCTCGTCGGCGGCGCCGGCGCAACCGTGACAAGCCAGGCCGCGGCCTCGACCGGGCGGCTGAGCGCGAGCTGGCTTCGCAGCCGGAGGTGCCCTACACCGGCGAGCTAGTGGCGGCAGCAGGGCTGCTCGACCTTCGTGACGAAGGCTACGGGTTCTTGCGTACGAGCGGGTACCTTGCCAGTCCTTCGGACGTGTACGTTTCTATAAACTTGGTGCGCCGGTTTGGGCTCCGTAAGGGCGACTGGGTGGAGGGTGCCTACCGCCCGGCTTCGAGCAATGAGAAGTACCCGGCGTTGGTCAGGGTCGACTCCGTTTCGGGCCTGGCGCCAGACGATGCCCGCAACAGGCCGAAGTTCGAGAGCTTGACGCCGCTTTTCCCGGACGAGAAGCTCCGCCTTGAGCTCCCAGGAGACCCTGCTAACGTCACGGCGCGCATCGTCGACTTGATCTCCCCAATCGGCAAGGGCCAGCGCGGCCTGATCGTCTCGCCACCGAAAGCCGGCAAGACGACTGTCCTCAAGCAGATAGCTCATTCGATCGAGGCGAACAACCCAGAGGTTTACTTGATGGTCCTGTTGGTGGACGAGCGGCCCGAGGAAGTCACCGACATGCGCCGGTCGGTCAAAGGAGAAGTGGTCGCCTCGACTTTCGACCGGCCCTCCGACGAGCACACCCAAGTGGCAGAGCTCGCCATAGAAAAGGCTAAGCGCATGGTCGAGCTCGGCCGGGACGTGGTGATAGTGCTCGACGGCATAACTCGCCTGGCGCGGGCCTACAACCTCGCGCAACCGGCGACTGGGCGCATCATGTCGGGCGGCATCGACACCGGCGCCCTGTACCCGCCCAAGAAGTTCTTCGGCAGCGCTCGCAACATCGAAGAGGGAGGCTCCCTCACCATCCTCGCCACCGCGCTGGTCGAGACCGGCAGCCGGATGGACGAAGTTATCTTCGAGGAGTTCAAAGGGACGGGCAACATGGAGCTCCGCCTCGACCGCAAACTGGCCGAGCGGCGCATCTACCCTGCGCTCGACGTGAACGCCTCGTCCACCCGCCACGAAGAGCTGCTGTTCGACCGCAACCAGCTCCAGCAAGTCTGGAAGTTGCGCCGGGTGCTCAATGCGCTGGCGACGGACGGCAACGCAGCGGCGGGCCTGGAATTGTTGGTCGACAAGATCCGTTCTACTCGCAGCAACGACCAGTTCCTGGCAGAGATAGCCAAGCAACCGGCGCCGGCGATCTGAAAAGCCAACGGAGGAAAGTTATGAAAGCTGACACCCATCCCGAGTACGTCGAGGCCAAAGTGGTCTGCTCGTGCGGCAATACTTTTACGACCCGCTCGACCAAGGCCAACCTGCACACGGAGCTTTGCAACGAGTGCCACCCCTTCTTCACGGGCAAGCAGAAGCTCGTGGACACAGGAGGAAGGGTGGAGCGTTTCGAGCGCCGTTACGGCAGGCGCGCGGCGCGCTCGGGAGCTCCAGCCAGGTAGTACTCGGGCGCCCACCATGTTCGAGCACCTCGACGAGCTCGTCAGCGAGTACGACAAGGTTGTCGCCCAACTTTCCGACCCGGCTGTGATCTCCGACCACCGCCGGCTGAGGGAAGTCTCAAAGCGGCACCACGAGCTCGAGCCCATCGTGGGCAAATATGAGGCTTACCGGGACGCGCAGTCGGACCTGGCGGCGGCGCGCGAACTGCTCGCCGGTGCCGAAGCTGACGAACGGGACCTGCTGGCAGGCGAGATAGGCGAGGCTGAGCGCCGTGTGGCTGACCTCGAACAGGAGCTGAGGGCGCTCCTGTTGCCGCGCGACCCAAACGACGGCCGCAACGTGATCGTCGAGATCCGTGGCGCTGAGGGCGGCGAAGAGGCCAACTTGTTCGCGCGTGACCTTTTCGACATGTACATCCGCTACGCCGAGCGGGCCGGGCTGAAGACTGAAGTGCTCTCTGCCGACCCTTCGCCCATGGGCGGGTTCAACGAGGTCTCGTTCATAGTCAAGGGCCAAGAAGCGTGGGCACGCTTCAAGCACGAGGGGGGTACGCACCGTGTCCAACGGGTCCCGGTGACCGAGTCGCAGGGCAGGGTGCACACCTCGTCTGCGACGGTCACGGTGCTCCCCGAAGCCGAGGAGGTCGAGGTGCAGATCGACGAGGAAAAAGACATCCGAGTCGACGTGTACCGATCGACCGGCCCGGGCGGCCAGTCAGTGAACACCACGGACTCGGCCGTGCGGGTCACCCACATCCCCACCGGGATAGTGGTTTCGATGCAGGACGAAAAAAGCCAGATCCAAAACCGTGCGAAGGCGATGCAGGTCCTCAGGGCAAGGTTGTTGAAGCTTGAGCAGGACCGTCAAGCCGCTGAGCTGTCCAAGGCCAGGAAGAGCCAAATTGGCGGCGGTGGGCGCTCGGAGAAGATCAGGACTTACAACTTCAAGGAAAACCGGGTGACCGACCATCGTATCGGGCTTACGCTCTACAAGCTTGACAGGGTGCTAGAGGGCGACCTCGACGAGATCGTGGACGCGCTCTTGGCCGACGAGCGCGCGCGCCAGCTAGCTGCGTGAGGCAACCGGCCTCCTCTAGGCCGAAGTGGTCTTCGCTGTTGCGTAGTGCTGAACGACGCCTTGGTGACCCCGTTGCAGCCCGCTGGCTAGTAGAAGAAGCCGCTGGCGGCCAGCTGGGCCAGGTACTGGGCGAGCCAGCGACGCTACGAGCCGAGGAGTTGCTTTGGTCGATGGTGGAGCGGAGGCTGGCGGGGGAACCGGTGCAGTACGTGGTTGGCCACTGGGGCTTCCGTTCGCTCGACTTGTTGGTTGACCGCAGGGTGCTCATCCCTCGGCCTGAGACCGAGGTGGTCGTGGAAGTCGCGCTCGGCGAGCTGGACAAGCAGGCGGTGCGGGGCCCGGAAGCGCTTGCTGTGGACTTGGGCACTGGCTCGGGCGCTATTGCGCTGTCCATAGCCGTCGAGCGCCCGGGCGTGGAAGTCTGGGCCACCGACGTCTCCGCCGGCGCGCTCGCTGTAGCTTCGGCGAACTTGGCGGGCCTGGGGGCAAGGGCCGCGGGCAGGGCCCGCCTTGCCCAGGGGGACTGGTGGGCAGCGCTCCCCAGCGAGCTGCAGGGCCGGGTCGCGCTGGTGGTCGCGAACCCACCGTACGTCGCTGTCGACGAAGTGGCCTCGTTGCCACGGGAGGTCGCCGCTTGGGAGCCGATGGAGGCGCTCGTCGCCGGCGAGAGCGGCCTCGAGGCTCTCAGCAGGGTCTTGGAGGGCGCCACGGAGTGGTTGGCGGCAAGCGGCGTGCTAGTGGCCGAGATCGCACCTCACCAGGCCGAGGCGGCTGCTGCGCTTGCAACCCAGGCGGGGCTTGTCGATGTCTCCGTCCGCCCTGACCTCGCCGGGCGCGCCCGGGCGCTGGTAGGGCGGCACCGCTGAGGCATGGCAAGGGCGGCGCCGTCAGTACTACCTTTGCCGTCACTACTACCTTTGTTGCCACTAACTTCGCGCCCGTGGGCATCGTCAAGGCCTTCGGCGACCCCCCGCCGGCGGCCGCAGTCAAGCTCGCCGTGGAGGCGCTGTCAGGTGGCGACATCATTGGCTTGCCGACGGACACGGTCTACGGCCTGGCCGTCTACCCTTTCCACACGGGAGCTTCGGACCGGCTCTTTAGGCTGAAGGCTCGTCCACGTGAGGTGGCACTCCCGGTTCTGGTGGCGGACGAGGACCAGGCCCTGGGGTTGTGCGCGGCCGTCCCTGAGGCCGCCCGGCGCTTGATGGCGCAGTTCTGGCCCGGGCCGCTCACGCTCGTGCTTCCCCGCCGGCCCGACTTGGACGCGGACTTGGGAGACGACGACGCCACGATCGGGATCCGCTGCCCCGCGCACCCGTTGCCGTTGGCGGTCTGCAGACGGCTCGGGCCTATCGCTACGACCAGCGCCAACCGCCACGGCGAGCCCGCGTTCACGACCGCCGAAGCTCTTGCAGCGTCTTTGGGCCCCGAGGTCGCTCTCGTGCTCGACTCAGGGCCTTGCAACCGGCCACCGTCGACAGTGGTTGACTGTACCGGTGAGGCCCCCAAGATCTTGCGCGCCGGCCCAATATCTGCCGAGGAAGTGGCCGGCGCGGCTCGTTGAGCTTGCCAGGCCTGGCCTGCTGAGCGAGGCCGGAGCTAGGCTGTGGTGGGTGGGAGTCGACCCGCCGCCTACCGAGTTTGGCATGTGGGGCGCGTCGCCACCTTGAGCGCTAATGGCAATACGCCAGGCGCATGGAGAGCGCTTTGGTCCGGTTCCGCGAGTACCTGATCGTGTTCGCAGTGGCCGCCTTTGCAACCTGGGCGGTCACCTTTGCGGTGAGGGCTATGGCGCGCCGCCACGAGCTCATTGTTATGCCCGACGACCGGCGCGTGCACGAGCGGCCGACCCCGACCGGCGGCGGGGCAGCGATGTACCTGGGGCTGCTGGTGGGCATGGCCGTCGCTTCGCAGTTGCCGGCGTTCTCTGCTGTTTTCAGAGGCAGCTCCAGCCCCTTCGGGGTAGTGGTGGCGGCGACGGTCATCTTCTGCGTGGGCCTCGCCGACGACGTTAGGGAGATGTCACCTCCGGCGAAGCTCGCTGGCCAGGTCCTCGCCGCCACCGTGCTCTACGTGTTCGGCGTGAACATGCTGTTTTTCCATGTGCCGCTCGCTCAGACGACCCTCGTCCTCTCCACCAACTGGGCTGTGCTCGCCACGGTGCTGTGGGTGGCCGTGATGGCCAACTCGGTCAACTTCATCGATGGTTTGGACGGCCTCGCGGCTGGGATAGTAGCGATCGCCGCAGCGGCCTTCTTCGTCTACTCGCACCAGCTTGGCTCGCTCGGCATCATCGCGTCGAGCAATGCGGGGCCGCTCATCGCCGTGCTCACGGTGGGCGTGTGCGTCGGCTTCCTGCCGCACAACTTCCACCCGGCCAAGATCTTCATGGGTGACGCCGGCTCGATGTTGCTCGGGTTGCTCGTCGCAGCGTCGACCATGGCCGTTGTCGGCCAGGACAGCTACCAGTTCAGCGGGCGTACGTACTTCTTCTTCGCCCCGGTGCTCATCCCGTTCTTCATCCTCGGCATCCCGCTCCTCGACGCTTTGTTCGCAGTGGTGCGCCGGGCGGGCCAACGCAGGAGCCCCGCCGTCGCCGACCTCAACCACCTCCATCACCGTTTGATGCGCCTGGGGCACGGCCACCGGCAGGCTGTGGTCCTCTTGTGGGCTTGGACTGCCCTGTTGTCGGGCCTCGTGCTTTGGCCGGGGGTCACAAACTCGCACAACGAGATCCCCCCGATCGCCGCTGGGGCTCTGGCCATCGGGCTCTACACAGTCTTCGCACCCAAGGGCCGCGGCAACGTCACCGCTGAGCTCGCCAACGGCAACGGCGCTGGCGCCAAGGGCCACCGCGTGGCTCGTATGGCAGGCCAAGGCAAAAGCGGGGTTAGCGAAGTTACGGCGGACGACGGCCCGCACATAGCTACGCCGGGCCCGGCGCTAAGCACAACTCAGCTCGCCCCTGAGGTTGGCCCCCGCCTTCCTGGCGACGGCCACGGAGGAGGAGCACCTGGCCCCCGAAGTGCCCCCGCCTCGCGAAGCACCCCTACCGCTGCCACCTTCCCGCCTACGGCTACCACCTCCCGAAGCGCCCCTAGCGCCTTCCCAGGCGCCCCGCGTCCGCGAAGTTCCCCCGCCTCCCGCGGCACCGCCCCCGCTCCTAGGAGCAGCCCTAACCCGCGAAGCGGGGAGGTGGGGCCCCGTGCGCCTGTCGAGCAAGGCCGTCCCGCCAGTTAAGGGCCCGGAGTTGCGTGTTACGAGCGCGTTTCGTAGCGTTAGCACATGCGCGCGGCTGCCGCTAACCTGGGCACGAGATGGCTCTCGTCGCTGGAGCGATGGCTCTCGTCGCTGGAGCGCCTAGACCTGAGCGATGACCGAGCCTGGGTCGGGGCACGACGAACCTCCGCCAGCCAAAGGTCACCCCGCCGACGCGTACCCCGGTCCCTTGGCATATGCAGGCTTTGGTATGTTGAACGCGTTCTGCCTGCTCGGAGGGGGTGCGCTCGGTTGGCTTGCCGATACGGCGGCCGGTACTCTGCCCATTTTCATGCTTGTCGGGCTATTGGCGGGCGCTGCCATCGGCGTTGCGCTCACAAGGTCCGAGTGGCGCCGGCTGCGGCGTTAGCCCTGTCGACCAGGACTTGTGCAATTCGGCACAAGACCTGCTCGAACGCTCCAGCAGGCATCGGCCCTCGTATAGGATTGGCAGGCCGTCAGCTCCTCCTGAGCGGCCCCGCCTCAGTGGACTTTGCCTTCAAGCACTAGATGTTCGCAGACTTCCCTGTCCTTTATGTAGACGCCATCGTCCGGCGTACGCTCGTTTCTTCTATCGCCCTTGGCGTGGGGGCCCTGGCTGGAGGCTTCTTGCTCGGTGAGGCGCTTGCTGGCGCTGGGGTCGTCTTGGGCCTTGGCGGTGCAACCCTCAACCACCGCCTGTTCCAGGTTTCGACCGTCCGCCACATCGACTCCGAAGGTCACCTCGAGCGCAGGCCTTATGCAGGCACGGTCGCCGCTCGCCTTGGCGCCCTCACGGCGGTTGCCTTCGGCTTGTTGTTCTTGGCGAGGCCAATGGGTTTCGGGATGATCGCAGGCCTGGTCGCGTTCCAGGTACTGCTCATGCTCAATGCCCTGGGCGCGCTGTGGGCCTACCAGCGCCGGCAGCTTGCGGAGGCGGGGCCGGCCAAGTTGGCGGGAGGCGTGCCGGGTAGCGCCGGGCTAGCTCACTCGGCCGTGCCAGCTCACTCGGAAGGCCAGCGGCCAACTGGTGGGAACAGCACGACCCCTGAGGGAGGGGCCAGTGCATAGGACCTTGTTGGCTGTGACGATCCCGGTCGGGGACCACGTACAGCGCAAGATCGGGGGGGTCACCTTCAACCTCGACACGATCTGGACGACCTTGCTCGCCGCGGTGGTCGTCCTTGGCCTGGGCTTTTACCTGAGGGCGAAGCTTTCCGCAAGGGCCCCCAACCGCGTCCAAGTGTTGTGGGAGGCCGTGGTCGGTTGGGTGGGCGACCAAGTCGAAGCTGGGATGGGACCTCGTTACCGGCGCGCCGTGCCGCTGGCAGTCACTTTGTTCGTGCTGATCCTAGTGGCAAACTGGATCGAGGTTTTCCCCGGCCTGTTCCACAACACCGACTACCTGCCGGCCCCGACGGCAGACGTCAACATGACCTATGCGCTTGCCGTCGTCGTCTTCGTAGTGACCAACCTGGAGAGCATGAGGGCGAGGGGGGTGGGGGGCTACATCAAGGGCTTCCTCGCCCGGCCGCGCTGGTTGGCGCCGATCCGGGTGATCGAGGAGCTCATGAAGCCGGTGACGCTCGCTCTGCGGCTCTTCGGCAACCTATTTTCGGGTGGGATCATGATCGCCCTCATACTGGCGTTCCCGATCTATTTCTTCCCAGCGACCATCTTTTTGTCCGTGGTCTGGAAGCTGTTCGACATGTTCATCGGTGTGATCCAAGCGTTCATCTTTGCCCTGCTCACGATCCTTTATTACCAGTTCGCAGTGTCTGAAGAAGCGCACTAAAGTCTCTAGCCCAAAAGATCCCCAAGAGAAAAAAGGAGAGGAAGAACCGAAATGGCCGCAAGCATCGAGAAGGCCATCGAGCTGGCCGGCGCTTTTGCAGGTGGCGGCATGGCCCTTGGCGGTGGCGCAGTAGGCGCCGCCATCGGCGACGGTCTCGCCGGCAGCCAGACCATCGCGGGCATAGCCCGTCAACCTGAGGTGCAGGGCCGCCTTTACTCGACGATGTTCTTGATCGTCGGCCTGGTCGAAGCCATGTACTTCATCAACCTCGCTTTCACTGCGCTGTTCGTGTTCGTCCTCGCCAAGGGCTAGCAAAGGGACCGCCGCTGTGCTGGCAGCCTCAAACTTCCTGGTACCCAACGCGACGTTCGTTGTCGAGCTGGTCATATTCCTTCTCGTGCTCGGCGCGCTCGCAAAGTGGGTGCTCCCGGTCGTGAACCGGGTGCTCGCTGACCGCCAGCGAGCCATACAGCGCAGCATCGAAGAGGCCGAAGAGGCCAGTCGGCGAGCCAAGGAGCTAGAGCAGGAGCGGGCCCGCCTGCTCGAGCAGGGCCGAGAGGAGGCACGCCGGCTGCGGGACGAGGCGGCAAAGGTAGGAGAGGCCCTTCGTGAGGAGCTGCAGCGCAAGGGCCGGGAGGACTACGAACGGGCACTTGCCCGCGCCAACGCTGACATAGAGGCGTCGGCACGCAAGGCTGCCGAGGACCTGAGGGCGCAGTTGAGCGAGCTCGTGGTCACGGTGGTAGAGCGAGTGCTTGCGGGAGCGTTGACCGACAGTGACCGCCAACGCATAGCAGACCAGGCATTGGCCGAAGTCGAGGCGCTGTCGACTTTGGGGGAGGCTGTGGCTGCTGGTGCTGGCGTGCACGACCCGGGTGCCGGCCAGGGGCGCTGAGGGCGTGCGAGCCAGGGCAGCTGAGGCCCATGACCGCTGGGGCCAGGACAGCTGGGCACGTATGAAAGGCCCGGAGCAGACGAACGTGCGAAGCAGGGGACTGACCTAGGGTGCAAGAGCGCGTACTGGGGTACACAGACGCCGTGCTCGAGAGCGCTGGCCACGAAGTGGCACGCATAGCGACCGAGCTCAAGGCCTTCACCGACCTGTTGGAGCGCGCACCTGAACTGCGTGCGGCCCTCGGGAGCACCGCCATCTCCGTGCCAGCGAGGCGGAGCATCGTGCGCGAGCTGCTCGAGGGCAAAGTCTCCGAGCACACGCTGGCCCTGGTCAGCTTCGCAGTGCAGAGCGGCCCCGGGGCTGACTTCTTAGCCGATGTCGCAGCGGTCGCGACCGCGGCAGCTGCCAAGCGCGATGGGGCAGCCCGCTTGGACGAGGGCCCGCTCGGCAGGGTGGCTGCTTCTGAACGCTTGGACGGCTATGCGGCTGCGGCGCTCGCCGGCGCCGACCAGGGCCGCTTGGGGGAAGTCGAGGACGAGCTGTTCCGGTTTATGAAGACCGTCGAGGGCAACGAAGCGCTCCTTGGCGCCCTTACCACCGCCGAACTGCCGGCAGCAGTGCGCGCACGGGTCGTTTCCGACCTGCTCGGCGGGCGGGCCACATCGGAGTCGGCCCACCTGGCCGCTTATGCCGCGCTTGTCGGGAGGCCACGCGATTACCTTGCGCTGTTGGCGGGCCTAGTGGAGCGTGCCGCACGGGAAGCAGACCGGCGGGTGGCCGACGTGCGCTCAGCGGCAGAGATGACTTCGGGCCAACGCCAACGCCTAGCAGCTGCCATAAGCCGCTACGTGGGCTCTCCGGTGGAGGTCAGGGTGACGGTCGAGCCTGCGCTGCTCGGCGGCTTTGTTGCCCAGGTGGGTGACACGTTGCTAGATGCGAGCTTGCGCCAGCGCCTCCGCCAGGCTCGTGAACTACTCGTTGCGCCGGCTACACAACCAGCTGGCGGCCCGCAGGCTGGCCACGTCAACGACTGAAGGGAAGGACGAGAATTGGCTGAACTTTCCATCAACGCGCAAGAGATCGCCGAGGTCCTCCGCCGCAACCTCGAGGGCTGGCAACCCGGCGTTAGCGCCGAAGAAGTCGGGCGCGTAAGCGAGGTCGGCGACGGTATCGCTCGCATAACTGGCCTGCCGAACGTTGCCGTGAACGAGATCCTCGAGCTCGAAGGGGGCATAAACGCCCTAGCTCTCAACTTGGACGAAGACTCCATCGGTGCCGTTGTCCTCGGCGAAGCAGAGGGCTTGGACGAGGGCCAGCTAGTGCGCGCCACGGGGCGCATCCTCTCGGTGCCTGTAGGGGACGAGCTCCTGGGGCGCGTGGTCGACCCGCTTGGGCGGCCTCTTGACGGGCTGGGCCCTCTCCAGGCGAGCAGCACCCGTCGGCTGGAGATCCAAGCGCCCGGTATCGTGGCACGCCAACCCGTCAAGCAGCCCCTGCAGACGGGCATCAAGGCCATCGACTCCATGACCCCAATCGGGCGCGGCCAGCGGGAGCTGATCATCGGTGACCGCAAGACCGGGAAGACGACCATCGCTGTCGACACCATCATCAACCAGCGCGGCGAGAACGTGAAGTGCATCTACGTAGCCGTTGGCCAGAAAGGCTCGACCGTGGCCCAGGTGGTGGACACGCTGCGGGACCACGGGGCCCTCGAGTACACCGTGGTTGTCAGCTCGCCTGCTTCTGACCCGGCGGCCTTCAAGTACATAGCGCCGTACGCAGGGTGCTCCATAGGGGCACATTGGATGGAAAATGGCCAAGACGCGCTCGTTATCTACGACGACCTCTCCAAGCAGGCCGAGGCCTACCGGACGCTCTCGCTGCTTTTGCGTAGGCCGGCGGGGCGGGAGGCGTACCCCGGGGACGTGTTCTACCTCCACAGCCGGCTGCTCGAACGTGCGGCCAAGTTGTCCGACGAGCACGGCGGGGGCTCACTTACCGCCCTGCCCATCGTCGAGACCAAAGCTGGTGACATATCCGCTTACATACCGACCAACGTGATCTCGATCACCGACGGGCAGATCTACTTGGAGACGGACCTGTTCTACTCTGGGGTCCGCCCGGCGGTCAATGTCGGCCAGTCTGTCTCCCGGGTCGGCGGCGCGGCTCAGGTCAAGGCCATGAGGGCAGTCTCGGGGGCGCTAAAGATCAACCTGGCCCAGTACCGCGAGCTACAGGCCTTCGCGACCTTTGGTTCTGAGCTGGACCGGGTTTCGCGCGCTCAGCTCGAGCGTGGCGCCAGGCTTACTGAGCTTTTGAAGCAGCCACAAAACTCGCCTGTGCCAGTGGAAGAACAAGTTGTCGCGATTTATGCAGGGACCAATGGTTTCTTGGACGACCTGGCCGTAGAGGACGTGAGGCCGTTCGAGGCCGCGCTCGTGCAGTACTTGCGCACAACCGGTTCGGCCATTGCTGAGCGGATCCGTGAAACCAAGGACCTGCCGCCCAAAGAGGAGCTGGACCGCGCCATCGAGGAGGTCAAGAAGGGCTTTTCCCGCATCGGCGCACGAGAGGGTGCTCGCACAGAGGGGCCTGTCGAGGTGGGGGCTGGCGCGGGCGCCAGTTCGGGTGCAGGGCAGGGTGGTTAGCGGGTGCCAGCGGGCTTAGAAAGGGCGCTTCGTCGCCGGATCCGCAGCGTCGAGTCCACGCAGAAGATAACGCGCGCGATGGAACTGATCGCGGGCTCGCGCATCGCGCGGGCTCAGCAAGCGATATTCGCAGCCAAGCCGTACACCGAGCGCCTGCGCGAAGTCGTCTCCGAACTGTCGGCTGCCCCCGAAGCGGCCGGCCACTGGGCGTTCGGCGGTGAGGCGGTGAGGGCTGCAGGCGGAGGGAGCACGGTTGTGGTCGTGATGGGGGCAGACCGAGGCCTTGCGGGAGCCTTCAACCTCTTCGTCAACCGCGCTGCTGACGAGCTGGTTGCTGAGCTGGTTGGCAAGGGCCTGAGGCCGGCGCTGGTGTGCGTGGGCCGTAAGGCGACCTCCCATTTCCGCCTGCGCGGCCAGCCCATAGCGGCGCATTTCGAGGGCATGTCCGACCGGCCCAAGTTCTCCGACGCGCGGGAAGTGGTCTCGCGCGTGACCGAACTTCTCGGGGCTGCCGGCACCGTCTACACGGTGTCCACTCGTTTCATCTCGGCTGGGTCCCAAAGAGCCGAAAAGAGGCGCCTCGTGCCCATCGAAAGACAAGGGCGTGAGGCTGCGACGACTGTGTTCGAGTTCGAGCCGGAGCCTGAAAAGATCATGGGCAGCTTGTTACCGCGCTGGCTCGAGGCCGAAGTGTACCTGGCGTTCCTCGAGTCCGCTGCTTCTTTCCACGTAGCCCAGCAGCGTGCCATGGCGGCCGCAACCGACAACGCGGAGGAGCTTATAAAGACCTTGCGGCGCCAGATGAACCGTGCTCGGCAGGACTCGATCACGACAGAGATCATGGAGATCGTCGGGGGCGCCGAAGCCCTCCGAAAGGCCGCCGGGGTGGAGGTTGCCCCGCGGCCAGACGTGTACCTTTTCCCCGAAGCGAGCTGAAACGGAGCCAAGCATTGTCCACCACTACTGCCAACGCAACAACTGAGCCGACGAGCAACGGCGGCGACAGCCACAAGGCCCGGGACGGGCGCGTGGTAGCCATTGCGGGGCCTGTCGTAGACGTCGAGTTCCCACCCGACTCCTTGCCGGAGCTGAACGGGGCCGTCGAGATGGAAATAGAGCTCGAAGGGCAACGCAGCAAGGTCACCGCCGAAGTTGCCCTCCAGATCGGTGAAGGCAGGGCCCGCTGCATTTGCCTCAAACCGACCGATGGGCTCCGGCGTGGGACGCCCGTGCGCAACCTCGGGAGCGGGATAAAAGTCCCAGTCGGCGACGCCGTCCTGGGGCATGTGTTCAACGTTGTGGGCGAGCAGCTCGACTCAGAGCCCATGGGTGAGCCCGAAGACCGTTGGGAGATCCACCGCGACCCGCCACCTTTCGACCAGCTCGAGCCAAAGTCACAGATGTTCGAGACGGGCATCAAGGTGATCGACCTACTGGAGCCTTACGTGCAGGGGGGCAAGATAGGCCTCTTTGGCGGAGCCGGGGTGGGCAAGACCGTACTGATCCTGGAAATGATCCACCGGGTTGCAGAACAGCACGGGGGTGTGTCGGTATTTGGTGGCGTAGGGGAGCGCACCCGCGAAGGCAACGACCTTTGGCTGGAGATGAAGGAATCGGGAGTGATAAAGCGCGCGGCCCTTGTATATGGCCAGATGGACGAGCCGCCGGGCGTGCGCATGCGTGTCGGCCTCTCTGCGCTGACGATGGCAGAGTACTTCCGGGACGTAAAAAACCAAGACGTGCTGTTGTTCATCGACAACATTTTCCGCTTCGTGCAGGCTGGCTCGGAAGTGTCCACCTTGCTGGGCCGGATGCCGTCTGCGGTCGGTTACCAACCGACGCTCGCCGACGAGATGGGGGAACTTCAAGAGAGGATCACCTCTACCAAGGGCCACTCCATCACGTCCGTCCAGGCGGTGTACGTGCCCGCGGACGACTACACCGACCCTGCCCCGTTCACCACCTTCACGCACCTCGACGCGACCACGCAGTTGGCGAGGGAGATCGCCGCCATAGGCATCTACCCGGCGGTGGACCCTCTTGCTTCTACCTCCAACATCTTGGCCCCCGAGGTCGTTGGGGACCGGCACTACCAGGTCGCACGGCGCGTCCAGCAGGTGCTCCAGCGCAACCGCGAGCTTCAGGACATCATTGCGATACTGGGCATGGACGAGCTTTCTGAAGAGGACCGCACGACGGTGTTGAGGGCGCGCAAGATCCAGAGGTTCTTGTCGCAGCCGCTTTTCGTTGCCGAGGTCTTCACTGGTATCAAAGGGATCTACACCCCAGTGTCGGAAACCGTTGAATCTTTCGAGGCACTGCTGAACGGTGAGCTCGACAACCTCCCAGAGCAGGCGTTTTTGAACGTGGGCGGCGCCGAAAGCGCCCTTGCCAAGGCTAGGGAGCTAGAAAAGCAGGCATGAGGGCCGAACAAGCCGGCCAGGTACAGACATGGCCCTGACCCACGTCGAGATAGTGACCCCCGAAGGGGCCTTGTTCTCCGGCCAGGCCGAGATGATGGTTTGCCGGACCGAGGGTGGTGACATCGCGTTCCTCGCCAACCATATGCCTTACGTAGGGCAGCTGCAGCCCGGGGAGCTGCGCGTCGTCCACCCTGAGGGCAGTGCCGACGGTGCCGAACTGCGCTTCGAAGTGGGTGGAGGCTTCGTGGAGGTCTGTGACAACCGCGTAGTGGCGGCCTGCGACTCGGCCAAAAAAGTAGCCTGAAAGCTAAGTCAGGCCCCGGCCGCCTCACCTGGCCGGGCCCCTGCAGCGGGCACGAGCGACGTGGTGACTGGTTGGGGTGGGCTCTGCGGGACGGGCCTGCTCACCGGGCTCGCCATGAGCACGCGCCAACGTGGGTGCCCCAGGTGGTGCGCCCGGCGCCCTGTTCGAGGCCCTTGCCCGGGCGGGCGACGGTACGCCTTCCAAAAGGCGAAGGCAAGCCCGGCCCAGGCGAACGCAACGGCGGGGGCGACCGCACCAGGGACGGCTACCTGCCCGGCTGGCGTCACGACGAAGGGGTACAAGGCCGCCGCACCGAGCAGAGGCCAGCTTCGCTGGGCGGGCCTCCAGGCGGCCAGCGGCGCCACTCCCCAGGTCAGGTACCAGGGCCATGCGTCAGACCCAAGCAACGCAAGCACGACCATTGCCGCCCCGGCACGTGGGACGAGCGTGCGACGCTCGACGGGCCACAGCAAGGCGATGACAGCGACAGCGCCGAGTGCCATGGCCGCCCCGCGTACGACCCCTGACAGCGTGCTGCCAGGGATCCCCATGCCTAGCAACCCTGTCACCAAGTGGAGCAGGCTGGCCAGGGACTTTGTCGGGCTTATAGGCGTAGAGACCTTGTCTGGCACCGACACGACCGAGGTGGAGATCCACCCGAAGCCAGCCGTCAGGGCACTGCCCACAGCCAGCGTGGCTGCGGCGACGCCGCTAGCCGCAGCGCAGGCAGCCACCTTTGCCCGAAATTGGCCCTGCTCGCGGGCCCATGACCAGGCAATGAACCCTGCCACAACCAGTGCGGGCAGCTTGAACAAGGTAGCCGCGGAGCACAAGGCGACCCCTACCAGTGGCCAACGCTTCAGCGCCGCGAGCAAGCCAGCGCAAAGCAGCCCAACCATGATGGCGTCGTTGTGCCCGCTCGAGAGGAGCTCGAACATGACGACCGGGGAGAGCGCTCCCACCCACAGGGCCTCGCGGCTAGAAGCGCCAAGCAGTTCAGCGACCTTCGGCAAGCAGGTGACGAGCAGGGCTATGCCGGTCAGCTCGGCGACCCTGAACAGCACGACCCCTCCAGTCACATGGCCCCCGCTCACCCCTGCCAGCCAGCCTGCGAGCCACAAGAAGACTGGCCCGTAGGGAGCGGTGGTCATACGCCAGACGGGCGATACCACCTTGAGAAGGTTGCCAAAGCCCACCACGCCGAGGACAGCGGGGGGGTACTGGTACGGGCTCAGCTGAAGGTGCGCGAGCATACCTTGGGCCAGGTAGCTGTAGATGTCGCGGCTGAACAATGGTGGGCCGGCGAGCAGAGGGAGCGCCCAAACGGCACCGAGGGCCACGAGGTCAGCGGAGCGCAGTTGCTCCGAACGGCGCAGCCGGCGCAAGACCGCCAGCCAGGCAAGCGCCATGCTGGCCATGCCGGCGTAGCAGACCAGGTAGTTGCCGAGCTGGCCCGCTTGGGGTGGTATGGCTGGCGATAGCCACCAACGCGTCGAGCGCCCGTCGTAGCCTGTAATTACCTCAGATCCCGAAACGGCCATAGCCACGCTGCCTGCAAGGCCCAAGGCCACGTTGTGCCACCCAGCCGCTCCCAGAGCACTGGGCCAGTAGGCCCGGCGGCCGCTTCGCCGGCCAGCTGTGGACGGCCAGCGTGACATGGTCTGCGCTCCTGGGCCTAGTTGTGCGGCGTTCATTGAATCAGGCAAGTCGGCGAAACCTTTTGCCCGACCCCTCGGGTCGCAGGCCTGCTGGGCTTCGTCCGGCAGGGCTTGCCAACCGCGGGCAACGGGCCGAGCGTAGCATCACCGCCAAGGCAGTGCCAGCCCAGGAGCCCCCTGCAAGCGAGCCCAGAGCGCGGGCGCGTCGTTAGTGCACCCAATTTGCCCTAGGCCCAGGTGGCTGTTGCCTTAGGCCTAGGTGGCTGTTGCCCTAGGCCTAGGTGGCTGCGCCCGTTAGCCCTAGGCCTAGGCCTGCTGGGTGGCAGGCCAGGTACCGCGCGTAGAATCTGGGCATGCACGAAGGGCGTCGAGTGCGGCTACAAGAGCCAAGGCAGGCGGGGCACAGACGCGCTGGGGGTTCAGTGCTGACCGCTGGGCCGCTAGGTGCCGTCCGCTGTTGAGCCTGTGCCCCGCCGCCCTGCGTGAGGGCGGCCTTCGCCGGCGGTTGTCCCGGGCGCCGAAGTGGGCACCTTGGGCGGTTTTGGCTGCCATGGCTTTTTACGCCTACGGCATGGGCTTCATCTGGGGCCACTACCGGTTTTTGGACCTGAGGGTCTATATGGGAGCAGCGCACGAGCTCCTCTTGGGCCGCAACCCCTATGGCTACTATTTCACCTCCGTAAAGTTGTACGCCACCTACCCGCCGTTTGCCTTGGTGCTCTTCTCACCCCTGTCAGTGGTCCCTATGCACGTCCTCGTTTACTTGTGGGCACTCGGGAACTTCGTATGCCTTGCTTGGCTGTGCAACACTGCGCTCAACGAGGTTGGCGCTCCCAGTGGCGCCGGCCAGTTGGGCGCTCCCGGCGCCGTCCCAGCCGCAGGCGTGCGCCGGTTCTTGTTGCCCGCTCTTGTCGCATTGGCGTGCACGATCAGCCTGGAGCCAGTCAGAGCGGACTTCGGGTTCGGCCAGGTCAACCTGTTCCTAATAGCGATGGTGGTGGCCGACGTGCTGAGGAGGCGTCGGGCAGGCCGAGGGCTGCTCACAGGCGCTGCTTCGGCGATAAAGTTCACCCCTTTGATTTTCGTGCTCCTGCTGGCCCTCGAACGGGACTGGCGAGCAGTTAGGCGGGCCGTCCTGGCCTTCACCGGTGCCACCGCGGCCGCTTGGGCGGTCGCACCCGGCGCCTCAGGCCAGTACTTTTTGCACTTTGCAACCACCGAGCAGCGGATCGGGGCCCCTTCTTACGTGAGCAACCAGTCGCTCAACGGCATTTTCACGCGGCTCGGGCTTGGCGGGTTCTCTTCTGCTGGGATGTGGTTCATTTGTTCGATAGCCGTGGTCCTGCTCGCCCTGCTCGTAGCGAGAAGGCTTGTTGCCCCCGGTCGTTCGTTGTTGCCGGCGCTTTTGGTAGTAGCTACTGCAGGGCTCCTGGCATCGCCAATATCTTGGGACCATCACTGGTCTTGGGTAGCCCTGTTCCCCTTGGCAGCTCTCGACCGGCGCCTGCCACGCCAGGTGAAAGTGGGCCTGTGGTCCGTGGTGGTCATCGCAGTTGCGGCACCTTATTGGTGGTCGGGGACATCTACGAGCTATGGCATACCGACTGGGCCGCTGGGACCTCTCGCGGACGATTCCTTGGCCTTGGCTGGGCTGGCCTTCCTCGGCGCGTGGGCTTGGGCGCTCAGGGGCCAACTGTTGGGGTACGGCATGCGCCGAGAGGGCGCGCTGAGCGCTTTTGTTAGCGAGGATCTTCGGCCGGAGGACGCGGGCTCAGCTTGGGCAGGCCCGTCGGGCCGAGTTGTCCCCTCGGGCCGCGCCAGCCCCTCGGGCCGCACTAGCCCTTCGGGCCGCACTAGCCCCTCGGGCCGCACTAGCCCCTCGGGCCGCACTAGCCCCTCGGGCCAGCCTCCATGGCGAGGCGCACGAGGCGCCGGAGAAAGACCACACCCTCTCGGAGACCGGCTTTGGAGCGGCCAGAATAGCGTTCATTGAACTGGTAATCCACATTGTGGATTTTGTGCCAGTTACCCTTCGCGAGTACCTCTAGCAATATCTTGTACCCGTCTGGTTCGAGACGAGCGTTCTCCACAACGGCTCGGTCCAATGCGAACAGCCCGCTCATCGGGTCGTCCACTGCCGCGGTAGTAGGTACGAGCCGGTGCGCTAGCCAGCGGCAAGCGAGCGCGACCAGGTGGCGGTAAGGGCCTGCCAAGCCATCACGGCCGCCCCAGTGGCCGTAGCGGTTACCTGCGACGAGGTCATGGCCACCTTCTAGGACCGGGGCGACAAGAGATGGCACCACTTCTGGCGGGTGCTGCAGGTCAGCGTCCATAACGACGATGACCTTCCCGCTCGCCATGGCGAAACCCTCTTTGACCGCGCCCCCGAGCCCCCCAGGGCGCCTCCCCGGCTCGCGGTGGAGCATTGCGATACGGTGCCCGTTTGCTTGGGCCAGCCGGCGAACTTCGTCAGGCGTGGAGTCGTCGGAGTCGTCGACGAAGATCAGTTCCCAAGCGTAACCGGCGAGGGCGCTGTCGAGCCGGCCAACCAGTGGCTCGATATTGCTTGCTTCGTTGCGCGTAGGGACGATCACAGACACGACGGGAGGCGGCGGAGTCCCTGGCACCGCCGGGGAGTCTACGCGCCGCTCCTTGCTGGGCGGCAGCGGCCGCCCCAGCCACAGGCCCTTTGTAACCAGGGTGCTCTGCGGCAACCAGGATTGGCCCGCAGTTGCGGGCAAAGCCCGCAACGTTCGCGTCCAGCCTTGTCCGTAGTTCAGCCTTGTCCGTAGTTCAGCCTTGTCCGTAGCGGCCGGGCCACCGGCATGGCCTGAGTGCCCGGCATTGCCCCCAAGGCAGGCGAAGTTTGCGGCCAATACTGGCCAGTCGCCGGCGAGGTCCGGTGCTAAGCATGCACAGGCGCCAGTTCGTGCCATGGCCGCCTCCAGTAAGGTAACCCGCTGGTGAGCCAGGCCGTTACCCCGAGCCCAGGGCAGGCCGCCCCTCGGGAGGCCGTTAGGCACGCCGATGGGCCTGCCTCTCGCGAGGCAGCGGCCCCGCAGCCGGCAGTCAGGTGGTTGAGGCCATTGCCCCCTCGGCTGCGAGCCTTGCTATGGCCGCTCAGCACCGGGATCTGCGCGCACCTCGCAGCGCTGTTGTTAGCCCTGGGCGTGGCCTCAGCCACTCGCCAGGCGGTCCAACACTTATTGTCTGCTTGGGACAGCCGCTGGTACCTGCTGGCGGCCTCTGGGTACCCCCACCACATATTGCCAGGGAGCGGCAATGCAGCTCAGTCTGCTCTGGGCTTTTTCCCCCTGCTCCCATTGCTAGTCCGGGTAACCCACCTGGCGCTGGGGGTCGGTTACTTTACCTCGGGCCTGTTGGTGAGCTCGGCTGCGAGCATCGCGGCGCCGGTCGCTGTGTGGTGGGCGTTGCGAGGCCCCGTGGGGACCGACGGGGCCGTCCGGGGCACAGCTCTGGTGTTCTTTTCTCCAGGCGCTTTTGTGCTCGTGATGGTGTACAGCGAGGCGTTGTTGGTCACCGCTGTCGCTCTTTGCCTGGTGGCACTGCAACGCCGAAAGTGGCTGACAGCTGGGCTCTTGGCGGCCGCTGCAAGTGCCACAGACCCTCTAGGGCTTGCTGCCTTGGCGCCTTGCCTCGTGGTCGCCTGGCACACCTTCCGCCGCGAGGGCTCTTGGCGGCCCTTTGTGGCACCAGCCCTCGCGCCAGCGGGGGCGGTTGGCTTTTTCGCGTTCCTATGGGCTTGGGTCGGCACGCCGTTTGCTTGGTTCATCACACAACGGAGGGGCTGGCAAGGGGGACCTTTGTTCGATGGGATCCCCAAGGCCTTCTCCATTGTGGTTGAGCACGGGTTTGTGGACGTGAACGACACGGTGAAGACCGTTTCAGTCTTTGCCGTGCTGGCCCTGCTGGCGTTTTTCTTGCGCTGCCGGCCCGACCGGGCTCTGCTCGCGTACGTGCTCGTCACCTTGGCTCTCGCCGTTGCTTCCCCGATAGTTAGCCTGACACCTCGGGTCGTCCTGCGGGCCTTCCCGCTCCTTGGGGTAGTAGGGGCCAAAGTACCTCGGCGCCTCCTGCCAGTGCTGGTCGGCACCTCAGCGCTCGTCATGGCGGCCCTGGCAGCGTCTTCGTGGGGCCTTGGACGCGTGCCGTACACGCCCTGAGGTCCGCGACTCACACCATGAGGCCCACAAGCCGACCAGTCCAGGAGGGTTTGAGGCCAAGCTGTTGTGCCTCTTGAGCTGGCTTAACGTGAAGGCGCCCCGGTTGCCCTCGGGTGAGCGCCTGCACCTTCTAAAGTTGTTGCTCGGATGCCCACGAAGATCTGGTATTGCCCATTTTGCGGGTACGAAGTGCCGGCCCGCGGCCGTTGCCACAGCTGTGGCGAACGTCTCCTGAGCGCGCCGCTGCCAGAGCTCGAGTCGGGGCCTGACGATGACGAGGTTGGGTACCGTCTCGACGAGTGGGACGACGACGAGCGTGCCAGGTTGATCCGCCTTCTCGTTTCCGCACGGGTCCCTCACCGGTTTGAAGACGAAGAGCTGGTCATACTTGCCTCCGACGAGGCTGAGGTGGACAGGTTGGTGGCGCGCGCCACCGGTAGTGGGTTGGACGCCGACGATGACCTGGAGGAGGCCGAGGGCCCGCAAGTGCCTGCAGCAGAGGGGGACCGGGCCATTTCGCGGGCGCTGTACGACGCTGCCCAGATGCTCCGGGAAGACCCGACCGACATGAAGGCAGACGTCGCCCTTGCAGAAGCTTCCGCTGCTGTGTTCGCGGTGGACAGCCTGCCCGAGCTGGACGACGCTCAGATGGCAGCCGTAGGTAGGGTGACGCGGCGGCTTCTTGGAGCGCTGGGTGCTGACGAAGCGCTTGAAGACGAGATCCGTCACCAGGCTGAAGTGCTGTGCCGGCTGCTCGCTCGTAGCGCCGGCGAGGACGTGGCCCGCATCGAAGTGAGCCGGGCATCAGCTCGCCTGGAGGAGGGTGCCAAGGCCAAAGGGCGCGCCGTCGCGCTCCCGCGTTCGGAACTGACGCCGGCAGGCGAGATGGGAGCCACCTTGGAGCCTTCGGGTGAAGCAAAGCCTGCGAGTGAGGCGCTTGGCCTGGCCGAAGGCCTTGAGCGGCCGGCTAGCGCTGGGACCGTCCCGGCTAGCGCTGGGACCGTCACTCAGGCGTTCGAAGGCGAGGCGGGGCGTGCTTCGGAGCGCGAGGCCGGTAGCGCCGGTGCCAGCGCCGAGGACCTGGGCAGGCTCCTGGCCGGCGGTGCGGTCTCTGGCCAGGGCGGGGAGGCTGCCGCTCGAGGTCGACCAGCGGCTGCCACCGTAGGTACAAAAAGCGTGGGGGCCGAGCTACCCCAAGAAGGTGAACCAGCGGAGGCGACCTCCGAAGATGGGGGGACGGGCTTTGAAGACAAGGGGGATGGCTTCGCGGAAAGCGAGAGTGGCCTTGACGTAGAGGAGCTCCCCGAGGAGGACGAAGAGGACACGGGCGAGATTGTCTACGAGCTCTCCGAGTGGCTTCCCGAACAGAGAGTGGAGCTTTCTTTGCTCGCGGAGGCTGCAGGCGTCCCCTACAGCTGGGAGGGCACAGACCTCACGGTCGCGGCGGAACACGAGGCGGAAGTGGAGGCGCTCGTCTCACAGGTGAGGGGCCTAGCCGAGGAGGACGACGAAGCGCGTTACCGAGCTATTGAAGAGCTCTTCGGGTCGGTGGACCGCCTTGCCAATGACCCTGGCGACGAGGAGCGCCAACAGGCGTTCCTACAGGCTGTTGGCGCTGTCGAGCAGCCCACACCTGTTGGCGTCGACGACGCCTTTTGGTGGCGGGTGCGCAGCCAGGGCCACGCGGTCGTGGCAGCCTTGGAGGGCGGCAAGCGGCTGGACGAAGTTTCCCGTGAAGCCGCGCTGCTTGCCGAGATGCTCCACGAAATGGTCTGAACAAAGCTCTACACCTCTAGTCGTTGGCCGAGGCGGAGCTGGCTGGCACTCAGGCTCCCGACATGCTTTGGCCGGCGTGGCGAAGCACCCCGGTTTGCACAGGCACTCGGTTTGCACAGGCACCCGGCTTGCACAGGTGCCAAGGCGTGCACGAATGTAGCCAGTTTGTTGCGACAAGAGCCAACTAGTTACGGTTCTGCTCGCTCAGCGCGCACAACTGTAGGGAGTTTCAGCCTCAGGCACTCAACTTGTTACGACTGTGCACACTTGTTACGACTGTGCACGCAGTTACCTCGGGTGCCGCAGCTACATCGAGTGCCCCAGTTACCACGAGTGCCCCAGTTACATCGGGTGCCGCAGCTACGTCGGGTGCCCCAGTTGCCGGCGCCCTGTGCGTCGGGCCAAGCCAGTCCGACGCCGGCACCGGGCAGTAGGCCTAGGCCACCGTCGCGGCGCTTGGGGGCCTCGGCGCGTTGGCCGGCCCGTAGGGCTTGCGACGTGCCCCGCCAAGCGGGGGCTTGCGACGTGCCCCGCCAAGCGGGGGCTTGCTCTTTTCGCCAATGCGAGCAAGTCTGTAGGACGTGGTTTTTGAACCAGCAAGGTCACGCGCATGAAGGAGACCTTCAGCCACTTCGAAGTGCATGACGTTCGCTTCCCCACTTCTCGTACGCTTGTCGGCTCAGACGCCATGAACCCAGGTCCCGACTACTCTGCTGCCTACGTCGTCGTACGGACGAGCGCCGGCGACGCAGGGCACGGTTTCGTGTTCACGATCGGTAGGGGCAATGAGGTTGCCGTCTCTGCCGTCCGAGCCGTAGAGCCGCTCGTAAAGGGGTTGGAAGTAGGTGAGGTGTTTTCCGATATGGGCGGTTTTGCCCGCCTCCTCACCCACGACAGCCCCCTCCACTGGCTTGGCCCAGACAAGGGCGTGGTGCACATGGCGCTCGGTGCCGTGGTCAATGCCGTTTGGGACCTCCTTGCCCGCCGGCGCGGCCTGCCATTGTGGAAGCTGCTCGCTGACATGAGCCCAAGCGAGGTGGCGGACCTTGTGGACTTTCGCTACCTGGGGGACACCCTTCCCCATGCAGAGGCCGTCGAGATCCTAGAGCGCGCCCAGGTCGGCAAAGACCAGCGCGAGCAGCAGCTACTTGCACAAGGCTACCCTGCGTACACTACGTCGGTGGGGTGGCTGGGCTACCCTGATGAAAGGGTGCTTGCCCTCGCAAGCAAAGCTGTTTCAGCCGGCTTTCGCCACTTGAAGCTCAAGGTAGGTGCTGGGCCTGAAAGAGACGCCCACCGGGTGAAGTTGGTGCGCGACTTGGTGGGCCCCGAGGTGCTGCTTTCGGTGGACGCGAACCAGGCCTGGGAGGTACCCGAGGCTGTCGAGAACGTGAAGCAGTTGGCAGCCCACGGCTTGTACTGGGTGGAGGAACCTACCAGCCCCGATGACATAGCCGGGCACCTGGCTATTGCCAAGGCGGTAGCGCCGGTCCTCGTGGCAACTGGCGAGCACGTAGCCAACCGGGTCGTGTTCAAGCAGCTGCTCGCGAGCGGGGCGGTCGGGGTTTGCCAGATCGACGCCTGCCGGGTAGCCGGCGTAAACGAAAACGTGGCGATCTTGTTGCTGGCCACCAAGTTCGGTGTACCTGTGTGCCCTCACGCTGGAGGCGTTGGGCTCTCAGAAGTCGTGCAGCACCTGTCGATGTTCGATTACTTAGCCGTGAGCGCAAGCATGGACCGGCGCTGGGCAGAGTACGTCGACCACCTGCACGAGCATTTTGTGGTCCCGGCTCGTGTCGAGCAGGGCCGTTACCTGGCGCCACAGGAGCCTGGCTCGGGCGCAGAGATGTTGGCAAGCTCAGTGTCCACCTACACCTTCCCCGACGGGCCCGCATGGAGGGACGCACCTTGACCTCTCGCAAGCTCGGCAAGGCACAAGTGCAAGTAAGTGAACTAGGTTTCGGCGCTGCACAGATAGGCAACCTGCACTCTCCGGTGGACGATGCGACGGCATTTGCCGCCGTGGAAGCTGCCTGGAGAGCTGGCGTGCGCTATTTTGACACGGCACCACATTACGGGCTCGGCCTTTCCGAGCGCCGTCTCGGGGCCGCCTTGGCCGACAAGCCGAGGGGTGCTTATGTGGTTTCGACCAAGGTCGGGCGGCTTCTCGTACCTAACCCCGCCGGTAGAGGTTCGGACCTTTCGGAGGGCGGTTTTGCCGTCCCTGACGCGCTCATGCGCCAGCTCGACTACTCTGCTGACGGGGCTAGGCGTAGCCTGGAGGCCAGCCTTGAGAGGCTGGGGTTGGACCATGTAGACGTCGTCTACGTGCACGACCCCGACGACCCGGCTCACCTTCAACAGGCCATCTACGAGGCCATACCGGCTTTGTGCAAGTTGCGAGACGAAGGGGTGGTGGGCGCAGTCGGCGCAGGTATGAACTACTGGCAGCCCCTTTTGCGGGTCGTGAGAGAGGCTGACGTGGACGCAGTCATGTTGGCTGGCCGCTGGACTCTCTTGGACCGTTCGGGCGCGCCGTTGCTAGAAGAGTGCCTTCAAAGAGGCGTCTCGGTGGTGGCGGCAGCACCGTTCAACTCGGGCCTGCTCGCCTATGACTGGCCACCCGAAGGGGCGTTGTGGGACTACGCGCCAGCACCGCCAGAGGTTCTCGGCAAGGCTCGAGACCTTGCTCGAGTATGCCGGCGTCACGGCACCACCCTGCCGGCCGCGGCCCTTCAGTTCCCCCTCCGCCACAAAGCGGTGGCGAGCGTCGTGGCCGGGGTGCGGACTGCAGAGCAGGCACGAGCGTGCGCTGAGCATTTTGCTGCCATAGTCCCTGAGGCCGCTTGGCGCGAACTGGAAGTAATGGCCCACTAAGCCCTATAACCGGTCGCTCGCTGTGAGGCCCGTCGTCTCGCTCTCTGCCAAGGCTGCACAGCCTGCCAGCCCGCAGCGCAGAAGCGCAGCAGCTGGGCAAGGGGCTGGACGACGCGGGCTTAGTACTCCAGGTCATAATTTCGATCACGTATCCGGGCAGGCTCAGGCTGCGGCCTGGTAGTCCGGCTTGTCGGCCAGTTTCTTCATGAGCAGCGCCAGGTCACCTCTGGTGAACTTCCACTCGAAGG
>Ga0209061_1000465_pt1 | contig 103370 bp, 94 predicted proteins | sample Coa_R1_10_FD_187157 | JGI IMG/M metagenome (GOLD analysis project Ga0209061, IMG submission 187157) | Surface soil microbial communities from Centralia Pennsylvania, which are recovering from an underground coalmine fire - Coalmine... | ecosystem: Environmental > Terrestrial > Soil >... | reverse complement strand
CGTAGAGTGCCGAGATGGCGGCCGCAAAAAGGAGCGCCATGGCCAAGGCCAACGGCACCGCCGTGACCCCGATGGCCGCGAGCCCCACCAGCGCGATCAGCGAAAGAAAGGCCCCGATCATGAACACATCGCCGTGGGCGAAGTTGATCATGCCGATAATACCGTAGACCATGGTATAGCCGACGGCGATCAGCCCATAAATCATGCCGAGCGTGACGCCGTTGATCAGCTGCTGCAGCGCGTATGCCAGGATAGATCCTCCGTGGTTCATGGCACCTATGCGCGGATAAGCACGCCGCAGGCTGCGGCGCAAGCGGCGATGACGCGTTCGGGCACGTTTGCTAGAGCCCGTGATATGGAAATGGAGGCCGCAGAGTGGGACGCGCGCAGCGCATCGGCATCGGCAGCATCGCGGTGAGCTTGGCCGCCCTGGTGATGAAAGGGGCCGGCTGGTGGCTGACCGGAAGCGCTGCGATTTTTTCCGACGCGGCGGAAACCTTCGTCAACGTTGCCGCATCCACGCTGACGGTTTTTGCGCTTTCCGTCGCGGCCCGGCCCGCCGATGTGAACCACCCTTTCGGCCACGCCAAAGCGGAATTCTTTGCCGCCGCCATTGAGGGCGGCTTGATCGTCGGGGCGGCCTTGGTGATTTTGCATGAAGCCTGGGGAACTTGGCTTCTCGGCGAGCTGCCGCGCCTTTCCTGGTTCGGCATCGGCTTGACGCTCCTGGGGGCCGTCTTGAACGGCGCTTGGGCGGCGGTTCTCTTACGTGTGGGAAAACGCGAGCGCTCCCCGGCCCTGGTTGCCGATGGGCGGCATCTCTTCACCGATGTGGTGACCTCATTCGGCGTGGTGGGCGGGGTCTTGCTCGGAATCGGCAGCGGAATTGTCGCCTTCGATCCGCTCTTTGCGGCCTTGGTTGCCGCTTACATCCTGGTTTCCGGCTACCAGCTGATCCGTGCCTCCGTCGGCGGCTTGATGGACGAAGCTATTGACGAGTCGCTGCTGGCGCGGATTCGCGAGGTGGTTTCCGAACAAGGTGTCGGCGCGATTGAGGCGCATGATCTGCGCACCCGCAGTGCGGGCCGCGATATTTTTCTGGAGTTTCATCTTGTGGTGCCGGCGAAGATGACGGTTGCCGAAGCGCACGACATCTGCGATCGCATCGAGGCGGCTTTGCGTACCGCAATTCCGGGGCTGAAAACCACCATCCATATCGAGCCGGAGGGCAAGGCAAAGCATCACGGCGTGATTGTCTTGTGATGCGGCCTCCCCGGCGGGGGGATTTTCCCACCGCTACGCGCCAAAGAACGTTTTGAGCCAGCGCAAGGTCTCCTCGGGGGCTTCCTCGGGAATGTAATGGCCCGATGCCACCGGCCCGCCCGTAACCTCGGCGTTGCAGTAAGCGCGCCAAATTGCCAAGGGATCATACCATACGCCCACAAAGCCGCGGGCGCCCCAGAGCACCAGCAACGGGCATTGGATTTTTCGCCCCTTCGCCCGGCTTTGCCGATCGTGTTCGAGATCGATGGTCGCCGCCGCGCGATAGTCTTCGCACATGCCTTGAATCACCAGCGGATCCCGCGCCGCCGCGAGGTATTCGGCCAAGGCCTCGGGTGCGAATAACTCGGAAGCCGAAGCCCCGCGCGCGGTGTGGGCGGTAAACCAGGCTTCCGGCGCGGCGTTGATCAACACTTCGGGGAACGGATGCTTCTGGGCGAACCAAAACCAGTGATAGTAGCCCATGGCGAAGGCCATATCGGCGCGCTCGAAATGTTCGATCGTGGGCACGATGTCGAGCACGGCGAGACGCTCGACCCGTTCCGGGAAATCCAGCGCCAGCCGATGCGCCACCCGCGCCCCGCGATCATGGCTGCCGATGGCGAAGCGCCGAAAGCCCAACTGTTCCATCAATGCCACCAAATCGCGCGCCATTTCACGCTTGGAATAGGCGGCATGATCGTCGGAGGCGGGCGGTTTGAAGCTGCCGCCATATCCCCGAAGATCCGGACAAACCACGGCAAAGCGTTCGCCAAGGGCCGGCGCCACGCGATGCCACATGGCCGATGTCTGCGGATTGCCGTGCAAAAGCAGCAAGGGCGGCCGCGTTTCGCCGGAAGCGGCAAGGTTGTGCCGAAGCCGGATGCGGCCGGCCGGAACCTCGATCGTCGTCAGCGTAAAACCTGGGAAGAACATGGCTGGGTCCTCCGCGTGCCGAAACCAGGATGCCCAACGCCGCCCATTTCGTCTATCTTCGGCAAAACACACGGAAAGGTTGCGATGGAACCCGACGAACCGAGCTTGGATCCCAAGGACTGGAGCGAACTGCGCGCGCTCGGCCACCGCATGGTGGATGAGCTGTTTGACCATATGGCGGCGCTGCGCAGCCGCCCGGTCTGGCAGCCTTTGCCCGGGGCGATCCGTGAGCAGCTGCGCGCCGAACCCTTGCCGCGGCAAGGACGCGCGCCCGAGCAGGTTTATCAGGAAGCGCGGGATCTGCTGTTCCGCTACGGGCTTGGCAGCATCCACCCCGGTTTCATGGGCTGGGTGCATGGCGGGGGCAATGCGGTCGGTGCCTTGGCGGAGCTGTTGGCCGCCGGGGTGAATGCGAACCTGGGCGGACGCGACCATGTGGCGATTGAAATGGAACGCCAGGTCATTCGCTGGGTCGCCGAATTGCTGGGGTTTCCCCCGGAGAGCGCGGGCCTGTTGGTGACCGGAAGCTCGCAGGCCAATCTGATGGGCGTGTTGGTGGCGCGTTCGGCAGCGCTTGGCCCCGCAGTGCGCGCACAGGGCATCGGCGACGCCAAGCTTGCGGCCTACGCGTCCGCCGCCGCGCATGCTTGCATTCCGCGTGCTTTTGAAATTGCCGGGTTAGGGCGCGAAACGCTGCGGGAAATTCCGGTCGATTCGGATTATCACATCGATATCGCAGAGCTCCGGAAGGCGATCCGAGAGGACAAGGCCCGCGGCTATCGCCCGTTTTTGCTGCTGGCCACAGCGGGGACGGTGGATACGGGCGCGGTGGATCCGCTTGCCCGGCTTGCCGAGATTGCGCGCGCGGAGGGCATGTGGCTGCACGTGGACGGCGCTTTCGGCGCGCTCTTGGCGTGCGCGCCTGCTTTGCGCGAAAAGATTGCGGGCATCGAGCAGGCGCAGTCGGTGGCGCTCGATTTTCACAAATGGGGGCAGGTTCCTTACGATGCCGGATGCTTTCTGGCCCGCTCCGCCGCGCCGCTTCTGGCCACCTTCGGGCAGAACCCGCATTATCTGCAAGCCGCCGCGCGCGGCCTCGCTGCCGGTGCGCCCTGGCCGTTCGAGCTTGGGCCGGATCTTTCGCGCGGGTTTCGTGCGCTTAAAGTGTGGATGACGCTCAAAGCCTACGGCACCGAGCGGTTGGGCGCATGCATCGCCCGCTGTTGCGACCTGGCGCGCTACGCGGCGGAGCGGATCTCGGCCGAGCCGGAATTGGAACTGCTGGCGCCGGTTCCGCTCAACATTGTTTGCTTTAGGTATCGAAACGGCAGCGCGCTTGATGCGCTGAATGCCGATATTGTGGCCGATGTTCAAGAAAGCGGGCTTGCTGTCCCATCGATCACGCGCATTCAGGGCAAACTTGCAATCCGGGCGGCGATCGTCAATCACCGCACGCGCCGCGAAGACATCGACGCCTTGCTGGATGCCGTCTTGAAAATGGGCCGGCTGCGCGCCGCGCAATCCGCTTAACGCGTTGCGGAATACGGCTTAATAGGTTGCCCGGCCGCCGGAGATATCGAAGACGGCGCCGGTGGAAAAGCTACATTCCTTGCTGGAAAGCCAAGCCACGAGCGCGGCAATTTCCTCCACCGTGCCGAACCGGCCCATCGGGATTTTCGAGAGCATGTAGTCGATATGCTCTTGCGTCATTTGCGCAAAAATCGCCGTGCGCACAGCCGCCGGCGTGATGCAATTGACGCGGATGCCGGTTTTCGCAAGCTCTTTGCCGAGCGATTTGGTAAAACCGATAACGCCTGCCTTCGAGGCGGAATAGGCGGAGGCATTCGGGTTGCCTTCTTTACCGGCAATCGAGGCGATATTGACGATCCGCCCGTAATCCTGCCTGAGCATCTGCGGCACCACGGCGCGATTGCTGTAGAAAACGCCGAAGAGATTGATTTCTACAACGCGGCGCCACTGCTCCGGCGGATATTCCCAGACCGTGGCATTGGGCCCGGAGATGCCGGCACTGGCCACGAGAATATCGAGCCGGCCGAGCGCATCCACCGTGGTCTCCGCCGCGCGTTGAACGGCCTCGGCATCGGTGACGTCGAGTTTGACGGTATGGGTGCCGGCACCCACCGCCGCTTGGGCTTCGGCCAGGCTGCGCGGATCGAGATCCCACAGGCTGACCTTGGCCCCTTCCTGGGCGAGCCGTTTCGCACAGGCAAGGCCGATTCCGGAAGCCCCGCCGGTGACCACGGCCACCTGGCCCGCAAAGCGCAGCTCTTCCGCCATCAGTGTTCCTCCTATTGTCCCTTTGTCCCTGCCGGGCTTTTCCTAATCCTCGGCGCGTTCGCCGGAAAGCACGCGAACGGTATAGCGGTGCTGCAAGGCTGCGGCAATCGCCGCGCCATGGGCCGCATCGCGCGCTTCGATCATCAATTCGAGTTCTGCCGATTGCACGCTGGGTGCGGCAAAGAGCCGGTGATGCGAGACCTCGATAATATTGCCGCCGGCCTCGCCGATGCAGCCGGCAATGTCGGCCAAGACGCCCGGCCGGTCGGGGATATCCATCCGGAGCCGCAACAGCCGCCCGTCGCGCAGCAAATTGCGGAGCAGCACGTTGGCAAGAATGCGCGCGTCGATATTGCCGCCCGAGACCACCACGCCGACACGGCGGCCGCGGAACCGTTCCGGAAAGACAAGCAGCGCGGCAAGGCCCGCGGCACCGGCGCCTTCCGCCACCACTTTGGCGTTCTCGGCCAAGAGGGCAATGGCTTGCTCCACCGCCCTTTCGGGCACCACCAGGACTTCAAGGCCGAAACTTCGGATCAGTGCCAAAGGAAGCTCGCCGACATCGCGCACGGCAATGCCTTCGGCAATGGTCGGCCCGCCCACCCGCACCTCTTCTCCGGCCAAGCGTTGGGCCATGGCCGCATAGGCGGCCACCTCCACGCCGATGACCTCGATGCCCGGTTTGAGCGTGAGCGCAGCCGCCGCGCAACCGGCGAGCAGGCCGCCGCCGCCGACCGGGACCACCAGCACGTCAAGCTCCGGCGCATCGGCGAGAAACTCCAGCGCCAGCGTGCCTTGCCCTGCGATCACGGCAGGATCGTCGTAGGGGTGAATGAAGACAAAGCCCTGTTCCGCTTCCAGCCGGTGTGCATGCTCCGCAGCCTCGGCGAGCGTCTCGCCATGCAGCAAGACCTCGGCGCCGAAGGCGGCGGTGCGCGTCACCTTGGTTGCCGGCGTGAAGCGCGGCATGACGATCCGGGCCGAGATGCCCAAGAGCTGGGCATGGCGCGCCACCGCTTGGGCATGATTGCCGGCCGAGACGGCGATCACGCCGCGCCGGCGCTCGGCTTCCGAGAGCAACGCCAAGCGGTTGGCGGCGCCGCGCTCTTTAAAAGCCCCCGTGGCCTGAAGATTGTCGAGTTTCAGAACCACCTCGGCCCCGGTGGCCCTTGAGACGGTTTCGCTGCCGATCGCCGGGGTGCGCAGCACCCGCCCGGCGATGCGCAAAGCCGCCGCCTCTACCTCCGCAAGGCCGATTGTGGACATTTCGGCCGGCCAGCTATTGGTAGCGGACGCTTAAGATTTCATAGGTCCGGTCGCCCCCGGGGGCGGGCACCGAGACCGAATCTCCGGGCCGTTTACCGATCAGGGCCTTGGCGAGCGGGGAGGAAATCGAAAGCCGGCCTTCTTTGATGTCTGCCTCATGCGCCCCGACGATTTGATAGGTGCATTCCTTTTCGGTCTCCTCGTCGAGCAGTTGCACGACCGCACCGAATTTGATCTGCTCGCCGGAAAGCCGCGAGGTATCGATCACTTCGGCGGCGGCGATGATTTCCTCAAGCTCTGCAATCCGCCCTTCAATGAAGGATTGGCGCTCGCGCGCGGCATGGTATTCCGCATTTTCGCTGAGGTCCCCATGCCCGCGCGCCTCGGCGATCGCGCGGATGATCCCCGGGCGCTCAAACGTTTTCAAATGACGGAGTTCCTCTTCCAGCCGTTGCAGGCCTTGAGCGGTCATCGGAAACTTCTGCACAACCTTGTCCTCACTGGTGCGGGCAGTTCAACCCTTTCCGCAGTTCCACGCAAAACGAACACACCACCACCCCCGGCGCTGGCCGGGGGTGCCGAGCTCTTCAGAATGAGGAGGAAAAATACGCTTGCAAGGGCGCCACTTCAAGCGGTCCTGCTTTCAGGGCCGCAATCGCGTGGATGGCGGCGCGGGCGCCGGCAACGGTGGTGAAATGCGGCACCCCCCGCGTGAGCGCCGTGCGGCGGATATCGAACGTATCGGCAACCGCCTGCGCGCCCGCGGCGGTGTTGATCACCATCTGCACTTCATCGGACAGAATGGCATCCACGCAGTGCGGCCGCCCTTCGAGGACTTTGTTTACCACCTGCACGGCAAGCCCCGCCTCGCGCAGGCGTGCGGCGGTGCCGCGCGTGGCCATGATGCGAAAGCCCATCTCGATCAAGCGCCGCGCCAGCGGCACGAGGGCCGGCTTGTCGGCGTCCTTGACCGAGAGAAAAATCGTTCCCTCCATCGGCAGCCGCACGCTTGCCGCCAGCTGCGCTTTGGCAAAAGCCCGTTCGAAATTGCGGTCGATCCCCATGACCTCGCCGGTGGATTTCATTTCCGGGCCAAGCAGAACATCAACGTTAGGAAAGCGGTTGAAGGGAAAGACCGCCTCTTTGACCGCGACATAGGGCGGAGCCGGCGGAAGCTTCGGCAAAAGCTCCGCAAGTTTCGCCCCCGCCATCACCAAGGCGCCGATTTTCGCCACCGGCACTCCGGTTGCCTTGGCCACGAACGGCACCGTGCGCGATGCGCGCGGATTGACTTCCAAGACATAAATCGTGTCGCCCTGAATGGCATATTGCACGTTCATCAGGCCGACAACGCCGAGCGCTTTTGCGAGCGCGGCCGTTTCGGCCTTAAGCTCCGTCACGATCGCGGGCGGCAAGGAATAGGGCGGCAAAGCGCAAGCGGAATCGCCGGAATGAATTCCTGCTTCCTCGATATGTTCCATCACCCCGGCGACATAGACATCCTGCCCGTCGGCGACGCAATCGACGTCGACTTCGATGGCATCGGCGAGGTAGCGGTCGATCAAAACCGGGCTTTCGCCGGACACGCGCACGGCTTCGCGAATGTAGCGCGCGAGGCCCGCGCGATCGTAAACAATCTCCATCGCTCGCCCGCCCAGGACATAGCTCGGACGGATGACAACCGGATAGCCGATCCGTTCGGCCACCGCTTCGGCCTCTTCGGGGGAACGGGCGGTGGCGTTTTCCGGCTGCGAGAGGCCAAGCCGGCGCAAAAGCTGGCGGAAGAGCTCGCGATCTTCGGCGATATCGATCGCCTCGGCACTGGTGCCGAGGATGGGAATGCCGGCTTTCACCAAAGCTTGCGAAAGCTTCAGCGGCGTTTGTCCGCCGTATTGCACGATGCAACCCAAAAACGTTCCCGATTCCTGCTCTTTTCGGATCAAGGCGAGCACGTCTTCGGCGGTGAGGGGCTCGAAATAAAGCCGATCGGAGGTGTCGTAATCGGTGGAGACCGTTTCGGGATTGCAATTCACCATTATGGTTTCGTAACCTGCTTCACGCAACGCAAAGGCCGCGTGCACGCAGCAATAATCGAACTCAATCCCCTGGCCGATACGGTTGGGACCGCCGCCCAAAATGACCACCTTTTTCCGATCGCTGGGTTGGGCTTCACAGGCAGGCGGATGAAAACTGCCTTCGTATGTGGAGTACATATACGAGGTAACGGAAGCAAACTCTCCCGCACAGCTATCGACGCGTTTGTAAACCGGCTGCACGCCGAGCCGTGCGCGCAGCGCGGCCACTTCGGCCTCGGTTGTTTCGGCAAGTTCCGCCAAGCGCGCATCGGAAAAGCCCAAAGCCTTTAATTGCCGCAGCGCGGGCGCATCGGTCGGCAAGCCTTCCGCGCGAACGCGGCGCTCGGCAGCCACGATCTTTTCCAGCTCGCGCAGAAACCACGGATCGAACTTGCAGGCTTCATGGACGTCCATCACCGAAAGCCCCGCCCGCAAGGCCTGCGCCGCCATCAACACGCGATCGGGGCGCGGCGTGGAGAGGGCGGCGCGATACGCATCGCGCGTGCCGTCGCCGGGGGGTGCGACTTCATCGAGCCCGCTCAGCCCGGTTTCCATACTCCGTAAGCCCTTTTGCAATGCTTCGGCGAAACTCCGCCCGATGGCCATCGCCTCGCCGACGGATTTCATGCTGGTGGAGAGCAGGGCCGGCGTTCCGGGAAACTTTTCAAACGTAAAGCGCGGAATTTTCACCACCACATAATCGATCGTGGGTTCGAAACTCGCGGGCGTGACGCGGGTGACGTCGTTTTTCAGTTCATCCAGCCGATAACCCACGGCAAGCTTGGCGGCGACTTTGGCGATCGGAAACCCGGTGGCTTTGGAGGCAAGCGCCGAAGAGCGCGAAACCCGCGGGTTCATTTCAATGATCACCATCCGCCCATCGGCCGGATTGATTGCGAATTGCACGTTGGAGCCGCCGGTATCCACGCCGATTGCACGCAGGCATGCGATGGAGGCGTTGCGCATGCGCTGATATTCTTTGTCGGTAAGCGTCAGCGCCGGAGCCACGGTGATCGAATCGCCGGTGTGCACGCCCATGGGATCGAGGTTTTCGATCGAGCAGACGATGATGCAGTTATCTTCACAATCCCGCACCACCTCCATCTCGAATTCTTTCCAACCCAAAACGCTTTCTTCGATCAAAACCTCGTGCGTGGGAGAAGCGGCAAGCCCGCCCGCGACAATTTGGTCGAATTCTTCGCGATTGTAAGCAATGCCGCCGCCGGTGCCGCCCAAGGTGAAGGAGGGGCGAATAACCGCCGGCAACCCCACAAAGGCAAGCGCCTCTTTTGCCTCATCCATAGTATGGGCCAAAGCGCTGCGCGGGCTTTCGATGCCGATCGCGGCCATGGTGTCGCGAAATTTTTGCCGATCTTCGGCCCGTTCGATCACCTCCGCGCGCGCCCCTATTAATTCCACACCGTAACGTTCAAGCGTGCCCGCGCGCACCAGTTCCATGGCCGCATTGAGCGCGGTCTGTCCGCCCATGGTCGGCAGCAGCGCATCGGGCCGCTCGCGCGCGATGACCCTTTCGATCATCTCGGGCGTGATGGGTTCGATGTAAGTGGCATCGGCTAGATTCGGATCCGTCATGATGGTTGCCGGATTCGAGTTGACCAAGATCACCCGATATCCTTCTTCTCGCAGCGCTTTGCACGCCTGCGTGCCGGAATAATCGAATTCGCAGGCCTGACTGATGATAATCGGCCCCGCGCCGATAATGAGAATGGAATGCAGATCTGTCCGCTTCGGCATGGTTGCTCTAATCTCGCAAAGTGTTCAGGAGTTGCTCGGCGCCGGCATGGCGTTCGGTCAACAACCGATGCACGGTTTCAACGCCTTTGGGGCTGAGTTCCAAATGCCAATGGCATTGCAAAGCACCCGGCGGCAAACGCACCGGATCCCGGATCTCGCCTCTGCGCAGGCAGTCTGCGATCGCGGCATGAAGCGCATCCGCATCAAACCGATCGCACAACAAGCGACGAAGCTCTTGGACTCCTTCCTCGGCGTTCGGAGCGGTGGGCGCATGCTGATACGCCATGAGCAGAAGGGCTTCCGCGGCGGAAAGAGGGGTCATTGTCTCACCCCCGGCTGCATCTGCAGCATCTTAAGCGCGCGAGCCATGCGCGGCTTCCATAAAGCCAACGAAACGATCGAAGAGATAGCGGCTATCGGTCGGCCCAGGGCTTGCTTCGGGGTGGTATTGCACGCTGAAGACGGGCCGATCGATGCAGGCAATTCCCTCATTCGAGCCGTCAAAAAGGCTGACATGCGTGACTTTCACCCCGCTCGGCAGGGTGTCGGGATCAACCGCAAAGCCGTGATTCTGACTGGTGATTTCGACATGGCCGGTGCTCAATTCCTGCACCGGCTGATTGGCGCCGCGATGGCCGCGCGCCATTTTGTAGGTGCGCGCGCCGAGGGCAAGCGCGAGCAGCTGATGGCCGAGGCAAATGCCGAAAAGCGGCAGGCCCGTGTCGAGAATGTGCCGGATGACGGGAACGGCGTATTCGGCCGTGGCGGCCGGATCGCCGGGGCCGTTCGAAAGAAACACGCCGTCCGGCTTCAAGCGCAGAATCTGCTCGGCCGAAGCGGTTGCCGGCACCACGCTGACCCGGCATCCGCTGGAAGCAAGACAGCGCAGAATATTGCGTTTGGCGCCGTAATCCACCGCCACCACGTGAAAGCGCGGCGCTTCCTGCCGGCCGAAGCCTTCCGGCCAATGCCAGAGCGTTTCATCCCAGCTGTAGCTTTGCCGGCATGTCACCTCGCGCGCGAGATCCATGCCTTCAAGCCCCGGCCATGCCGCCGCCGCGGCACGCAGCGCCGCCAGATCAAACCGGCCATCGGGCGGGTAACACAAAACGCCGGTCGGCGCGCCGGCGTCGCGAATGCGCAAGGTCAGCGCTCTTGTGTCGATGCCGGCAATGCCGGCGACCCCTTCGCTGATGAGCCATTTGTCCAACGCCTGCGCGGCGCGCCAGTTTGAAGGCTCGGTAATGTCCTGCTTCAACACCAGCCCGCGCGCGGCAATGCGGTTGGCTTCCACATCCTCGGCATTGGTGCCGACATTGCCGATATGGGGGAAGGTGAAGGTGATGATCTGGCCGGCATAAGAAGGGTCGGTGAGGACCTCCTGATAGCCGGTCATGGACGTGTTGAAACAGACCTCTCCCACCGGAGGCGTCGCCCCGGTATAGGCTCCGAAACCTCGCCCCCAAAACACGCTGCCATCGGCGAGCACCAGGCATGCGGTGGCGCCTGGCGGAGCCGAATCGGCCTCGGGTGAGGCTGAGCCGCGTGCTACACGGGCGGCTTCGGCCCCCGGCAGGGCGGCCAGATCGACCCCCAGGGCCGCGATCAAGGCGGGCCAATGCCGCGAGGGGATGGCCTGGGCGCTGCGCCATTTGCGCAGGGCCTCGGTGCTGACCCCGAGGCGGCGGGCTGCCGCCTCCGGCCCGCCAAGCCGTGCGATGATTTCTTTGACGTCGAGTGCCATGCCTACTCCCGGGAAGACGCTGTGAAATCGGAGATGGGAACCGGATATGGGAAATTATTTCCCAATGCAAGTAACATCTGCGTGACGGGAAATTTCTTCCGCCGTTTGCTCCGCGCGGTTTTGTGTTATCTTTGTCAAGAAGGAAAAATCCGCATGAGCCTGCGCCAAACTTTCACCGATCAGCTGAAATCCGCCATGAAAGCCGGTGACGCCGCGCGCATCTCAACCCTGAGAATGATCCTTGCCCGGCTCAAGGAAGTCGATATCGCCGCCCGCCCGCGCGGGGTTACCCAAGTTCCGGATGAGGAAGTTTTCGCCATGCTTCGGGGAATGGTGAAATCACGCCGTGAATCCGCAGCGCTTTATCGGCAGGGCAATCGGCCGGAATTGGCCGAGAAGGAAGAAGCCGAGATTGCCATCATCGAAAGCTTTCTCCCCCAGCAGCTTTCGGGGCAAGCCCTGGAGGAGGCAGTAGCAGCCGCGATTGCGGAGACGTGCGCCGCCGGCGCCAAGGATATGGGCCGGGTGATGGCTGCGTTGAAAGCACGGCATGGCTCAAGCATCGATCTTGCCGAGGCCAGCCGCCTCGTGCGCGCAAAGCTTTCCGGCTGATGGCCGTTTCCCCCGATTTTCTTGAGGAACTTCGCGCCCGCATTCCGCTTGCGGGCCTGATCGGCACGCGCGTGCCGTTGCAGCGCTCGGGGCGCAATTGGCGCGGTTGTTGCCCGTTTCATGCCGAGAAAACGCCTTCCTTCTACGTCTACGACGACCATTACCATTGCTTTGGGTGCGGCGCGCACGGCGATGCCGTGAGCTTCCTGATGCAGACCCAGAACCTTGCCTTTATGGAAGCCGTGACCGAGCTTGCACGCCAGGCGGGGCTTGCCGTGCCGAAACCCGCCCCCGAAGCGGAGGCCGCGGAACGCCGCCGCTTGGCGCTTTCGGAGGTGCTTGCGCGCGCGGAGGCGGCCTTCACCCGCCGCCTGTTCCTGCCGGAGGGCGCCCAAGCCTTGGCGTATCTGAAAGAACGGGGGATTACCGAGGAAACCATCCGCCGCTTCGGCTTGGGTTATGCGCCGAGGCGGGGGGCGCTTGTTGCGGAGCTTGCGCGCGAAGGCGTGGGCCTTGAGGAAATGGCGCAAGCGGGGTTGCTTCGGCAAAGCGAAGACGGCAGCCCGGCGGGGGAATTCTTTCTCGAGCGCGTGATGTTTCCGATCCGCGATCGGCGCGGCAGGGTGATCGGGTTCGGCGGCCGCGTTTTGGGCACCGGCCAGCCGAAATATCTCAATGGGCCGGAAACCCCGATTTTTTCGAAACGGCGGGCGCTTTACGGGTTCGACCTCGCGCGCGAGAAGGTCCGCCAAGGCGCCAAGCTGGTGGTGGTGGAGGGGTATATGGACGTTATTGCCCTTCACCAGGCAGGCTTCAAAGGTGCGGTTGCCCCGCTCGGCACCGCGCTTTCCGCCGAGCAGCTGGAATTGCTCTGGCGCCTCTCGCCCGTGCCCGTTCTCTGTTTCGACGGCGATCGCGCGGGCGCAGGCGCCGCGTTGCGGGCGCTGGAGACGGCACTGCCCTTGCTGACGCCGAGCCGAAGTTTGCGCATCGCCGCGCTGCCGGAGGGGGAGGATCCGGATTCGTTTGTGCGCAAAAAGGGGGCAGGAGCATTTCAGCTGGTGCTCGACGGCGCCGAGGCGCCGGTGGATGCGCTTTATCGATTGCTGCGCGCGCAAGCCCCGCAAGGCACGCCGGAGCAGCGCGCGGCATTCCGCGCCAAGTTGGAAGAGACGGCGGCCCGTATTCGCGACCGCGGCCTGGCCAAGGAGTACCGTCGGGCGCTGCTTGCCCGCTATTTCGAGGAGCAACGCCGCCCGATTCGGCCCGCGCCGCCGCTGCCCAAAGCCGCCACACCCACGCCGGAAAACGCGCTTGCCGAGCGGCAACGCATCCTTGCGGCCGTGTTGCTGCATCATCCGAGTTTGTTGCCGGATGTCGAGGAAGCCTGGCTATCGCTGGATCTGCCGCCCTGGCTCGCGGCTTTCCGAAAGGCCGTCTTGGCATGGTCCGCCACGGCGGAAACGCTTGACTCGGACGCTTTGATCACCCACCTCAGGGCTTCCGGAATGGCAAATCTGGAGGCCCAAGTGCGGGCGGCGACGCCGTTTCCGCTGCCGAAGTTTGCCGGCCCTGATGCCGAGCGGACGGAGGCGCAAGCGGGTTGGTGGCATATTTTCGGTCTGCTGCATCGCGCACGGTTGGATGCGGAAGTGGCTGTGGCACAACGTGATTTTGCCGCCGAACCGGATCTGCGTCGCCAACAGCGGCTGTTGGCCCTGGTGGAGGCGCGCGCACGGCTGGCGCGCGGGGAGCCGGACGGAATTGGCGCTGCCGTTTAGACAGCGATGAGGATTCAAAAGCGGGAGAGCGCGAGCTTGCCATCGCGTTCGAAACGGGAACTGCAACAGGAGTGATCTGAGGCAATGGCAACCAAGCAATCGGTGCCGGCGGAGCCTGCGGCGAGCGAATCGGATTCCGATACCACCCTGCTGGATACCCAATCGGCGGCGGTGAAGCGGCTGATCGCACGCGGCAAGGAACGCGGCTATATTACTTTTGACGAGCTGAACGCAGTCCTTCCCCCTGATCAGAATAGCTCCGAGCAGATTGAAGATGTGATGGCGATGTTGAACGAGATGGGGATCCAAGTGGTCGAGGCCGAGGAAACCGAAGAGCCGGAGCTGCCGGTCAAGGCGGAGAAAGTCGAAGAGATCGAAGACGAAGAACGCCTCGGCAATGTGGACGAGGAAAGCCTCGGCCGCACGGATGACCCGGTCCGCATGTACTTGCGGGAAATGGGCAGCGTGGAATTGCTCTCGCGCGAGGGCGAGATCGCCATTGCCAAGCGCATCGAAGCGGGCCGCGACATGATGGTGGGGGGGTTGTGCGAAAGCCCGCTGACCTTCCGCGCCATTGTTGCCTGGCACGAAGCGCTGAAAGCCGGCCGCATGCTGCTGCGCGACATTATCGATCTGGAAGCCACGCAAGGCGGCCCCAGCCATCCGGAGGCGGATGCCGACGGCCCCTCAAGCCACGACGGAGAGGCGCCTTTCGATCCTCCCGAGGAGCTGGAGGATGACGATGCGGACGGTGCGGGCCTTTCGCTCTCGGCGCTCGAGGAAAAGCTCAAGCCCCAGGTTCTCGCCACCTTTGAAGAAATCGAGACCCTTTACAACAAGGTGCAGAAGCTGCAGCGCCGGCGGCTGGATGCGATTACCGCAGCCGAGGAAATGAACCGGCGCACCGAGCGGACTTACGAGAAGCTGCGCCGGGAGCTTGTCCAAAAAGTGCAGCAGCTTTGCCTGCACAACAACCGCGTGGAAGAGCTGGTTCAGCAACTGAAAATGCTCAACCAGCAGCTGACCACTTTGGAAGGCAAACTGCTCAGGCTTGCGGAATCCTGCAAAGTCAGCCGCGAGGAGTTTTTGAAGCAGTATCGCGGCAACGAACTGGATCCGCATTGGCTTGAGCGCATTGCAAAGCTTCCCGCCAAGGGCTGGAAGACCTTTGCCAGCAAGCACGCCGATGAGATTAACGAGATCCGCAGCCAAATTGCGGCGATTGCCAACGAGGCGAGCCTGCCGATCGGCGAATTTCGTCGCGTCTACGCCACCGTGAGCCGCGGCGAACGCGATGCCACGCGCGCCAAAAAAGAAATGATCGAGGCCAATTTGCGGCTGGTGATTTCGATTGCCAAGAAATATACCAATCGCGGGCTGCAGTTTCTCGATTTGATTCAGGAAGGCAATATCGGCCTGATGAAAGCGGTGGATAAATTCGAATATCGCCGCGGTTATAAGTTCAGCACCTACGCGACGTGGTGGATCCGCCAAGCCATTACCCGTTCCATTGCCGATCAGGCGCGCACCATTCGCATTCCTGTCCACATGATCGAGACGATCAACAAGTTGGTGCGGACTTCGCGGCAGATTTTGCACGAGATCGGCCGCGAGCCGGCGCCCGAGGAATTGGCGGAAAAGCTCGGCATGCCGCTTGAGAAGGTGCGCAAGGTGCTGAAGATCGCCAAGGAACCGATCAGCCTTGAGACGCCGATCGGCGATGAGGAAGACAGCCATTTGGGCGACTTCATCGAGGATAAAAGCGCCGTCATTCCTTTGGATGCGGCGATCCAAGCCAATTTGCGCGAAGCGGCGACGCGCGTGTTGGCAACGCTGACGCCGCGCGAGGAACGCGTGCTGCGGATGCGTTTCGGTATCGGCATGAACACCGACCACACGCTCGAAGAAGTGGGGCAGCAATTCAACGTGACGCGCGAGCGGATCCGGCAGATCGAGGCCAAAGCGCTGCGTAAGTTGAAACACCCGAGCCGGAGCCGCAAGCTGCGCAGCTTCCTGGACGACTAACGCACGGAAGCATTGCCGATGGCGGCAGTCGAACGCGTTGTGGTGACGGTTACCTTTCTCCGCATGGACCGCAAACCGGCGCGTCCGGTTCCGCCGTTTCCGGCGCCGGCGCAGGTGGTGCAGTTGCGTTCGCCTTCGGTTTCCTTCTATCGCTATTTATACAACACGGTGGGCGCGCCGCATGTCTGGTGGCTTCGGCGCGTGACACCGGATGATGAGCTTGCGGCCCTCTTGCGCTCGCCCGGGCTCAGCGTGCACGTGCTTTATGTCGGCGGCGAACCGGTCGGTTTTTATGAGCTGGATGCCCGGTATTGGCCGGTGGTGAATCTTGCGTATTTCGGCCTTGTGCCGCACATGGTCGGCAAAGGATTTGGCTTTCCGCTGCTCTGCCATGCGGTGGATCTCGTTTGGTCTCACGGCGCTCAGGCCATGACGGTCAACACCTGCACCGCCGACCATCCGCGCGCGCTTCCGAACTATATTCGCGCCGGTTTCAAGCCGGTTCGCCAAGCACAAGAGGAATGGCCGGTGCCGACGCATCTCGGCTTGGTGATCCCGCCGCATCTGCGGCTTTCGGAAACGGGTCAGCGGGGATGACGCGACAAGCTTTTATGTGCCAGCGCCGAAAACCGGTTATTGATCGCGAATGGCTGAGCGCCGGGGGCATCGAGCAAATGATGGCGCGGATTGCCCCGCATGTGCGGATCCTTTCGGGGGAGGAACGGGAAGCCTCGCTGCGCGCAACCCTGGCAAGCCGGCCCGAGCCTCGAGGCGATATTTGGTTGTTCGGCTACGGATCCTTGATTTGGAACCCAACCGTTCAGTTTGAAGAACAGCAGGTTGTTTGCGTGCCCGGATGGCACCGCTGCTTTTGCCTTACCGCATTTGCCGGCCGCGGCACGCCGGAGAACCCGGGCTTGCTTTTGGGGCTGGATCGCGGCGGGCGCTGCATCGGCGTGGCTTATCGGCTGGCCGAGGCCATTGCAGAGAAGGAATTGCGCCTTCTGTGGCACCGCGAAATGATCTCGGGAAGTTATGTGCCTCTTTGGATCCCGGCCTATACGCGCGAGGGAAAGCGCTTGGGGCATGTGATCGCTTTCACCATCAACCACGCCGCGCCGGGTTATGCGGGGAACCTTGACGAAGCCGAAATTGTTCGCCGCCTGGCAACAGCGCACGGCGAGCTTGGCTCTGCGGCCGAGTATTTGTTCCAAACGCTCGACGGATTACGCAGCCTCGGCATCCACGACGAGTTGATGGAAAAACTCGCCGTGCGCGTCGCCGAGGAGCTTACTCCATCGCCGCATGAACAAGATTGCTGATGCGATCCAGCCGCGCCGAATGCCAGGGCTCGGGCGCGACATGGTTCGTGATGTAGGCGAACGAGACGCCGCTCTCCGGATCCCCCCAGCAATAGGAAGAGCCGACCCCGCCATGGCCGAATGTCGTTGGTGAGGCAAGGCTGCCAAGCCCGCGCGTTTCCGGCCCGTGCCCCCTCAGATGCGGCCCGAGCCCCCGATGCATCGGAAGCTTCATATATCCGTCGATGAGCTCGCCGGTAAAATCGCGCGTGACGAATTGGATCAAACGCGGCGAAAACACGCGCTTGGAACCCAGCCGGCCGCCCTGCAACATCATTTGGTAGAAGGCCGCCATCGCCCGGGCGGTGCCGAAGCCGCCGCCTCCGGGCACGCCCGCCATGCGGAATTCGCGGCTGTTGTCGGCGATGGCGGCAAATTCCGGCGCGGCGGAAATATCGGCGCAACGGTGCAGCTCTTCCTGCGGCACGCCGACAAAGAGCTCATCGGCAAGGCCGAGCGGAGCAAGCACGCGCCGGCGAATGAAATGTCGATAATCCTCGCCGCTGATGGCTTCAATCACCATCGCGAGCGTGTAATGCGCCGAGAGCCCATGGTAATGCATGCGCGAACCCGGCGTCCATTCCAGCGAGAAATCGCAGACCTCGGCGCGCATGCGGGCGTGATCGGCCCACGCCTCGCGGCTGACGACGGCCGATGGAAAACCCGCTTGGTGGGTGGCAACTTGAAAAATCGTAATCTCGCCTTTTCCGCGGGCGGCAAATTCCGGCAAATGATCGGCCACACGATCGGAGAACGAAAGCAAGCCTTCTTCCACCAAACTCCAAATGGCGGCCATGGTTAGAATCTTGGTGTTTGAATAGAGCAGCCAGAGCGTATCGTCGCGCGCCGGCGTACGTTCGGGTTCCGTGCGCGCATGGCCGTAGGTCTTGAAAAGGGCAAGCTTGCCATGTCGGGCGAGCGCGATCTGGCAACCGGGATAGCGGCCTTCTTCAATATGGCGGAGAATCAATTTCTCCAGCCGGGCGAGCCGCTCGGGCACAAAGCCCAAGCTTTCCGGATTGGCTTCTTCGAGTGGAAATTCTTTTGCCATGGACTGCACGACCTTTACCCGCGACCGACGAACGGCATTTTGGTTGCCATGATGGTCAGGAATTGCACATTGGACTCAAGCGGCAAGTGTGCCATGAAGACGATCGCCTCGGCAACGTGCTCCACATCCATCAGCGGTTCCACGGCGATCGTGCCGTTCGCCTGCGGCACGCCCTGCGCCATCCGCGCCGCCATTTCCGTTGCCGCATTGCCGATATCGATTTGCCCGCAGGCAATGTCGTATTTCCGCCCATCGAGCGAAAGCGATTTGGTAAGCCCCGTGATGGCGTGCTTGGTGGCCGTGTAGGGGGCCGAGTTCGGCCGCGGCGCGTGCGCCGAGATCGAGCCGTTGTTGATAATCCGTCCGCCGCGCGGTTGCTGATCCTTCATCACCCGAAAGGCGGCCTGCGCGCAGAGAAACGCGCCGGTCAGGTTCACTGCCACAACCGCGGTCCATTGCGCATAAGTCAGCTCTTCCAAAGGCACACCCGGCGCATTGGTGCCGGCATTGTTGAAGAGCAAATCCACCCGCCCGAACTGGTTTTTGGCGGTGGCGAACAAAGCATCGACCGAAGCGGGATCCGAGACATCGGTGGGCACGACCAAGCTGCTGCCTCCCGCTTCCTTCGCTTTTGCTGCGGTGGCTTCGAGCGCCTCGCGCCTGCGCCCGGCCAGCACCACGGTCCAGCCGGCCTTGGCGAGCGCTACGGCCGAGGCCCGCCCGATGCCGCTGCCCGCGCCGGTAACCACGGCGATTTTTCCTGCTCCTTGCATCTTCTCTCCCCCCTCTTGAGGTGTGCCGGCTCCGTCTCTCCGGCAAATCGGCGGCAAGCTTATCCCCAAAGAGCGGGCTTTGCGAACCCCGTCTTGGCGCACCCGGCGGGTGTGATCGACATTCTGAACGGAAGTTTAGGTTTCTTTCCGTTACAGCTTGCTTTGAAACAACCTATATTGATGTAAAATCACGTCCATGATCGGGCCCGCCCGGTCAGGGAGAGACAGAATGAAAAAACAGCACAGGCGGAAGACCGGGCGAAGGCAGATTGCCTTGCTGTTGGGCGTTGTTCTCGCCGGCTGTAGCAGCTACCCCGAAGACTATTACGGCTACGGCCTTTATGCCAGCAACGATCAATACGCAGGCTATGGCGGCGGTTATGGGGATTACGTTTATCCCCCTTATGCGTATCCGACATACTCCCCTTACGCCTATTACCCGTATTGGGATGACTGGCTTCTCTGGCCGGGCATCTTTGGCTGGGGCTTAGGGTTCGGCTTTTTTGACTGCTGCTTCGGCGCCCCCTACGGCTACGGCCACGGCCGGTTCGCTTATAATCACGGCGGCTGGGCCGGTTATGGCGGTGGTTGGGGCGGCTATCGCCCAGGCGGTTGGGGCGGCTTCGGCGGCGGCTGGGGCGGATTCCGCCCCGGCGGTTGGGGTGGTTATGGCGGCGGCTTCGGCGGATTCCATGGCGGTTGGGGCGGCTTCGGCGGCGGCTTTCATGGCGGGCACGGCTGAAGCCTGCGCTTAGGGCTCGGCTGTTGCGCGGCCGAGGCACGAATATCGGAACCCGGCTTTGCGCATAGCGGAAGGCTCATAGACGTTGCGCAGATCCACCACCACATCCCCGCGCATCAGGGATTTCAGCCGTTCCGGCGAGAGGGCGCGAAACTCGTTCCATTCCGTCACCACCACCAACGCATCCGCGCCGGTGGCGGCATCCCAAGCATCGCGGCAATAGCGAATTCCGTCTTTCCAGATCGCGCGGGCATGATCCATTCCGGCCGGATCGTAGGTCCGCACCTGGGCGCCTTCGCTCAGCAATCGCTCGATAATCGGGAGTGCCGGTGATTCGCGGATGTCATCGGTTTCCGGTTTGAAAGTCAGGCCAAGCACGGCGACCGTCCGCCCGCGCACCACGCCGCCGAGCGCAGCGGCCACGCGCGCGGCCATGCTTGCTTTGCGCGCCGCATTGACCGCAACCACCGTTTCAATCAGCCGCGAAGGCGCGCCCGCTTCTTGGGCGATCCGCACCAAGGCGAGGGTGTCTTTCGGAAAGCAGGAGCCGCCAAAGCCCGGGCCTGGGTGCAGAAATTTCCGCCCGATCCGCCCATCGAGCCCGATCCCGCGTGCGAGATCGTGCACGTCTGCGTTGAGTTTCTCGCACAGATCCGCCATTTCATTGATGAAGGTGACCTTCATCGCAAGAAAGCTGTTGGCGGCGTATTTGATCAGCTCCGCCGTCTCCAGGGTGGTGAAGACGATCGGCGTTTCGATCAGATAAAGCGGCCGATAGATCCGGCGCATGACCTCGCGTGCCCGCTCGGTTTCGGCGCCGATCACCACTCGATCGGGCCGCATGAAATCGCCGATCGCACTCCCTTCGCGCAGGAATTCGGGGTTTGCCACGATATCGCAGCCGAGCTCGGGGCGTAGTTCGCGCACGATTTGGGCGATACGCCGCCCCGTTCCCACGGGCACGGTCGATTTGGTGACAATCACCGCAGGCGCGGTGAGGGCTTTGGCAACCGCCTCGGCCGCGGCATAGACATAGCTCAGATCCGCGTGGCCGTCGCCGCGACGGGAAGGCGTGCCGACCGCGATGAACACCGCTTCGACCTGATCGAGCGCGGGCGGAAGCTCGGCCATGAAGCGAAGCCGCCCGGCGCGGACATTCTCCGCAACCAGCGCTTCCAGCCCCGGCTCATAAATCGGCAGACGGCCGGCTTGAAGGGCGGCAAGGCGGGCGGCATCGGCCTCCACCAACGCAACATCCATGCCGAATTCGGCGAAGCAGGCCGCGGAAACCAACCCGACATATCCCCCGCCGATCATTGCGATACGCACGATAAGACCTCCATCTCTTTGCGGCGCGGCCCTTCGGCCTCGGCTTGGCGTGCGCTGCGATCCTTATGCAACGGGAACCGCAAAGAAAACCCGTTTTCCCAAAAGCGCGGGAGAGGCGCGTGCGGTTTACTCACACGCCGCCCGCAGCGCCGCGCCGGCGGCGATCGGACAGAGCGGGAGCGCCAAGGCAAGGATTGCGCCAAGAAGCAGCAAGTGCGGCTGCGGGCTGAGCCCCGCCGCACCGGCTTCCACGGCGCCGGCCCCGAAAATAAGGATAGGCGTGGCCAGCGGCAGAACGAGCAAGGGCAATAATACGCCGCCCCGTCTGGCGCCGAGCACAATGGCTGCCCCGGCCGTCCCGAGCAGAGAGAGCGCCAAAGTTCCTATCAGCAGCCCCGCCAATAAGGTGGCCAGCAAGTCGGAGGGCATGCGCAGCATGATGGCTTCGGGCCCCGCCGCAACCAAGAGCGGCAGCCCCGTGACCAGCCAGTGAGCGGCCGCCTTCACCAGCGCAACACCCGAAGCCGGCAGGCCGGAAAGCAGCAATTGGTCGAGCGAGCCGTCTTCAAAATCGGCACCGAACAATCGATCCAGCGGCAGAAGCGCCGCCAGCAATGCCGCAACCCAGACGATCCCCGGCGCGAATCGCGCCAGCATTTCGGGTGAGGGGCCGAGCGCGAGGGGAAAGAGCGCGCCTGTCAGAAGAAAAAACAGAACCGCCGCCAGGGTATCGGCCCCGTGCCGAAACGAAAGCTGCGTCTCACGCGCAAGCATAGCGAGAGCGATCATCAAAGCCCGAGTGTTGCTGCTGAAGCCAAGGGAAGGGGGAGGTGGGTTGCGGCGATAATAGCCCCGCCTTGCGCGCGGTGCGCGGCGATCAAGCCGCCCAGAAGCGCGATGGCTGTTTGGTCAAGGCCCAAGGTGGGCTCATCCAAAAGCCAGAGCGGTGCGGACGACAAAACCAGGCGGGCCAAAGCCAATCTTCGGCGTTGGCCTGCCGAAAGCAGGCGCGCAGGCAGATCCCGCAAAGCCGCAAGCCCGACCGCGGCCAGCGCCGCCTCCACCGAGCCCTTGCCGATGCGCGCAAAGAAGCGAAGATTCTCGGCGGCGGTTAGGGTGGGTTTGACGCCGTCGGCATGGCCGAGATAGGCGACGCGACGGGCGTGCTGCACGGGATCCGTCAAAGCATCTCGGCCCTGCCAGAGAAACCTGCCGGCGACGGGCCGCAAAAGCCCGGCAAGCACGCGCAAAAGGGTGGACTTGCCGGCACCGTTCGGCCCCACCACCATCAGCGCGCCGCCTGCCGGAAGCACAAACCCGATATTCCGAAAGATCAGCCTTTCCCCGCGGAAAACGGTGAGCCCTTGCACTTCTAACAGCGGGGCGTCCTGGTTTTGCTGATTGCTCTGCTGAATGGCGATTTTTCTCCCGTGCGCTCTGTTGCCGAAGCCATGGGTATGGTCTAAGCCCGGCGGCGGCGCAATCTGGCACGCAAGGAGGGGCAAGTCATGCAGATGATTGGCCGTGATAGTCTGAAGACCCGCCGGAGCTTGAGGGTGGAAGGGAAGGATTACCATTACTTCTCGCTGGCGGAGGCCGCGCGCAGCTTGGGCGACATCTCAAAGCTTCCCATTACGCTCAAGATTTTGTTGGAAAACATCCTGCGCTTCGAAGACGGGCAGAGCTATACGACCGACCATGCACGCGCCATCGCCGCTTGGCTGGAGCGCGGCACGTCCACGCAGGAAGTGCCGTTCCGCCCCGCCCGAATCCTGATGCAGGATTTTACCGGCGTGCCCGCCGTGGTGGATCTTGCGGCCATGCGCGACGGCATTCGCAGCTTGGGCGGCGATCCGCAAAAGGTGAACCCTCTGGTGCCGGTGGATCTGGTGATCGACCACTCCGTGATGGTCGATGTCTTCGGCACGAAAGATGCCTTGCAGCGCAATATGGACCTGGAATTTCAGCGCAATGGCGAGCGCTACGCCTTTTTGCGCTGGGGCCAGCACGCGTTTCGGAACTTCCGCGTGGTGCCTCCGGGTACCGGTATTTGCCATCAGGTGAATTTGGAATACCTCGCGCAAGGGGTGTGGACGAACGAGCACGACGGCCAAACCTTTGCTTACCCCGATACCGTCTACGGCACCGACAGCCATACCACCATGGTCAACGGGCTCGGCGTGCTGGGATGGGGCGTGGGCGGCATTGAGGCCGAGGCCGCCATGCTCGGCCAACCCATAGCGATGGTGATTCCGGACGTGATCGGTTTTCGCCTGAAAGGGCAATTGCCCGAGGGCGCCACCGCCACCGACCTTGTGTTGACCGTTACGGAAATGCTCCGCCGCAAGGGCGTGGTCGGCAAATTCGTCGAGTTTTTCGGCCCGGCACTCGAGCACCTCCCGGTGGCGGACCGTGCGACCATCGGCAATATGTCTCCCGAATACGGGGCAACCTGCGGGTTCTTCCCCATCGATCGCGCCACACTTGCCTATATGCGGCTGACCGGACGGGATGCGCACCGCATTGCCTTGGTCGAGGCCTATGCTAAGGCGCAGGGCCTTTGGCACGATGCCAATATGCCGGAGCCGCGCTTTACCGACGTGATCGAGCTCGATCTCGCCACGGTGCGCCCCTCCATTGCCGGTCCGAAGCGGCCGCAGGACCGCGTGCAGCTTGCCAAAGCGGCAGAAGCCTTCGACGCCGAACTTTCCAAGAGTTTCGGGGTGGCCGAGAGCGCGCGCGATAAAAGGGTGCCGGTGGAGGGCAAAAACTATACGCTGGGCCACGGCGATGTTGTCATTGCGGCGATTACCAGCTGCACCAACACCTCTAACCCCTCGGTCATGATCGGGGCGGGTTTGCTCGCGCGGAAAGCCCGCACCCGCGGATTGCGCCCCAAGCCGTGGGTCAAAACTTCGCTGGCCCCGGGCTCGCAAGTGGTTACGGAGTATCTCTCTTCCGCGGGTCTGAATGAGGATCTCGATGCCTTGGGCTTCAACCTTGTGGGCTACGGCTGCACCACGTGCATCGGCAATTCCGGCCCGCTAGACGAGGCAATTGCAGATGCCATCGAAACGAACAACCTCGTTGCGGTCTCCGTGCTTTCCGGCAACCGCAATTTCGAGGGGCGGGTGCATCCGAACGTGCGCGCCAATTACCTCGCAAGCCCGCCGCTTGTGGTGGCGTATGCGCTGCTCGGCACGATGCGCGAAGATATCACCACGGCTTCGCTCGGCACCGGCAGCGACGGAAAACCGGTTAAGCTTGCGGAAATTTGGCCGAGCAATGAAGAAATTGCCGAAACGGTGCAAAACCATGTGCGCCCGGAGTTTTTCCGGAAGCGTTATGCGGAGGTCTTCAAAGGCCCTCCGCAGTGGCAAAAGATGGAAATCGCGGGCAGCGGTGAAACCTATCGTTGGTCCGACAGTTCCACCTATGTCAAAAACCCGCCTTATTTCGAAGGAATCACGATGGAACCGCCGGGTGTTGCCGATATTCGCGGCGCCCGCGCGCTGGCCATTTTGGGCGATTCGATTACCACCGACCATATCAGCCCGGCGGGGAGCATCAAAAAGGATTCGCCTGCAGGCCAATATCTTCTCGAGCGCCAGATTCTGCCGAAGGATTTCAACAGCTACGGCTCACGGCGCGGCAACCATGAAATCATGATGCGCGGCACGTTCGCCAATATTCGTATCCGCAATGAAATGCTCTCCGGCGTCGAAGGCGGGTACACCAAACACTATCCTTCCGGCGAACAAATGACGATCTATGACGCCGCCATGCGCTACAAAGCCGAGGGCGTGCCGCTGGTTGTGATCGCCGGCAAGGAATACGGCACCGGCTCTTCGCGCGACTGGGCCGCAAAAGGCACCATGTTGCTCGGGGTAAAAGCGGTGATTGCGGAAAGCTTCGAACGGATTCACCGCTCCAATCTGGTCGGCATGGGCGTTATTCCGCTGACGTTCAAAGACGGAATGAACCGCAAAACATTAGCCCTGACCGGGGCGGAAACCTTTGATATCATCGGGCTTGAGCGGCTTACTCCGCGTATGGACGTTTCTCTGGTGATTCATCGCCCGAACGGGAGCACGGAAACCGTGCCGCTGCTTTGCCGCGTGGACACCGCCGATGAAGTGGCCTACTGCCATCACGGCGGCATTTTGCCCTACGTGCTGCGCGCTATGGCAAAGGCGGCCTAAACTCGGGGCTTGGCCCCATGTCGGGGCCCCGATCTTTTCTTGCATGGGCGAAAGGTTTCGCGCGGCTTCCCATCAGCCTTGACGTGCGCGCCGTCAGCCTTGCCGAAGGCGTGCGTGCGGCGCTCTCGACCTCCGTTATCGTCGCGCTGAACGGTTGGCTGCATATCCCCGCCTTGTCGCAGTCCGCTTTGGCGGCGCTGCTCACCTGTCTTTGCGATCCGGGCGGGCCGGTTTGGCGGCGCGTTCCGCCCTTGCTGAGTTTTGCCGTGCTCGGCTCGTTGCTCTACAGCGGGTTCGGGCTGGCCCGCGGCATCGGTTATGCCGTGATCCCTTTGGCCGCCTTCGGGATTTTCTGCAACCTCTTTGTGCGGGTCTACGGCCAATCGGCGCAGCTGGTCGGCAACCTGCTCACGGTGGTTTTGGTTCTGGCTTTGGATCGGCCCATTCCCAATTTTTCCGCGGCCGCAGAAACCGCGATGGCGTTTTTCGGCGGCGCGCTGTGGGCCGTTTTGCTCACGCTGATCATTTGGCGGGTGCACCCGTTCGGACCGGCGCGCCGGGCGGTCGGCCGGATTTATCGCGCGCTTGCGGACATGGCGGCCGATATGGCCACGCGCGGAACCGGGCAGGCAGAATGGGAAGAGCATGCGCGGATCTATCGCTCGCGGGTGCGCGATGCCATCGAAACGGCCCGCGGCGTGGTCTTGGAAACATTGCGCGCACGCGGCGCGGCAAACTTGCGGGGCACGCAGAATCTCGTGCGCTTGGAAGCGGCCGATCAGATATTCGGCGCCTTGATTGCATTGAGCGAAACGCTTTCCGAGACCGCGTCCGAAGAATTTCGTCGGAGCGCCAGGCACATGCTGCGCCTCTTGCAGCGGATTTTCGTCGCTTTGGCAGAGGTGATCGAAACCGATGCCACCGCACGGCTGGCCGCAATCGAACGTGCGATCGGCGCCGTCCGCGCGATTGGGGCGGGCGAGGCCATTGATCGTTCGGGCGAGACCGCGATTTCGCGTCTTGTCGATTTCGTTGCGGAGCGTTTGCAAATTGCGCTCACGCTTTCTTCGCCCTCGGGCTACCTGCCTCAGACGGTCGGCGAAAACGTCTCCCGCCGGTCTTTGCGGCAAAAATTGCTCGGCCCGATCCTGGCCAATCTCAACTGGCAGTCCGCAAGCTTGCGCCATGCTTTACGCGCGGCGGTGATCGCCGTGCCCGGTTTTGCCATCACCTTTACCTGGCCGGGCGATTACGAGCATTGGTTGACCATCACATTGATCATGACGCTCCAGCCTTTTTACTCCACGACCCTGCAACGGGCGCTGGAGCGGATCGGCGGCACGGTTTTGGGCGGTGTGCTTGCCGCGGTGCTCGCCTTGTTCTGTCGTTCTCCGGATGCCATTGCGCTGGCGCTGTTTCCGCTGGCAATTGCCGCGCTCGCCGTGCGGCCGGCAAGCTTCAGCCTCTTCATGGCACTGCTGACGCCGCTGGTGGTGCTGCTTTCCGAGCTTGGTCGGCCGGGCAGCAGCGAAATCCAAATTGCCGCCTTGCGTGCGCTTTATACCGTGATCGGCGGCGGCCTTGCGGTGGTGGGCAATTTGGTCTTGTGGCCGAGCTGGGAGCCGGAACGCTTACAAAACGAACTCGCCGGCGCGATCACTGCCCATCAGCGTTATGCCGAGGCGGTTCTGGACTTTTTGCTTCACGCCGCGTCTTTGGAGAATGTGGAAAGGGCACGTCGGGCGGCGGGTGTTGCGTCGAACAATCTCGAGGCATCGCTTGCGCGTGCCGTGCAAGAACCGGGACAGAGCCGCCAAGCTTTCGTGCAGGATGTGATTGTGGTCAGCGCGGCTCTGCGTCGCATGGCCGGGCGGCTTTCGGCTTTGCAAATTTCTCCGGACACCTTATCGGATGAGGAAGAAAAAGTGCTCCGTCGCTGGCGCGAATGGATTTCCGATGCGATGGCGGCTTTGTTGCAGACCCCGATTGCGCTGCCGTCCCGGCCCCAAGAGCTGCCGCCGAGCGGAATGGGCGAGGCCTTGGCGCGGATCGCCCGCCAGATTGAGCTGGTGGCCGGCATTCTCCGGCGATCGCGGCTGAGTTCCGAGCCCGAAAGTGCGCCTTTAGGCGAAATCCGGGGCGCGCCGGCGCGTTAGCGGCTCTGGCATTTTCCTCCGTCCCCTCCTATGTGTGCACTGCACAAGAATTGAGCCAAGAACCGAGTCGCAGAGATCGCAGCCTCCGAAGTCATGAACCTACGCAACATCGCCATCATCGCCCACGTGGACCACGGCAAGACCACGCTTGTGGACCAATTGCTGCGCCAATCCGGAGCGCTGCGCGCGCATCAGCAGGTGGCCGAGCGCGCGCTGGATCGCAACGAGCTGGAACGTGAGCGCGGTATCACCATTCTGGCCAAATGCACCAGCGTGGTTTGGGGCGATGTGCGCATCAACATCGTGGATACGCCCGGACACGCCGATTTCGGCGGCGAGGTGGAGCGTATCCTGAACATGGTCGACGGCGCGCTGGTTCTGGTGGACGCGGCGGAAGGGGTTTTGCCGCAGACGAAATTCGTGGTGGGCAAGGCTTTGGCGCGCGGGCTTCGGCCGATTGTCGTGATCAACAAGGTGGACCGCGCGGACGCCCGGCCCGATGAAGTGGCAAGCGAGGTCTTCGATCTCTTCGTCGCTTTGGGCGCCGATGAGGCGCAGCTCGATTTTCCGCTGCTCTACGCTTCCGGCCGTCAAGGCTGGGCCGAGACCAGCCTGAACGGCAAGCGGCAGGATTTAAGCGCGTTGTTCGAGCTGGTGGTGCGTGAGGTGCCGCCGCCCACGGTCAACCTGGAAGCGCCGTTCGCCATGGTGGCCGCCATTCTGGAATACGACAATTTTTTGGGCCGCATTCTCACCGGGCGCATCGAGCAGGGCCGCGCGCGCATGAACATGCCGGTGAAAGTGCTGCGTCCGGACGGAAGCGTGGTGGAAACCGCGCGGCTGACAAAGCTGCTTTGCTTCCGCGGGCTTGAGCGCGTGGCGGTGGAGGAAGCGGAAGCCGGGGACATCATCGCGGTTGCGGGCCTGGAAGAGGCCACCGTGCCGGATACGATCGGCGCGGTCGAACTTGCCGCGCCCATGCCGGCCATTCCCGTCGATCCGCCGACGCTCGTGATGACTTTTCGAATCAACGATGGGCCGCTGGCGGGGCGGGAGGGGACAAAGGTGACCTCGCGCCAAATTCGCGAACGGCTTTGGCGCGAAGTGGAAGGCAATATCGCGCTCAGGGTCTCCGAAAGCAGCGAAAAAGACGCTTTTGAAGTGGCCGGGCGCGGGGAATTGCAGCTCGGCGTCTTGATCGAAACGATGCGTCGGGAGGGTTTTGAGCTCACCATCGGCCGCCCGCGCGTGCTCGTGCGGACCAATCCTGAAACCGGCGAGCGCGAAGAGCCGATGGAAGAGGTTTTGGTGGATGTGGATGAAGCCTATGCCGGCGTCGTTGTGGAGAAGCTTGCGCGCCGCAAGGCGGAGCTCAAAGACATGCGGCCTTCCGGCGGCGGCAAGCTGAAGCTCTCCTTTCTGATGCCGACTCGCGGATTGATCGGCTACCATAGCGAATTTTTGACCGACACGCGGGGAACCGGCGTGATGCATCGACTCTTTGCCGGTTACGGCCCGTGGAAGGGGGCAATCGAAGGGCGACGCAACGGGGTATTGATCTCGAACGCCGACGGCCGGGCCGTTGCCTATGCCCTGTATTATCTGCAAGAGCGCGGAACGCTTTTCATCGGCCCGGGCGAAGTGGTCTATCAAGGAATGATTATCGGCGAATGCGCGCGCGAGGCGGATCTCGATGTTAACCCCATCAAGGAAAAGAAGCTCACCAACATCCGCGCTGCGGGCAAGGACGACAATCTTCTGCTAACACCGCCGCGGCGCTTGAGGCTCGAGCAAGCCTTGGCCTACGTGCAAGACGATGAACTGGTGGAAGTGACGCCCGAGGCCATCCGGCTGCGCAAGCGCTATCTGGATCCGCATCTGCGCAAACTCGCCGAACGCGAGCGTCAGCGCGCCACGGCGTGACACTTCTGCAACGCGAAGCCGCTGCAATGAGCGTATGATGCCACGGATGTTGCAGAGTTCTGCAACCATGGCGTACAAGGCGTCTTGCAAGTTCATAGTCGGGTTTGCCCGTTCGCATATGATGCTTGCGCCTGCCTGGCAGACCTCAAAAGCAATGGAGATATGCATGCATAAGACGAGCCGCACGCTGCTTATGGCGGTGGTGGCCTCTGGCCTTCTTCTCACCGGTGGGGTGTCGGTTTTTGCGGCAACCCCTGCGTCTTCTGGCTCCCTCGTGCTCGCCCAGGGTGGGGCAGCGCAAGGAGCAGCGCAGCCGGGAGAGCAAATGGGCCAGCAGCCGAAGAAGTCTATGACGAAGAAACATCGGATGCGCCGGCACAGCACGCGGAAGGGGTCGGCCGCCTCGGCCACGCCTGCGGCGTCGGCCACGCCGGCCACGCCTTCGCCGAATGCGGGTGGCGCTCCGAAGCAGTAAAGTGTTTCAGGGCATCGCCGCTCCTCGGGCCAAGGGGGGCGGCGATTGCTTTTTGGGCCGCCGGTTTTGGTGAAAGCCCCAGCTGATCGTATGAGCCGACCGTTTTGGCTGATGGCCGCGTTCGGCTTTGCATGCGGCTTGCCGTTGCCGCTTTCCGGCTTCACGCTGCGCCAGTGGTTGAGCGAAGGCGGGCTTTCGCTGGGCGCGATCGGTCTTTCCGCGTCCATCGGCCTTGCCTACACCTTGAAGTTTCTCTGGGCGCCGATTCTGGACCAAGTGCGCCCGCCGGGCATCCTTGCCAGCCTCGGGCGCCGACGGGGGTGGCTTGCGGCCATTCAGCCGGGCTTGGCGCTCGCGGCGTTCGGGCTTGCGTTTTCCGAGCCGCGAATCGCGCCGGCTGTTACGGTTGCTGCGGCCGCGTTACTCGCCTTTCTTTCGGCAAGCCAGGATATTGTGGTGGACGCCTGGCGCATCGAAATCTTTCCCGCCGATTTGCAAGGCGCGGCGCTGGCGGCCTATGTCTGGGGTTATCGTGCCGCGCTGCTGGTTTCCGGGGCTCTGGCCATCAAGCTTGCGGATTTTTTCGGCTGGCACGGCGCGCTTGCGTTGATGGCCGCGCTTTCCGGCCTTTCGCTTGCCGTGACCCTTGCGGCTCCGGAGCCGCCTCCGCCCAAGGAGCATGAGCGCGCAGCCGGACTTGCCGCCCAATTTATGCACGCCGTGGTGGCTCCGTTTCGGGATTTGCTGAGCCGGGAACGGGCGGTTGCGATTCTTGCGTTTGTGATGCTGTTCAAATTGGGCGAGGCCCTGGCCGGTGTAATGCTGGCGCCGTTTTACCGCGCGCTGGGCTTTGACCGCGGCGCCGTGGCTCTTGCCAATGGCCCGATTGCCTTGGTTTCCACACTCGGCGGGATCACCGCAGGCGGATCGTTGGTCGTTTGGCTCGGCGTGCGGCGCGCGTTGGTCTTGACCGGATTCGGCCAGATGTTGGCTATGTTCATGTATGTCGTGCTCGCCTATTCGGCCGGCGAGCGACACGTGCTGTTTGCCACATCGCTGACCGAAGCCTTTGCCGAAGGTCTTGCCGATGCCGCGTTTCTTGCCTTTCTTTCCTCGCTTTGCAGCAGCGCCTATGCGGCGACGCAATATGCCTTGCTATCCTCGTTGGCGGCGGTTGCCGTGCGCACCCTTGGGGGGCTCTCCGGCTTTCTGGCGCAAGCGCTTGGCTGGAAGGCGTTCTACCTGGTGGCGACTTTCGCCTCTTTGCCGGCGATGTTGGTCATGGTGGGGATCATTCTGCGCGAACGAAAAGCTACTCTCGTGCCAGCAACCACTCGGTGAGCGTGCGCGTTAATCCTCCCGGCTGAAACGCGCGGCGGAGGGCGTCTTCATCGTATTCCTTCGCAACCCATTCCAAGAACGGAAGGCGGCCCTCGCCGCTTTGCGCGTAAAGATGAAAGAAGGCATCCAGAACGCCGGTGGCAGAGTTTCGCACATGCAGAAACCGCCAAGAGAGTTGACGGAGCGCGGCCTCGCTGCTGCCGCCGTTGATCAGGATGAACAAACCGGCGGCAAGGCCTGTGCGATCGGCTCCGGATTTGCAATGAATCAGCGCGGGCTCCGCCATGGTGCGGTAAATTTCCGCCAATCGCAGAATGCGATCGCGATGCGGTGCGCCGCGGCTTTCAAACGGCGCATAGATGTGAACCACGCCGAGCTTTGCCGCAGCGGCTTCGGAGAGGAGGTTGGTGCCGCTTTGCCGGCCGCTATAGGGACGCTCTCCGCGCAAATTGATAATCGTGCGGATGCCGTAGCGTCTCACCAACCGCGCAAGGCGCGCCGGCGTGGGATGGTTTGAGCGATAGAGTCTGCCCGGCACGACCTCGTGCCAATTATACCAGGCAAAGCGAAAGAAGGCGTGATCCATGAAAATGCTGTCGAACCATGCCGCTGCCTTTTTCAAAGCGGGCAGCGAGAGATTCGGCACGGAATGCTCTTTGCTTCCTTCGCTCACATTTGTCGCTCAGCCAGGAGCTTTTTGATCTCGGCGATGGCCTTGGCCGGATTGAGCCCTTTCGGGCACGTTTCGGTGCAATTCATAATGGTGTGGCAGCGGTAGAGTTTGAACGGGTCTTCCAGTGCGTCCAGCCGCTCACCGGTTGCTTCGTCGCGGGAATCCGCAATCCAACGATAGGCTGCCAGCAACAAAGCCGGGCCGAGGTAGCGATCGCCGTTCCACCAATAGCTCGGGCAGGCGGTGGAACAGCAAAAACAAAGAATGCATTCCCACAAACCGTCAAGCTTGGCCCGCTCTTCACGGCTTTGACGGCGTTCGCCATCGGGCGGGGGAGGGGTTTGCGTTTTCAGCCAAGGCTCGATGCTCTGCAATTGCGCATAAGGCAGCGAGAGATCCGGCACCAGGTCTTTCACCACCGGCATATGCGGAAGCGGGTAAATGCGGACGGCGCCTTTGATCTCCTCAATCGGTTTCAGGCAGGCCAGCGTGTTGGTGCCGTCGATATTCATTGCGCAGCTGCCGCAAATCCCTTCACGACACGAGCGTCGGAACGTGAGAGTGCTGTCGATTTCGTTCTTGATTTTGATCAGCGCGTCGAGAACCATCGGCCCGCACTGATCGAGATTGATTTCATACGTATCCGTGCGCGGCGGCGCGTTGGCATCGGGGTCCCAGCGATAGATTTGAAAAACCTTCACGTTCTTGGCATCTGCCGGGGCTTTGTAAGTTTTGCCTTTGCTTACGCGGCTATTGGCGGGAAGCGTAAATTTCGCCATGTGCTTAATTCCCAAATAGACGAGCGTCCGTTAATAGACGCGCTTGGCGGGCGGAATGACCGAAACCTCGTTGGTGAGCGTGCGCAGCTTCACCGGTCGATACCCCAATTTTACCTCACCTTTTTCGTTACACCACGATAATGTATGCTTGAGCCAGTTGGTATCGTCGCGCTCGGGGTAATCATCGTGCGCATGCGCGCCGCGGCTTTCATGACGTGCCTCGGCGCTGACCATGGTGGTTATGGCGTTGGCCATCAGATTTTGGAGCTCGAGCGCTTCCATAAGATCCGAGTTCCAGATCAAACTGTGATCGGAGACCGCGATATCATCCAGACCGTCCCAGAGCTTGTGTAACTTCGCAACGCCCTCCTTAAGACTCTCGCTTTTGCGGAACACGGCGGCGTGGCGCTGCATCGTGCGCTGCATTTCCAGGCGCAGCGCCGCCACGCGCGTTGAACCGTGTGCATGGCGGGTGCGGTCGAAACGATCAAGCGTCTGCTCACCGGCTTTTGGTGGAAGCGGGGGTTGCGCCGCGCCGGGTTTGAGGATTTCGGCGGCGCGTTGCGCGGCCGCACGGCCGAACACGACGAGATCGACCAGCGAGTTGGTGCCCAAGCGATTGGCCCCGTGGACCGAAACACATGCGGCTTCGCCTACGGCCATTAAGCCGGGAGCGACCCGATCGGGATCATCTTGTGTGGGGTTGAGCACTTCCGTGCGATAATTGGTGGGGATCCCGCCCATGTTATAATGCACCGTCGGAAGCACGGGGATCGGCTCTTTGGTGACATCGACACCGGCGAAAATTTTTGCCGTTTCCGAAATACCGGGCAGGCGTTCGTGCAAAAGATCCGCGCCCAGATGTTCCAGATGCAAAAGCAGGTAATCTTTGTGCGGACCGCAGCCACGCCCTTCGTTGATTTCGATCGTCATCGCGCGCGAGACGACATCGCGTGAGGCGAGGTCTTTGGCCGTGGGCGCGTAACGTTCCATGAAGCGTTCGCCCTCGCTGTTGGTAAGATAGCCGCCTTCTCCGCGCGCGCCTTCGGTAATGAGACAGCCGGCAGGATAAATTCCGGTGGGGTGGAACTGCACAAATTCCATATCCTGCGTGGGCAAGCCGGCGCGCAGGATCATCGCATTGCCGTCACCGGTGCAGATATGTGCGGAAGTGCAAGAGAGATAGGTGCGGCCGTAGCCGCCGGTCGCCAAGACCACAAGTTGGGCGCGAAACCGATGGATAGTTCCATCCTCGAGGCACCACGCTATCACGCCCCGGCAGGCGCCTTCATCATCCATGATCAGATCCAAGGCGAAATATTCGACGAAGAATTCCACCTTGTGTTTCAGGCTTTGCTGATAAAGCGTATGCAGAATGGCATGCCCCGTACGATCGGCCGCCGCACAGGCCCGCAGCGCGGGGCTTTTGCCGAAATGCTTCATATGGCCGCCGAACGGGCGCTGATAAATACGCCCGTCTTCGGTGCGGCTGAACGGCACGCCGAAATGTTCCAGCTCGTAAACGGCCGGGATGGCCTCGCGGCACATGTATTCGATGGCGTCCTGATCGCCGAGCCAATCGGATCCTTTGACCGTATCGTACATGTGCCAGCGCCAGTCGTCTTCGTCCATATTGCCGAGCGCCGCGCCGATGCCGCCTTGCGCCGCGACGGTGTGGCTGCGCGTCGGGAAGACTTTGCTGATGCAAGCCGTTTTCAATCCGGCAGCACCCATGCCCAAAGTGGCGCGCAAGCCGGATCCGCCGGCCCCCACCACAACCACGTCATAGGTATGGTCCACCACCGAATAGGCGCGAGCGGAAGGCAGGGTGATCGCGTTCATGTTTGATCCGTTCAGAGGTTCGGAAAGTGCACGTTTTGGCGCCGGTTCACCGTGATGTTCACCGTGAGAAAGCGAGTTTCAATGCGGCGATAATGGCGGAAAGCGCGAGCAAGAGCGTGATGGCTTTCATCACCAGCAATGTCGCAAGCTGCGTGAGCTTGTTGTGGACATAATCCTCGATGATCACTTGCAAGCCCAGCTGCATGTGCTGAAAGCTGGCCAAAATCAGGCAAAGCAACAAAACGACGTTGATCGGATGATGCGCCCAGCGCACAACCTCGGGCTGGCCCGTTCCGAGCAAATGCAGCATCGCAACGATAAACCAGAGCGAGAGCGGCACCAAGGCAACTGCGGTGAGACGCTGCACCCACCAGTGTGTGACGCCGCTATGTGCGGCGCCGAGGCCGCGTGCCAGCGCCAGCGAAGAGCGCATCACGCGTCTGCCGTGCGTGCCGGATTGGCCGAGGGCGGATTCCGTCATCCTCTGCTTTCCTTATCCTTTCTTACCAAATCGCAAGACCGATAATCCAGGTCAGCACCGTAAGCACTGCGGTGGCGATCACCACCATCCAGCCGGAACGATGATATTCGGGCTTTTCAAAACCGCAGCCGAGATCCCACGCCAGGTGGCGAATCCCGTTGAGCAGGTGGAAATAAAGTGCAGCCGTCCAGCCAAACAGCAACAGCCAGCCGATGGGCGAGGCAATAAACCCCTGCACCCGCGCAAAGGCAGCCGGCGAGCTCGCTGCCGCAACCAGCCAAGCCACCAAAAGCAGCGTGCCGGCCGCAAGCGCCATGCCGCTGAAGCGATGCATAATCGAGAGCACCGAGGTGATTTGCGGGCGATAAACCTGAAGATGGGGGGAAAGCGGCCGACGGACCGGCTTGCCGTCGCTTTGTCGCCCGAGCATGAGCGCTTCGCGGATATCGTCCATTCCCCTACCTCCAGAGTTCCGTGTCGGAAGCACGCAGCGAGAAAGGCCGGAGTGTTCCGGAGTATGCTCGGCATCTCCCCGGGGAAACCTCCCGGTTTCCAGCCGGTTTCATTTCTTAGACCTCGCCCGGTGCAAGGTCAACGCGACCCTGTTGCGCAGCCGCCGTTGCGGAGCAGATACGCGCCGGAAGCCTCTGCAAACGCGCGCGATTTTCCTATAAGGTTTCCAATTTCCATCAAGCCTGAGAAGGAGAGCGCATATGCCTCCGTCTGCCCGCAAGCAGATCATGTTTATCAACGCTGCCCACAGCATTACCCACTATAGCCTCCTCATTCTGCCCACCGCGGTCTTGGCGATGGCGAGTCCCAACAGCGCGTTCGGCACGGATTACGGGCGCATTGTCGCGCTGGCCACAGGGATGTTCGTCTGCTACGGGCTCTTTTCGCTTCCGCAAGGCTGGCTTGCGTTGCGGTTTGGTCGGAAGGCGCTGATGACGGCCTTCTTTTTGGGCACCGGCATTTCTCTTGCTCTCACCGCTATCGCCCCGACACCGACCGCTCTCGCCGTCGCTCTGGCGGCCGCGGGACTCTTTGCCGCCATCTACCATCCCATCGGCACGGCAATGCTGGTCGAGGCTGCGGGCGATCGACCGGGACGCGCGATCGGGATCAACGGGGTTTTCGGCAATTTGGGGGTTGCCCTGGCGCCCGTGATCACGGCCGGCTTGGCCCAGCAATTCGGCTGGCGCGCGGCTTTTTTGGGTCCGGGTTTGCTGGCCATCGGGCTTGGTCTTGCCTGGATGCGGCTCAACGTCGCGGAAACCGGGGCTGCCTTTGCCTCGCGGCCGTTTCCGGCCATTCCGCCGCATTTGGTGCGACGCGCCGTGGCGGTGCTGCTGCTGATCGCGATTGTTTCCGGGTTGGTGTTCAACGCGTTCACGATTCTTCTGCCGAAACTGATGCAGGAACGCTTGGGGAATGGGCTTTTGCCGTTGGTCGGCTTTTGTGCGTTCGTGGTCACGCTCTGTGGCGCGGTGACGCAGTTCAGCGTCGGCCGGCTGATCGACCGAACGACACTCAAGCGCGTGTTTTTGCCGATGAGCGCGGTGCTGGTGCCGGCCTTGCTCGGGCTTGCGTTCGCGCGCGGCTGGCTTACTTTGGCCCTTTCAGCCTTGGTCGCGGCGGCCGTCTTCGGCCAGGTGACCGTGAATGAGACGATGACGGCGCGCTACATTTCCCCGAGTCTCCGGGCGCGGATGTATTCGGTGCGCTTCTTCGTCGGTTTTTTGGGGAGTGCCGCGGCAGCGCCCGTGGTCGGCTATTTGCATGACCGCACCGGCAATGTCGCAACCACCATGTTGGTCCTCGGAGGGTTCGCGCTGATCACTTTTGCTTGCGCCTTGGCTTTTCCGGATCGCCGCGAAGAGCTGGAGCCCGCTCTATGGGCCGAGGCCGCAGAGGCTCAGGCGGTTCCGGCGGCGGCCGAGTAGCGGGGGAGATGTTCATAATTTTGCCGGAGTTCGAGACGAGACCCCGCTGATGCGACGTCGTTCCTTGCTTGCCGGGTTGATGCTTTCGTTGGCGCGGCGCGCACTTGCGGCCCCGCCGACCCGTGCCGATGAAGCCGATCTCAACCGCATCGCCGCCTATTTAAACAGCATTCGCGCGTTGACGGCGCGATTCGAACAAGTGGCCTCCGACGGTACCATCACCCGCGGCACCGTTTGGCTGCTCCGCCCGGGGCGCATGCGCTTCGAATACGACCCGCCATCCCCGCTGCTCTTGGTTGCCAACCATGGCGAGATCGTCTTCCGCGACTCGGAGCTGAAGCAGCTAAGCCGCATTCCGCTCTCGCGCACCCCTCTTTCCATTTTGCTGGACGATCAGGTGAGCTTCTCCGGCCGCGTGACCGTTACCGATATCCAGCGCCTTCCACATGAAATTCAAATCTCGGTGGTGCAGACCTATAATCAGGGGGAGGGGCTGCTGGCCATCGTCTTTGACGACCAGCCGCTTCGGCTCAGGCAATGGACGGTCGTCGATGCCCAGCATCGCACCACCACCGTGCGCCTGTTCGATGTCCGTATCGGCGGCCGGTTCGAAGAGGGACTCTTTGCCTTGCCGTCCTCTCCCGGCTGAGATGTTTCGATGCCTGCGTTGATCGGGATTTCCTGCTGTCGCAAAGCTTTCGGCCCGTTCGGGACCATCAACCACGCGGTCTCCGACACCTATATCCAAGCCGCGGCTTCGGTCATCGGCGCCGTGCCGGTGCTTATTCCCGCATCACCGCGTGCCGTCGATATCCCGACGCTGCTGGAAAGGCTGGACGGCATCATTCTCACCGGCAGCCGCTCGAACATTCAGCCCGCGCTTTATAACGGCCCGCCCCACCAGGAAGGTACGCCGGAGGATCCGGAGCGGGACGCCGTGACCTTGCCCCTGATCCGCGCGGCGGTAGAGGCGGGCGTGCCGATCTTGGCGATTTGCCGCGGGCTACAGGAGCTTAACGTGGCGCTCGGCGGCACCTTACACCAGCGCCTTCAGGATCTCCCCGGGCGGATCGATCATTCCACGCCGTTGCAAGCTTTTGCGCGCGTGCGCACCGGCAAGGCGCACCTTGTGCATTTGGCGCCGAACGGGTTTCTGCATCGCTTGTTCGGCCGCGCCAGCATTGCGGTGAACTCGCTTCACAACCAAGGCATCGACCGGCTCGCCCCTGGGCTTGTGGTCGAAGCATGGGCGCCGGATGGTACCATTGAAGCGGTGCGCCTGGCTAACGCCGCGGGCTTCGCACTCGGCGTGCAATGGCACCCGGAATACGACTTCGAACGCGATGCTTTCTCGCGCCGGATTTTCGAGGCTTTTGCCGAAGCCTTGACGGAACGGCGCCTTGTTCCGGCTTTTGCCGCCGATTAAGGCTCGGCGTTGGCACGGATGGGTTGCCTGACGCGGTAGAACGAAGAGGAATGCTTTTTCATCGAGGCCGATCATGGCGAACCGATTGACATTTGCAGCGGCTGCTGCCGGCTTGGCTTTGTTGGTCGGGTGCGGCAGCCACGAATATTCTCCCGACGTCTATGCCGCACATGCCACGCAGCAGGCGGCAAAGGTCGAGCGCGGGACGGTTGTCGGCGTGCGGGTGGTGCAGGTGAGCGCCGATGCCACAATCGGCGCCGCCACAGGCGCGGCGGCCGGCGGCATTGCCGGGGCGCAAATGCCCGGCGGCAGCGCGGGCGAAGCCTTCGGCGCTTTGGGCGGCGCGCTGGTGGGCGGTATTTTCGGCTCCGCAACCGAGCACACGCTGAGAGATACCGAGGCTTATGAATACATTGTGCAGAAAACCAATAACGAGCTGGTGTCCGTGACGCAAAAGGACGCGGTGCCGTTGCGGCTGGGCGAGAAGGTGCTGGTCATTGCCGGGCCGCAGGCACGGATCGTGCGCGACTATACCTTGGAGGTTCCGCCTTCCGCCGCGCAGCCCAAGAATGCGGGCGACACCGGTGCAGATAAAGGCGCAAACGCAAGCAAGGCCGCTGCCGAAAATCCTCCGTCTTCCCCCACAACAACGGAAGGCGACGCAGGCCCCACGCCCGGCACCGGTGCGGCCGCGGCAAGCCCGCAAGCGGCCACACCGGCCCCGCCGCCGACACCGCTGACGCCGACAGAGAACACCGCACCGCCTGCGGCACCCGCGCCGTCCGCCGCCGCATCCGGCGCATCCGCCTCTTCCGAACCGTCTTCGGGCGCACCAAACTCCGCCGCTTCGCCGCAGCCGGCGGCATCCTCTGCGGAAGCTCCGCGCCCCAATTCTCCGGGCAGCTGATTTCTGCGGGAAACCGATCCGGGCCTAGTCCGTATTGACGATATTGTATTCGCGGAGCTCATCGATGCTCAGCACGCGAGGATGGTCGTTCGGAATGGCGGCGAATTCGGTCAAGAAGCGAAGAGAGACAGACATTTCCACCAAAAAGCGGGCGACCTTGGCTGCCGTCTCGGCGCTTTCCTGCTCGATATCGCGGATCGTGGCTTCCAGGCCGCGCGTCTGCGCTTCCGCCAGCACGTCTTGCACGAAAGTTTTCGAGCCGGAGGCGGTAAACATATGCGCGGCGAATTTGCCGCCGGGGTCGACATAACGCACGACCCCGCCCATGAAGATAAAGTTGCACGCGCTGATGCAGAGGAATCCGTTGGGAATGCGCGTGGTAAGGCGGCGGCCGCGGATGAACCGGCCGATCGCCAAGCCTTCGTCCAGATAGCCGCCGGGAGAGTTCAACACAATGTCGTCGATTGGGCCGGCTTCGGCGAGCGCTTGGCGGAACCGTTGGTAATCGCCTTCACCGATCTGGCCTTGCACCACCAGTGTCCGGTGGTTGCGCGGGCCTTGGGCAACCGAGAATGTGAGGTTGCTGCAGAAGAACCGCTTGCCGGCACGACAGAGTTGCTCGGGCGTGGGCTGCGAAGCACCGATATCGGCATCATCGCGGGGAAGAATGCCGAGGGGGCTTGCCTCATTTGGCCCCTTCGGTTGCGCAGACGCACCACCCGCCGAGACAAACAGCACCGCCAGAACAACGATCGCCGCCGCGCCGAGGCGCTTTAGCGTTGTGCGATCCATTGCCCGCTAGGACCGCGGCAATAGGTGGTGTTTTGGGTCACCTCCTGGCCGCTGATATAGGCCACTTCGCGCACCGTGCGACATTCTCCGCTTGGCGTCTGCTGGGCGCGCACAACCGTGGCGCTGCCGTAGACGCCGGGGTTGTGATCCGAAGACCAAGTTGCGGTCGGCGGAGCGGCCGCGGGTTGGGGCTCGGGATGATAGCCGTAGGCGCCGCCGCTTGGAGGCGGGGCCGGCGGCGGCATCGGTTGTGCCAGCACTTGTTGCGTGGCGAGCTGCGCCCGCGCGCGATCGCGCTCATCCAGCGCGCGGCCCAGTGAGGAGCCGATGAAATAGCCGCCCAACGCGCCGATCGAGGTGCCGATCAGCGCTCCCGCAGCGTTGTGGCCGATGGCACCGCCCACCAAACCGCCGAGCAGCGCGCCGCCGCCCGCGCCCACCAAGCCGCCGGTTTGCTCTTGGGTCTGGCAGGCAGAAAGGGCAAAGACGGCGGCGCATGCAGCCATTGTCAAAGGAGAGCGAGCGGACATGGACGGCCATGCCTTTGTTCGTTGTGTCTATCCGCAATATTAGGGCAATTCGTGCGTGCGGGCAACAAAAACGCGTGTGTGGCTTCCTTTTGAGGCTAAGAACAGGTAGGTTTCTTCAGCGCGAAGAAAACAACCGTAAGACGAGAAGCACCCTCAAGACAGTGAAAAAGAGGCAGGAATGAGCGGACAGATGAATCGGTCTCTGATTTCCGAGCTGCTCGCGCAACTGCCGGAGCAACGCCGTGCTTTTGGCTACATCGATAATATTGAAGAAGGCGTGATCACGGGCTGGGCGGTCGATCTTTCTCAGGGCAACGCTCCGGCAAGTCTTTTCATCTTCATCGATGACGAACCCGTTGCGAACATACACTGTTCGCTCAGGCGGATGGATCTCGCCGCCGCAGGTCTCCCTGCGGTTAAAGCTGGGTTTCAATACGAAATACCTGCGAAATTTTTTGATGGAAAATACCATCGGCTCGCGGTTCGCCTGTCTTCCGGAGCATTTTTAGAGCCTAGCCCCGAGCTCGATATCAGGGATGGTGCGATCTGGTTTCAACTAGAGCCGCCGAGCCTGATCGAGGGAGTCGTGGATGGCCTGGTCCAGGGCGCGATTTGCGGCTGGGCACTGCGTACCGACCCGGTGAGCAATGCCCGCATTGGCGGGCTTGACATTGTTGTGAGTTATGAGGGCCAAGAAATCGGCCGCGTCAAGGCAGATCGTTTTCGGCCCGATGTCGCGCGCGCTACAAACGGGCCCGCGCAATGCGGATTTATTTTTCAGCCTCCTGCCCGCTTTCGCGACGGCGGCAATTATGAGCTGCATTTTCATGTGGCGCCGGAAGGCAAAGAGCTGAAGAACAGCCCTCTTGCCGTTGAGTACCCTTCTCGTGCGATCACCACGAAGCTTGCGCGCTTGCAGGGCGCAGTGGAGACGTTAAGCACCCAATTATGGGAACTGAAGAAAGAGCTGCGCTCGCTTCTTTCTACCACACCGTATGATCTTTCTTCTCATTATGATGCCTGGGCCCGCGAGTATTTCCGCACGTTAGAAAAAAATCGTGTTAAGACGTTCGGAACGAATGCAGGCGATGGCCCGTTGGTAAGCGTTATCTGCCCGACCTATCGGCCGGATTTGCGGTATTTTCGAGAAGCCATCGAGTCCGTTATCAAACAGACATACCGAAACTGGGAGCTGCTGGTGATCGACGATCACAGCAACCGCCAGGAACTTTCCGCGTGTATTGCGGAATTTTGCCAACGTGACCGCCGCATTCGCGCGATTTCGCTGAAGAAGAATCTCGGAATCAGCGGGGCGACCAACGAGGGAATCAAAGCCGCCCGCGGCGAATGGATTGCCTTCTTTGATCACGACGATCTTCTGGAACCGTGCGCGTTGGAATTAATGATCGCCGCTGCCGGGCAGACCGGTGCGAAGATGCTTTACTCGGATGAGGATAAAATCGAAGACGGAGGAAATTTCTCCGAACCGAACCTGAAGCCGGATTGGAACTATCGGCTGCTGCTGGCGCAGAACTATGTGTGTCATTTGCTGATGGTGGAGGCAAAAACGCTGGAGAAAGCCGGATTGCTGCGCAGCAAATACGACGGCGCGCAGGACCATGATTTGGTGCTCCGGCTTTCGGAGATTCTCGCCGAAAGCGAAATCTGCCACGTGCGGGAGATTCTCTATCATTGGCGAAAAACGCCCGGTTCCACCGCCGAACGGATCGATGCCAAATCCTATGCGGTTGCGGCAGGGGCGGCCGCGATCACGGACCACTTACAGCGGCGCGGTATCCGGGCGCAGGTTTCGCCCATGTTGGGGGTAACGACGTATCAGGTTACTTGGGGGTTTTCGCATGAGCCCAAAGTGCGCGTGATTATTCCTTTTAGAGAACAAATTGAAGTCACGCGGGCTTGCCTCGAGCGATTGCGTAAGGTTACGGCGTGGCGCAATTGGGAGATCGTATTGGTTGATAACTGGTCCGTCAGCGCGGAAGCGGCGGAATTCTGCAAGGCGGCCGAAAAACTTCGCGGTGTTCGCGTGCTTCGCGTGGAAGCGCCGTTTAATTTTTCGCAACTGAATAATTTGGCTTGTGCGGAGAGCGATGCGGAATTCTTTGTATTTATGAACAATGACGTATTTGTGGAGCAACGGGATTGGCTACGAAAAATGGTTGACGAAGCGCTGGCGGATGAACGCGTCGGCGCGGTTGGCGTCAAGCTGGTTTATCCGGACCGCTCCGTGCAACATGGTGGGGTTATTTTGGGCGTTGGCGGCGTTGCCGATCATGCCTATCGCGGCCGGCCGGCGGATGATCCGCATTATATGGGGCGGGGGATTTGCGCGCAGGAACTTTCCGCTGTAACCGCGGCGTTGATGCTCTGCCGCGCAGAGGCATTTCGAAAAGTCGGCGGACTTGACGAGGTGGATCTTGCGGTGGCCTATAACGACGTGGATTTTTGCCTGAAGCTGCGTCAGGCAGGCTATCGCGTTATTTATACGCCTGCGGTGATTGCCGAGCATCATGAGTCGCTCAGCCGCGGCGATGATATGGTTTCCGGCCGTTTTGGCCGGTTTGTCTTCGAGCAAGAAACCATGCGCCAGCGTTGGGGGCCGCTGCTGGATAATGATCCGTTTTACAACATGCATTTTGCTCGTGACGCGCAAGCCTTTCAGGAACTTTCCGCCGCCTCCTTCGGCCATCGCGTGGTCCCGGCCATCGGGGTACATGATGACGCTTCTCGCGCATGCGCTGCTCCGGCAGAGCGGTTTCCGGGAGAGGCCACGGTCTCGCCGAAGGGAAATGGCACGACAAGAAACAGGCAGGTTTCTTTGCAGGCTCGCCCAATTCCGACCCGTGCTTCGACAAATAAGCCTGCTCGGCGGCGAGTGCGGTATCCAACGCCGGCGAGCGATCGTTCATCAGAGTTGCCGTAATCCGCCGAGCATTTCCCGAATGGGTCGGACATGCGCCGGCTGATTGTGTTTTTGTTCCTCCTGCTTTCCGCATCGCTCCATTCGCCGCTGCTTGCCCGGAATAACGCGAAGGCGACGGCAAACACAGGTTTTGGAGCCGATATCCCCGATGAGAACATACTGCACGAAGGTCAAGCACTCGCACGCACGCTTGCGCAACGCTTCTCCCGTCAGATAAGCGTCATTGAAGCCGGCAGCACGTGTGACGGAAAGACCGACGATGCTCCGGCGCTCAATAGAGCGGCCGACGTTTATGCCGGCAAGGCGCGGCTTTACGTGCCATCCGGTGTGACCTGCGTGGTCGGATCCACCTGGGTGCTGCCTTCGAACAGCGCGGTGATCATTAACGGTACTATTCGGCTGATGACAGGGGCAAACGTTTTCCGCAACGCAGATGTTATTGACATCGCCCAAAACGCTTCAAACGTTTACATAGGCGGGCGCGGAGTTATTGACGGCAACTCCGCAAACCAGACCGGGAAAAACTACTCCGGCGGCATCGGCACGCAGAATAACGGCCCGGCAGCCTCCGTTGTTGTTGAGAATCTCACGGTCCAAAATACCAAGAACTGGCCGGTGAACATCGTGCAAACGAAGGGCGCATGGTTATTCCATCTCAGACTGCTTAATGGCGGCAATTCCGTGGAATTCGCGGCAGGTACCAGTCATTGCTGGGCAGATCAGCTGCTTATTCACAAAATAAACGACCAAGCCTTTTCCTTCTACGGCGGCGTTCAGGATTGCGCCATAACCAACTCTCATGTTAGCGGCGGCGTTGACGGGATAGACGTTTATAGTGATCAGTGGCAAGCCGGCCTGAATAACCGAATTCTCATCCGCGGGAACATCGTGACCGATAATAGTAAATTCGGAATTGCGATTGCCGACGATGCAGCCGGCACGCACCAAAACATCAGCATTATCGGAAACGACGTTTACGGAAACGACTCGAAAAACATAGCCGGTACAGCAGATATTTACATCTCGAGATCGGCGCATGTTTTGGTTGCTCAAAACAAGGTTCACGAGAGCGGCCACGGCGATAACCCTGTGTCCGGGATTCTTCTTTCTTCCAACGCGTCGGATACCGCGGTCGTAGCCAACGTTATCTGGAATGAAGGCCAGGGCAGCAAAGGCGCCGGCATCGGAATATGGGATGATGGGCAGCCGAATGTGTTGATCCGCGCAAACAGGTGTTACGATGACCAAGCGCAAAAAACTATGGCTTTTTGCCTCCACGGCAGGGCTGGTCCGGCAACCCGGATCCTTGACAACGATTGGGCGGCAACAATCGGCCCTTCCAACAATCTGAGGTTGAGGGAGGATACCATCATGCGGGACCGCTAATCCCTCTTGGAGACACCTGCCATCAGGCAAAAGCCGGAAAGCGCGCGCATTTTCACAGTGACCGGTCACAGGAGATAAAAGGGGGAATGACGTGAAATGGTTTTTCTGCTGGTGCCAAGACACCGAATTTCACAAAGATCACGGCTGGCCTGACTTAATTCGCGTCGCCGTGCATTCGGCGCTTCAGCACACCGATCTTGAACCGCATTTCATCTATGATGGAAAACCTTCTGATCTTACTTGCGAACTCGAGCGCGCTGGAGTAAAAATCCACTATCATCGTCTCACTTTTACCGATGTTTTGACCGCATACTCGCCCGATACGACGTACCAAGCCATCGCACGCGGTGCATTCCTCCGTTTTGATATTCCGCTATTTGCCGGCTCTGATAATTTCGTGCTTTATACCGATGCAGACGTCATCTTTAGAGAACGAATTGATCTCAAAGGCTATCGGCCGGAGTTCATCGCCGCTGCACCGCAGTTTGAGCGAGGCGGGATCCGAGACATGAATAGCGGTGTCATGGTCATGAACGTGGCCGCTTGGCGCGCGCGACGGTCAGAACTGCTCGACTTTACCGCACGCAACATACACCTCGGTCTTGATCAAGAAGTATTGCGGGAATTCATAGGTCTTGATTATTTGCTGCTTCCTGATCGATTCAACTGGAAACCTTATTGGGGTGTGAATCAGGATGCTGCGATTATCCATTGGCACGGGCCAAAGCCCGCTGCTGCGGCCCGTTGGCTGGCAGACCCGGGATACGTGACGCACATGGGCTGGATGCCGCTTTTGGAGCTCGGACGTGAGAGCTATGCATGGTGTCTCAAGCAGCATGAAACACTGCTCAACGGATGGCGGGAGAGGATGGCGCTTATGGGACGAGGGGCCTCTCAGCGTGGCCGCTGACCGAAACAAGGTTCACGAAAGTTACCCGTTGCCCGAAGGGGGTTGATATGCGCACGGAATTTGCACCGGAGTTCGACCCTGCATTTTATCGCGAAATTCACCAAGATCTTCGCCATTTTTCGGATGCGGAGCTTTTCGAACATTATCAGAACTACGGCCGAGCAGAAGGCCGCGCGGCTTCTCCGATGGCTCTCCGCCCATCCTTCCTAGAAGCAATCCGGCATATTCGCCCAGCACTGGAAATAGGCCCTTTCGATAACCCTCTCTTGAAGGGGCCGGGTGTTAAATATTTTGATGTTCTCGACACCGATGCACTTAAGAAAAGAGCGGAAAGGATCGGGTCGAATCCCAAAAACGTTCCTTTTATCGATTACGTCTCCGATGTCGGAGATCTCGGCATTGTCAGTGAGACTTTCAATCTCGTTTTGTCGAGCCACGTGATCGAGCATCAGCCGGATCTCATCCGCCACCTCAATCAGGTTGCTGCTATCCTGAAGCCTGCGGGCTGCTATGCCGTGTTCGTTCCGGACCACCGCTACTGCTTCGATCACTTCCTTTCGGCGTCCAACATTGCCGAAGTGATCGATGCGCATTTCGCAGAGCGTCGCGTTCATACCCTCGCGAGCCTCATTGAACATAGCGCGCTGACGACACACAACGATGCCGCACGGCATTGGCGGGGAGATCATGGCGATAGCGCGATTGACCCCAACAGGGTTCGTGGTGCTATCCAAGAATGGACCGCTGCCGCGGGTCGTTACATTGATGTGCATGCTTGGCAATTTACGCCGACATCGTTCCGAAGTATAATCGGTGCGTTGCACGCACTCGGCTTATCGCGCCTTTATCCGCTCCGCGTTTATGAGACGGTCTATGGCTCGGTGGAATTCTGTGCCATCCTCGCGCCCGCCTGATCCGGCAATAAAAAGCTTTCTCTTGAGGTCGAGCAGTCAGAAAACGTTTGGGAACGGCGCTAATTGCGTTTCCAAAGCTTTCCGTAGTTGATCATGCTTGGCACAAAGCCGGGATCCCGCCCCTCGCGCCGCCCGTAATGAACCCAATGATCCCAGGCATCAGAGTTAATGGCTGCGACGTCCGGATTGCGGTGGAGATACGCATCTTTGTGAAAGCTTGCCAAGACCGAGAAGATTAAGGCCAAGACAAACTGGGGCTGCAGAACATCCACGCGGCCGGGGAAAGGAACAAATGGTTCATAGATCCAGGCCGCATTCGGATTGCGATTTGCAACCCATGAAGGCGGGCAGAGATTTGGGTGTGCCGGAATGATTTGCGCGTGCGGTACCCCCAAAAGATGGGCAAGATGGCCGACGCCATTATCGATTGTCGCCACACAACGCGCCGCGCGCAAAAAACCGGCAAGCTCAACAAGCGGAAGGGCATCAAGAACCCGAACGGCGCGCTCTCCCCAAAATTGCGGATCAAGCGGTCTCGGATCGTTGGTCTTGGAGAAAACTCCGCAGATCCCTACGGAGAAACCCGCGGCGAGCAACGTATCGATAACGATATTCCAGTACGGATAAGGCCAGATTTTATGCGCACCCCCTGCTGCAGTACCGGAGGAGCTAAAGGGGCTAATAATGACGTCAATAACTTCTTTTGCCTCTCCGGCCAACGGGATACGCGGCAGCTTGTCGGGAACAGATAGCCCCAAGTTCCAGAACCAAGCTTGAATCATATGCAGGCCGCTGGAATAAAAAAAACGATGCGCAATTTCGATGCTGCGCGTGACGCCGATACCAGGACGTTCGGATAGCATATTGACCGGAGGCCCGGCCCAAAGAGGACGAACCTGGTGGCTTTCAAGCCAGAGGTTGAGAGGCAACTTTTTGGCAAGTTCATAAAGGGCTGGGAAGGCGGTAATGGTGTCGCCGATCGCGAACCCTGTTATAGAAATTGTCAAGGGTGCAGCAGCAGTTTGCGGCTGCGCAGCTGCGGCCGGCGCTTCGTTTTGCTCGCTTATCATTCGATCGGCATGCTCCTGCATTTGGATTCCTACCCTTTCACCGGAGCAATTTCGGCGGTATCGGCGTTCTTTGCCGCCTCGGTTTTCGCGCCTGCTGCAGCAACCTGCCGCGGCAAGGTAATCACCGCGCGGAGGCCGGGATTGTTGTCGGCAAGCACGAGCGTACCGCCGTGCAATTGGGCCACCGCTTGCACCAAAGCCAGCCCCAGACCGGCCCCCGGCGTGCTCCGCGCCGCTTCGCCGCGATAAAACCGTTCCACCGCGTGCGTGCGTTCCGCCTCGGGAATGCCGGGCCCTTCATCGGCCACCTCGATCACAACCTGATCGGCCATTGAGCCGCGAAGCCAGATCCGCCCGCAAGGCGGAGAAAATTTGATCGCATTGTCCAAAAGATTGGCGAACGCCTGCTGAAGCATGTTGCGATCGCCGAAGGCGGGAAGGGGCTTGCGGAGTTCCACAATCAACCGCAGTCCACGCTCCTCTGCCGCGACGCCGTAGAGTTCCGCCAAATCCTCCAAAACCGGGGCAAGGTCGCAAGGGGCAAACGCCGAGCGGCGGGTGCCGGCCTCGATCTCGGCAATACGCAAAATAGCCCCGAAGACGGAAACCACACCGTCAAGATCCGCGATCGCGCGCTCGATCGCCGCCTTGAGATCGGCCTCGCATTTCGCGTGCAAGACAGCATCTTCCAGCCGGGTGCGGGCGCGGGTGATCGGCGTGCGCAAATCGTGCGCAATGGCGTTGGAAACCTGACGCACGCCATCCATCAGCCGCCCGATCCGCTCCAGCATGTCATTCAAAGTTTCCGCCAGGCGGTCGAACTCGTCGCCCCGCCCGGAGAGCATAACGCGGCGGGAAAGATCGCCGGCGCTGATCGCCTCCGTCGTTTTGGAAATATCGGCAAGCGTATTGCGCAGCACGATGCGCACCACCAGGGCCCCCGCCGCAGCCAGCCCCACCACCACGATAAGCGCCCAAAAGAGAGCATCCGTCAGCAATTGGCGCAGTTTGGCACGAGCCTCCACATCACGCCCGACCAGAAGGTGGAAGTTGCCCGCAAGATCGAAGCGGTAAATACGAGCCAGCGAGCGCATGCCGTCGCGCTCGATCGGAAGCTCGAAGTGCTCCTGCTGCATGGTCACGCCGCTTGGCCAGCGGTCCAGATTGCCGGCAATGCGGTGGAAATGCGAATCCACCAGCAGATAAATCGCATCGTCATCGACGTTTTCGGCCAAGCGCTCGCTGATGGTGCTGATCAGCGCAGGCAATCCGCCCTCCTGCCATTGTTCGGCAAGCCCTTGCGCGTCGGCGCGGATCGCCGCGTCCACCTGGCGCTGCAGCAAGCCCGCCGTGGCCCACCAGAGAAAAAGCACCAATGCCAGCGCGCTGATCCCGAACAAGACGGCATAGAGCGCGGCAAAGCGAATCCCGGCGGAGCGGAGAAAGCGCGGGCCGAACCGCTTCAGCCGCGGCAGAGAAATCTTCCGCGCGTCAGACTCGGCATGCCCCGGCCTTGCCTGGCTGCCCAGATGGGCAACGCGTTCCAGCGCGGCCAGAAGCTTCGCCATCGCCCTCTAATCGCCTTCGGCGCGCAGCATGTAGCCGGCGTTGCGGACAGTATGGATCAGGCTTGTGGGAAACGGCTTATCCACTTTCTGGCGCAGGCGGGAGACATGCACGTCGATCACGTTGGTCTGCGGATCGAAGTGGTAATCCCAGACGCCTTCCAGCAGCATGGTGCGGGTCACCACCTGGCCGGCATGGCGCATGAGATACTCCAAAAGCCGGAACTCACGCGGCTGCAGGTCGATCTTCTGTCCGGCGCGGCGCACCGTGCGGGACAGCAGGTCCATCTCCAAATCGCCCACGACCAGCTTGGTTTGCGGGCCTTCGCCCTTGGCGCGGCGGGTCAACGCTTCCACCCGCGCCAGCAGCTCGGCAAAGGAAAAGGGTTTGGTGAGATAGTCATCGCCGCCGGCCTTTAACCCCCGAACCCGTTCATCGACATGAGCAATCGCAGAGAGAATCAGTACGGGGGTCTGATTTTTCTGGGTGCGAAGCGTCTCCAGAATGCGCAGACCATCCACCCCGCCGGGGAGCATGCGGTCGAGAATAATCGCGTCAAAATTCTCGCTGGCTGCCATGAACAGCCCATCCCGCCCATTGGCGACATGCTCCACGACATGTCCGGCTTCGCGCAGGCCCTTCACCACAAAGCCTGCTACGTCTTTATCGTCTTCCACGAGAAGAATGCGCATGGCTCAATCCGCCCTGATGACCGGCCGCCGACCAACGGCAACCGGAATATCCATTTCCCGCCCGTGCCGCAGCAGGCGCAGGTGGACCACGGTGCCGGGGTGCACCGCTGCGATATTGCGGATCAGTTCCCGCGCCGAATCGACGCGTTCGTTGTTCACCGCAATCACGATATCTCCCGGATGAATCCCGGCGCGCGCGGCGGGGCTGTTGCGCTCCACGCCGGCGATCGGCACGCCGTGCTCGGTGCTGCCCTCGGGACGGTCGGCCACGGAAACGCCAAGCCAGCCGCGGGCGATGGAGCCGTTGCGCAGCAATTCCTCCACGATCGGGCGGGCGATTTCGCTGGGAATGGCAAAGCCGATGCCGACCGAGCCGCCCGAGGGCGAAACGATTGCGGTATTCACGCCGACCACGTTGCCGTCCATGTCGAAGGAAGGGCCGCCCGAATTTCCCGGATTGATGGGGGCATCCAGCTGCAGGAAGTCATCAAACGGGCCCGCCCCGATATCGCGCCCGCGGGCGGAAATGATGCCGGAGGTCACGGTGCCGCCCAAGCCGAAGGGATTGCCCGCTGCCAAAACCCAATCGCCGACCTCCACCTGCCGCGAATCGCCCCATCTCACCGAAGGCAAAGGATGCGGAGGCTCGACCTTGATCACCGCAATATCCGTCAGCTCATCGTTGCCGACCACGCGGGCAGGCAGCTGCGTGCCGTCGATCAGCGAGACGGTAATCTGCTGGGCCGAGCCGATAACGTGGTTGGCCGTGACGATAATTCCCGATGGGTCGATCACAAAGCCGGAGCCGGCGCCGATCACCCGCTCGTGCCGATGGCGCAGCAATTCGCGAAATTGGCGCTCAAACGGCGTGCCGCGCAACTCCGGAGGGAGTTGCAAAAGATCGCCGGTGGAAAGTTCTTGTGTCACCGCAATATTCACCACGGCGGGAAGAACTTTCTTCACCAGCGGCGCAAAGCTTTCCGGCCCCACCCGCGCCCAAGCCGCAGCAGCAAGGCCGCAAAGCAGAGTTGCGGCAAGAGTGACAATGCCTAGCCCGCGCGCGGCGGCGGTCGCTCTCATGAACGGCGTCTCCTTATCCGGGACAAATCAAGCAGTGCATAGGAAAACTTGGCACTGCGCCGGGGGAGCGGCAAGAGGGAGAGGGGAAGGGATCGGGAGAGAGCGCCGCATCGGCCCGATCGGCAGGCGGTGAAAGCTAGGAATGGTTCCAGATGTAGTGGAGATGATATTGCGTTTCACACTGCGGCGTTTTGATGGTCATATCGAGATGGCGGCCGTCGGTGCGCCCGCTGAGTTCCCCTCCGTCGAGCTTGGAAAATACCGTTCCGTCCGGTTGCACCCGCGCTTGGAAAACGAGCTTCGGCGTATAGGGAAAGACGAGAGTGCCGTCGCCGATTTCCACAAAGCCGTAACTCGATTTGGGGCAGGGGCCCGGCTTTCCGAAAACGAGCTTGGCCTTCCCTTGATAGCTTCCATCCACCAGCCGATGCGGCACCATTCCCAAAGCCTGCTTGGTTTCCGCACCGTGCAAAGCCGCCGTAGGAAGCCAAGCCAGCAACGCGATCAAAGCGATCGGGCGCAGGCCGAGGAAATCACCGGGCAAGCGGCGGTCTCTGCCTGCTTGGCGGCGAAGGGGCTTCCGCTTACTCCCAATGCGCGGGAACCCAGGACCAGGTATTGTCTTTCTTTGCCCAATAGCCATCTTGCCACATCGTCCCATGGCCGGCGCGCGGAACCCATTTTCCCGGCTGCCAGGTGTAAGTGCTGCCGTTCCAATCCCAATGCCCGGGTTGCCAGACCAACGGATCCTCGGAAACCGGCGGAAGCGGGATTTTTTCCGCCTTTACCGCCGGCACGGGCGGGTAGGGAGGCTGCGCGGGTGCCGAAGGCTGTGCGGCGCAACCGGCCAACACCAGCCAAGACACAACCATGGCAACACCGGACCAATTTCGCGGCGTCTGAGCCTTCATTTGTCTCTACCTCTCGGTCGGGCCTGCAGCTCCTGATATCGAGGCCGCACCAAATTTTCTGCGGCGATGCGAAGACCGCTACGCCGCGCGAAGAGCTTCCGGCAAACGACTGATCGCACGATCCACAATCGCAGCATCTGCATCCGGGGTCAATGTCTGCGCAATGACCCCGGCCGCGGCTTGCGCGGCGATTTCCGCCGCCGCCTGGCGAACCTCGTTCAAGGCGGCCTTTTCCGCCGCGGCGATGCGCTCCATGGCCATGCGCTCGCGCCGTTGCGCCGCTGCTTCGGCCTCGGCACGCGCTGCGGCGGCTGCCAATTCCGCCTCTTGCTTGGCGGCCTGCAGCAGCGCCTCTGCCTCAGCCAAGGCTTCATTGCGCCGGCGCTTCGCGTCTTCCAGCATGGCTTCGGCCTGCCTCCGCAATTCGGCCGCTTCCGCCAATTGCCGGCGAATCTCCTCGGCCCGATTGTCCAGCATGGCGGCAAGCGTTCGCCAAAGCCGGCCGCCGAAGATCGCAAAAAACAGAACGAAGGCAACCGCAACCCAAAACGCAGGCTTGAGCCAGATCACCCCGGAAAATACGTCATGGACCATGGGATGCTATTCTTTGCCTCTGTCGATCATGCAATGCGCTCGCGTCAAGTTTCGCGCTTGGCAAGAGCGGATACGACGGCTTGCTCCAATGCCGGCTGCACGGGCGAGAGCCCGGTGAGGCGCGCGACCATTTCGTTCGCCACCTCCACCGCCACGTCGCGCAGCGCCGCCATCGCGGCACGCCGCGCCGCAGCGATGCGCTCTTCGGCGCTTTTCAGCTCCTGCTCGAGACGTGCGTTCAACGCGCGAATCTCAGCCTCCGCGGCGGATTTTGCTTGCGCAACCGCCTCGGCAACGCGGGCCTGGGCTTCGGCATGGGCCCGCCGGATGGCAACTTCCACTTCCGCCACCGCTTTGTCGGCTTCCGCCTTTGCGGCCTGCGCCGCTTCCAAATCATTTTTGATGATTTTCGCGCGTTCCGCCAACACTTCGGCAACCCTCGGCAGAGCGCCGCGCGCCAAGACCACGTAGAAGACCGCAAAAATAACGGCGAGCCATACCACCTGGCTGGTGGTGAGCGGATTGCCGAAAGCAATCTGCGGCATGCCTTCGCCGCCTTCCGCCAGTGCGGGAGATGCCGGCGAAAGCGCCCAAAACACGGGCGCCGCCCAGAGGAGCTTTCGCATTGCTTTCATCCACGCCGGTTTTGTCGAGAAAGACATCATCCGGGTTTAGGTAAAGAGAATCAGGAACGCCATCATCAGCGCATAAAGCGCCACCGCTTCCGTCAGCGCGAAGCCGAGAATCGCCAGACCGAAAACGTTGCCGCGCGCCGAGGGATTACGCGCAAGGCTGCTGACCAACGAAGAGAAAATATGCCCGATACCGACGCCCACACCGGCCAGCGAGATCACGGCAAGCCCGGCGCCCAAAGCCTTTGCAGCAGCAAGTTCCATCGTGTTGGTTCCTTCCTTAAGAGATCAGGGATGAATGGTGCAAAATGCGGCCTACCTCAATGCAGATGCACCGCATCGTGCAGATAGATGCAGGTCAGCAGCGCAAACACATACGCTTGCAAGGTTGCGACCAGCAATTCGAAGCCGATCAAAACGACATTGATGGCCAAAGGCCCAAGCGCCGCCGCCACGCCGAGCACGCCCAAGCCCGCGGCCATCATCAGCATGAACGAGGCCAAGACTTCCAGCATCACGTGGCCTGCGGTCATGTTGGCGAAAAGTCGGATGGAGAGAGAAACGGGACGGGAGAGATACGAAATAACCTCGATCGGCACGATCAAAGGCGCCAGCGCAACCGGGGCGCCTTCCGGAAAGAAGTAGGAAAAGAAGTGAAGACCGTGAATGCGCAAGCCGACGATGGTCACCAGCACGATCACCAAAATCGCCAGCGCGCCGGTGACGGCAATGTGGCTTGTGAAGGTGAAGAAGTAGGGAAACAGACCTAGCAGATTGCCGGCCAGAATAAAGAAAAACAACGCAAAAATGAACGGGAAGAAACGAACGCCTTCTTCGCCGATCTGATCAATGCACATGTTGTAGATGAATTCGTAGCCCATTTCGGCCATGGATTGCAGCCGCGAGGGGACCAACGCGCGCGCGCGCATGCCGTAATGGATCAAGGCAAACACCAGCAGCGCGGCCACCACCATCATCACGTTGGAATTGGTAAAATTCACCAACTGGCCGATCGGGCCCAGCGCGGTATCCAGATGGAACTGCCCAAGCGCGTCGATGGTGGATTTTTCGGCCGCCACGGTTTACCTTCTCCATTCCACGGGCCAATGCCCAGGGCTCGCGTTATTTCGGACGCCTGGAAGGCCCCTCTTTCGGCGCAAAGACACGCCAGACATTCAGGACCCCAGCCGCACCCCCCAGCAAAACAAACACAATGAGAAACGCCGGGCGGGTATGCAGCCAGTAATCCAGCCCATAGCCAATGGCCAGCGCGACAAGCAAGGCCGAAATCATTTCGATCCCTGCCCGCAAGGCCACCCCGAACGGGCCAAGCCCGCCCCCTGAAGCAGACTTCTCCGCGCCAGGAGCGCTGCCGAGCCCCGCTTTGCTGCGAGCCGCCTGCAATCGTTCCTCAAAGGAGCGGTCACTGCGGCCCGGCTCTTCGCTCATCGTGTGTGCTTCGCAAGTTGTCTTGCCGAAAGGCGTGCGCTTGCTAGCGATGGGGCGGGGCGGTGTCAAGAACATGCAACGAAGCTCGGCGCCGGCGCCGACGAGACTTGCGAAAACGCCATAGGCCGTTTAATGGACGCTTACGGAATCTAAGGGAAATAACGGATTGCCAGAACCCTCCCGTCTTGCTGGATTGCAACGCCACGCTGCGAGGAGGACCGCGGCGGGGCTCGGCGTGCCTCGAGATTGATAGGAACCCAGGATCAATGCACCCATTTTATACCCATTGCCGGCAAACCCTTGACGAGATCCGGGCGCAGGGACGGTACCGTATTTTTACGCCGCTTCGCAAAAGCGTGGAGCGGTTTCCCCGTTATCTCTGGGAACAGAACGGGAAAACCCGCGAAGTGGTGGTCTGGTCTTCCAATGATTACCTCGGCATGGGCGTCTCGCCCGTGACCCTGGAAGCCGCCGTCGAGGCCGGTCGCATGGCCGGAATCGGCGCCGGGGGCACACGCAACATCAGCGGAACCAGTCCTTGGCATGAGGCGCTGGAAGCCGAGCTTGCCGCTTTGCACGGGAAAGAAGCCGCGCTGCTCTTTACCTCGGGCTACGTTTCCAATCAGGCCACCCTCGCCACGATCTTGACCAGCCTGCCCGGCTGGCACGTCTTCTCCGACGAAAAGAACCACGCTTCCATGATTGCAGGCATGCGCGGCACGCCTGCGAAGCGGCATATTTTCCGGCACAACGATCTGGAACATCTTGAGTCGTTGTTGCGCGCGGCCCCGGCCGATGCCCCGAAGTTGATCGCCTTTGAAAGCGTCTATTCCATGGACGCGGACATCGCCCCGATCGGCGCCATTTGCGACCTTGCGGAGCGCTACGGCGCCATGACCTATCTCGATGAGGTCCACGCCGTGGGTATGTATGGGCCGAACGGCGGCGGCGTCTCCGAGCGTGACGGCGTTGCGCATCGCGTGGATATCATCGAGGGCACGCTGGCCAAGGCGTTCGGAACCCACGGCGGGTATATCGCGGCCGCGCAGGAAGTGGTGGATTTCATTCGCTCTTGCGCCTCGGGCTTTATTTTCACGACCTCGCTGCCGCCCGTTATTGCGGCGGCCGCCCTGGCCAGCGTGCGCCATGTCAAGACCGATCATGCCCGCCGCGCCCGCTTGTTCGAACGAGCCGAGACGCTGAAGCGCCGGCTACGCGAGGCGGGAATCCCGCAGTTGCCTTCGGTCAGCCATATCGTTCCCGTCCATATCGGCGATGCGGCGCGCTGTTTTGCCATCAGCCGGCGATTGCTGGAGGAATTTGGCATTTATGCCACACCCATCAATTATCCGACCGTCCCGCAAGGCACCGAGCGGTTGCGGTTGACGCCGGGTCCTTTTCACACCGATGCCATGATGGACGAGCTGGTAGAGGCGCTTCGCGCCGTGCTCGGCTCGGCGGTTGCGAAGGCTGCTTGAGCGCTGAACTTACGCGCCCGCTTCTGCGTCTCAAACCCGGCTTTGCGCGAAGGCTCAAGGGAGGGCACCCATGGGCCTACAGCAATGAAATCGACATCAAGCCGGAGCATCGGGCCTGGCCGCCGGGTGGGTTCGTGCGCCTTGAGGGCGATGACGGAACGAAGTTCGGCACGTTTTCCTTCAATCCGCACAGTTTGATTGCGGCGCGCCGGTTCGATCGGAACCCCGCTGCCGTGATCGACGAGAAATGGCTTCTCGCCCGGCTCGAAGCCGCGCTGGCGCTGCGCACGCGCCTGTTTGCCACGCCCTTCTATCGGCTTGTGCACGCCGAAGCCGACGGCCTGCCTGGTTGCATCGTCGACCGTTATGGGGATGCGCTGGCGGTGCAGGCCAACATTGCAGCGATCGAGCGCCTGACCGAGCCGCTTGTGGCGGCGCTTCGCTCTTTGCTTGCGCCGCGCGTCATCGTGGCGCGCAACGATTCGCCCGTCCGGAAACTCGAGGGCCTTGAGGAAGGGCGCGGATTTCTGTGGGGAAGCGAGGCCTCGGCGGAAGTTGAAGAAGGGGGCCTTGTTTTTCCCGTCGATCTCGTTGCCGGGCAGAAAACAGGCTGGTTCTTCGATCAGAGGCCGAATCGCGACGCCGTGGCCAAGCTTGCGGCGGGCGCGCGCGTGCTGGACGTCTTTGCGCATACCGGGGCCTTCGGTTTGCGCTGCGCGGCAAGCGGCGCCGGCCGCGTGCATTTGATCGATTCGAGCCTCGCCGCGCTCGAGCGCGCCGAAGAGGCAATGAAGCGAAACGGCCTTGCGGGTGTCAGCTTGGAGCGCGCCGATGCCTTTGAGGCCATGGAGCGCTTCGGGCGACGCGGCGAGCGATTCGACATCGTCATTTGCGATCCGCCTGCGTTTGCTCCGACACGGAAAGATCGCGGCCCGGCGCTCCGCGCGTATTCCAAGATGACTCGCCTTGCCGCCGAGCTGGTTTCCCCCGGCGGGTTTCTGTTCGTGGCGAGTTGTTCGTATCATATCTCAGGTGCGGATTTTGCCGCCGCCGTCGCCACCGGGCTCAACCGCGCCGAACGCGAGGGGCGCATCGTGCAAAGCGGCGGCGCGGGGCCGGATCATCCCGTGCACCCGCACTTGCCCGAAAGCGCGTATTTGAAGACGCAATGGATCCAGCTTTTTTGAAAGGCCGAAGGCAAAGCGATTCAAAAAAGGGGTGAGAAGAGATGGACCAAGCAACCGTTGATGCAGCAGACTATGCCGCGCGGCATTGGAGTTTTCCCGAAACCGGGCCGGTTGTGGCCGGCGAGAAGCGGCACATGGTGATGTTCAGCCGCATGCTGCTGGAAACCTTCAACCCCTATAAACCGGCGGTCATTCCCTGGCCGAAGCTGGATGGCGAAGCGCGGCAGCGGCTGATCAGCTTGCCTATTTGGGATATTGCCGTGCAAACCGAAGGGCGGGCCGGGCTTCGGGTGAAAAGCTTTGCGGAAACCGTCACCGAACAGCCTTTGCGCGAAGCCTTCGATCGGATGGCGTTTGAAGAGACGCGCCATAAAGAAGTGCTTTCGCATTTGGTCGCCGCTTACGGCATAACCCTGGCGCCGGAGCCGGAATACAAAGTGCCTAGGGATCCCGAATGGGGGTTTTTGGTCACCGGCTTGAGCGAATGCATCGATAGTTTCTTCGCCTTCGGTCTCTTCGAGCTTGCCCGCCGTTCCGGTTTTTTTCCGATCGAGCTCGTGGAAACTTTTGAACCGGTGATCCAGGAAGAGGCGCGGCATATTTTGTTCATTGTGAACTGGCTTGCCTGGCACAAGGCGAATATGAAGTGGTGGCGTCGGCCGTATTTCTTTTTCAAAAAACTTTTGGTCTGGGCCTTTCTTGTCGGCGAACGCATCGGGCTTGCGAAAGACATGGGCGGAGGCAAGCAAGATGCGAATTTTGCCGTGACCGGCTCTTCCGCCGTCAGCGCCGAAGACGTTGACGTTGCGGAATTGATGGAAATTTGCCTTCAAGAAAACGAACGGCGCATGGCGCATTACGATCGCCGCCTCTTGCGCCCCACCACAATCCCTCGCTTGGTGCGTTTTGCGCTGTTCTTCCTTCCGCGTCGTAAGAACAAAGGCGCAATCGCGCCCGCCGCGCACGGTCACGCCGCGTAAGCGATTTGCTTCCGATAAGGTTTCTGCTTCAAAACGGAACGATCTTCTCGGGGCCCGTCCATTCCATGGCATGCAGCGGAATTTCGGGGCGGGGAGGGGGCGCGGAAAGCGGCGTTCCGATATAGAGGAAACCCACGATCGAATCTTGAGGGGCAAGCCCAAGCGCGGCTTTGACAGCGCTATCGTAAGCCGGCTCACCGGTACGCCAAAATGCGCCGTAACCCAGTGCATGCACGGCAAGCAAAAGATTCTGCACCGCAGCCCCCACGGCGATGATCTGTTCGATCTCCGGAACTTTCGGGTGAACGACCGGATGCGTCGCGGCAACGACGATCAGCGGGGCGCGAAACGCTTTTTCGCGCTCGCGCGCAAGTTCGGCTTCGCTGGGCGGCGGTTCGCGACGGCTTCGCGACTGCACCAAGACCTCGGCGAACTCTCGTCGCGCCTCTCCGCGCACGATCAGAAAGCGCCAGGGGCGCAACCGCCCATGGTCGGGCGCGGTTGCCGCTGCCGCGAGCGCTTGGCGCAAGCTTGCGTCATCCGGCGCGGGCTCGCCCAAACGCAGAGGACTTTGGCGGGTTCTGATGGCGGTCAACGCATCCATGGATACCTCTTGGGATCCCTCTTTGCTGTTTATGCTCCATATGCAGCATGGCATGCTGCATGCTCGCATGGGCAAAGCTAGAGCAAAAATGCATGTCAGCAAACGCCCGCACGCAGCGGCGGAATAGGCAAAACCCCTTGCCAAGTGGTTTTGGCAAGGCTATTTCCCGACGCGGGTTACGCCCCCCCACCGGGGCGCTTCTCTTCTGGAAGGGAGAGCCACATGGCACTTGCCGCTTCTCGGCCGAGCGTTCGTCCGGCCAATCCCAATTTTTCCTCCGGCCCTTGCGCAAAGCGCCCCGGCTATTCGCTTGAGGCGTTGAAAGGCGCGTTTCTCGGCCGCAGCCACCGCGCCAAAGAAGGCAAAGCGCGCCTTGCCGAGGTCATTGCGCGCTCGCGTGCGCTTCTCGGCATGCCGGATGACTGGAAACTCGGCATTGTTCCGGCTTCCGATACGGGTGCCGTTGAAATGGCGCTCTGGTCGCTGCTCGGGGCCCGCGGCGTCGATGTGCTCGCGTTTGAAAGCTTTTCCCAGGGTTGGGCCACCGACATAGTCAAGCAATTGCGTCTGGCCAATGCCCGCGTGCTCTCCGCGCCTTATGGAAAGTTGCCGAATCTGAACGAAGTGGATTTTTCCAACGATGTCGTTTTCGTCTGGAACGGCACCACTTCGGGCGTGCGCATTCCGGATGGAAATTGGATTCCCCTCGATCGCGCGGGGCTGACGATTTGCGATGCCACATCAGCGGTCTTCGCAATGCCGCTGCCTTGGGAAAAGCTCGATGTCGTCACCTGGTCGTGGCAAAAGGCATTGGGCGGGGAAGCGGCGCACGGCATGCTGGCGCTTTCGCCGCGCGCGGTGGAGCGTTTGGAGAGCTACAAGCCCGCGTGGCCGCTGCCGAAAATTTTCCGCCTCACCAAAGAAGGAAAATTGATCAAGGGCATTTTCGAAGGAGAAACGATTAACACGCCGAGCATGCTCTGCGTGGAAGATGCCTTGGACGGCCTGCGTTGGGCGGAACGGATCGGAGGGCTTTCTGCTCTGATCGAGCGGAGCGAGACCAATCTCCGCACCGTTGCGGAATGGGTGGATCGCCATCCCGCGCTTGCCTTCCTGCCGGAAGAAAAGGCCACCCGTTCGTGCACCTCGATCTGCTTTAAAATCGTGGCGCCATGGTTCACCGCCTTGTCGGCCGAGGAACAATTCCGCGTGGTGCGGCAAATGGCGGCGCGATTGGAGCAAGAAGGGGTTGCGAACGATATTGCCAATCACCGCGATGCGCCGCCCAGTTTCCGCATTTGGGGCGGAGCAACGGTAGAGGCCCAAGATATTGCCGCCTTGCTGCCTTGGATCGATTGGGTGTTGGCGGAAACCGCGCAGCAATATGCAACGGCGAGTGCGGCGGAGTGAGTAAAGATGCCTTCGGTTCTGATCAGCGATAAACTTTCCCCCGCCGCGGTAAAAATTTTTAAAGATCGCGGCATTACGGTTGATGTGAAAACGGGTCTTTCGCCCGCGGAACTTCGGAACATCATTGCCGAATATGACGGGCTTGCCGTGCGTTCCACAACCAAGGTCACCAAAGAACTGCTGGAAGCGGCAACCAATTTAAAGGTGGTCGGGCGCGCGGGCATCGGTGTCGATAACATTGATGTCAAATCGGCCACCGCGCGCGGCATCGTGGTGATGAACACCCCGCATGGCAACACCATCACCACCGCCGAGCACGCCATTGCCTTGATGTTCGCGCTGGCGCGGCAAATTCCGGAAGCAACCGTTTCCACCAAGGCCGGCAAGTGGGAGAAGAATCGCTTCATGGGCGTGGAGCTCTTCGGCAAAACGCTCGGCATTATCGGTTGCGGCAATATCGGCTCCATTGTTGCCGATCGCGCGCACGGCCTGAAAATGCGCGTGATCGCCTACGATCCGTTTTTGAGTGAAGCGCGCGCTTTGGAACTCGGCGTCGAGAAAGTCGAGTTGGACACGCTGCTGGCGCGCTCGGATTTCATCACCCTGCACGCGCCGTTAACGGATGCCACGCGGAATATCATATCCGCCGATGCCATTGCGCGCATGAAGCGCGGCGTGCGGATTATCAACTGCGCGCGCGGCGGCCTTATTGATGAGGCGGCACTTGCGGAAGCGCTGGCTTCGGGCCACGTCGCCGGAGCCGCTCTGGACGTGTTTGAAACCGAGCCCGCGCGAGAAAGCCCGCTGTTTGGATTCGAAAACGTTGTCTGCACGCCGCATCTCGGCGCCTCGACGGCGGAAGCGCAAGAAAACGTGGCGTTGCAAATCGCCGAACAGATGAGCGACTTTTTGCTCACCGGGGCCGTTTCCAACGCCATCAACATGCCCTCGCTTTCCGCCGAAGAGGCGCCGCGTTTGAAGCCCTATATGGAGCTTTGTCGGCTCTTGGGCTCCTTCGCCGGACAAATGACGCAAGCGCGTGAAGGCGTGATCCGGCGCATCACGGTGGAATATGAAGGGGCGGCGGCAAAGCTCAATCACCGTCCGCTGACTGCGGCAGCGCTTTCCGGGCTGCTTTCTCCGTTTATGGCCGGCATCAATATGGTGAATGCGCCGGTTGCGACGCGCGAGCACGGCATCGACGTTGCCGAAACCGTCTATGATCGCCCGAGCGAATATCAAACCTTAGTGCGCATTGCGGTGACCACCGATCAAGAAACCCGCTCGGTCGCGGGAACGCTTTTTGCCGGCTCTCGCCCGCGCATTGTGGAAATCAAAGGGATTCCGGTGGAGGCGGATTTCGGCCGCCATATGATCTACGTCACCAACAAAGACAAGCCGGGCTTCATCGGGCGCTTCGGCGCGAAGCTCGCGGAAGCGGGAATCAATATTGCAACCTTTCATTTGGGCCGAGCCGAGCCGGGGGGCGATGCTATTTGCCTTGTCTCCGTGGATGAACCGGTGCCGGATCAGGTGGTGAGGGAAATCCGCACGTTGCCCTTGGTGGTGCAGGCGCAGACCTTGGCCTTCTGAGGATCGCTTCGGGTTTTTCGCCACGCCGCGGCGCGCGCGGCAAGACTCGCGCGAGACAAGTTGGCAAGGAGCGTGGTGGAGCTGAGGGGAATCGAACCCCTGACCTCCTCATTGCGAACGAGGCGCTCTCCCAACTGAGCTACAGCCCCAACTCCGTGCGGGCGGACATTGCGCAGCCCCGGCCGCGAAGTCAAGCATCGCCTGCAAATGCCGGCTTCGCGCACGCGCAAAGCTCCGTTATCCATTGGTAATATGTCGCACCGCACCCTTCTCGGCACGCTGCTTGCCCGGCTGAAAAGCGAGCCCTCCCGCACCGGCTCCGTCATCATCACGGTTTACGGGGATGCGATCGTCCCGCGCGGCGGCTCGGTCTGGCTCGGCACGCTACTCGCGCTCTTTCGTGCGCTGGATATTGCGGATGGCGTGGTGCGAACAGCCGCCTCGCGCCTTGCGGCGGACGGGTGGCTGGAGCGGCGGCGGGTGGGGCGCAAGAGCTTTTATCGTTTGGCAAAGCGGGGTGAAGCGACGTTTGCCGAGGCGACGGCGCATATTTACGGGCCGCGGCCGCAAAACTGGCGCGGGGGCTTTCACCTGGCGGTTTTGCTGAACGGCCCCGAACGCGATGCCCGGCGCGCCGCTTTGGAGGCTCTGGGCTATGGCACGCTTGCCCCCGGGGTGATGATCGCGCCGGATACGATGCCTTCACCCGAGGCTTCGGCCGGTTATCATTTGCTGGCACGCGCCGAGACAAAAGCGGCGCAAGAGCTCGCCGGCAGAGTCTGGCCGCTTGCTCGCATGGCCGAGCGCTATCGGAGCTTTCTGGAGATGTTCGGCCCGGCCGAGGCCGCCATTCGAGAGGCAGCGCAAAGCGCGGAGTTGGAGGCGATGCTGATGCGGATTCTCTTGATCCACGAATACCGCCGCATCGTGCTTCGTGACCCGCTTTTGCCCGAGGCTCTGCTGCCGCAACCCTGGCCGGGCCGCACGGCCCGGACGCTTTGCGCGCGGCTTTACCACGCCTTGCTTCCGGCTTCGGAAGCCTGGCTCGATGCCCACGGCCTAACCGAGGATGGCCCGCTGCCGCCCCCCACACCTTTGCTCTTTTCCAGATTTTCGGATGAAGCGGGGGCGGCGGCCGGCCCGGCCGCAGGGCTGCCGGTTTATGTTACAAAAAAATCTTGACAGTGGCGTTTTCTGTTATACATCCCTTCAAGAGACCGGCGGAACACCGAAGGGGCGGAGCAGACGTCCATGTATACCCAGGCGCTCAATGTCGTGACCGAAAAACTCGGCGATAGCGAGGCCGAGCAGCGTTTTCTAGAACGGATCGACGCGGAGGAGCGGATCGAGCCGAACGACTGGATGCCCGAGGCCTACCGCCGGCTGCTGATCCGCCAAATTTCCCAGCACGCGCATTCGGAAGTCGTCGGCATGCTGCCGGAAGGCAATTGGATCACGCGGGCGCCGAGTTTGCGGCGAAAAGCGGCACTGCTGGCCAAAGTGCAGGATGAAGGCGGGCATGGGCTGTATCTTTACGCCGCCGCCGAAACCCTCGGCATTTCGCGCGAGGAAATGGTGGAACAATTACTCTCGGGGCGCGCCAAGTATTCTTCGATTTTCAATTATCCCACGCTCACCTGGGCGGATATCGGCGCCATCGGCTGGCTGGTGGACGGCGCGGCGATTATGAACCAAATTCCGCTCTGCCGGTGCTCTTACGGGCCTTATGCGCGCGCGATGATCCGCATTTGCCGTGAGGAAAGTTTCCACCAGCGCCAAGGCTACGAGATTATGCTTACGCTGGCGCGCGGCACGCCGGAGCAAAAGGCCATGGCGCAAGACGCGCTCAATCGCTGGTGGTGGCCGGTTTTGATGATGTTCGGCCCGCCCGATCACGCAAGCCAGCATTCGGAAGCTTCCATGCGGTGGAAAGTGAAACGTTTTTCCAACGATACGTTGCGGCAGAAATTCATCGATGCCACCGTGCCGCAAGCCCAGTTCTTGGGCCTCACCATTCCGGATCCTGAGCTTCGGTTCAATGCCGAGACAGGACATTGGGAAACCGGCCCCATCGATTGGGAGGAGTTCCATCGCGTGCTTGCGGGTTACGGCCCTTGCAACAAAGAACGCCTGGCAGCACGGCGAAAAGCCCATGAAGAAGGCGCTTGGGTGCGCGAAGCCGCTCTCGCATATGCGGCGAAGCAGAAGCAACGAATAACGCAACAGGCTGCGTGAGCACGGAGGCGCGTGATGGATCAGTTCATGCCGCTTTGGGAAGTTTTCATTCGCACGCGTAACGGGCTTGCGCATCGACATGTCGGTTCGCTGCACGCGGCCGATGCCGAGATGGCGCTGCAAGCCGCGCGCGATGTCTACACGCGCAGGGGCGAAGGTGTATCCATCTGGGTGGTGCCTTCGGCGGCGATTACCGCTTCCGACCCCGCGGAAACCGAAATGATGTTCGAGCCCACCGGCTCGAAAATCTACCGGCATCCGACCTTTTACAAAATCCCGGACGAAGTTGGGCATATGTGAGCAGGGTCTCCGCGATGCAGACAACTTCGATTGTTTTTCAGGGCTCTCCGCTCGCGCACTACGTGCTGGCGCGCGCGGATGATGCCTTGGTGCTGGGGCATCGGCTTTCGGAATGGTGCGGACATGCCCCGATCTTGGAAGAAGACCTTGCCTTGACCAACATTGCGCTCGATCTTATCGGTCAAGCGCGCGCGCTTTACACCTATGCGGCCGAGCTGGAAGGCCGGGGCCACGACGAGGACGATCTCGCCTATCTGCGCGAGGATCGGCAGTTTCATAACCTTTTGCTTCTGGAACAACCCAACGGCGATTTTGCGGTAACCTGCGTGCGCTTGCTTTTGTTTTCCGCTTTTGCGGAACCTTATTGGCGCTTGATGCGGGCTTCATCCGATGCCCAACTTGCCGCGATCGCGGCCAAAGCGGAAAAAGAATGCGCCTATCATGTGCGCCATGCTTCGCAATGGGTCATTCGGCTCGGCGACGGCACGGAGGAAAGCCATCGCCGCACGCAGGATGCGCTCGATACGCTTTGGGTTTACACGGGCGAGCTCTTTGAAACGTCCGCGGATGAACAAGCCTTGATCGCCCAAGGCATTGCGGCGGATCCGCAGGCCATTCTTCCCATCTGGCAGAACACCGTGAACGCCGTCCTTACGGAGGCAACCCTGCAAGTTCCCTCTGTTTCGTGGATGCAAACAGGCGGGCGGCGCGGGCTGCATTCGGAGCATCTCGGGCACATGCTTGCGGAAATGCAATATCTGCAACGCACTTACCCCGGAGCAGAGTGGTAATGGCGGATTCGCTGCAGGAACGCGCCTATGCCGCCGCCGCCTCTGTGGTGGATCCCGAGATCCCGGTTTTAACCATTGCGGATCTCGGAATTTTGCGAGACGTGCATGTGCGGGATGACGAAGTGGAGGCGGTGATCACGCCGACCTATTCCGGCTGCCCCGCCATGCCGATCATCGCGCAGGAGATCGAAGCCGCGCTGCGCAACGCCGGCTTCCGCAAAATACGCGTCAAAACCGTGCTCACACCCGCCTGGACCACGGCATGGTTGGGCGAAGACGCAAAGCGCAAGCTCCTTGACTACGGAATTGCGCCGCCATTGGCCGAACATACCTGCTCTTTGGCGCATGATCCTCGCCCGGTTGCCTGCCCGCATTGCGGGTCCGACCAAACCGAAAGGCTTTCCGAATTCGGTTCAACCCCTTGCAAATCCCTCTGGCGGTGCCGGAGCTGCGCGGAACCCTTCGAGCATTTCAAGTGCCATTGACGCATGACCATGAGCACCTCGGCAAGAACCCAGTTTCATTCTCTACGCGTCGCAAGCCTGGAACCGGAAACGGCCGATGCGGTTGCCATTCGCCTCGAGGTGCCGAAAGCGCTGCGCGAGATGTTTCGCTTTCGTCCCGGGCAGCATCTGCCGTTGCGCGCCTTCATAAACGGGCAAGACGTGCGCCGCACCTACTCCATTTTTGCGGGAAACCCGGAGGAGGGGCTTTGCATCGCCGTCAAGCAGCAGCCGCGCGGCATCTTTTCAACCTACGCCAATACCGTGCTGAAACCGGGCGATGCCATCGATGCGCTACCCCCGGCCGGGCATTTCACCGTCGCGCCTACGCCCGATGCGCGCCGCACGTATGTGGCCTTTGCGGCCGGATCGGGAATCACGCCGATCCTCGGCATCTTGCAATCGGTTTTAACCATCGAACAAGAAAGCCGCTTTTTGCTGTTTTACGGCAACCGCAACGCCGCGAGCATCATGTTCCGCGATACCCTGGAAGCCTTGAAAAACCGCTTCCTGGCGCGGCTTTCCATTGCGCATATCCTCTCGCGTGAGCGGCAGGAAGTGGCCTGGCTCAACGGGCGGATCGATCGCGAAAAAGTGCTTCACGTGCTGCCGCGGCTGGTAGCTCCGAGCGCAATTGATCAAGCCTTGATTTGCGGCCCCGGCGGGATGATCGAAACCGTCAGCGAGGCTTTGGGCGAACTCGGCATGCCTGCCGAGCGCATCCGCTCCGAGCATTTTACGGTTGCCCCCGATTCCCAAAAAACGCGGCAGGCCGCTTCGCCTTCCGCCGCCACCCCGGTTGCGGCAACGGCCACCGTGATCGTGCAGGGCGTCGAGACCCTTGTGCCCATCGCGCCCGGCGAGGTGGTTGTCGATGCCGCGCTCCGCGCCGGGCTGGATGTGCCCTATTCCTGCAAGGGCGGCATGTGCAGCACCTGCCGGGCGCGGCTTTTGGAGGGTGAGGTCTCCATGGACGTCAACTACGCGCTGGAGCCTTGGGAAGTGGAGGCCGGCTATATTCTCACCTGCCAATCGCACCCGGTCTCATCGCATCTCGTGGTGGATTACGATCACGTCTAGCAAGTGCCGAACTAAGAGCGCTTTTCGCCTTTTTGGCAGGCTTCGAGGATCGCGTTGACATGGGTTTCGGCGGTTTGATAGGCCGCCAGTTCCAAGGCGCGATATTGGTCGATCACGGCGCTTCCCGCCGCGGTCAGTGTCGCGCCGCCGCCGCCCGGCCCGCCGGCGCTTGTGTTGACGACCGGGGTTCCGAGCGTGCGGTTCAAGTCTTCCACCAGCTCCCACGCGCGCCGGTAGGACATCCGCAGCGCGCGCCCCGCCGCCGAGATGGAGCCCGTGCGGGCAATGGCTTCCAAGAGCAAAACCTTGCCGGGGCCGATGCGGCCGCCGTTGGCAAGGTCAACCCGGATGCTCAACTTGTAGGCCGGAGGTTTCTGTGCGGGTTGCGCGGGTTCCATTGTCGGCAAGCTGGCGCGAAACTTGAAAGATGGGAATAACGGCAGGCAACGGTAAGCCAGGATGGACCGGCGGGCAATGGACGAAGCGGAAGCAAAAACCGAAGCAAGAGCAGCAAACCGAAAAGCGCGGCGGGCTGCGCTCGCGTTCGTGATGCTGCTCGGCAGCGTCAGCCTGTTTGCGGACATGACCTACGAAGGCGCTCGCGCCATTACCGGCCCGTTTCTGGGAAGCCTCGGCGCGTCCGCATTGATGGTAGGGTTTGTGGCCGGCTTTGGCGAATTCATCGGCTACGTGGTGAGACTCGTCTCCGGCCAGATCGGCAGCCGTACCGGCCATTATTGGAGGGGCGTGCTTTTCGGCTACGCGGTGAATTTGTTCTCGGTGCCGCTGCTCGCCTTAGCCCCCGGCGTTGCGGTGGCCGCGACTCTCATGATCACCGAACGGCTGGGGCGCGCCATCCGCACCCCTTTGCGCGATGCCTTGCTCTCCGAAGCCGTGCGAGAAGCCGGGCAGGGGTGGGGTTTCGGCCTGCATGAAGCATTGGATCAGCTCGGCGCAACCGTCGGGCCGTTGCTTGTCGCGTTCATCCTCTGGCGCAATACCGGCGATTATCGCACGGGTTTTGCAGTACTTTTGGTGCCTGCGTTAATTTCTCTAACTCTGGTCCTTGCCGCCGCGCGTATCTACCCCAAGGCGCAGGAGAGCCTTCCGCCATGGCAGGGCCCAAGCGTGCGGGGGTTCGGCAGGCCGTTCTGGCTGATCACGCTGGCAGCGGCGGCAAGCGGTGCGGGATTTGCCGATTTCGCCCTGCTCGCCTATCATTTTGGCCAGGCCGGCACGGTTCCAGCGGCTTGGATTCCGGTCTTTTATGCCGCCGCCATGCTGGCCATCGGTGCGGCGGCTTTCAGTTTGGGCCGCCTGTTCGATCGGTTCGGCATCCCCGTTTTGATCCTTGCGACGGCCATTGCGGCGCTTTCCGTGCCGCTGGGGTTTTTGGGAGGCTTTGCCCTCGGCTTGGCCGGAACCGTGCTTTGGGGCATCGGGATGGGCGCCCAGGATTCGGTGCTGAAGGCGGCGGTCGGCGCGCTCTTGCCCAGCGAGCGCCGGGCGGTGGGCTTCGGCTTGTTCGACATGGTGCGCGGCACCGCCTGGTTGCTGGGAAGCTTGCTGCTCGGCTTTCTTTACGACCGGAACCTTCCGCTTATGGTTGCGGTTTCGCTTATTTTACAATTGCTTGCGGTGCCGATTTTATATCTGCTGAAGAGGCGAGGCGGCTGAGGCTTTTTCACCGGCAAGCTTATATCTCCTCCTTTTCCATCCCTTCGTATTGCCCATCCGGTTGGCCTACCAAAACGGAAGCCATCTGCCGCACGGAAGTTTGCTCTTCCAGGCTTTCCAAATCTCGCCGCCCGGCATCCTGCTTCAGAATGCCGCGATAGGCGTTTTCGGCCATCCGTTCCAACAGCGCCGCTTGCCCAAGGAGCAAGGCTTGCAGGATTGCCGCATTCTCGATACCGGCAATAAGCGCCTGAAAATGCGGCAAACACAATGCGGAGCGCCGGAGAAGCGCATGCGCGCCGCTCCGCTTGGCCAGCTCCCGAAGCCCTTGGATTGCGGTTGCCGCCGCGCGGCGTGCGACGTCGCAGGCCGGGCAGCGCTGCCCTTCGGGGGAAATCCGGCTCAAAGCGTTTGTGATCCGAGCGTGCGCGGCCCTTTCGTTGGCGAGGGCGCGCAAAGCGGCGGCCTTCTGCGCCAGTAATGAGGCATAGGCAAGAGCGCACTCCCGGCGCGCTGCCACGGTTTGGAACTGCCGCGCATGCAGCCGGCAAAGCCCCCCGCTTGCGACAAACGTCTCCCGCGCTTCGGCATTATTGGAAACCTTGGCCTGAAAATGAATCAAATGTGCAAGCACCGCATCCGCGGCCCGCGCGCAGACTTCGCATTCCGGCAGAATTGCCGGCACTGCCGATACCGTTACGGAAGGGACGTGCGGATCGGCTTGAATCTCATGAATTTGCCTTTGGAGAGCGCGGAAACGCTCGATAAGTTCCTTCGGCGCATCGGGGCGAAGATATGAGGCCACGCGTTCGCAGAACTGCAGCAAAAACAGCCGGCGCTGATGGTTCACCAGAAAATCAATCAGCGCACTCTCGAAAACGGGGAAGCCGCTCTCCGCCAAAGCGGTTTCGCTGCCTGTTTGCTTGGCTTTCAACCCCTGCAGGGCGGAGACGGAAAAAATCGGAACGTCGCTGCCGGCCCCGAGCGTATTCAGGCGTTCGGCCGTCCGTTTTTGCATCTCGGCTCGGGTTTCTGCATCGACAAGATCCTGCTTGTTCAGCACCACAAACAGCCGGCGTTGCGCCGCAAGCGCCAAGGAAACGACGTTCATTTCCTCATCCGTCAGCGGGCTTTCGTAGCTGCCGACCAAAATGAACGCATCGGCTTCCCGAAGATATGCCTGGGTGGTGCGCGTGGTCGCCGCAATGGCGGAATTGAGGCCCGGCGTGTCCACAAAGGTAAAGCCGCGGCGCAGAAATTCCGCCGGCAGCTGCACCTCGGCCACGCGAATGCCGCGTTGATTGCCGGGGTTGCCGCGCTCGGTGATGTAGTCCGCCAGCTTATCCAGCGGAATGTCCATAAAAAGGCTTGTTCCGTAATAGTGCAGAACCACCTTTTCCTCGCTGCCGTAGGAAATTTGCGTAATCACCGATGTCAGCGGCAAAATGCCGGTGGGCAGCCTGTCCATTCCCAGAATGGCGTTCATCAGCGATGTCTTGCCGCGGCTGAAACGGCCGACGATTGCCAATGTAAAACGGTCTTCCGCAAGCCGCGCATAAAGATCGCGCAGCCGAAAAGGATCTTTGTTTCCTATCGTGGAAAGATACCGATCCACGCCGCGCAGAATGCCGGCAAGTTCGAATTTCAAGTATTCGTAGTGGCGAAGATCCATGGGAGATCTCTTCAGACGAAGAGCATCATAGGGCTGTTCGCGACGAAAAGGATCTTGGAGGGGCGTTTCGGGGCAAACGGTTTCCGGGCCATCGAAGATCTCCTGCAGATGCAACAACCAAGGCAGGAGTCATCAGCCCGGACAGGCGGTTCCATCGGTGGACCCCATCACCATGCGGAAGAATACGAGCAGTCTTGCCGCTTTCCAAGCCTTAATCATCGATCGGCCGGGCGAGCGGGGCTGCGCTTGATATCAGCTCGCCAGTGCGATGGAGCCGGAAAGCAGCAGAGCCGCCGCCCAGATCAGATCGAGATTAAACCAAGATCGGTGAAGGACGCGTAAGCCCCAAAAGCGATAGACGAGCCAAGCGATCAGGCTGCCCACGGCCAACATGGCCGCCGTATGCACCAACGCCACCGCAAAAGCGGCGCCGGCGCTTTGTTCCAGCAAGGCAAGCATCGAGCCGTGTACCGCCGAGGAGCCGGAACAGAGCGCCAGAAATGCGGGAAGCAGCATCAGCCCGGCGCCGTGGGCCGTGGCCATCAGGGCAGACCAAAGCGCGATATGGTGCGGGCGGATGCGGGCGAGGAAGCGCGGATGTCGGCGTCGGAGGAGTTTCAGCAGCCCGAAAGCCACCAGCACGAGACCGGCGGCAATGCTGACATCATGCAGCCGAGAAAAGTAGGCGCTCAGTACGGCAAAGGGCAGCAATGCCGCGGCCATCGCCAGGAAATGCCCGGCGCCGATCGGAAGAAACGCCGCAAACACCGCCTGCCCGCGCCGCGCCTGCAAGCCGTTGGAGACAGCGAGAAGCCAGCCCATGCCCGGGTTCAGCCCGTGGTAGCAGCCCAGCGCCACCACCGCGAGCCATGCCAGCGGCGCTGCGCTCAGACCGATGGGAAGCAGAAGGAATCGGTCGAGCAATCGCCCCCCTCAAGCCGCACCTGATGCGCGGAAAGCCCGTCCCCGAAGGTTACGAAGTAATTCGGGTCAAGCGTGATGCCGCCGTTTTCCCCGACATTGGCTTTCACCTGCACGCCCGGCAGATGCCGGCCGTAGAACTGCACATCCCAGGTGCTGTAAAGCGAGTTGGTGAAATACACCCGCTTTCCGTCTCGGCTGATTTCCACCATTTGCGGCCCGCCCGCAAATTCCTGCCCGTTGGGGTGGCGCGTGCGCCGCGCAATGCCGCCGATATGCACCGAGCCGGCGAGTTCGGGCTTCATGGGGTCGCGCACGTCGTATTGGCGAAGTTCGCCCGTTCCCCAGCAGGAGACATAAAGATAGCGATCATCCATGGAGAGATCGATATCCGTCACCAAGGGCGGAACGGCGCCAAAGGGCTTGAGCAGATCCGGAAGCAAGGATGCATCCGCGGGTTCCGGCGGAATAATCGCGGTTTTCTTCGCGTGGAACTTGCCGCCTTCGCGCCACCAAGTCCAGATCGAGGCTTCGAGATTGGTGGTGTCGACGACAACGCCAAGGAAGCCGTACTCTTTCGTTGGATCGTGCGCAGGCCGCACTTCCAGCGCCATTTGATGATTGGCGCCGAGATCGATGGTTTGTAGATGCCGTCTGCCGCGCAAATCCCAAAAATGCAGCTGGTGGCCGTATTTGTTGCCGAGCAGATCCTCGGGCACCAAGCCGTTTTCAAACTGCGGCGGCAGGCCCCATTCGCTGGAAACCATGTAGTCCTGCGGAAGATTCCACCAGAAGTCGTAACTCATGCGTTGCGGGCCGCGATCGATCTCCCACCGGCCGAGGATTTCAAAACTTTCGCAATCCATCAGAAAGATGCCGGGCGGGCCTTGCGTGCCATCCTTCCCCGCGCCGCCGAGCGTGCTGATGTAAATGCCTTCCGGGCCGCAGTGCGTGGTGTGCGGGCGGGAGTAACCGGTCCGCCGCATCAGCTCTTCCGGTTCGATAACTTTGACAAGCTTGGCGTCTTTGGGGCTCGGCTTGGTATCGACGATATAAATACGCGAGGAGCGGATGCCGGGAATAATCAGGTACCGCCGCTCGGTAAACGGATGGCCGCCGATCGGGCAGAGCATGGAGCTGCAGGCGTTCCAACCGAAATGATGAAACTCATCGCCTCGATAGGGCATATCCACCTGATGCACTACCCGCCCGTAGCTTGAAGAATTCGGATCGACATCCACCACCGCCAAGGCATCGGGCTTTGTGCCATCAGGGCAGAGCAGGGCGGTGAAGGCGAAGCGCTCTGCCGGCGCTTCCATGGCGAGGCGAGGGGACGGATAAAACGTGGGATCCGGACGGAATTGCTCGGCCATGATGTTTTTCTCCATGTTCATTCTGTGATTTTATCATTTTAGCGCACTGCAGCATTCAAGCCAAATGGTTTTAGCAGCTGCGTACGTGGTTTTCTTGCTTGGAACACACACGCCATTTATAGTCTATTTCACTATCTTCGGTGAGGCAACCAAGCTTGCAACGGCTTACGAGCACAAGGGCTGAGCGGAAGGAAACTTCCCGGCGCCAGGCTTTTGGGCGGCGCGCCGCAATCGCGGGCGGGTTTTGCCTCTGTTGCACACCCGCCGCGCGGCTTTGGGCGGCTGAGAGCACGGATGGGTTGCGCTGCACCGAGGTCGCGCCCGGGCTTTTCGTCACGCGCGGTGCGGATGAAGAAGCCACCGCAAACAACGCCGATGCGATTGCCAACCAAGCTTTCATCATCGGGGAAAATGCCGTCGCGGTGATCGATCCGGGCGGCAGCCGCGCGCATGGCGCGGCGCTCCGGGCGGCAATCCGCGCTCGCACCGAGAGGCCGATCCGTTACGTGATTATCACCCACGTGCATCCCGATCATTGTTTCGGCGCCGGCGCGTTTCTGGAAGATAAGCCTGCTTTCCTTGGGCACGCACGCTTGATCCCTGCGCTGCAAGCGCGCGGGGCTTTTTATCAACGCGGGCTCATCCGGATTTTGGGCAAAGACGCAACGGGGCCGATTGTTTTGCCTACAGAAACCGTGGACAAAAATCTTACCCTCGATCTTGGCAATCGCCCGCTCTCGCTCCACGCGCATGATCCGGCGCATACGGATAACGATCTCAGCGTGATCGATACGCGCACCAACACGCTGCTTTCGGGTGATCTCTTGTTCGTGCGCCGCATGCCGACGCTTGACGGAAGCCTGAAAGGCTGGCTTGCCGAACTTGCAAAACTCAAGCAGATTTCATTTGCACGCGTGGTTCCGGGGCACGGGCCGCAAGCGGTCCCTTGGCCCGAAGCCGCCGCGGACCTCGAACGCTATCTCGATATCCTGCTTACGGAAACGCGGGCGGCGGTTCGGCAAAATATCGGTATTGATGCCGCGGTCGATACCGTGGCGCAATCCGAGCACGGGAAGTGGATCCTCTTTGATGCCTATCACGGGCGAAACGTCACCGAAGCATACAAGGAGCTCGAGTGGGAATGAAACACCAAGGAAACACTAACGGCTTCGGCCGTCGGGATGTGCTCTTTGCGATCGGGTTTACAGGCATCTTCGCAAGCGGCCTCCGTTCTGCAGCGGCGGAGGATGATGCCGCGGCCCGCGCAAATCGCTGGCAGGACTTGAAAGCCGCGCTCTTTGCCAATCGTCCCATGCATGACGGGCAAGGAATGCTCGCCATCGATGCTCCGCCCCGCGCGCTCGATGCCGCAATCGTTCCGGTGCGCCTCAGCGTAGGGCAGGGAGCTGCCCTGCCGAGCAAGCTTAAGGGTCTTTACTTTGTGATCGACCAGAACCCCTCGCCGCTCGCAGCGCATTTCACCTTCGGCCCGAAAGCGGATCCGCGCAACCTCGAGCTTCGCGTCCGGGTCGATCAATACACCGATATGCATGCGGTGGCGGAAACCGAAACGGGCGAACTCTACGCCGTGGCGCGCTTCATCAAGGCGGCCGGCGGATGCTCCGCGCCGGCGGGTTCCAATGATCTCGAAGCGCTCAAAGAAATCGGGCGGATGAAACTGCGCCTGGCGGGGACGGCCGTTCCCAATCAACCCTTGCAGGCAACCTTGATGATCCGTCACCCGAACTTCAACGGCATGCAGATGGATCAGCTCACGCGCAACTATACGCCGGCGCGTTACATTCAAAGCATCGAAGTCACCTACAACGATGCCCTTGTCTTTCATATGGAAACCGATATTTCGCTTTCCTCCGATCCGGTCTTAAGTTTCGGCTTCATACCGGATGCCGAAGGCATTATGAAAGTGACGGCGGTGGACAGCAAAAACAGCATCTTCAAGCAAAGTTTTCCCGTGCCGCCGCAACGGAGCTGAATGCGCCGCCTGAGATCGTCGGTCTTGCGCGCGTCATTCTCGCGCGGGCTCGGCAAAATCCTCGCAAACGCCGCGAAATGCGTCGCGGTGCTGGGGTTTGCGCTTGCCGCCCATGCCGCAACCGTGCCGGAACCCGAGGGGTTCTGGCTTGGCCCGAGTCATGGTGCGGTGCCCTCCACCTTGCGGGGCGCCCGCGTGGTAACCACACGCGAGCTCGCTCGGATATTGAAATTCAAAAACAAAAAGCCGGTTCTGATCGACGTTTCTCCGGCTCCCCGGAAGCCTGAGCACATGGTCCCGGGCATGGTTTGGATGCCGCCGCCGCATCGCGATATTCCGGGCAGCGTGTGGTTGCCCGGAATGGGAGAAGGTGTGCTTTCGCCGGAGGCCGAGGGTGCGTTTCGCAGTAAGCTTGCCGCGCTCACGCAGAACCGGTTGAGCCGGCCGCTGGTGATTTATTGCCATCCGCAATGCTGGCAGAGCTGGAATGCGGCCAAACGCGCCGTGCTTTTCGGGTATCGGCAGGTGCTTTGGTATCCCGACGGGATTGAAGGCTGGCAAGCCGCCGGGCTGCCGTTGCAAAACGCCGAGCCGGCGAATTTCCCATAATATATCTTCTGCGACAAAAGCGGCCGCGAGAGCCGCGCGTCGAAGACGGTTCCCCTCACGCGGCGGCAATCGGCGCGCAGGCAGCGGCAAGCCAGGCGCGCGTCTCTTCATCCAAGAGAGGCCCGATCCTCGCCAAGACTTCGGCGTGATAGGAATTCAGCCAAAGAAGCTCTTCATGCGTCAGCAAATCCGCGTCGATCAGCCGGCGGTCGAACGGCGCAAGGGTCAGCGTCTCAAAGCGCAGGAACGGCTTCGCGGCATCGGAAATTTCGGCCGGCTGAAGCAGCAACAGGTTCTCGAGCCGAATGCCGTAGTGCCCGGGCCGATAATATCCCGGCTCATCGGAAAGGATCATCCCCGCGGCCAGCGGCACGGGCTTCGCAGCCCGAGACAACGCTGCCGGCCCTTCATGGACCGAGAGAAAACTCCCTACCCCGTGGCCCGTGCCGTGGTCGTAATCCTGCCCCGCTTGCCAAAGCGCGCGGCGGGCAAAGGCATCCAAATGCGGCCCTGCCACGCCTTGCGGAAAGACGAGGCTCGCAATCGCGATGTGGCCTTTCAAAACGCGGGTGAATTCCGCGCGGAGCTGAGGCGGCGGCGCATCGGGGCCGGTCCACAGCGTGCGGGTGACGTCGGTCGTGCCGTCCGGGTATTGCGCCCCGGAATCGATCAAAAACGCTTCATTGGGGCGGATTTGCCGGTTGCTCGCCGCAGTCACCCGATAATGAATAATCGCGCCGTGCTCGCCTGCCGCAGAAATGGCCGGGAAGCTCTCGCTGTGAAAGCCTTCCGCTTCGCGGCGGAGGGAGAGCAGTTTCTCGGCGGCGGAAAGCTCGCTTTCGGCACCGGTGGGGGCTGCCTTCTCGAACCAGTGCAAAAACCGGCAAAGCGCCGCACCGTCGCGCCGATGCGCGGCGCGCGCTCCTTCTTGCTCGGTCGGGTTTTTACACGCTTTTGCCAAAAGCACCGGATCGGGCGCGGCTACCACCGTAGCCCCTGCCTCCCGCAACCACATGGCGAACTGCACCGGCGCCGTTGCCGGATCCACCCGCACCCGTTTGCCGCTCAGCCGGGCAAGAGCTTCGGGCAGCGACGCGCGATCGGCAATCCGCACCCCCTCCCCGAGCCACGCACGCGTCTCGGCCGGCAGTTTTTCAGGGGAAATGAACACATCGACGCTCCCATCCGCGTGTAAGATGGCGAAGGCCAACGCTACCGGCGTGAAGGGCAAATCGGCCCCGCGAATGTTCAAAACCCAGGCGATGGCATGCGGATCCGTCAGCACCGCGGCATCCTGGCCGGCTTTGCGAAGCTCGGCGGCCAATTCGGCCCTTTTCTCTTCCGAGGCCTTGCCGGCATACTTCAGCGGGTGCGGCACGGCCGGAGCAAGCGGCGGCGGCGGCCGGTCGGTCCAAAGCGCATCGATCGGGTTGGCCACCGGAACCATGGTCAGCCCTGCTTCGGTGAAGCGCGCCAGCCCCTCTTCGCTGATCAGCATCGGGTCATAGCCGATCCGAGCGTCTTTCGGCGCATGCTCGCGGATCCATTCAGGCGGCGGCGTTTCGGTGATGTGGCAGCGTTGCCACAGCGCGGGATCGGTTTCCGCGGCAAGCTGCAGCGTGTAGCGCCCATCGGTGAACACCGCGGCCTGATCGGTCAGCACCACCGCCAAGCCGGCGCTGCCGGTAAACCCGGTCAACCACGCCAGCCGCTCGGCGTGCGGCGGCACGTATTCCCCCAAATGTTCATCGGCGCGCGGCAGAATAAAGCCGTCCAGATTTTCCTTGCGCAGCCAGTCCCGCACAGCTTCGAGCCGGTTCATTTGCGTATTCCGCCCTGAGAGTTGTCACAAATCTGTATAGCAACCATCCCTTTGTGCCCGCCCGCTCTATGCCTATATTGCGATGCACAATAAACCGGGCCAGCGAGATGAGATCGCCCGCGGCTTTCGGAATAGAAGGAGACGGATTGCATGGTCATCGACTCTGCCAAGCATTTCACTGCTTCCTTCGATTGCGGCGCAAGTGTGTGCCGCAAAGGAAGGCTGGGACGCTTCTTGCGGCGCTTTCGGGAATTTCTGCAAACTTACTGGCGCAATCGGCAGAACTTTGCCGAGCTCTGGGAGCTTTCGGATCGCGAGTTGGCGGATATCGGCCTTACCCGCGCCGAGCTTCCCCATCTTGTGCACCCCTCCCCGCGCGAGGTTAGGCTTGTCAAATATCCCCTCTGCCGCTTGCGAAATATGGGCAACTTGTAGCCTTTCGTTCGGCGGGTTAGGCCCCGGGCCTCTGCCCCGGACGATGCAAAACCAACGTCGTCCACTCCCCTTCCCGCACGGCGCTTCTGAACAATAGACCCAAGCGGCGATGGGCAGCCAGCACGGCGCGGGACTGCGTCGCGAGCAGGCCGGAGAGCACGGCCTCGCCCCCGGGCGCAAGATGGCGCGCCAAATCCCGCGCCATGGCACAGAGCGGCCGGGCAAGAATGTTTGCCGTGACTAGGTCGTAAGGGGCGCCGGCCCGCACCGCCGGGTGGCGCCAACCATCGGCGCGGCAAACCCGCATCAGCCCATGGACGGAATTGCGCTTGGCGTTTTCCCGCGCCACCCGCACCGCAAAGGGCTCGATATCGCTCGCCAGCACCGGCCGATGAAAGAGCCGCGCGGCAGCAAGCGCCAGAATGCCCGAGCCGGTGCCGAGGTCGAAAATGCGCCGAGGCCGGCGTCTTCGGGCTATTGCTTCCAAGGCGCGCAGGCAGCCGCGCGTGGAGCCGTGCTCGCCCGAGCCGAAGGCAAGGTTGGCATCGAGCCAAAGTGTGATACGCCCGCTGCTCGGCCCCGGCGGCAAATGCGTGGGGCGGATGGCAAAGCGCCTTCCGATCCGCTGCTCGGGAAAGGCGGCGCGGTTGCGCGCAAGCCAGCCGCCGGCGGGAATGAGGCCGCGCTCCAGGCGGGCAGCAACCCCTGTGGCGGTTTCCGCAACGGCAAGCGCTGCGACCAGCGTTTGTTCTCCGGCCCCGGCCCGCCGGATCCCTTCCACGTGCCAAAAATTCCCATCCGGCTCGGCAAACAGCGCGGTTGCCTCGCAGACTTCGGCCAAGGCGGCTTCATAGGCGGCGACGGCCGCTTCCGGCACGGTCACGGCAAGCCTTTCCAAGAAAACGGGGCGCATGCTCACACCGGGCCTGCCTCAGGCCGGCTCGACATAACGATCGAGCACATGCTTGGAGCCGGCTTTGTCGAAAGCAATCTCCAGCCAGTCATTCTCCACTGCCGTTACCGTGCCGTAGCCGAATTTTTCATGAAAAACCCGCACGCCGGCAGCAAAGGGCGTCTGCCGCCCCGGCCGCGGCGGCTCCTTCCCGCCCCCGCGCAGCACGAGCGACGAGCCATCGCGGAACACGCCGCCGCTCGCGGCCTGGGCGGCACGCTGCCATGCCGCCGAAGCGATGCGTTCTACCGCGTGATCGGGCAGCTCCTCGAGGAAACGGCTGGGAAAGGCGCTTTGCCAACCCGAATAGAGTTTCCGAAATGCCACGAAACTCACAATCACCCGGCGGCGGGCGCGGGTGAGCCCGACATAGGCAAGCCGGCGCTCTTCTTCGAGCGCTTTCACCCCGCCCTCATCCAAAGCGCGCTGGTTGGGAAACAGCCCTTCCTCCCAGCCGGGCAGGAAGACGGTGTCGAACTCCAGGCCCTTCGCGGCGTGCAGGGTCATCAGGCTTAGCCGGTCGCCGGCCGCGTTTTCGTCGTTTTCCATCACCAACGCGACATGCTCGAGAAAGCCGGCAAGGGTTTCGAATTCGCCCAGCGCGCGAATGAATTCCTTAAGGTTCTCAATCCGCCCCGGCGCCTCGGGGGATTTGTCTTCCTGCCACATCGCAATATAGCCGGATTCATCCAGAACCCTGGCCATGGTCGCGACATGGCCGGCTTCTTCCAGTGCGCCGCGCCATCGCTCCAGATTGGCCAGAAAGCTGCCGAGCCCTTCGCGCGCGCGGCCGCGCAAGGCGTTCTCGGCCAGCAATTCGGCCGCCGCGGCGGTCAGCGGCACGCCCTGCGCCCGTGCCCGCTCGTGGAGCGAACGCATCGCCGTCTCTCCCACGCCGCGGCGCGGCAGGTTGATGATGCGCTCAAAGGCAAGATCGTCGGAGGGGTGGACCAAAAGCCGGGCATAGGCCAGCGCGTCCCGAATTTCCGCCCGTTCGTAAAATCGCGGTCCGCCGATCACGCGATACGGCACCCCGATGGTGATCAGCCGCTCTTCAAAGGCGCGAGTCTGAAAGCCCGCGCGCACGAGAACGGCGATTTCGGCAAGCTTATGGCCTTCCCGTCGCAAGCGCTCGATGCGCTCGCCGATCATGCGCGCTTCTTCATCGGAATCGTGAAGCTCGACGATCTGCACCGGCTCGGCCTGCCCGGTTTCTTCGATCGGACGCAAAGTTTTTCCCATACGGCATTGATTATGTGAAATAAGCCCGGTCGCCGCCGCCAGAATCGGCGCCGTGGAGCGATAATTGCGTTCCAGCCGGATCACACGAGCGCCGGGAAAATCTTTTTCAAACCGAAGGATATTCTCGATTTCTGCGCCGCGCCATGAATAAACGCTTTGATCGTCGTCGCCCACGCAACAGATGTTTCTATGGCCTTGGGCAAGCAAGCGAAGCCACAAATATTGCACGAGATTTGTATCTTGATATTCATCCACCAGAATGTACCGAAACAAACGGTGATATTGCGCCAAAATCTCAGGCTCCGTGCGCAGCAGTTCCGTGGTCAGCAGCAAGAGATCGCCGAAATCCACCGCATTCAGCGCTCTCAGCCGTTCCTGATAGGCGGCATACAAGGCCCTTCCCCGTCCCGCCCCGATCTCCGCTTCTTCGGTTTCCGGCACACGATCGGGCGTTAAGCCTTTGTCTTTCCAGCGTTGAATAAGGCTCATCACCAATTGCGGCGGCCAACGCTTGGTATCGATGCGCTCGACCTCCATCACCTGCTTCAGCAAGCGTTGTTGGTCATCGGTATCCAGAATGGTAAAGGCGGAGGAAAGCCCCACCAAGGCGGCGTGGCGGCGTAGAATCCGGGTGGAAAGCGCATGGAAGGTGCCGAGCCAAAGCCCTTCCACGGGCCGATTCAGCAACTGGCTTAATCGCTCCCGCATTTCGCGCGCGGCTTTGTTGGTAAACGTCACCGCCAAGACCTGATGCGGGCCGGCGTGCCCGGAAAGGACGATATGCGCAAATCGCGTGGTGAGCACCCGGGTTTTGCCGGTCCCCGCCCCGGCCAGGACCAAAAGCGGCCCCTCCAGGGTTTCCACCGCGGCGCGCTGTTCGGGGTTCAATCGCGCAAGATAATTTACCATTATGCCATCCGGAGCGCGTAGAGGTGAGAGAACCGGCGAAACATCAGGCACGGAACTCGCATGCCTGCCGTTTGGCCCATGCATTGTAGGCGAGCACCGCCCAACCCAAAAAATCCACTTTCGGCGGATCCTGGTTGGAAAGCAGAGGAAGCCTGCCGATGATAATCCCGTCTTCGAGCAAATCCGTCCAACCACGCGGTTTTGAAGCATCTTCGGTCACGCTCAGAAGCCAACCGGGGCCGTTGGCGCGAATGGCCGAGTAGAGACGCCGCACCGCATCCATCGGCACGGTTTGCTGAGATCGAAAAACAAAAATCTTTTTTCCTTCCGCGAGATCCTCGAGAAACATGCGCTTTAACATGCGGTGCGCGGAGATCACCTGCTCCGTCCTTGCGCGCCAGTCTTCCGTTTCCGCCTCCAAGGAGGCCGGAATCCCCGTGTGAAACACGAAATTTCCGGACTCCAATTGCCAATCCTGCCAGCCTTCCGCGCGCTTGAAGGCATACCGTCCGTCCTCGAAGAGCCCTTCCAGGCGGGTTTCGATGGCTTCGATCATGGTTTCGGGATAGACGAAACCGACATTGCGAAACAGTCCCGGCCGATCGCAGCCGTAATAACTCTGCACGATCCCGAACTCGCAGTTGTTCCCGATCCCTTCGAAGGCCAAAAAGAGCTCGGCGAACGCAATTTCGCCGATCGGCGATGCCTCGGGGTGCGAGAGGACGGCAGGGCTCATGCGCGCATTCTTATCCCAGCCGGCCTGCCTGGGGCCGTGCCGGGCGTACTCCCAGGATATGGGCAATGGCATAGGTCAAATCCGCCCGATTGAGCGTATAAAAATGAAATTCGTCCACCCCGTAGGTTTGCAGCAGGCGCACCTGCTCGGCCGCCACGACGGCGGCAATAAGCCGCCTGGTCTCGGGGTCATGATCGAGCCCTTCAAACAAATCGCCGAGCCAATTCGGCACCGTGGCCCCGCATTGGGCAGAAAACCGCAAGGTTTGGGCAAAATTGCTGACCGGCAGAATACCGGGCACGATCGGGGCGGTGATGCCGGCGGCACGGCAGCGGTCCAGAAATCGCAGGTAAGCCGTAATATCAAAGAAATACTGTGTAATGGCGCGCGTCGCCCCGGCGTCGAGCTTGCGCTTGAGGTTGTCGAGGTCCGCCTCGGGGCTAGCGGCCTCGGGATGCGTTTCCGGATAAGCCGCCACCGAAATTTCAAAATCGGCCAATCGCCGCAGCCCGGCCACCAGATCGGCGGCGAAGTGGTAGCCCTGCGGGTGCGGGACGTAAGCGGTTCCCGGCGGCGGATCTCCGCGGAGGGCGACAATGTGGCGCACCCCCGCCTCCCAATATTGCCGCGCAATCTCATCCACCTCCGCCCGACTCGCCCCGATGCACGTCAGATGGGCGGCCGGCACCAGGCTTGTTTCGTGGATAATCCGGCGCACGGTCGCATGGGTGCGCGCCCGAGTCGAACCGCCGGCGCCGTAAGTGACGGAGACAAACCGCGGCCGCAGCGTCTCCAGCCGGCGCACGCAGGTCCAGAGCTGGGCCTCCATGGCCGGCGTTTTCGGAGGGAAAAATTCAAAAGAAAGTTTCGGCGGCGGCTGGGAGCGATCGCGCACCAGAAGGCTCTGAAGGCGGGATGGAACCGCGCGCCCGCCTAGCCCGGGCGGCCAATCCCGCATTGTCGTCTCGTCGGTTTGCTCGGTGTTTAAGGTCTCGGCCATCAGTTGCTCCCACTCCCCGCCTCTCGGCCCGCCGCAAGCTGGCAAGCTTTGTGTGGGCCTCGCGGCATCCGTTCGCAAGAGCCCGCTTCTTCATCACTATAGCACCTTCCGGCAACACTTTGCGGTATCATGAACCCGCGCTCTTAAGTCGATTTTGCCTTTTGCGGCATCTTCCTTTAATCGAGTATCTCGGAATGCGCCGCCCTGGCACACGGCTTCACCTGCGCGCCGGGGCGGGGTTTAGCCAATGACAATGACATGGATAAACGTCTTGAGATTGTTCCATGCTTCTTTCGCGCCGTCTCCTGTGGCTTGCTGGGTGTCTTCTGGTGATTCTGGTCGGTTGCGCCCCGCGTCCGCCCGCGACCGATAAGGAGGCGTTGCAGGATTATCTCGAGACGAACGACCCCTTGGAGCCCACCAACCGCAAACTCTATGCGGTGAACGAAGGCTTCCAGGATGTGGTTCTCCGGCCTTTGGCGGTAGGATACCGCCATGCGGTTCCCGAAAAAGTGCGAGATTCGGTTCACAACGCGCTTGCCAATCTCACCTCCCCGGTGATGTTGGGCAACGAAATCCTGCAAGCCAAACCGCGCAAGGCGGGCAACCGGCTGATGCGATTCATTATCAACAGCACGCTGGGCGTGGGCGGGCTCTTTGACGTTGCCACCTCGTTCGGCTACCCGGAAGAGAGTACGGATTTCGGCCTGACGCTGGCCACTTGGGGTGTCGGAGAAGGACCATTCCTGTTTTTGCCGGTGATCGGCCCCTCGGACTTCCGGGACGGGATCGGTCTTGGCATCAACGCCGCGATGGATCCCTTCACCTGGCTCGGCCAAGGTTCCACCGTGGTCTACCTGGAGCTTGCGCGATACGGTATGACGGCGGTTGATCTCTACGAGCGGAATATGGACAGTCTCGACAGCCTGAAAAAAAGCGCGCTTGATCCTTATGCCACATTACGGAGCGTCTACCGCCAGCATCGCCGGTCCCAGGTGGAAGACGCCAAGCAGGATGATCCGCCGACGATACCGATCTGGTTTCCTCAGCCGCCCCAAAAGACTACCCAATGACTCGCCGCGCCTGCTTCGGTATTTTATTGTTTTAGGAGGCCAGTACGTATGCTTTGTTCGCGTCGCCTGACGTTTGCTCTGGCAGCACTATGGCCTTGGGTTGCTTTCGAGATCACTGCGGCACGCGCTGCGCAAGATTCTGCCGCAAGCTTTGTCGATAACGTTGCCAAAGAGCTTGCCGCCGTAATCGACAGCAACGATCCGCCCGAGGTCAAGCACCAACGTTTTCTTGCGATTATCGAAAATTCGGTCGATGTCGACGGTATTGCCCGCTTTTGTTTGGGCCGCTTCTGGCGTCAGGCCAGCCCGCAACAGCAGCGGGAATATCTTGCGCTCTTTCGCCAACTTTTGCTGAACGCCATCATCGGCCGGCTGCAGGAATATAAAGGGGTGAAGCACACCATCGGCCGAACCATCCGCCAAAGCGATAACACCTTGGTCCAAACGGTGATTGTGCGGCCGGGCCAGGAGCCCGCGCATGTCGATTGGGTCGTGGCCGATGTGGACGGCAAGCCGAAGATTGAAGATTTGCTGGTAGAGGGCACGAGCCTCAGGATTACGCAGCGGAGTGACTATTCAAGCTTCCTTCTGCACAACAACAGCAATGTGCAGGCGCTGATCGATAAACTCCGGCAGATGCTGGCGAACCAGCAGCAACAGCAGGCGCAGAAAAGCGGCTGAGCAGAAACGCGTTCCCGCGTTTTTTCTCTATTCCTCTTCAGGATTGCAGCAGACGACATTGCTTTTAAAGCGCGTCGAGGCGGCGGCTTTCGTAGAGGAGCATCGTGTGCCCGTCGCGCACAAAACGCCCGCATTCCACCATCCCAATCCCGCCGAGCACCATGCGTGAGGCAAAATTATCCGCGCGTGCCACCGCGATCACGCGCGGAATGCCGGCACGCTCATGCGCAAACCGGAGCGCGGCGCCGGCTGCCTCGCGCGCAAGGCCCCTGCCCCGCGCCTCCGGCCACAGCGCAAAGCGCAGCGCCAAGCCAAGCCCATCCGGGCGTTCCATCAATCCCACAATGCCCAAGAAATCGCCGCTCCGCCGGTCGCGAACGGTCCAGATGCCGACGCCGTATTTCGCCCAAAAAGCCATATCCTCAGCCAGTTCTTCGGCGGTGCGCTGCGGCGTGCGAACCCCGCCATACATTTGCGCAAACACGCGGGGATCGGCCTTCAGCGCCTGTAAATCCTTAAGATCATCCCACTGCACCGGCCGCAGAAGAAGCCGTGCGGTTTCGATCCAGTTGGCCGGATGCATCGGCGCAGGCCGAGCCCTAGCGAATTAAGGGCTTGTAGCGAATGCGGTGTGGCGCGGTTGCGTCCTTTCCAAGCCGGCGGCGCTTGTCTTCTTCGTAAGCCTCGAAATTGCCTTCAAACCACTCCACATGGCTATCGCCTTCAAAGGCGAGGATATGGGTGGCGAGCCGATCCAAAAACCAACGATCGTGGCTGATGATCACCGCACAGCCGGCAAAAGCGGCCAGCGCTTCTTCCAACGCGCGCAACGTATCGACATCAAGATCATTGGTCGGCTCGTCCAACAAAATAACATTGGCGCCGGATTTCAGCATCTTCGCGAGATGCACCCGATTGCGTTCGCCGCCCGCCAAGGAACCCACCAATTTTTGCTGATCCGGTCCCTTAAAATTGAAAGCACTGACATAGGCGCGTGAGGCCATGGAACGCTTGCCGAGCACAATGGTGTCTTCCCCGCCGCTGATTTCCTCCCAGACGGTTTTGTTCGGATCGAGCGTTTCCCGGCTTTGGCTGACATAGCCCAAGCGCACGCTCTCGCCGATGCGGAGCGCGCCGCGATCGGGCTGTTCTTCACCGATGATCATACGAAACAGCGTGGTCTTGCCCGCTCCGTTCGGGCCGATCACGCCCACGATGCCGCCCGGCGGCAGCTTGAAACTCAGATCTTCGATCAGCAAACGATCGCCGTAACCTTTAAACAAATGTTCCGCTTCGATAACCACGTTGCCGAGCCGCGGCCCCGGCGGGATAATAATTTCGGCGACGCTGCTCGTCGTTTCCTGAGACTTTGCCAAAAGCTCCTCATAACGCGTGATACGCGCGCGGTTTTTCGCCTGCCGCGCGCGTGGAGATGCCGCAATCCATTCCCGCTCGGCGGCAAGCGCGCGCTGTCTTGCGGTTTCTTCTTTCTCTTCTTGCGCAAGCCGCTTGCGCTTTTGCTCAAGCCATGAGGAATAATTGCCTTCGTAGGGAATGCCGCGGCCGCGATCGATTTCCAAAATCCAGCCGGTGACGTTATCGAGAAAATAGCGATCGTGCGTCACCACGATTACGGTGCCGGGATATTCCCGCAAGGTGCGCTCAAGCCAGGCCACGCTTTCGGCATCCAAATGGTTGGTCGGTTCGTCCAGAAGCAGAAGATCGGGCTGTTCCAGCAGAAGCCGGCAGAGGGCAACCCGTCGGCGCTCGCCCCCCGAAAGCTGGGCAACGGGGGTTTCCGCCGGAGGGCAGCGCAAGGCATCCAGCGCGATTTCGATTTTGCGATCAAGCTCCCAGGCATCGGCCGCGTCGATTTTGGCTTGTAGCTCGGCCTGTTCGGCGAGCAGAGCCTCCATGGCATCGGGTTCCATCGGTTCGGCAAACGCGGCCGTGATCGCGTGAAACCGATCCAGGGCTTGCTGCAATTCGGAAAACGCCTCGCGCACCGTCTCGCCCACGGTCTTGCTCGAATCGAGCACCGGTTCCTGGGGAAGATACCCAACCCGCACGCCTTCCGCCGCCCAGGCTTCGCCGCCGAAATCCTTATCGACCCCGGCCATGATGCGCAGCAAGGTGGATTTGCCGGCCCCGTTCGGGCCGAGCACGCCGATTTTGGCGCCGGGAAGAAAGGAAAGGGTAATCCCCTTCAGAACCTCGCGCGAAGGGGGATAGACCTTGGTCAGGCCCTTCATCACAAAAACATACTGGTAGGCCGCCATCACACTGCTCCGGTTCAGATCAAGACCGGTGTTTAAGCGATAGGGGCAAGCTTGGGCAACGATGCGCCCGGCAGGACTCGAACCTGCAACCAAGCCGTTATGAGCGGCCCGCTCTGACCGATTGAGCTACAGGCGCCTCAGCAAACCCCAGCTGGAGCATGCGGATACAAAATCTCAAGTTTCGCCTCTCTTCGCAATGCCCGGCCTTAGCGCGAACAGGCTGAGAGCGATGCATGGCAGCAACGCGCGCGTGCCAACCCGATCACGCCTTGCGGTACCAAAACAAATGCGTAGAGAAAAAACCCGGAACCCGCCCTGATGCCGTTGCCTCCACGGGGCTGTTCTGCCATTTTCCGCCCGTTGGTCGGCCGGGGCTCATCGGCCGGCCGTTGTTTTGCTTTCATTTCGCGGTTCAAGGAGCGCCGGATGGTATTGGCTTTCATCATCATTTTTGTCTGTGGGCTGCTTGCCATTGCCTATGGCTGGAGCACGAGCAGGGCGGTCTTAGCCGCAGACGCGGGCACCGCCCGCATGCAGGAGATTGCCTCGGCAATCCAAGAGGGCGCGCGCGCGTATCTCAACCGGCAATATACGACGATCGCCGGGGTGGGCATCGTGATCCTGATCATTTTGGGCGTCGCGCTCGGCGTGCATGTGGCGATCGGCTATCTGATCGGTGCTGTTCTCTCGGGCACGGCCGGATATGTGGGAATGAACGTCTCGGTGCGCGCGAATGTCCGCACCGCGCAGGCCGCGCGGCAGGGTCTGGCTGCGGGCCTGGCTCTTGCGTTCAGGGCCGGGGCGATTACAGGGCTTTTGGTGGTAGGCCTCGGCTTGCTCGGTGTCTCTATTTATTACTTCATCCTGCGCGAAACGGTGGACGGCGCGGACCTTCGGCCCGTGCTGGAGGCCATGGTAGCGCTCGGCTTCGGCGCTTCGCTTATCTCCATTTTCGCGCGGCTCGGCGGCGGCATTTTCACCAAAGGCGCGGATGTGGGCGCCGACCTGGTGGGCAAGGTCGAGGCCGGGATTCCGGAGGATGACCCGCGCAACCCCGCGGTGATCGCCGACAATGTGGGCGATAATGTGGGGGACTGCGCCGGCATGGCAGCGGACTTGTTTGAAACCTATGTGGTGACCGTGGTGGCCACCATGCTTCTGGCCGCCATCTTCTTTGCGCCGCCGGCGCGGGATTCTTTGATGATCGTTCCGCTCGGCATCGGTGCGGCCTGCGTTGTGACCTCGATTATCGGAACCTTCTTCGTCCGCCTCGGTCCCGATGGCGGGATCATGAAAGCCCTCTATCGCGGGCTGATCACCACGGGGGTGTTGTCCGTCATCGCCATCGCCATCGTGATCGCTGCCTTGGTCGGTTTCAGTGCGCCCATCGCCATGGTGCGGGGCGGCTCGGTCACCGGGCTGGATTTGTTCCTCTGTGCGCTGGTGGGGCTTGCCGTGACCGGGTTCATCGTCTGGATCACCGAGTTCTTCACCTCCACCGAGTATCGCCCGGTCAGGAGCATTGCGCTGGCCTCTACCACGGGGCACGGGACGAATATCATTCAGGGCCTTGCCGTCTCGATGGAGGCCACGGCACTGCCGGTGGTGGTAATTTGCGCGGGCATTATCGTCGCCTCCCTGATCGCCGGGCTCTTCGGCATCGCCATCGCCGCGACCACGATGCTGGCGCTGGCCGGCATGATCGTGGCGCTCGACGCCTATGGGCCGGTGACGGACAATGCCGGCGGCATCGCCGAAATGTCGCAGCTCCCCAAAGAGGTGCGCCAGTTTACCGATGCGCTGGATGCGGTGGGCAACACCACCAAGGCGGTCACCAAAGGCTACGCGATCGGCTCCGCCGGCCTTGGCTCGCTTGTTCTCTTCGCCGCCTATACCGAAGACCTCAAGCACTACTTCCCCAATATCAACGTCTCCTTCACGCTCTCCGACCCGTATGTCGTGGTGGGGCTCTTCATCGGTGGGCTTTTGCCTTACCTCTTCGGCGCCTTGGGCATGACCGCGGTCGGGCGCGCGGCCGGTGCGGTGGTGATCGAGGTGCGCCGGCAATTCCGTGAGATTGCCGGCATCATGGAAGGCAAAGCCAAGCCGGAATACGGCCGGGCCGTTGATATGCTCACGCGGGCGGCGATCCGCGAAATGATCGCGCCGTCGCTCTTGCCGGTTTTGGCGCCGATCATCCTGTTCATTGTGATTGATCTCATCGGCGGGCGCACGGCCGCATTTTCGGCGCTCGGGGCCATGCTTTTGGGCACCATCGTCACCGGGCTGTTCGTCGCCATTTCCATGACGTCCGGCGGCGGGGCCTGGGACAACGCCAAGAAATATATCGAAGAAGGGAATTACGGCGGTAAAGGCTCGGAAGCGCACAAAGCGGCCGTCACGGGCGATACCGTCGGCGATCCGTATAAAGATACGGCCGGTCCCGCGGTGAACCCGATGATCAAAATCACCAACATCGTCGCTTTGCTGCTGCTGGCCATTCTCGGCCACTGGCTGCATTAATCCGGTTTCGGAAGAAAGCCCCGGTTGTTTTCAGCCGGGGTTTTCTCTTTCCGTTCCCTTTCGTTCCGTTCCGTTCCGTTTCGTTCAGCTGCCGAGGGCCGCCTGTTTCGGCAAGGCGCGTGATTCCGCAGCGGTTTCCTCGGCGTCGTGTTTTTGTGCCGGCGCGTTGCGGGTATCGACCAGCCGCGCAATGGTGGCCTTCATCGCGGCAAGCGAAATATCCAAAGACAAATGGGTCTCGGCATAGCGGCGGGCGCGGGCGCGCAGGCCGGTGTTCAAGTCTTTATCTTCCAAAACCTGAAGAATCGTTTCGGAAAGCCGCGCCACATCGTGAAACGGAACCAAAAGCCCGTTTTTTCCGTGGCTGATGAATTCGCGCACAGGCGGCGTATCGCTGCCGATTACCGCGCATCCCATGGCCAGCGCCTCGCGCAACGACCAGGACGCCACGAAGGGATACGTCAAATACACATGCGTATCCGAACGCTGCAGCAGCCGCACGTAGCTCGCATAGTCCAACTTGCCGAGGAAATGCACGCGGCTGAGATCAAGCCGGCCTTTCAACTCCTCTAACAAACGCTCGCGCCAAGTCCCTTGCGCAAGGCGCGCCCCGTAGCTTACCCCGTCGCCTCCCACCAGCGCCACGCGCACATCCGCGCGAGCCTGCAAAAGGCGCGGCAAGGCGCGCATGAAAACATGGAACCCGCGATACGGCTCAAGGTCCCGCGCCACATAGGTCACCAACCGCTCCTCCGGCCGCACCAGAAGGTCTTTGAGCCGAAAAACCTCGTTGCGTGCGGCCGGTTGCGGCCGACAAATCCCGAGATTAACCCCTTCCGGCAACAACAAGATGCGGCTTTGCGCCCATTGCGGATAGGTCTGCAGCTGAAAGCGCGTCGGCGTCTGCCCAACATTGTCTAACGAAAGCGCCAGCAAGTTGACGATATTTTTTGCCCGGATCGAAGGATAAAGCGCCGGATTGGTCGGAAATTCCGGATCAAAATCAACATCCAATCCGTGCAAATGATAGAAGAACTCAAAATACCCGAGCATCGGCGGGTCGGGCCAAACATCCCGCAGATTCAAAAGTTCCCCCCACCCATGATGCCCGATGATAATGTCGGGCATATATCCCAGCCGCTTGAGACCGGAAGCGGTGCGGGCCACAGCTTCGGCGCGGATGGCCGCCTGTTCGAACTCGCGCGCATCGTGATGTGTGGCCGGCGAGGCTTTGCGCGGCATCCGATAGATGATTTTGCGCACGCCTTGAATCTCGTTGGGGTTGTTTTCGGTAATAAAAAGCACCTCGTTGTGGGGGCTTGCAACGAGGTCCCGAACAAGATGCAAATATTGGCCGGGAAAGTTTTGATGAACGAACAGAAAGCGCACCTCTCTGCCCCGCCCTAAGCTATAAGAAGAAAATTCCGGACCAACCCGTTATCTTCACGTTATCTTCAACGGCGCGTGCTGCCCTTTCGCGAGGCCGAGCTCTTGGGTTTCTGCTCGCGGACCACTTTCGCCGGCTGCGCGGCTGCCGTCTGAAAGACAGGTTGAAAGGCCGGCTGCCTCTCCTCCACCCTGCGCGAGATCCCGCCCCTTGCCTGTACGCCGGGCTGGCGGCGCTGCTGCAAAACAATCTGAAATGATTCAAGCGGGGCCAAGCTTTCCGCTTCACAGGGCTCGCCTTCCGCCACCGGTCCGACCACGGAACCATCCACGAAAGTTGCGGAATAGAAGCATTCGAACATTTGCGCCGCCTGCCCCTTCAACCGCACGCGAAAACCAAGCAGCGGCAAGGCCATCCCACGACTGCCGCAGAGTTGGCCCCCTTCCACCCAGGGTGACAACCACCCGCGACCGAGGACACCTTGATATTCGATATCCTGCGGAGAAATGAAACGCTGCGGGGTGATGGCAAAGCCTTCGATCCAGCGTTTGCTGCCTCTCTCTCCAACCCATTCACCAAGGCTCGCTCCGACATCTCCGCGTATTTGCACATGCGCCAATGTCTCGGGCACAGCGCCGGAAACACCGGGGGCGGGCGCCAAGCTTGGAGCGGCGGCCAAAGGCTGCGCCGGGATCATATTCGGCGGCATCGGCATGGCCCCCCGTGCAGGCCCTGCGGCGACAGGCTGGGCTTGGAACATCTGCGGTGCCTGCACCGGCATTGCCGCGGTGTCTTCGTTCAAACGAATAACCTGCAGCCGAGGCGCGGAATCGGCGCTGTTCGGGGCTTGGTAAATCGTTACCAAAACCTGTGCAGGGCCTTCGCTCACCCGAATGAGGGCAGCATCCGCCGGCCCTGAAAGCCATCCATCCGGCCGAAACGAGCTGATGGAAACCGCGTCCGGGTTGGAAGCCTCCCCCGGCGGCAGCGAAATGCGCACGCCCGGCAGGCCCGAGCCGTCGTCGGAATGGCGCGCGCTCGGCGTTTGCACGACGCAAAACAGGCCGGTATCCAAGGTCATCAAATGACCGGAAACTTTCAGCTCGGTCAAAACCTTTGCCGCGTTTGAAGCCGAACTGCTCATGATTGCACCACCGATTTGCGCATGCCGGTACCCCCCTCAGGATCGCCATTATCCATGATAACGAAAGCGGGTAAAACCCCCCTTCTGATAACGGGATCATCCACATTCGTAAACGATTTTGCGAGGCTTTTTGCTGCCACTGCAAGCAGAGCGTTATTGATCTCCGCGCTCGGGGTGCCAAGCGGCAGCAACAGGCCGCCCCGTGCGCGGATGCGCTCGGCTTGCGCGCCCAGGTCAAACGCAACCGCCTCCAAGCCCGCTTGCCAGGCTTCGGTGAGGGCGAAACACCAGGTTTCCGGAACCACGGAAGGAAAAAACGCGAGCTGCGCGCGCTGGCGGGCAATCAAAGCCACCGCCTCGTCGGCCTCATAGGGCCCCGTGATGAAGACGGCGCCGGTGGCAAGCAGGCGTTCATCATCGATCGTGTGCCCCACGACCACGAACTCCAGCGGCAAAGCGCGCTCTCCCGCATTGCGCGCGCAGGCGAGCAATACCTCGTAACCTTTCTCCGGGCCGATGGCGCCGATCACCGCCACGCGCGCTTTTCCCTCCGCGCCCACGGGCGCAGCTGGAGGGAAGGTCTGCGAAGGCGGTAAAAGATCGGTTTCCCACGGAAGAACAAGGGGGCGAACTTCAGGAAAATGCCGCTGCAGGCGGCGTGCCGCATCGTGGGAGGGGCAGACCACGCGCCGCGCTGCCGCGAAATCCGCCGCAGAGCGCCGCCGCAGCGCAAGCGGGGCGATTTTTTCCTCGATCTGCCATCCGACATCGGCGACGCAATCTGCGCAAATTCTCGGCTCGGGCTCGCCGCAATAGCGGCCTTCTCTTCCCAGCAAGCTTATCCGCGGGCAGAACGCGGCGTAATCGTGCACGAACATCTCATACGGAACCTTCAGTGCCTGAGCAAGCTCCAAGACCGAATGATCATGACCGAGCAGATGGTGCACTTCCACGCGCTCTATGCGTTCGGGCCCCAAAAACCGCACCAAAGCGGCTTTCTCGGCCGGCATCGCAAACCGCAGGTTCGGGAACCGCTCGGCGGCGCCGCTTTCTTCGATCCGGCAAAGCCCACGATATTCCGGCGGTTCGCCTTCAAAGAGTGGGCGAAGCACGAGGGGGCGCAAGCCCGCCGCCCGCGCCGCCTTGGCCCGGGTCGAGACCAGATGTTCCACACCGCCGCCGCGATCGTGTGTGATAAACAAAACGGCACCGTAATTTTGGCGCGGGCGAAGCGCGCGAAAACGCGCGGCATCCAGGCGGAAGCGTGCCTTCGCCAACGGATCCGCTTGATGCCAAGCCGCAATCAGCGCGGAGTATCCGGGATGCAGCCGCTCCAGCAACGTTTGGTTGCGCGCCATCAATTGCGCGCGGGCCGGCCCGAACGAGACACCGCCCACATGCGCAACAAACACGCCTGGCGCGGCCACGTGCCGCCAGCCCAAATGCCGCGCGCGCAGACAAAAATCATTTTCTTCGCCGTAACCTTGGGCAAAAACATCCTCGCGAAACAGTCCAACCTCGGCCAAGCAATCGCCGCGGATATACATACAAAAGCCGACCGCGGTCGGGATCTCCACCACAAGCCCCGCATTCGCCTTATGTGCCAAGGCCGCAAGGCGCTTGGTTTCGGCGAGATCGGGCACCGGATTGGGCTCGGTTGGCGAGGGATAACTCAAGATACTGCCGGCGTTGGAAAAAGGCGTGACCGTGCCGATGCGTGGCGCAGACCATGCCGCCGCCCGCAACCGATCGAGCCAGCCGGGGGCAACCAGCGTATCGCTGTTCAGCACCACCACATCGCCCTCGGCGCGCGAAAGCCCGGCATTGACCGCAGCAGGGAAGCCGCGATTGCGCGGAAATTTCAGCAAAAGCACCCGTTCTTTTGCGACAAATTCCTCGAGCAGCGGCGCCATTTCCGGTTCCGGGCTGGCATCGTCAATGATGATCACTTGGGTTCCGGAAGGAATGGAGGCGAAGACCGAGTTCAGACATGCCCGGGTGCGCGCAACCCCGCGATAGACCGGGATCACGACGGTGATGGGTTCTTGCTTAAGGCGAACGGCAGCTTTCGCAGGCGGCGTGAGCACCGGAATATCCGCGGGGATTGCGGCTCGCGAAGGAATCGCGGCGGCCCGGCGAAACCCTCTGGCCGCCGCGCGGGCAATGGCGATCGCGCTTTCTGCTTCGGCGATCGGATCGAGCGGGCTCCCGACGAGATCCTGCCCGTCTTCGGCCAGGACGTGGATAAGGCCCCGAAATCCTTTCAGCCGATGCCGTGGAATTTCAATGCGGCGCGGCCGGGACAGAGGCTGGTTAGGGAGCGCTTCATCCAAGACGGCGCGTGCAAGAATGCGAAAGGAGGTTCCATACTTGTCCCGAACCTCCAGGACGGGATCGTGATCGGGATCCGCCGGATGCCAGGCCCAGCCTGTGATGCCCCCATCCTTGGCTTCCACAAAGCCATCGGCCGCGCGCACAAGCCCCAGCGCTAGCGGGCTGCCCAGCAGGTTGCGCCCGGAAACCGTAACCGTGAGAAGCTTTGCCTTGCGCGCGGAAGGCGGTAACCGGATCAGCCCGGATCGGCTCGGGCCGGGGGCGATCTCTTTCCCATCAAGCATCAGACGCACCGCGTGCGCGTTGCCCGTTCGCACCCGAAACGTCACCTCGCCCGTATCGGTCAACGCACACCAACCGGGAACTCCGGCTTCTGCGGCAATCAGATCGGCATGCTCGGCAAGTGCCGGGTCCATTCCGACCGTTGAAGAGAGCATCTGCTGCAACGCTTCCGCCGCACCTTCGGCATCTCCGAGCAAACGGCGGGCCACGGCCAGCCCGAGCCAGGCCGTGCGTGAGAAAGGGAAAGCCTCGCAGGCGGCCCGGAAGAGATCTCCCGCTCTGGCGGGATCTCTCTGCAGCTCCTTGCCCGCCAGCAACATTTGAATAAAGGCATCCTTGGGGGCCAACCGATGCGCGCGCTCGAGCCAAGCAGCCGCTGCGTCCTCCGCCCCGCGCGCCGCCGCCTCTTGCGCACGGTCCAGCGCGGCCTTGGCATGCTCCGCTCGTTGCCGGGCAAGACGTGCAAGCTCTTCCGCGTAAGAAGCGTTCACCGAGCTGCCCTTTGTTCCTTAATGTCCGTGGCCGGCAAGTTCGTGATCTTCCGCTCCGTGTGCTTCCGTCGGTTTTGCTTCTGCTTTTGCTTCGGAAGGCGGCGCAGTCGGCGGAGCAGGCGCGGGCGGCGGGAGGTGGGCAAGGTCCAATTCCGCTTCTTTCAACCCTTGATCCAGGGCCCGTTGCAGCCAAACTCGCGCGGCTTCCGGGTTTCGCTCTCCCGCGAGGCCGCGTGCGAGATAGCGCCCCAGCATCATTTGCGCATGCGGGTGCCCGCGTTCGGCCGCTTTTTGAAACCAGGTTTGCGCTTCCACGCGGTTCATGGGAACCTCGTGCCCGCCACCGAGCATGGCGCCGACGGCGAACATCGCGCCCACATGGTCGCGACCGGCCGCGCGTTGGAACAACTGCAAAGCCTCGGCATGGTCTTTGCGGCCGCCACGACCGGTTAGCAGCAGTTCCGCCAAAGCCACTTCGGCATCCGCCATGCCCACGATGGCCGCTTTCTCAATCCAGCGCTGCCCCTCGGCCGGATCGGCCGGAACCCCCTTTCCGTCCAGCAGCATCCGCCCGTACCAATATTGTGCATTCACAATGCCTTCGGCGGCCTTGCGCATCCATTGTGCGGCGGTCTGCTCGTTACGCTCGACCCCCACACCTTCGGCGTAACAGACCGCCAAATTATACGCGGCGATCAAATCACCTTCGGCGGCCAAGCGCTCAAACTGTTCGTGAACCCGCAGTGCATCCTCTGCCGTAATCACGCCCTGTTTCGCCAGGATGGCAAGGTTGATCAGCGCCTGTTGGTCGCCGCGTTCGGCGGCCAAGCGAAGCCAACGCGCGGCTTCCTGCGGGTCAGGCGCCATTCCGGCACCGGTCAGACTCATCAGCCCCAGCGTGCGCGCCGCCGTGCGATGTCCCGCTTCGGCGGCGCGGCGAAACCACAGGGCAGCCTCAGCGTAATTGGGAGGGAGCTCGCCGCCGCGAGAATAGAGATCGCCCACCAGGGCTCCGGCCTCCGGGTCGCCTTGCAGCGCGGCGCGCCGTAACCAGGACTCGCCTTCCAAGGTGTTGCGTTCGACGCCGCGCCCTTCGAGAAGCGCCAAACCCCAACGTGCCTGGGCCGGGCGCAGCCCCCTTTCGGCCGCAATACGATAGTGCTCGGCTGCGGCCGCAAGGTCCCGGGCCATGCCGACCCCTTGCTCCGCCATCATGCCGAGCAGGTAGTGCGCCGTCGGCAGCTCGGCTTCTGCGGCCAGGCGCAGTTGTTCTCTCGCTTCTTGCAGAGTTTCGGGCTTTTGCCCCTGGCGCAACAATGCCATGGCATAACCCAGCCGGCCTTGCGGGCAGCCCGCCGCGGCCGATTTGCGATACCACTCTTCGGCGGCGGCCAGATCGCGCATCGATTCCGGGCCGAAAGTGAGGATATATCCCAACAGCGCCTGGCCTTCCGCCGCGCCGCTTTCGGCTGCCCGGCGCGCAAGCTCCAACGCTTTTTCGAAATCGGGGGCAAGCGTGGCCGATGCTTTATTAAACAACGTATCCGTTGCGCCGGCCTTGGGAGCGGTTTTCGGGGCCAAGCCCTGGAGATAGAGCGTGGCCAGGGTTACCTGGGCTTCTGCATGGCCCTGTTCGGATGCTTGTATCAGCCAACGGGCGGCTTCGACCGGGCTGAACGGCACGACTTTGTTTTCAAGATACAACCGGCCGAGCCGATATTGCGCCTCCGCGAGGCCTGCTTCCGCAGCACGCGCGAGTAGCGCCAAGGCGCGCTTTCCCTTTCCCGCTTCCAGAAGCCTCAGCGCCTCCGTCAGTTGCGCGCGGGGAGAGGCCAGAGCAGCCAGCCGACGGAACAGGCTCATGCCCGGAGACTACCAACCATACAGCGGAAAGCGCGCATCTAATACGGCTCCCGCATTCCTTCTTGGAACGCCGGCACGACGCGATCGAGCAAGTAATCCAGGACCGTGTGCTTGCCCACTTTGATATCGACGGTCACCGGCATGCCCGGCACGAGGCGAAAACCTGCCGGTGTGTTGTGCAGCTTAATGCGGTCCAGCGTGACGTGGGTGCGATAAAAGACCTGATCGCCCAACATCGGATCATGCAGCGGTTGCAGATCGGGATCAACATTTCCAGCTTGCGTGAAGCTATCGGGGCTGATGATCCGCACCGTTCCCTCCGCATAACCATAGCGAATAAAGGGGAAGGTATCAAACTTCACCACGACCGGATCCCCAGGTCGTATATACCCGGCATCCTCGCCAAGCACGATTATACTCGCTTCCAGCGGGGCATTGGCCGGCACGAGTGTTAGCAATGTATTGCCCGGCTGAATCGCCGAACCCGCGGAGACCTTTGCCACCGTCATCACGACGGCGTCTTGCGGCGCGCGCAACTCCACCAATTGGCGGTGCAGTTTCGCCTTTTTCAGCTGTTCTCGGGCGTCCGCCAGTAACCGCCCAGTGTCGACAAGGTCTTTCGCAACTTGGGCATGCCAATCGGCAATGTACGCATCACGCTGTGCTTCAATAGCGTGCATCTGTTGCTCATTCGATGCAGCGGATTGTTCGGCGGTTACCAAATTTGTTTGCATATCAATACGATTATCAATTGCGGCAAGCGAATTCAAGCGGCTGCCTACTTTCAAGCTTTCCAATTCCTTGCGTATACTCTCCACACTTCCGGCAACCGCAAGACGTTGGCGCAGCAGCGCGGCTTGCGCCAAGCTGCTCTTGATTTGAACTTGGAGACTATTGATTTGGTTTTGATAATAGGCAACTTGCTGCACATATTCCGCATGGCGTTGCGCATATGCCGCGGCTTGAATGTTTGTATCAACATTATGCACAGTGGGACGGTATGGAACGCCGTTTGCTTCCGCCGTCAAACGGTCTACCTGCGCTTGGTAGCTGCTCACTTGGGCTTCGAGCGAACCGAGATCGGCCGCCGCAAAGGTTGGGTCAAGCTGCGCCAAAAGCTGGCCTGCATGGACAAACTCGCCTTCTCGCACGTTGATTGCGCGCACGATAGCGGGATCCAGAGGCTGCAAGACAATCGGTTGGGCTTTTGCGACAAGTTTACCGGTTCCGGTAACCACTTGGTCGATCGGTACCACGCTCGCTGTTGCCAAAAGCGAAGCAACAAGAGCGAAGATAAGCCAAATCGTTAAGCGTGCAAAACGAGGAGCTGGGGTCGCGATCAACGCCGCGGTAGGAGACTCAAATTCCAAAACACTTTGCGGCAACGGCTCTACTGAAAGTTTAGCCAAACGTCGTTCGGATTTTTTCGGGTTGGCGACTACGTTCATGCACGTCTTCTCCGAGCGCTAACGTGGGTTTTCGCCTCTCGATTAATCATCTCCTTGCACCAGAACGGGGCTCGGCACAACCGAGCGATGCGGTGCATTCTGCATATGGCGGTGTTGCTGTAGCCAAAGCTGGCGATAGATGGCGCAGCGTTCGACAAGTTCGTCATGTTTGCCGATATCGGCGACTTGACCGCGCTCCAATACCAAAATCGCATCGCAGTCGACCAAAGAGGAGAGCCGGTGAGATACAATCACCATCGTGCGCCCACGCGCGATGCGTTTCAGGTTGGCATTCACTAAGGCTTCGCTCTCGGGATCCAAGGCGCTGGTTGCTTCGTCGAGGATTAAAATGCGCGGGTCGTTCACGAGCGCGCGGGCAATGGCCAAGCGCTGGCGCTGGCCGCCGGAAAGGTTGGGCGAGCCCTCTTCGATGTACGTTTCATAACCAAGCGGCATGCGCTCGATGAATTCCTCAGCCCCTGCAAGCCGCGCCGCCCGAATCGCGTCCTCTAACGTCAGGCCGGGCCTTCCCGCCAAGATATTTTCGCGCACCGTTCCGCGGAATAGAAAGTTTTCCTGTAACACGACGCCGAAACTGCGTCGTAAATGCGTAAGGTTGATTTCCCGCAACTCGGTGCCGTCGATTTTCACAAAACCTTCATATTCGCGATTGATCCCTTGCAACAGCCGCGTGATGGTGGATTTCCCCGATCCGCTTCTGCCGACAAGGCCCAGCATGGTGCCCGCTGGCACGCTGAACGACACTTTTTCCAATGCAGGGGTTTTCGAACCGGGATACGTAAAAGAAACGTTCTCGAAAGTGATCGCGCCGGAGAAGATCGGCCGCACTCCCCTTGTAATCGATGAAGTTTCCGTTGGGTTATTTAAGACAATCGATGCCTCCTTCACCGAGGCCCGAACTTCTTCTAGATCTTCAACAAGGTGCGCCAAATGGACAAGGGGTAGCGCAATGCGCGAACCAAGCATAACGAAGGCAATCAGCGCCCCTGGCCCCATATCGCTCGATCCGGAGAGCACGAGGTATGCGCCCAGCAAAAGTACACCTTGTTGAAGGAAATGTTCGATAGGGCTTATAAGCGTTGCCGGCCAGTTCGCGAAGCGATCGGCTTCCAATCGCTTCTTCCCGGCATCCGCCACGCGCAAATCCCACATATCTTTTTGCACCGGCTCCATAGCCAAGGATTTGACGGTACGGATGCCGTGAATGGTTTCCATCATCACGACGCTCTTCCGCACTTCTGCCATGATTGCTTGACCAAGGCGCACACGCAATCCGGGTAAAAACACGAGAATGATCAGCGCAATAAGGATGGAACCGGAAAGCACAATCCAGGCAAGCGTCGGAGCAATGTAGAAGGTTAGCGGAAGTAACACCAAGAGCGTAAACAAATCCAGGAAGGTGGTAAGCATCCTCTTGGTAAGAAATACGCGGATTTTATAGATCTCATACAAACGGTGATGGGTTTCCCCGGCCGGATGGCGTTCGAAATAATCGATCGGGAGAGCAAGCAATCGTTGGAAAATGTGTAAATTTAGCCGTGCATCGATCCGAACGGCGACAAGATACCCAAGCTCTCGCCGCGCGTAGCCGATCAGCATTTCATAGATAATGGCGACTCCCAAAATGAGCGAGATCAAAAACAACGTCGACATGCTTTTATGGACGAGCACGCGATCGAGGACGATCAGCACCAATAATGGAGGTACAATGGTCAGAACGCTGAGGGTAATCGAGGCCACGCCGATAGTCCGCAGCATTCCCTTTTCTTTAAGGACCTGCCGCACGACCCAGCCGATCGTAAACGGTGCATCGGCTTCGAGCGCGCCCCGCTCCGGGCGGATGAGAAGCACTTCGCCCTGCCACACGCGCTGGAGCCGAAGCTCATCCACGGCCACGGGCTCGCTTCCGATGGGGGCGCGCGGATCTTTCAAAAACACCACGTTATGTGCGGTATTGGCGCCGACGAGCAAGCCTGCTCCGCCATCACGAAACAAGAGCACAATCGGAGCAGCACTCTTCAAACGCACGATCTGCCGCCAAGAAAGCTGCATCGCCTTTGCCCATAAACCGGCATTTCGCACCCAGGCGAGCAGAGCAAGAGGCGTCGGCGACTCTCCGCGAGGAAAGCGGAGATCGGTGCGATCGAGCTCTACACCGTGATAGCGCGCCGCCGCCATGACCGCGCGTACCCGAGCTTCCGCCGGATCCGAACCGTTTTGCTCGAGCTCGGCGCCGAGGCCGGTTTCCGATTCCGGCGGTTGCGGCAAATGTTCTGGGCCAGGTTCGATACGATCCAACTCACACTCCTCAGCCAATCGCTGGCATGCGGTTACGGCACGGTGTCGATGCGTCAGCGGCAGCGCGTTCTTCGCGCTATAATCTCCAACCCTCCAACGCTCAGCCCGATCTTAATGGCTCTAGGAGGAGCCGCCCCCCAAGTGCCCGCGCCCATTTCGGTTGATAAAGCATCGAACACAAAAAATCACCTCTTCACGACGTTTTTCCATTTCAATTTTCGTTTACCATGGACGCCTTTTAGCACATAACACCGCCAGCGAACAGGGTTGTATTTGCCATGCTCATCCGCCGCGCTGCTAGGGACGACCTCCCCGAGATCCAGGCGATCTATGCTTATCACGTCTTGCACGGCACGGGCTCGTTCGAAGAGGACCCGCCTTCCGTGGAAGACATGACCGACCGCTTCGAGGCCGTCTGCCAACGCGGCGCTTGGCTCGTGGCCACCGATCCCACCGGGGTGCTCGGCTTTTCCTATTATACCCAGTATAAAAGCCGGAGCGCCTATCGGTTCTGCGCGGAAGACAGCGTCTATGTGCGCGAGGATGTGCGCGGCCAGGGTGTCGGCAAGGCCCTCGTTTCCGCTTTGTTCCCTCTCGCTGCCAGCCAGGGCTTTCGCCAGATGATCGCGGTGATCGGGGATTCCGCCAATGCGGGCTCGATCGGCGTGCATGCTAGTTTGGGCTTCCGCCAGGTAGGGCTCTTGCGGAACGTGGGGTTCAAGTTCGGCTGCTGGCTGGATGTCGTGTTGATGCAGCGAGCGCTGGAGCCCGCGGAACCGGCGGCCGTTCGTTAAAGCACCTTCCGACCGTTCATCTATCTGGAAATAAGGATATGTTTATGTCATTTTACCGACATGGAACGTCTGCTTGCCGCCTTGCGTGCCGCCGCCGAGCCGACCCGGCTTCGGCTGCTGGCGCTTGTCGCGCGCGGCGCGTTTTGCGTGCTTGATCTCGCCGAGATTCTCGGCCAGTCGCAGCCTAGGCTCTCGCGCCATTTGCGCCTGCTCTGCGATGCCGGGCTGCTCGAGCGCACGCGCGAAGGGCCGAATGTCTGGTTCAGCCTCCCCTCCGGCGAGATGGGCGCCTTTGTGCGCGAGCTGATCGCCCGGCTGCCGGAAACCGACCCCACCCTCGCCGCCGACCGGCGGCAAGCGGCGCGGGCGCTTGCGGAACGGGCGCGGATTGCCTCGGAGACCTTCCGTCGCCAAGGCGCGGACTGGGACGAAATGCGTGCCCTGGATTTGCCGGCGGCGGCGGTCGAGGCCGCTTTGCTGCGGCTCTTGCCGGAAGGCCCGCTGGAGCGGGTGCTGGATATCGGCACCGGCACCGGGCGGCTGTTGGAGCTGCTGGCCCCGCGCATCGGAGCGGGAATCGGCATCGATGCCAGCCGCGCCATGCTGGCTTTGGCCCGGGCGCGCCTGTCCCGCCCCGGGCTGCAGCACTGCACGGTGCGCCAAGCCGACATGTATCGCCTCCCCTTCCCCGACGGCACTTTCGACCTTGCCGTTCTGCAAATGGTGCTGCATTACGCAGAGGACCCCTCCGCGGCGGTCGCCGAGGCCGCCCGCGTGCTGCGCCCCGGCGGGCGGCTGTTGGTGGTGGACCTCGCCCTGCACGCGCGCACCGATTTGGCCGAACGTCTGGCCCATCGTTGGCCGGGCTTTGCCGAGGCCGCCATGAGCGGCTTTTTTCATTCGGCCGGATTGATCACGGAGGCACCGGCCGCGGTGCCCGGGCCCATCGAAGTGCGGCTGTGGACCGCCCAGCGTCCGATCTCGGCAACCACCTCGGCGGATATGGCGGCCTAGCAAAAGATTGCCGGCCCCTGCCGATCATGGCACTCTTACCGACCGAAACCACCGAAACTTCCGCCCGCGCCATGACTCGCCTCCCTTCTGTTCGCCTTGCGCTTTTCCTTTCGCTCTCTGCTTGTGCCGGAACGCCGGTTGCGGTGCCGCTGACCTATCAACCGAACGGAGCCGCTCCCGCCGCAAACGCCGCCCCTCTGGTGGCCGTGGCCGAGGTTCAGGCCGCGCGCATCTCGCCCGAGCTTGGAACAGTCAGCGGGCCTTTGGGCCTGCACCCGCACCCGTTGCGCACCGATCTGCCCCCGCCACAGGCGATCCGCAACGTTGCCGAAGGGGCGCTGATGGCGCGCGGCCTGCTGGCCCCGGCCGGGGCCCAGCGCTTCGACCTCGATCTGCAAATCCGCCGGCTGCACGCGGAACAAGCGGCCGGCGGCGAGGCCGAAGCCGATTTTCTGATCACTTTGAAACGGCACGGAAGCGGCGATGTCGTCTATTCGCGCGAGACGAAGAGCCTGAAACGGGATTCTTCTCTTTATACCATCGATACTTTGAGCTTTGCCCCAACCGCCGGGCTTTCCGCCCTGCTTCAGCAAAGCGCCACGGAGGCGGTCACCAAGGCTTTGGATGATCCGGCTTTTCGGGCAGCACTTCAGGGTTAGGGGCGGATTGCGCCCTCTTCCGCCCCCGGCAGAGGTCACCGGATCCGATGGTTGATCGGGGGACTGAAAACGGCGAGGAAAACGGCGATGCGCGCCCGCGTCCGCCCATCGGCGCGCTGATCGCCCTTCTGGTCCTGATCGTGTTGGTTTTGGGCGGGCTTTGGCTGACACAGAAATTGAGCGCTCAGGCCCGTCTGGAGAACTGCCTCGCCTCCGGCCGCACCAACTGCCTCTCCATCACATCGCCCGAAGCGCGGTGAGAGAGGCCGAGGAGGTAAGCCGACCGGCGCGGCGGCTCCCCCCCTCGCTCAGGCCCTAAGCGGGCGGCAAATGTCGGCGAATCTGCTCGGCGATGGCGGCGATCTTGGCCGGGTCTGCGGGCGCCGTGCGTGACCAATTGAGCGCGAGCCCATCATCCGGCCGGCGCGGCAGAACATGAACGTGCACGTGCGATACGCTTTGGCCCGCTGCCGCCCCATTGGCTTGCAGCAAGTTCAGCCCCGGCGGCCGAAGCGCGGCCTGCACCGCCAGAGAAACGCGAACCACCAGGCGTGCGACGGCCGCAAACACCTCGGGCGGCGTTTCGAACAGCGTGGGATAATGCATCTTCGGAATGACGAGACAGTGCCCCTCATTCGCCGGATGAATGTCCATAAACGCCATCACCGTCTCATCTTCGATGATCGGCGTGCACGGTGCCTCGCCCGCAACGATGGCGCAGAAGATGCAGTTTGGGGCCATTTGCATATCCCTTCTTCCGGGGCCTGATGCCTTTTCACGTACGTGCGGCGTTTTCATCCGGCAAGGGTTTTTTACGCGGACAGCAAAGCGGCTTCTCGTGCGCTTTGCCATTGACGTGGACAAGCGGATTGCGGGGGCGGCCGAGGTGGGCCCGCACAAGACCTCGATGTTGCAGGATTTGGAACAGGGCCGGCCGCTGGAGATTGAGGCGCT